>Ga0310811_10003084_pt1 | contig 20948 bp, 18 predicted proteins | sample YCmetagenome_FD_207642 | JGI IMG/M metagenome (GOLD analysis project Ga0310811, IMG submission 207642) | Soil microbial communities from experimental microcosm in Duke University, North Carolina, United States - YC | ecosystem: Engineered > Artificial ecosystem > Soil microcosm > Unclassified ...
CCCGAACCGCCACCAGCACCCGCTCGTAAAAAACCGCGACGCTGAACGCGCTGCCGGTACGGCGCTGGCATTGCCGACAATGGCATAACGAGACTTTGCGCGGCTCGCCCGAGCAGGCGACGCTCAATGCCCCGCAATGGCAGCCGGCGACATGCGCGCTCATTCCCGCAATCTGCGCTCGGGTCCGAAATTCAGGCTCCGCGTGACGTTATAGTCCAGCACGGTCATCACGAAGAATGCCACCGCCTGCTTGATCCGCGTCCACCAGCCGGTGCGCGACCGGTAAAGCTCAGGCGTGATCCGTTCCGATTCGGCGATCTCGCCGTCGACATAGGTCCGGACGTGGTCGGCGAACGCCCTGTCCTCGACGCGCAGCATCAGTTCGAGGTTCAGGAACAAGCTGCGAATGTCGTAATTGGCCGAGCCGACATAGACGGTGTCATCGATCACGAAGAGCTTCGTATGGAGCTTGGTCGGCTGGTATTCGTAAATCTCGACCCCTTTCCTGAGCAGGCCGGCATAAGTGAAGCGCGACGCCCAGATCGCGGCGCCATGATCGTTCTTCGACGCCAGCACGACACGCGCGACACCGCGCTGGCCGATCCGGTCGAGCCGGCGCAGCATCCCCGGGCTCGGCGCGAAATAGGCGCTGATCAGGTCGACCCGCATCGCCCGTTCGAGATCGGCGCGCACTGATTTGGCCCAGGGCGAAGGTTTGCGTGTCGGCCCGCCGAACAGCCAGCGCGTCGCGCCATGGGGCTCGCTCCATTTCGACAGCAAGACACGCAGCGACCTGAGCGGCGCCTGATCCTGCTTCGCCCAGCGGTCGAGCGCGTCGAAATAGCCGGTCAGATGCGCGGCCGACGGGCCTTCGATATAGAAACCGAGGTCGCGCCACGCTTGCTCTTCATTGGTGCCGAAATAGCTGTCCTGGATGTTGAACCCGCCGATGATCACCCGGCGCTCATCGGCGAGCGCGAGTTTCTGGTGGTTGCGCAACAGATAACGTCGCCCCCAGCGCGGCACGAAGCGGCAGACGTCGATGCCGGCGTCCTTCAACGGATCGAAGAAGCGATGATTCTCGGCATGTTCGCTGCCCAGCCCGTCGACGATCAGCTTGACGTCGACCCCACGCCCCGCGGCGTCGATCAACGCCTGGCGCACTTTCGCCCCGGCATCGTCGTCGACATAGATGTAATAGAGGATCCGCAACGATCGCTCGGCCGTCGCGATCAGGTCGAGCAGCGCCGTCAGCCGCTCCGGCCCCTCGGTGATGAGCCGGAGCGTGTCGCCCTCTATCGTGAAGCTGGGTTCGCCGGCCATCGATACTCTATTGAAGCGCGGCGCGGCGCGGGGCAAGCAATCGGCGCGGTCCGTGGCGACAATAGGCGAGAAAGTCGATTTTCTTGACTCTTTGCGGCCCATTGCCCTAAGCGCCCACGCTTCCCATCTTGGTGTTTTGCTGAAGGAAAGCGTTTCATGGCGCGCGTCACTGTCGAAGATTGCGTCGACAAGGTTTCGAACCGTTTCGATCTGGTGCTGTTCGCGGCCCAGCGCGCCCGCCAGATTTCGGGCGGCGCCGACCTCACCATCGATCGCGACCGCGATAAAAACCCGGTCGTGGCACTGCGCGAAATCGCCGAGGAGACGGTGCGCCCCGATCATCTGCAGGATGCGGTGATCAGCGGCATGCAGAAGGTTCAGGTCGACGACGACGACACGCCCGACGAAATCGGCTCGCTGTCGCAGTCGGCCGAGGCGCTCCGCCTCACCGCCGCCGCGCCGCCGCGCAACCAGAATCTGGGCGGGGATTACGACGGTTGAGGCCAGAGATTAGCGTTCGCTAATCTCTGAAAAGCCGAAACCTCGGCCGGCGGGCGAAGCCCGGCCGACGTCGTGGCTTTGCCGCGACGGCATAGCTAGAGGAAACAAGGCCTGCGGAGCGATCCGCGGGCCTTATTCTTGACCGAGCGCCTCTCGAAACCCCGCCATCCGCTCGATCGCGGCGTCGAGCGTCGCGTCACTCTTGGCAAAGCACAGCCGCACCACATTGGTCACCGGGTCTTCGGCATAAAAGGCTGAAACCGGGATCGCCGCCACGCCGGCTTCGTCGAGCAGGCGGTTGCAGAAGGTGACGTCGTCGAGCGCGATGCCCGAGGCGGTCAGGTCGATCGAGAGGAAATAGGTCGCCGCCGACGGCAACGTCACATAGCCCGCGTCGCGCAGTCCCGCCGCCAGTCGGTCGCGCGAGCGCTGGAAGTCGGCGCGTTCCTTGTCGAACCAGGCCTTGTCCTTGCCCAGCCCGTAAGCGGCCGCCCATTGCAGATTGGGCGGGGTGGTGAAGGTCAGGAACTGGTGCGCCTTGGCCAGACCGCGCGCCAGCTCGGGCGCGGCGCACATCCAGCCGACTTTCCACCCCGTCAGCGCGAACATCTTGCCCGCCGATCCGATCTTGACCGTGCGCTCGCGCATGCCGGGCTGCGCCATCAGCGGAACGTGGCGCGCGCCGTCGAACACCAGTTCCTCCCACACCTCATCGCAGATCGCGATCAGGTCTCGCTCGACGCAGAAGGGCGCGATCACCGCCAATTCCCCTGCACCAATCATCGAGGCCGAAGGGTTGAGCGGGCTGTTGAGCACCAGCAATATGGTCCTGGGCGACCACGCCGCCTCGAGCATCTCTGCGGTCACCCGCCAGTCGGGCGGGCTCAGCCGCACCAGTTTCGCCACGCCGCCGGCGCGTTCGACCAGCGGCAGATACGCGTCGTAGAGCGGCTGGAACAGGATCACTTCGTCGCCCGCCGACACCAACGCGAGCAATGCCGCCGCGATCGCCTCGGTCGCGCCCGACGTCACCACCACTTCTTCCGGCGACAGATCGAGCCCCTGATGCTCGGCATAATGCGCGGCGACTGCCTGCCGCAGTTCGGGCAAGCCGACCATGGACGGATATTGGTTCGATTTCTCTACCAACGCCTTGGCCGCCGCTTCGATAATATCGGCCGGCCCCTGCGCCTCGGGAAACCCCTGGCCAAGGTTGATCGCACCGCTCGCCCGGGCACGCGCCGACATCGCTTCGAAGATCGTGGTGCCCATGGCGGCGTAGATCGGATTCATTGCGGTGTCCTAGCGACCTCACCAACACGGAGCAAAAGGGCGCGGCATCGGTTAAACCAGTGTATAGGGATCGAGGCACTAACCCGGTGTCCCTTGTCCGAAAAGGTCGCCCATCTTGCCCGGCAACGTCTATCTCAACGCAATCGGCACCGCGGTGCCGGACCATGAGGCGCACAGCGCGTTCATCGGCTGGGCGCAGCCAAAGATCGCCGACCCGCGCCTGGCCAAATTGTTCGGCCGGATGGTCGCGCGGTCGGGGATCGAGCATCGCTGGACCGTGCTGCCACGCGCCGACGACGGCGGGTCGCCGATCGGCCCCGGCGGCTTTTACGAGAACGGCTTCATGCCCGGCACCGATGCCCGGATGCGAATCTATGCCGATCAAGCGCCGAAGCTGAGCCTGGCGGCGATCGACCGGCTTGCCGAACAGGTCGACATCGACCGGATCACGCATCTGGTGGTCGCGAGCTGTACCGGGTTCGTCGCACCGGGCGTCGACCAGATCATCGCGCGCCGGCTCGGCCTCGCACCCTCGGTCGAGCGGCTGCTGGTCGGGTTCATGGGCTGCTACGCCGCGGTAGCGGCGCTGCGCAGCGCGCGCCACATCGTGCGGTCCGAGCCCGGCGCCCGCGTGCTGGTGGTCTGCGTCGAACTCTGCTCGCTCCACCTCCAGGATACCGGCGAGATCGAGAAATTGCTGGCGATGCTCCAGTTCGGCGACGGCGCGGGCGCAGCGCTGGTGACGAGCGACGCCACCGGCTTCGAGCTCGAAGCGCCGTTCGCGACGACCCTTCCCGATTCAGAGCGCCTGATCCGCTGGGACATCACCGACAAGGGGTTCGAAATGCATTTGTCGGGCGAAGTCCCGCAGCGCATCGCGCAAGGGCTGACCGATCCCGATTTCGCCGCCGCCGCGCTTGGCGGACGCGATGCCGAGGAGATAGACGGTTGGGCGGTCCATGCCGGCGGGCGCTCGATTCTCGATGCGGTCGAGACCGCTTACCATCTGCCTCAGGGCGCGCTTTGGGCGTCGCGCGAAACGCTGCACGATTATGGCAACATGTCGTCGGCGACATTGATGTTCTCGCTGGGCAAGATGCTCGAGGGGCCGCGCATCGATCAGGGCATCGCACTCGCGTTCGGACCGGGGCTGGCGGCCGAGGGTTTCGGGTTCCGGAGCGCGGCGTGAATCTCCATCAGCGCGCCATCGCCGACGAGCTGATGGACGCCGACGACCTCGATACGGCGACCTACGCCGCCGTGGTCGGCGATCTCGCCAAGGTCAATGTCGTGACGATGGCCGCACGCCCGACCTTGTCCTTCATCGAGCGTGCGCTGCGCGGCCGTAAGGCGTTCAAATTGCTCGATGTCGGATTCGGCGATGGCGACATGCTGCGTACGATCGCGCGCTGGGCAGCGAAGCGCGGTATCGCGGCGGAACTGGTTGGGGTCGACCTTAATCCGCGCAGCGAGGCGGCTGCGCGGCAGCACAGCACGCCCGACACGGGAATCCGCTGGATCACCGGCGACTATGCCGATCTCGCGGGGCAGCACTGGGACATGGTGATCTCCAGCCTGGTCGCGCATCACATGACGCACGGCCAGCTTGTCGCCTTTCTCCGCTTCATGCAGGCCGAGGCGCGAATGGGGTGGCTGGTCAACGACCTCCACCGCCACGGCTTCGCGCATTGGGGATTTCCATTGCTTGCCCGCACCTTCGGCTGGCACCGCATCGTCCGCCTCGACGGCACCTTGTCGATTGCGCGCTCCTACCGCCCCGGCGAATGGCCACCGATCCTGGCCGAAGCCGGTATCACCGACGCGCGCGTCTATCGCGCCTTCCCGTTTCGCCTGTGCGTCGAACGCCTGCGCTGATCGTCGGCGGCGGACCGGCCGGCGCGGTCGCGGCGCTGCTGCTGGCGCGCGCCGGTGCGCCGCACCTGCTGGTCGAGCGCAGCGCCGAGACCGGCGATGCCTTGTGCGGCGGTTTCCTGAGCTGGCGAACGCTCGAGGCACTCGATCGCCTGGGCATCCGCCGCGACGCGCTCAACCGCGACGAGATACGCCGGCTGCGTTTGTTCGCGGGATCCCATCAGGCCGAAGCATGGCTGCCGCGCCCCGCGCTCGCGGTGTCGCGCCGACGACTCGATACCTTGCTGCTCGGTCACGCGGTCGCCGCTGGCGCGGCGGTCGAGCGCGGGGTCGCGGTGCGCGCGCTCGAAGGCGATTGCGTGCGCCTGGCCGACGAAAGCGAAATCACTCCCGAAGCCTTGTTCCTCGCCACGGGAAAGCACGATCTGCGCGGACTGGCGCGCGGTGCTGAGCGCAGCGACGACCCGACTTTGGGCCTGCGGGTGCGACTGGGCCCGAGCGAGGCGCTCGACCGGATGGTCGGCGACACGATCGAGCTCCATCTGTTCGATCGCGGCTATGCCGGGATCGCGCGGCAGGAAGACGGCGCGGTCAATCTGTGCATGGCGGTGCACCGGTCGCGGCTGACCGCAGCGGGATCGCCCGACCAGTTGCTGGCCGCGCTGGCGCTCGAATCGCCGCAGCTGGGCGAGCGGCTGGCCGGTCGCGCCGGCTCCGCGTCGATCGATGCTGTCGCCAATGTCCCTTATGGCTGGCGCATGAAGAACGGCACGACCGGGCTGTTCCGGTTGGGCGATCAGGCGGCGTGCATCCCCAGCCTGGCGGGCGAAGGCATGGGAATCGCAATCGAAAGCGGTGCGCGGGCGGCGGCAGAGCATCTGCGCCACGGCCCGAGCGGCGCGATCGCCTATCAGCAGCGGCTCGCCCGCGACCTGACGACGCCGTTCGCGATCGCCAGCCGCATCCGCGCCGCCGCCGAGCGTCCCGCCTGGGCGAACGCGCTGACCGTTGCGGTGCGGCTGGCGCCCGGAATCGCCGGAATCGCCGCCCGCCTAACCCGGATCAGCCACAAGCCGCTTGACGCGTGATCGCAGCGTAACGATCTTCCTCCACATGGAACATCTCTCGCTCTCCGAATCCGAATGGCGCAAGCGCCTGACCCCCGAGCAATATCATGTGCTGCGCGAGGCGGGGACCGAACGCGCCTTTGCCGGCATCTACAACGACAATAAGGCCGACGGTATCTATGCCTGTGCCGCGTGCGACCTCGACCTGTTCGACAGCGCCGACAAATATGATTCGGGGTCGGGCTGGCCGAGTTTCACCCAGCCGATCGCCGAGGATCACGTCACCAACCATACCGATACCAGCCATGGCATGACGCGTACCGAAACGCGGTGCGCGCGCTGCGACAGCCATCTCGGCCATGTCTTTCCGGACGGGCCGCCGCCGACGGGTCTGCGCTATTGCATGAATTCGATCAGCCTCGATTTCCATCCGCGTGCGGATTGATTGGCGCGGCGAACCGCGCGAAGCCGCGCTTGTCGAGGCTCGGTTAACCCTCTAAGCCCTCGCCCATAACGATGGCCAAGGCGTCCAAAATTGTCCCCCGATGGCGCCGCTGGCTCGTGCTGGGCCTGCGCCTTAGCGGCGTCGCCGCCTTGCTCGGCATCATAGCGCTCGTCGTGACCGTCTATGTGACCGAATCGCAGCTGCCGAGCTTCGACGAGTTGAAATCCTCGCCAAACGGCCAGATGATCCGCGTGCTGGCCGATGACGGTACCCCCATCGTCAGCCTGGGGCCGAGCTATGGCGAGTGGCTTCCCTACGCCCAGATTCCGCAAGTGATGAAGGACGCGATGGTCGCGGTCGAGGATCGCCGCTTCCGCGACCATCCCGGCGTCGATCCGATCGGTATCGCGCGCTCGTTTCAGGTGCGCATTACCTCGGGCCATTGGCGCCAGGGCGGTTCGACCATCACCCAGCAGCTGGCGCGCAACATCTTCCTGTCGTCGACCAAGAAGTTCGGCCGCAAGGCGCGCGAAATGGTCCTGGCGCTGGCACTCGAGCGCAAGTTCAGCAAGGATCAGGTGCTCGAACTCTATCTCAACAAGGTCTATTTCGGCGGCGGCGCCTATGGCATCGACGCGGCGAGCCGCAAGTTCTTCGGCCATGGCGCCAGCACGCTGTCGCTGGGCGAGGCGGCGATCATCGCCGGGCTGGTCAAGGCGCCGTCCAATTATTCGCCGACTGCCGACGCCCAGGCCGCGGTCAACCGCGCCGGCGTGGTGATCGGGCTGATGAAGGAAACCGGCAAGATCTCCGCCGCCGAAGCCGCTTCGGTCGATCCCAGGACGGTCAAGCTGGCGCCCGAGCCCAACCAGAACAGCGTGCGCTACTTCACCGATTGGGCGCTGCCTCAACTCGAAAACCTGATCGACGAGCCGACCCGTCCGCTCGAAGTATGGACGACGATCGACATCCGCATGCAGAAAGCGGCCGACGCCGCGATCGCGGCTTATGCGCCCAGGAATGCGCAAGGCGCGCTGATCAGCCTCGATCGCGACGGCGCGGTGCGGGCGATGGTCGGCGGCAAGGATTACGTCACGTCCAACTATAATCGCGGCGTGACCGCGCTGCGTCAGCCGGGATCGTCGTTCAAATTGTTCGTCTATCTGGCGGCGCTGGAAGCGGGCCATCGGCCGAGCGACCGCATCGTCGACGAGCCGATCACGATCAACGGCTGGAGCCCGCGCAACTCGTCGGGCCGCAATGCCGGCGAGATGGATATCCGCACGGCGTTCGCCTATTCGGTCAACACCGTCGCCGCCAAGATCGGCCAGGAAGTCGGCTTTTCAACGGTCGCCGACATGGCGCGGCGCTTCGGCATCTCGACCCCGATCTCGACCGTGCCGTCGATGGTGCTGGGATCGAACGACGTCCATCTGATCGACATGACTCGCGCCTTTGCCAGCGTCAGCAACAAGGGCGTCGCGGTGACTCCCTATGGGATCACCAAGGTCACCTCGATGGGCGAGACGATCTACAATCACGAAGTCGACCGCAGCCATGTGCTGGTCGCGCCCTATGTCGCCGCCGAGATGACCGACCTGTTGCAGACCGCGGTCGCCACCGGCACCGGCAAGGCGGCGCAGATCGGGCGTCCGGTCGCGGGCAAGACCGGCACCACCAGCTCGAACAAGGACGGCTGGTTCCTCGGCTTCTCTTCGGGCCTAACTACCGGCGTGTGGATGGGCCGCGACGATGCCAAGTCGATCCCCGGCCTGCAGGGCGGCACCCTGCCCGCGCGCGCTTTTGCGGCGTTCATGAAGATCGCCACCGCCGGGCGACCGGTCGAGACCTTCGACACCCAGGTGACCTTGCCGGAATGGCAGCTCGATAACGAAAGCGATTTCGGCCAGCCCGACAATGGCCTGTTCGTCGATCCCGACGGCAATCCCATTCCGCCCGACCAGATCGCGCCCGACGCGCCGATCGGTGGTGGTGACGCCGGCATGCCTCCTCAGTCAGAGGACGATCAGCCGCAGACGGCACCCGACGCTACCGACGATCCCGCGCGACGCCCCGACGAACGGCTCGATCGCAAATGGATCGACCGCATGACCGGCAGTCCGGGCGCCGATCCCAACCGGCCCAAGCGCGTCGTGCCGAACGGATCGGCCCCGGCCGATCGCCCGCGTGACGTTCAGCAGGCGCGCCCGACCCAGTGAAGCGCCGCGCCGTGGCGGCGCAGCCACGCGCGCGCCGGCGCCGGATCCGTTCCGAGCAATTGCCGGTAGGCGGCATGGAAAGCCGGCGAATGATCCATGTGCAGCCGATGCGCGACTTCGTGCGCGACGGTCGAGCGGCGGACGTGCGGCGGTGCGCAGATCAGCCGCCAACTGTAGCGGATCGCGCCGGTCGACGCGCAGCTGCCCCAGCGGCCTTTCGGGTCGGCGACGGTGACGCGGCTGACGGTGACGCCGGCCTTGGCGGCGAATTCGGCGGTTTCTTCGGACAGGACGGCTAAGGCGCGGCGCTTGAGCCAGGTTTCGATGCGGCGGGGCAGGCCTTCCAACGGCCCGCCGCATACCAGCCGTGGCTCACCCTCACCCTTCCCACCCGGCTGCGCCGGGCGGGCCCCTTCCCTCTCCCACCGGGAGAGGGAGGGAGGCGCGAAGCGCCGGAAGGGTGAGGGTGCGGCCAGCGATATCGTCCGCGACCGCTCCGGCGACCAGTCGATCACCACATCCTCACCCTCGATCGGGATCATCACTCCCGGTACAAACGGCCGTCCCTCGGGCAGTTTCGCGCGCTGCGCGTCGATCCAGCCGCGATGATCGTTGGCCCAGGCCATCGCCTGTTTGAGCGAGGCGCGGGGCGGGATGGTCAGCCGGACGCGCCCGCTGGCGGGATCGACCGACAACCGCATCCGCCGGGCGCGAGCATGGCGGACGACGTCGAGATCGCCGGTCACAGCTCGCGATCGACCAGATGGAATTCGAGTTCGCCGGCATCGTCCTCGCTGACCGTCCAGCCGCGCGTCGACTCGCCCGCGCGATGCACCGCCTCGCGATCGCCGCTGACCAGATAATGCCAGTCCGGCAGCTTCTCGCCATTGGCGCGCAGGCGATAGGCGCAGGTCGAGGGCAGCCAGTCGGTGGTATAGACGTTCTTGACTGTCAGCCGCACGCAATCGGGTACATAGGCGCGGCGATTGCGGTAGTCCTTGCACTGGCCCGATCGGCGATCGAGCATGCGGCACGCGACATTGGTCGGATAAAGCTCGCCGGTCTCGTCGTCCTCGAGCTTGTGGATGCAGCATTTGCCGCAGCCGTCGCACAACGCCTCCCATTGGCCGCGATCGAGTTCGGCCAATGTCTTGGTTTCCCAGAACCGGTCGGTCGTCACGGGTTGGTCTTCACCCAGCGTTTGATCTCGTCCGCGGTCGCCTGCGCCCCCTGCTCGGTGGGCAGCAAGGCGAGCGGGTTGCCGTTGCTGTCCATCAGATAGGCAGCGTTGGAATGTTCGACCAGATACCCGCCATTGGGCGTCGTTTTGCCCTTGGACGCGAACACGCCATACTCAGTCTTGATCTTGTCGATCGCCGCCGGACTGCCGGTCAGTCCGACGAAGCGCGGATAGAAAGCGCCGACGAACTGCTTGACCACCGCCGGCGTGTCGCGCTCGGGGTCGACCGTGACGAATACCGGTACGACCCTGGCCGATACCGCGGGGTCGCTCTTGTCGAGCAGCCGCATCGCCGCGCCGATCGTCTGCGCCGTGGTCGGGCAGACATCGGGGCAATAGGTATAGCCGAAATACATGATGCGATATTTGCCCGCGAACACCTTATCGGTGATCGCCTTGCCGTCCTGATCGATCAGTTGAAACGGGCCGCCGATCTTGGCACCCGCCAGCGGGGGATCGGCTGGGGTGGCGTTCGAGCAGGCGGCGAGCGCCAGCAGTAGCGAAATCGGAAGCAAACGCAGGTTCATCGCAGCGCCAGCCTTGATCTTTTACGGGCGGCTACGCAAGTTGATCCCGACTTTTCCCGCAGGGCACCAGATCATGATCGCACGTCTCTCCCGCATTGCGTTTATCGGGGCGCTTCCCGGCGCGCTGGCCGTCACCGCCCTTCCCGCCGCAGCGCAGCTCGCCAGCGGCTCGCCCGGCTATCAATTCCTCGACGCGGTCAAGAACGACAAGGGCAACGACGTCGAGGCGATTCTGGCCAAGCCCGGGTCGCGGATCATCGACACCCAGGACCCGTCGACCGGCGACGGCGCGCTGCACATCGTCGTCCGGCGCGACGATTCGCGGTACGTGCCCTATCTGCTGGCCAAGGGCGCCAATCCCAATATCAAGAACCGCCAGGGCGACACGCCGCTGCTGCTCGCGGTCGATCGCGGTTATGGCGACCTGATCCCACTCCTGCTCAAGGGCAAGGCCAATCCCAACCTCGCCGGCGACGGCGGGCAGACCCCGCTGATCAAGGCGGTGCTGCGTCGCGACGAACAGATGGCGCGCGACCTGCTCGACGGCGGCGCCGATCCGGACAAGCGCGATTACATGGCGGGTAAATCGGCACGCGAGTACGCCAATGGCGATGCGCGCAGCCCGGGCATGATCCAACTGTTCGCTAAACTGCCGGCCGCCCCCAAACGCGGCGTGTCCGGCCCGACGCTTCGTTGAGGCGCTACCGCAATCGTTTCAGCTTTGCTGAAACAGAATCTAGCTAGCCGCCGCGCCGGCCCCGGGTAGTTTCTTGAACAACGCCCGGTCCTCGGGCCGGAACGCCCATTTCCACAGCACGAACAGATAAGTCACCAGGATCGCGGGCTCGCCAACCGAGAGCTCGACCCATTCGTAGCTCTTGGGCAGCGAGGTGAACGCCGTTCCGACCAGGATCGTGACCGCCGCGGTTCCCAGCAGCGACCAGCGCCAGCCCGCCACGCGCGCCTTCAGCAGCCGCGAGAGGAAATTCGACTTGAGCACCGATCCGACACTCAAGGCGATGAGCAAGGCGATCGCGACGCTCACCCCTTGGACCGAATCGCGCGTCCCGAATTCCGCCAGCACGGAATGATCCCAGTCGATCGACCGCATCACCGCGACCAACGTGAAACTCAGCACGATCTGAAGCACCAGCACGCCGATCGAGATCATCAAATTGCGATGACGCGCGATATAGACCAACGCCGTTTCGCAGACCGCGCCGGTCGAAGCGAACACCTCCGCCCATAACAGGAATGCGAGCGCGGCAGTGCCCGCGACGAATTGCTTGCCGACCAGCCCCATCACCGCCTCGCCCGGGATCGAGCCCATCAGCGCCAGGCAGGTCTGCAGCGCCATGATCCAGAAGCCCACCTGGCGCACCTGGTCGGCGATTGCCGCCTTGTCGTCGCGCGCCAGGCTGGTGGCGATGACGGGGCCAAGGATCGGGTCGAAACTGGTCTTCAATTTCGCCGGAAGAGAGGCGACCTGCTGCGCCATGTAATAAATGCCGACGATCGCCGGCGGGAACAGCAGCCCGAGGATGAAACGGTCGACATTGCGCGTCGCCCATTCGATCGCGTCGGCGCCCGCCAGCGGCGCGTTGCGCCGTGCCAGGGTCGCCACGCGCGCGACATGCGGCGTCCAGCCGCGCGGCAGGCCGTAGCTGCGGATCAGCGGGACCAGCGACGCGGCCATCGCCGCGACCATCGACAGCATATAGGCGAGCACCAGCCCGTCGCGCGCGCTGACGAAATAGAAACCGAGCGCGGCGATCGAGATCGTCCAGGGCTCGACCACCGCGCGTGCAGTGACGGTAGCCTTGATATTGTGGCGATAGGCGAGCGCCGAGAGCGCGACGTCAGACCAGGCGCTGGCGACGATGATGCACGGCAACAACCGCTCGACCAGCGTGATGTCACCATGCGGGTACATCACTCGCGGCAGCGCGATCAGCACCGCCCCGGCGATGGTCGAGGCGAGCATCGCCACCGCCATCCCGTCCCATACGACATGGGAATGCGGGCGCTCGGTATTGGCCAGCGCCTGGGCCAGCCCGCGCTTCAGCCCGAGCGTCGCGATCAAGGCAGCGAGCTCGACCACCACCAGCGCGAGCGCGAACCGTCCGACCGCGTCAGGTCCATAGAGCCGCCCCGCGACGAACAGGAACGGCAGGCGCGCGACCAGCCGCAGGGCGAACCCGCCGATATTGGTCCGCCCGCCCTTGGCCAACACGGCAAGGTCGTCGGCCGGGCCGGTGGGAGACACGACCGGCGCGGCGGCGGCAGCGTCAGTCGACACGCGCCACCGCCTCAGCCATGTACCCGGCAAGCGCGGGATCGATCAATGCGCCGCGCCCCAGCTGGGACCAGTACCGATCTCTACTGCGAGCGGCACCGACAGCGGCACGGCGGGCTCCGCCGCGGTCGCCATGACACGTTCGATCACCGGCTTGGCCGCCTCGACCTCGGCTTCGGGGACTTCGAACACCAATTCGTCATGGACCTGGAGCAGCATCCGCGTGCCGGTCAGTCCGGCTTTCTCCAGCGCCGGGCCCATCCGTGCCATCGCGCGCTTGATGATGTCGGCACTGGTGCCCTGGATCGGCGCGTTGATCGCCGCGCGCTCCGCGCCCTGTCGGACATGCTGGATCGGCGCGCGGATCTGGGGGAACCAGGTCTTCCGGCCGAACAATGTCTGGGTATAGCCCCGCTGCCGCACGCCCTCAAGCGTCTCGTTGATATAGGAGGAGATGCCGGGGAAGCGGTCGAAATAGCGCGAGATCATCGCCTGCGCCTCGTCCGCGTCGATCTCCAGCCGGGCGGCCAGTCCCCAGCGCGAAATGCCGTAGAGAATGGCGAAATTGATCGTCTTGGCGCGCCCGCGCGTGTCGCGGTTGACCTCTCCGAACAGCTCGTGCGCGGTCGCAGCGTGAATGTCCTCGCCGCGCAGGAAGGCGTCGCGCAAGGGGGGCACGTCGGCCATATGCGCCGCCAGCCGCAGTTCGATCTGCGAATAGTCGGCTGCCAGAATGACGTTGCCGGGTTCCGCCACGAAGGCGTCGCGGATCTGCCGTCCGATCTCGGTACGGATCGGGATGTTCTGCAAATTGGGATCGGTCGAGGACAATCGCCCGGTCTGCGCGCCGGTCAGCGAATAGCTGGTATGGACGCGCCCGGTGGCGCGATCGATCTGCTGCTGGAGCGCGTCGGTATAGGTCGATTTGAGCTTCGACAGCTGGCGCCAGTCGAGCACCAGCCCGGCGATCGTCACCCCTTCCGCCTTCATCTTCTCGAGCACGGTGACGTCGGTCGAATAGGCGCCCGACTTGCCTTTCTTGCCACCCTTCAATCCCATCTTGTCGAACAGGATCGCGCCGAGCTGCTGGGTCGATCCGATCTGGAACGGTTGCCCGGCCTCGGCCTGGATCTCTTCCTCCAGCCGTGCCATTTCCTGCGCGAAGCGGCTCGACAGGCGCGAGAGCTGGTCGCGGTCGACCTTGATCCCTGCGCGCTCCATCGCGGCGACGACCGGAATGATCGGGCGATCGACCATTTCGTAGACGCGTGTCGCGCCTTCATAGGCGAGCCGCGGCTTGAACCGCGTCCAGAGGCGCCAGGTCACGTCGGCATCCTCGCCGCCATAACGGGTTGCCTGATCGAGCGGCACCTGGGCGAAGCTGATCGCCTTCTTGCCCGTCCCGGTCACGTCCTTGTAGCTGATGCAAGTGTGCTCGAGCGTCGCGTGCACCACCTCGTCCATGCCGTGCCCGGCAAGCGACTGGCCGGCGTCGAGATCGAAGCTCATCACCATCGTGTCGTCGATCGGCGAGACCGGCAGGCCGTGGCGGATCAGGACGTTGATGTCGTATTTGATATTGTGCCCGATCTTGAGCACGCCGGGCGCGGTGAACAACGGCTTCAGGCGGTTCACGACTTCTGCCAGCGGCAGTTGCGGCGGGACTTCGCCGAACATGTCGTCGCTGCTCTTGTGCCCGACCGGGATGTAGCAGGCCCGCCCCGGCGCGGTGGCGAGGCAGATGCCGACCAGATTGGCGGCCATGCTGTCGAGCGAGTCGGTCTCGGTATCGATCGCGATCGTGCCGCTGGCATGGCTTTCGGCGATCCACGCGTCCAGCCGGTCGATGCTGGTCACGGTTTCATAGGCGTCGCAATTGACCGGCGGCAGCTCGACGAAATCCGGCGTGACCGGCCCTGCCGTCGCGACTGCCGCGGCGATCGGGTCGGGCTGCTCGCGGCCCGGCGCGTGCGCCGCCATGCGCGACAGCAGCGTCTTGAACCCCTGATCCTCGAGGAACGCGCGCAACGGCTCGACAGGAATGCCGTCGAGCTTGAGCTCGTCGAGCGTGTGCGGCACCGCCGTATCGACGTGAAGCGCGACGAGCTGGCGCGAGAGCCGGGCCATCGCCTCATGCTCGATCAGATTGTCGCGCATCTTGCTCGGCTTCATCTCCGGCGCAGCGGCCAGCACCGCGTCGAGATTGCCATATTCGGTTATCAGCTTGGCCGCGGTCTTGGCGCCGATCCCGGGCACGCCGGGAACATTGTCGACCGCGTCGCCCATCAGCGCCAGCACGTCGCCCAATTGGTCGGGCCGCACGCCGAACTTGGTCTCGACATAGTCCGCACCGCGCCGCTCGTTCTTCATCGTGTCGAGCATGTCGACGCCGGGCTGGATGAGCTGCATCAGGTCCTTGTCGGAACTGACGATCGTCACGTCCCAGCCAGCCTCGACCGCGCGGCAGGTATAGGTGGCGATGATGTCGTCGGCCTCGAACCCCTCTTCCTCAATGCACGGCAGCGAGAAGGCGCGGGTCGCCTCGCGGATCAGTGGGAATTGCGGGATCAGGTCTTCGGGCGGCGGTGGACGCTGCGCCTTGTACTTGTCGTAGAGATCGTTGCGGAAGGTGTGCGAGCCCTTGTCGAGTACCACCGCGAGATGTGTCGGCCCCTCCGCCTTGTCGAGCGCGTCGGCGAGCTTCCACAGCATCGCGGTATAGCCATAGACCGCGCCCGCCGGCGTGCCATGCCGGTTGGTCAGCGGAGGGAGCTGGTGATAGGCGCGGAAGATATAGCCCGAACCGTCGACGAGATAGAGATGAGGCATCGTCGGAGGAGATAGCGTCCCGCGCGCGCGGGAACAAATGGTTAGGTCGTTTGAGCGGACATTCGTTGGCCGCACTCGCCACCGCCGGGCCTGCCCCGGGGTCCACCGCGAGGCAGGATCGAGACAAGCGGCTCGACTCCAGGCTTGATGCACGGTGGACCCCGGCACGAGGCCGGGGTGACCGCGGGGTCAAGCCGCGTCGTGGAAGATGATCCCCAGCGTATGCCGCCGCCCCGACCTGACGGTACTGACGCCGTGACGCATCGCCACGCGGTAGTCGCCGCGGCTACCCGCGACCGGCCGATGGTTGACCGCGAACACCACCGCATCACCCAGGCCGAGCGGCACCACTTCGACCCGCGATTGCATCCGCGGGCGCTGTTCGGTCAGGACGAATTCGCCACCGGTGAAATCCTCACCCGGCCGCGACAGCAACAGCGCGACCTGAAGCGGGAAAACATGGTCGCCATACAGATCCTGGTGCAGGCAATTATAGTCGCCCGGGCCATAGCGCAGCAGCAGCGGGGTCGGCCGTGCCTGTCCGGCGTCGTGGCAGCGCGCCAGGAACTCGGCATGATGGCCGGGAAAGCGCGTCGGGATGCCGAGCCGCTCATGCCAGCGATTGGCGACCCCCACGAGCGACGGATAGAGCGCGGTGCGCAATCCCGCGATCGGATCGGGCAGCGGATAGCGATAGTAGCGATATTCCCCGCGCCCGAAGCCATGCCGCGCCATCACCACCTGGCTGCGGAAGCGCGCCGGATCGTCATAGCCCGCGGCGATCGCGGCGCAGGTCGTGGGGTTGAGCAGACCGGGCAGGATCGCCCAGCCGCGCGCGTCGAGGTCAGCAGTCAGTGCCGCTGGATCGGGAAGAAGATGCATGCGCGCATTGTGGCGATGCCCGGGGCTGCGCGCGCCCCGCGGCTTGCGGTCAAATCATGCCCTGCGAGCGCAGTCGAGCGTATCGCCGAGCGTCAGCGGGCCGCCGCCGCGCGAGATCGACCAGTCGACCCGCATCTTGCCGGGTCCAGTCAGGATATAAGCAAATTGATCGACCGGCGCGGCACCGTCGGACCGCGTCCAGGCCAAAGTGTCGCCTTGCCAGCCGGTAGCGGTGTACCAGCGCATATTGCCGGCGCTCGCCACGGCCGCGCGGAAGCTGCCGTCGGCAAGCATCGTCCATGTTTCGAGCGACTTGTAATTGGTGGGCGGAAGGTCGTCGTGATGGACGACCAGCGCCTGGGTTCCGGGATCGCGCTCGATCGCCAGCCGCGAGGCGAGCGGACTGCCGCTCTTGATGAAATGACCGCGACAGGCCCAGCTGCCGACGAGCGCATCGAACCTGTCCGCGGCCGGCGCACCGACGGGCTGCGCCGCCGCCAGCAACGCGAGCGCCGCGATTACCAACGGTGGTTGGTCACCACGCCCGTCACCACCGCCTGCATCAATTGCTGGCGCTGCGGGATCGTCTTGGGCGTGTCGCCGATCATCACGGCGATGGCATAGGCCTTGCCGTTGGGCGCGATCAAGAAGCCGACGTCGTTATAGCCGGCGGTCCTGCCGCTGAAATCCTGACCGGTCCCGGTCTTGTGCCCGAACGTCCAGCCTTCGGGCACAGCGCCGCGCAGCCGCTGGCGACCGGTATGCGAGGATTCCATCGTCGACATCAGATATTGAGTCGAGGCCGGCGAGAGCAATTCGCCCTTCTTCAGCCGGGCGAGTGCGGTGGCGATCGCGCGCGGCGCGGCACCGTCGGGCGGATCGGCGATATAGCGCTCGAACGCGTCCATCCGGGTCGAAGCCGGGATTTTCGAGCGCGCTGCCTCGAACGCGCGGCCGGTCGAATATTCGGGCTTCCAGGCAAGGCCGGCGGTGAAGCTCTGCAACAGCCGCTCGCCGGGCCCGAAACGGATGTCGGCAATCCCCTTCTTCGCCAGAAACGCGCGCACCACGGTAGGCCCGCCGGCAAGGCGCAACAGACAGTCGTTGGCGGTATTGTCGCTCTGAGTCAGCGCGCGCTGGAGCAGCCCGCCTACGGTGGTCTGGTAACCGTCGCCCTTGACCAACGCCGCGATCGGCTGGTGGAACAGGGTCAGGTCTTCCTTGCGGACGGTATAAGGATCGTCGAGCGACAATTTGCCCTGATCGCGCAGGTCGAGCACGGTCATCGCGACCCACAGCTTCGACACGCTCTGCTGCGGCAATTTCAGATCGCCGTTCGACGCGACCGTCCAGCCGTCGTCGATGCTGGTCACGGCGATACCGACCTTGCCGCCGAAATCGCGGGTCAGCGAAGGCACCAGCGCGGTCAGCGCCGCGGGCGCCGGCACCACCGGCTTGGCGGCCGGGAGCGGCTGCACCACTTCGCGCGGCGGCGCATATGCCACCGGCGGCGATACGGCGCGCGCGACCCTGTTGGACTGGCTGTCGGAGACACAGCCCGCGATCGCGAGGCCGGCGACTGTACCCAACGCTATTTTACCCAAACGCTTCACAGAACGCCCCATAACCCCCGCCCGTGTATTTCACGACGATGAGAGTATCGCAGGAAACCCGTTGCGGAATCCCTGATATAGGTTCTCCGCGATGAACCGCGCCTGAAAAGCGCCGGGCCGAGCAACCAACCTGCTGAGAATCCGGGTATTCCCTTAAGGGACTAGCACCGTATCGACTGCAACCGGCAACGTTTCGGGATAATCCAGCGTGTAATGCAGTCCGCGCGATTCGTGGCGATGCAGCGCCGAGCGCACGATCAGGTCCGATGTCTGGAGCAGATTCCTGAGCTCGATCAGGTCGGGCGTCACGCGGAAATGGCCGTAATAATCCTCGACCTCGCCGGTCAGCAGCTTGATCCGGTGCGCGGCGCGTTCGAGCCGTTTGGTGGTGCGGACGATGCCGACATAATTCCACATGAAGCGGCGGATCTCGGTCCAGTTCTGCTTGATCACGACCTCTTCGTCCGAATCGGTCACGCGGCTTTCGTCCCACGGCCGGATCGCGGGCGGCGGCGGCAGGTCGTCCCAATGCGTATTGATGTGCCGCGCGCAGGCTTCGCCGAACACGAAACATTCGAGCAGCGAGTTTGACGCCAGGCGGTTGGCGCCGTGCAGCCCCGATTCGGTGCATTCGCCTGCCGCATAGAGGTGCGGCAGATCGGTACGGCCATCGAGGTCGATGACGATGCCGCCGCAGGTATAATGCTGCGCCGGCACGACCGGGATCGGCTCCTTCGTCATGTCGATGCCGAGACCCTTGAGCTTTTCGTAGATCGTCGGGAAGTGATGGGTGACGAACTCGGCGCCCATATGGCTGATGTCGAGATGGACGTAATCGAGACCCAGCCGCTTGATCTCATGGTCGATCGCGCGCGCCACCACGTCGCGCGGCGCGAGTTCGGCGCGCGGATCGAAATCGGGCATGAAGCGATACCCCGTCTCGGGGATTTTGAGCTGCCCGCCCTCGCCGCGCACCGCCTCGGTGATCAGGAAGTTCTTGACCTCGAGATTGTAGAGGCAGGTCGGGTGGAACTGCATCATCTCCATGTTCGAGATGCGGCACCCCGCGCGCCACGCCATGGCGATGCCGTCGCCGGTCGCGCCGCGCGGCGCGGTCGAGAACAGGTAGGTGCGCCCCGCGCCGCCGGTCGCCAAGATCGTCGCATTGGCGGTGAACAGCTCCACGCGGCCCGTCGCACGGTTGACCGCATAGACGCCCCAGACATTGCCCGCGCCCGAATAGCGCTCCTCGTGCTTCGAGGTGGCGAGGTCGACCACCACCATGTCGGGGACGAGCGTGATGTTGGCATGGGCTTGCGCTGCATGCAGCAACGCCTCCTGCACCGCCCAACCGGTGGCGTCGTTGACATGGACGATGCGGCGATGGCTGTGGCCGCCCTCCCGCGTCAAATGGAGGTCGCCGCCTTCCTTGTTGAACGGCACGCCGAGTTCGATCAGCCGCTCGATCGCGCGCGGCGCGTTCTCGACAACGAACTCGACGGTCTTGCGGTCGTTCAATCCCGCGCCGGCGATCATCGTGTCCTCGATATGGCTGTCGAACGTGTCGCCCGGCTCGAGCACCGCCGCGATCCCGCCCTGCGCCCAGGCAGTCGATCCCTCGGCGAGGCCACCCTTGGCCAGAACCGTGACGCGGAAACGGTCGGCGAGGTTGAGCGCTGCGGTGAGCCCCGCGGCACCGGAGCCGATGATCAGGACGTCGGAATTGTGGGGGTTGGTCATTCTGTTCTCCTAGCCCCTCCCCTTCAGGGGCGCGAGGTCGGTCATGCTCCCAGCATGACCTGAAAAGCGCGGGGCGCTTTTCACCTCGTGCCGGGTTGGGGTGGGGAAGTTCCTCAAGCGATTGCCTGCGGAGAGGCCCCACCTCCAACCCCGTTCGGGGTGAATAATCCCCCGGATTATTCAGGTTGTGCCGGGGGCACAACCGACCCCGAACGCCTGATGGGGAGGGGCTTAAACATTCTCATCCGTTCGACGCCCTCGTCAGGTTGAGGAACACGTCCTCCAGATCGGGCTCCTTGGTCGAAACGTCGACGATTCCGAACCCATCCTTCTGCACCGCGTCGAGCACCTGGCCGGCATTGGCGAGATCCTTGCGATAGGTAATCTGAAGCACGCGATCGCCCTTCAGCTCGACCTTCTCGAAACAGCTCGCTTGCGGCGCCGTCGCAATGTCGCGATCGACCGTCACCTCGACGACCTTTTCCTGCGCCATGCCGACCAGGTCGCGCGTCGGCTCGTTGGCGATCACCTTGCCGTGATTGATGATCGCGATGCGGTCGCACAATTCCTCGGCTTCCTCGAGATAATGCGTGGTCAGCACGATCGTCACGCCGCGCTGGTTCAGTTCGCGGACATAGGCCCAGAGTTGCTGGCGCAGTTCGACATCGACGCCCGCGGTCGGCTCGTCGAGCACCAGGACAGGCGGGGAATGGACCATCGCCTTGGCTACCATCAATCGGCGCTTCATGCCGCCCGACAGCGTGCGCGAATAGGCCTTGGCCTTGTCCTCGAGATGCACCGCGCGGAGCAATTCCATCGAGATGCGCTTGTTCTTGGGCACGCCGTACAGACCGGCGGTGATCTCCAGCGTCTCCAGCGGCGTGAAGAAGGGATCGAACGTGATTTCCTGATTGACGATGCCGATCGAATATTTGGCATTGCGCGGGTGCTCGTCGATGTCGAAGCCCCAGATTTCCGCGCGGCCGGAGGTCTTGTTGACCAGCCCGGCGAGGATGTTGATCAGCGTCGACTTGCCCGCGCCATTGGGGCCGAGCAGCCCGAACACCGATCCACGCGGGACCTCGAAACTGACGCCATCCA
>Ga0310811_10003085_pt1 | contig 20942 bp, 24 predicted proteins | sample YCmetagenome_FD_207642 | JGI IMG/M metagenome (GOLD analysis project Ga0310811, IMG submission 207642) | Soil microbial communities from experimental microcosm in Duke University, North Carolina, United States - YC | ecosystem: Engineered > Artificial ecosystem > Soil microcosm > Unclassified ...
AACAATGTGCACTTTTTCAAGAACACGGCCATTATGCAGCCGTCATCAAAAGACGAACTCGACGCCTTGCTATCTCTCCTCAATGAAAACCCCAAATACAAAATCAAGATTTACGGGTACGTAAACAAAAAGCATTCCCGCGAATCATTGACCATGGGTACAAGCACTCAATTCTTTGCCTTGGATAACAAAGCAAATAAAAGAGCAACGATTTCCGCCAAAGAACTTTCCGCCGCCCGTGCTGAAGTGGTAAAAGCTTACCTTGTTCAGCAAGGTGTTGATGCCAAAAGAATAGCCACCAAAGGTGAGGGTGGCGCAGTGCCTCTGTACTCAGAAGACGGAACCCTGGGCGAACGCAACGATCGCGTCGAGGTGGAATTTGTAAAACATTAACAAATTCACCGAAACATTTCTCTCGTATCTCGGTTTAAAATCGAAAACAACCCTATGAAACTGGTCTCAACTATCTTGCTGGCTGCCATCAGCGTGGTGGCTACAGCGCAACCCGAGGAAGCCGAAGTGAAAAACGTGATCAACGTTGCTTACATCGGAGGCATACACAACGGTGGCCCGGTGGCAGATATCCGAAAAGGTTTTCATCGTTCGTTCAACATGCTTCGCTTGATGGAAAACGAGGTAAAGCCGCTGCCAATCGAAGAATGGATTAAAAATATCGAAGCGAATCGTGCCAAAAATCCGAACGCTGTCAACCCGAAAGTTGAGGGGAAGTTCATTTCGGTGTCCGTGGCAGGCACATCGGCTAGTGTGGTGCTGGAACTGTATCGCGAAGGCAAAATGATTTTCACCGACCACCTATTGCTATACAAATTCAATGAAGGCTGGAGGATTGTGTCCAAGATTTATTATAGATATCCCTAGGCTTTTTCTGTTAAGGCTTGCCCTTCGTGAAGTGGAATTTGATGCAAGAAGAATTTGTGGATAGACTCTCATTCTATGGAGCTTTGTAAAAAAGTGATTGATTGAGTTGGCGAATTTTCGCCCCGCTCGCCTTGTCCTTGGCATATTTGGCCATACCTCTCTCAATCACGTTCAGTAAATCTTTGGTATCCTCCGCTAGCATGGCTTCAGTGAATTGTTCAGAAGGTCTTTTGGCCAATAGCTTAAGAATATTTTTCATTGCATTTGGGTTATTGGGATCCACTTGCTCCAGGGACACCTGCGCTTTGTTAAATCCCATAGTTGGATTAGCTTTTAAAATATATATTTTCCCAGGTTCGAGATCAGCTTCCATAAAATCTCGATTCTCAGACCTGGCCCACAACAAATGCTTTCCCGGATTGCATTCATAACGAGTGTACTTTCTTCCGTTAAAACGACCGATAAGTTTAGTGCTATCGAAGTAACTGAAATTAATGGCGAAGCCAAGTGATGATGTTCTCACAAAATACACAACAGATTTATCCGAGGGGGCAGGAGCAATTATCTGACAAAGGGCCGAACCAGCAATCAAAATACAGAACACAATTGCGAAATGTTTTTTCATATCGATTATTATTTCAGCGCTTCGCCCCAAATGTAAAAAAAGATCCTTGCTCAGTGTCGCCGACAGTAAAAGTCATTTGGGCTAATTCTACACCTTGATGCATTTGAAAGACGACTCAGAGATACACTCCTCCGAATATCATCAGCGAAAAAAATAGCCCCGGCAGGAATCGAACCTGCATCTTCAGAATCGGAATCTGAAATACTATCCATTGTACTACGGAGCCCGGAAGGGGAAACATTGAACGATTCCCTTTACATTCGGGACAAAAATAAGACAAAGCCTCCACAACCGCAGAAAAAACTTTCCCTCATGAATATCGCATCCCTTCATCGTGAGCTGCTCGGTGAGATTATCAAGAATTCGAAAAAGGCCACGCAGCATACTTTTGCCGACAACTATTTGGGGAATAGCAACCTCCGCTATGCGATAAACATGCCCAAACTTAGAACCGTCGGCAAAACTTGGTACAAGAAAAAGATACTTACCTCCAAACAGTTCTATCAATTGGTGGCTTCGTTGATCAAAGCACCTTCGTCCACAGAGAAAATGCTGGGTGGAATTTTTTTGGACTTTGATCGCAAGCATCTGGAGAAGTTTGATCCCAAAATTCTGGACTCTTGGCTGAACCACCTGCATGGTTGGGCCGAAATCGATACCCTTTGTTATGGCCACTTTAAGGTGGATATTGTGCTTGAGGTTTGGCCCACATGGAAAAAAGTGTTGACCGGCCTAAACAAAAGCAAAAACATCAACAAGCGCAGGGCATCCATTGTGCTGCTATGCAAACCACTCACGAGATCAGATGACGAGCGCCTCTGTAAGCAAGCTCTCCAAATGATTGACACATTGAAAGAAGAAAAAGAAATTTTGATCACCAAAGCCATTTCGTGGACACTCCGAAGCATGGTGAAACTCCATCGTTCAGATTTGGAGAAATACCTCGCCAAGAACAAGGCATCCTTACCGGCCATAGCCGTTCGAGAGACCTCGACGAAACTCAAAACGGGAAGAAAAAATGGTTAATTGCATTATTACGATAACCCAATGAGCAGCTCCGAAGAAAAAATTGTTGTTTTCCGCGCTTATGATACAGTGGTGGAAGCAAACCTGGCAAAAACAAAGCTTGACGCATTTGGTGTGCCTTGCTTCTTGACCGACGAACACCTCACCAACCTCTACCCTATCCGCAATGATATTTTCCCCGGCGTGCGCCTTTATATTTTTGAGAAGGACACGGAACTGGCCAAAGAAATATTGATTGAAGCCGGCGATTAAATCTTCAAAATCGTGAATTCCACCCGGCGGTTGTTCGCCCGCCCTTCGTCCGTGTCGTTCGTGTCGATTGGTTTCGTCTCACCGTAGCCATGCGCCTGCAATCTTGACTTATCTATTCCTTGGCTACTGATATAGTCAACCACGGATTGTGAACGGCCTTGCGATAGATTCAGATTGTAGTCGTCGGATCCCTTGCTATCTGTATGGCCCGCAATCTCCACCGAAACGTGAGCGTTTTGTTTTAGAAAGTCAACGACCTTATCCAGTTCGACAAACGATTCCGGTTTCAACGTGGTCTTGTCAAAATCGAAGTATATGTTTTTCAATCGCACGGTCACGCCCACTTCAATTGGCGTCATCAAAATATTCTTAATGACCGGAATAGTATTCTCGTCCACCACCTGCACACTATCGGTGGCATTAAGATAACCCTCGGCGGTCACGGTGAATACGTACCAACCCAATCCAGGAATATCTTGTTTGTAACTTCCTCCATCTCCTGCTGGCGACATGGGTGCAGGGCTTCCTTTTTGCACAAGGGAGATTTTTGGTGCTGATACTTTGGCGTTCGTTTTCTTGTCAAGGATATCACCTGCCAATGCCAATTGCTTTGCCAGGGGCGTCAAATAAATATCAACCCGTAAAGTGGTGTCCCGATTGATTTTCGGCACCTTGTAATCATTGGCCACGGGCAAAAAACCGCTGGCATTTGCCGAGATGTTGTAGCCATCCACTTCGGGAATCCGGGTTTCAAATTTCCCCGCGCTGCCCGACTTCAAAGTGATAGGCTGTTTCAATTCTTTGATTTTCACATCCACATTCGCAGGAATCGGCTGCTTCGTTTTTTGATTATACGTCACACCCGACAACACGATATTGATGTTCCGAGGTTTCAGAATCAATAGATCATAATTTCCGCCATCCACTTTGGCGCCCGCACGAGCAGTGAAAATATTTCCCTTGGAGTCAATAGTGAAGTAGGCATCGTCAGCCACTGTATTTACTGCCCTGCCGAGATTGACGGGCTCGCTCCAATTTTGCCATGAGTCGTCGAGACGGGTGGTCTTGTAAACGTCAATTCCCCCCACACGGTCTTTGGAAAAACGGTTGCTTGCAAAGTACAACGTCTTTTGGTCGGCCGCGATGAACGGAGAAAAATCATCCGCGACAGAGCTGATTTTCATTTTTACGGGCTTTGAAAAATGGCCGTCAGGTTGTTTACTGCTCAAATACAAGTCGCTAAATTTGTCGCCTGCTTTTTCAGAAAAATAAATAATCATCTGGCGACCATCCGCTGAAAGTGCCGCGCCATAAAAGATGCCCTTGTCCATCTTTTCAAAATCGGTAACATCAAGTTCGTGCAGGCTACCGGATGCGTTGGCTATTGAAAACCCTTTTTCGTTTCTCGAACCTGTACCGCGGATAAACTGCGATCCGTCGGGCAAAAAATTAAAAACAGCATTATTGCGATTCTGGTTATAGGGTGACCCCAAGTGCTTTGCTTTCGTCCACTCGCCTTTGTCGTCTAGCGTAGAAACCCAAATATCTTGCGTGCCTTCTTTTCCAAAACTATTTTCCGGATGATCCGCCACAACAAAATAAAGCGTTTTGCCATCGAGGGAAATTACCGGTGAAACTTCGTTGTATCGGGTGTTCACATTGTCGTTCATTTTGACCAGCTCATACCGAGGGCTGATTTCCTGAGCGGACGAGATTAGCCAAGAAAGACAAAACAAAGTCAAAAGTCGGGTTCGCATGTGGGGATTTTGGTTTAAAGATAAAAAGATTTGTGTGTTGAAAATAAATCGGGATTTTTCGATGAGCAGTCCGATGAATCAACGACACCACGCCAAATTATCGTATTTTTGTCTCTCTTTCTGAATGAAAAGGACGCTATTCTTACTGCTCTTTTACGTTTGTTTGACCATCACGGTGGGCAAGCAAGTGCGCGCTTTTTGCTCACAACTTTTGGCAGGAAAAAACTTCACCACCAAAGCATTAGCCCTCGACTTTAGCCAAAGTGAGGCGGAAAACGAAGAAACCGATTCCGAAGACAGCGAGGAAAGTGATGACACCGATGACCATGAGTTGACGACCCTGGAAACTCTTCGCACCGCGGCGCGTCCTACCATTGCAGAATACCCCACGTCAGAGCTTTTCAAAAATCATTTGAAAGAGATAGGCACCCCTCCGCCTCGTTCTTAATTTCTACGTGCGCGACCAAGCGCACTTCAAGAAATTTCTAACGACAAATCTCTTTATATGAACAAACAAAATTTTTTCAGAACGGATTTTCTATCCTCTATTGTGGTCTTTCTCATCGCACTACCTCTGTGCTTAGGCATTGCCTTGGCATCAGGGGCACCGATGTTCTCGGGTATCATTGCGGGGATCATCGGAGGTTTGCTGGTGGGAACATTAAGTGGTTCTCAACTAAGCGTCAGCGGGCCGGCCGCCGGCCTTGCGTCAATCGTCATCGTCTCTATTTCTCAGCTTGGCTCCTTTCAAGCATTCTTGCTCAGCGTCGCGATTGCGGGGATTTTCCAGTTTACCCTTGGCTATCTCAGGGCCGGCTCTCTCGGGCATTTTTTTCCTGCTTCGGTAATCAAGGGAATGTTGGCTGCGATCGGCCTGATATTGGTATTGAAACAAGTACCCCACGCCCTGGGTTTCCATTCCGACTACGAGGGTGATGAGACATTTGATCAACTGGACGGGGCGAACACATTTTCGGAAATTGTTTCTGCCCTGGATTTCCTAACACCGGGGTCCATCATCATCACCATCGTGTCTATCGGAATCTTAATTGTATGGGACAGCACGTTCATCAAATCAAAACAAATTTTTAGTAAAACGCCGGGTCCTTTGGTCGCCGTCGTGACTGGCGTTGTCCTTAGTTTGCTTTTCTCGGAATACCTCCCTGCGTTGGCAATCAACGAAAAGCATTTTGTCGCCCTACCGAGGATTTCTGACCAAGGAATTTCTTCCTTCCTCTCACTCCCTGATTTCTCACAACTGGGCAACCCAAAAATCTACACCGTTGCCATTACCCTCGCTGTGATTGCTAGCTTGGAAACCATGTTGAGCATTGAGGCGTGCGATAAGCTCGATCCGCTAAAACGAGTAACTCCTCTGAACCAGGAATTGAAAGCACAAGGTGCAGGCAATTTCGTTTCTGGACTGATCGGCGGATTGCCGATCACGTCTGTCATTGTTCGAAGTTCGGCCAACATTCAGGCCGGTGCACACAGTAGAGCTTCCGCCATATCCCATGGACTTCTTTTGTTGGTCACCGTGGTTTTGATTCCGCATGTCCTGCAATTGATTCCGTTGGCGTCGCTGGCTGGAATCCTTATCGTCACGGGAATGAAACTCGCAAAACCCGATCTCTTTGTGGACCAGTTTCAACGAGGGTGGAGTCAATTCCTGCCATTTATTGTGACTGTACTTGGAGTAATTGCCACTAACCTTTTGCAGGGTGTGATCGCCGGAATCTTGGTTTCTGTATTGTTTATTTTGAAGACCAACTTCCACGCTGCTGTAATAATGGTGGCCGACCAAAGAAATTACCTGATTGTATTCACTAAAGACGTTTCATTTCTGAACAAATCATCATTGCGGAAACAATTGCAACTGGTGCCCCGCGATTCCAAATTAATTATTGACGGAAGTAAAGCGCTGTTCATCGACAGCGATATCCGTGAAGCCATTGGCGACTTCATTCAATTTTCAAGGACAAAAAATATCAACGTAGAATTAAAAAGTATAACACTATAATTTATGGACGAAACAATTGAAGCGTACGAAAAACTGCTGCTCCAAAACAAAGCGTGGGTAGCGCAACGAAATCTAGAGGACAGCGAGTTCTTTAGTCGGCTGTCGGGCCAGCAGAATCCGGAGTTTTTGTGGATCGGATGCTCCGACAGCAGAGTACCCGCCAATCAAATCACCGGCACCGACCCGGGAGAAATATTCGTGCATCGAAATATTGCCAATCTGGTAGTGCACACCGACATGAACATGCTCAGCGTCGTAGACTATGCCGTAAATGTGTTGCAGGTAAAACACGTTATCGTATGTGGTCATTATGGATGTGGTGGCTTACGCGCGGCCATGGGCAACAAACAGTTCGGAATCATCGACAATTGGATTCGTCACATCAAAGATGTGTATCAGTTGTACTACGAAGAGCTGGAGGCAATAAAAGATCCACATGAACGCGAAAATGCATTTGCGGAATACAATGTAATCGAACAAGTATTTGACTTAAGTCAAACGTCAATCATTCAAAACTCGTGGGCCAAACGCGGTGGACCTTGGGTACACGGGTGGATCTACGATATCGGCAATGGCTTGATCAAAGACCTGAATGTTTCAATGAAAGATCAGGCCGAACTCCCGTCGGTATACAAATTGAAGCCGCACTGATTTTGGTAGCGGGTTCTTGGTCGCTGGACTTGTGCCAGCGGCCTTACCTTTTCTTTCTTTTTTCCAAGTTCGTCCGAATCAGAGTTTGATGTTCATTCTCGAGTTTTCGTGACCACGAACACATAGTCAGGCTCGATTCGATATCCCAAATTCACATGGATTTTTTCCTCCGCCGAAATGGTCCCTTTCAGAATTCCATCTTCTTGTAACAAAAAAGGCTCGATGTTGAGTTGGTTATGAAAATGTAGACCTCCCCTTCCGTGGATTTTAAACATCGACTCTTTGGCACACCACATCACACAGTGTTTGATGACGTTATCTCCGGCATCTTTTAATTCGGTCGGCGACAAAATCCTCGGTGCAATAGTCAGAAGTTTTTCACGTGGCTGCTCCAAGTCTATACCTACAGGCCTATCGTAATCGATTTGCGCGGCGACATAGGGATACGAATGCGACAGGGAAATGTGGTGGGGGTATTTTTCGAGGTAAGGTTTCCCAAAATCATCTTTTCGAATACCGAAAAAACGCAGCCCCAAATGATTGCACAAGGTCAGTATCACATGACGGCTTGCAAGCCACTCCATTCTTTTCTTTGCATTGATGATTTCACCTGGGACAGCTCCCACAATGCCGCTTGCCAACTGATCCTCAGTTTCAGTGACATGCCAGATGGCCCAGCCACTTTGCTTTCCATCTGAATGAAATTCTTTAAGAGGCATTTCAGCGCTTGATTAGTCCGTCGCCCAAATTACAGATTAACCTGAATGTCTCGATTTTCACACTTAAAAAAATCTAATTAGATAACAATAGCTTCCGCTATCTTCGTTCAAATGCAGCCCACCGTTCAAGTCAAAAAGCTTCACACGTTCACAGGGCACCGGGGTGCTGTATACGCTTTGCAGTCTGCCAATGCGCCGCATTTGTTTTTTTCAGGTGCCGGCGATGGATTGGTAGTGCAATGGGATCTTAAAAATGGCGGTGATGGTGATTTGGTGGCGCAAGTACCGAACTCGATTTACGCGATCCACCATTTGCAGGAAAAAAATCTGCTCGTGGTGGGGCAGAATTATTCGGGTATTCATCTGATCGACTATAAAGACAAGAAGGAAGTATCATCGCTGCAAATCACAACATCGGCGATTTTTGATATTCATCATTTCGAAAACAATTTGATGGTTGCCACCGGTGATGGAATGATTACCCTCGTTGACCTTGAGAAATGGGCCGTGAAAAAACGCATCGCTCCGTCCGATAAAAGCGCGCGGGCCATCGCTCTCAATACCGTGTCCGGCGAAGTTGCCGTAGGTTTTAGCGACCATTTTATACGGGTATTTAGCCTAGACGACTTCCAACTCAAAAATGAGTTCAAAGCGCACGGCAATTCGGTTTTCGCTTTGGCCTATACTCCCGATCAGAAATTTTTGTTAAGTGGTTCTCGCGATGCGCGGCTGAAGGTTTGGGATGTGCAGGCCGATTATCGGCAAGTGGAAGAGGTAGTTGCCCATATGTATGCTATTAATCACGTCACGTTCAGTCCGGAGGGGAAAAACTTTGCCACTTGCAGCATGGATAAGTCCATCAAAGTCTGGGATTCCCGAAATTTGAAGTTATTGAAGGTGATCGACAAGGGGCGTCACGCGGGCCACGGCACGTCGGTAAATAAATTGCTTTGGACTTCGTTTAACCACCAACTGGTGAGCGCCAGTGACGACCGTTCCATTTCTGCTTGGGATTTACTATTTTTGTAACGTGTTCTGTTACAGACATTTATTTTATCCCTCCGAAGGGAAATTTTTTTAACTAACAGGAGTTATTTTTTAAACTAAAAATTGAAAGCATTATGAAGATCACGCCACTTGAAATCCGACAAAAATCGTTTGAGCGCACCCTCCGCGGCTATGATAAAGATGAGGTAAATGCGTTTTTACAGTCGTTGTCACAGGAGTGGGAACGCACACTGGACGAATGCAAAGAGTTGCGCATTAAACTCGAGGCCACCGAGAAGGAAGTGAATAAGCTTCGCGAAGTGGAAAGCTCCTTATTTAAAACATTAAAAACTGCGGAAGACACAGGCGCCAATGTGATCGATCAAGCGAATAAGACAGCAGAATTGATTTTGCGTGAAAATCAGCTGAATGCCGACGCACTTTTGTACGAGGCTAAATCCAGGGCAAAAAATACGATAGAAGAAGCTGAGGTAGCCTCTCGCCAAATGCTCGCCGAGATGGAGGAGCGATTGAAAAACCTTGGTCAACACTACAAGAACCTCGAGCTTCACAAAGAAAACCTGTTGGCTGACCTTAAGAGAATTGCCATCGAAACGATTGATCGCGTGGATCGGGCGAAGGCCTCGTCCAAAGAGTTTGACCCAGATCAACATCTTGCATTTGCTAAACGTGAAACTAAAAAATCACTTTTCCCTAATGCGGACGTGGAAGCCGAATTAAAAAAAACGGAGCCGACAGCAGCGCCCGCACCTCATCCAGCACCACAACCGGAGCCTGCAAAACCCTCGATGGTCGAAGCAATGAACCGCCAGCGCTCTTTCTTTGATGAAATTCAATGACCGGAAAAATTTCGCTCGAGGGACTTGAGTTTCACGCCTACCACGGAGTCTACCCTCATGAACGGTCTTCGGGCAACAAATTTGAAGTAGACGTAATCGTTGAAACCGACATCCAAGATTCGGCTTTTAGAGATGATTTGGCGGGTACGATCAACTACGAAGACCTATATGCCCTTGTAAAAGCCGAAATGGATAAACCATCCAAACTGTTGGAGACTGTGGCGCACTCTATTGCAGGAGTAATTCTCAAGAAATTTTCAGCGGCGAAAAATGCCGAAGTGAAAATCTCAAAATTCAACCCTCCGATCGGTGGTGTATGTAAGAAAGCGAGTGTAGTGGTGAATAGATTTAAGATTTAAGACGTTAGACTTGAGACCATACACTAAAGCAAATGGCTGAATTAGAAAAGCCTTGCTACTTATGTCTTGCTACTTACGTCTTGTTACTTATGTCTGTTTTATGCCAGCCCCCACGTTCCATCGCTTCTTGTTCTATGAATATGAAGCCGCGGGCATCCGCTCCCTCGTAAAAGTCAACTGCTTTTCCTATGAGATACATCGTATGTTTTTTATCAATAAAAACCTGGAGGCCCTGCTCTTCGTATGACAGATCGGCGTCCTTGCGCTTGTCGAAGCCGATGATAAACGAGACCCCACCGCAGCCGTGACCCCCTTTCACGCCCACACGCAGCCCGTATCCCTCAGGGATATTTTTGGTTTGCATGATTTTTTTGGCTTCGACCGCCGCCAATGGCGTCAGTGAGACCGGTTTCAAATCGTTGAACATAGCCCGCAAGGAGATTAGAACAAATTAGTTAATTTTCGAACACAAACTTATCTTAAAAAATTCCAATGGAAGCACTGATCGAATTCATTAAAATCCTTGTACCGGCGTCTGTCGTGTTGTATGCGGTGTACCTGACCGTGCGCGCGTTCATTTCCCGCGAAGTGGAGTTGCGAAAATTGGAAGTCCGTTCGCGTGCCATCGAAACCATCTTGCCCGCTCGCCTGCAAGCGTATGAACGCATCACCTTATTTCTCGAACGTATTTCTCCCCAAAACCTGCTTATCCGCCTCAACAATCCCGCCTATACTGCCAAAGATTTCCAGAAAGTGCTGCTTGACGAAATCCGAAACGAGTACAATCACAACGTTTCCCAACAGGTGTATATGACGGAAGAAGTTTGGAACCTCGTGCGAAACGCAAAGGAAGACCTGATTGTTCTAATCAATGAATCCGCCAGCCACATGGGCAACGAATCAACGGGTATTGACCTCGCGAAGAAGATTTTTGAACAGGTGATGGAGCGAAAAACCGACCCCATTGGCCACGCACTTAGCGAATTGAAAAAGGAAATTCAGCAGACTTTCTAGTGCATGTGATTCCAAGAAAAAAGATTTTATTGTTTTCGGCGCTTTTAGAGCTAATCGTTCTAACGACTTCGGCCCAAAATTTTTTTTCTCTTCAGGGAAAAGTAGTTGACGCCAAGACAAAAGAAGCGCTTCTGGGGGCCGCCGTATTTCTTGCCAAGACATCCACTGGCAACACCACCGACGAACAGGGTAAGTTTAAACTTGTCAACGTCCCCAAAGGGAAATATGATCTCACCGTGTCGATGCTGGGATATAAGACCATTTCTTTCCCTCTTCTAATAACGGCAACCCCAATAAGCAACTATACTTTTGAATTGGAGGAAGATGCGGCCAGGTTGAACGAAGTTGAAGTAAAGGCGAAAAAATATAAAACCACCGTCAGCTACTACAACGAATTTCGGAAGCATTTCTTAGGTAGCACAAAAAATGCAGATCATTGTAAAATCCTCAATCCAGAAGATATCGTTGTCTACAAGGACGATTACAAATTGATCGCGTTAGCAAAGAAGCCCATTGAGGTAACAAATAATGCGCTGGGGTATAAAATATTTTATTCCCTGATTGAATTCGAATTCAATTGGGCTACCAACAATCTGTTACTCGCCGGCGTCACCCGCTTCGAAGAGCTTACCCCAAATTCGGAAAGCCAGAGGAAGGAATGGGAGAAAAAAAGAAGGCGCGCCTACTATGGATCTATTGTCCATTTTTTGAAATCACTGAGAAATCGGGAGCTGAACCAAAATCTGTTTTTTATCGACACGTTTGATGTCAAAACCAATGCAACAATGGCAAGCTCGACCAACAACCTTAGAAATGTAAAAGCAAATGGCACAAAAATGAAGGAAGACATTCTGATGCGCGATTCCAGCATTGTGTTTTCGGGCGGCGTTCTAGTGATGTATGAAGGAGAAAAATCCGACGAGCCGCGCAGCCGAAGAGATGTAACGTCAATGGCACAGCGGCATGGAGATCAAATCTCAACGGTCTACCTCACGGGCACACCCGTCACGATTTATTCCAATGGTTATTTTGACAATTATCATGAGATCTTTTTTCAGGGATACTTCGGGTGGTCGTCGGCGATGGCAGAGCAATTACCTTTGGACTACAAACCAAACCGGAACTCTCAAAAATGATTGCTGTTATCCAACGCGTTTCTGAATCGTCAGTATCCATTGACGGAAGAATAAAATCCAAAATTGAAAAAGGGCTTCTGGTATTACTTGGAATTGAGGACGCCGATACCCATGAAGACATCGAGTGGCTGGCGTCCAAAATCGTGAACCTGCGCATTTTTAACGACTCAGAGGGTGTGATGAACGTAAGTGTAAAAGACGACGGCGGAGACATCATCGTGGTAAGTCAATTTACCTTGCACGCAAGTACGAAGAAAGGCAATCGTCCGAGTTATATTAAAGCTGCCAAACCCGAGGTGGCTATTCCTCTTTATGAAAAATTTGTTGTTGAAATCGGCAATCAGCTTGGCAGGCCTGTCGGAACCGGCGAGTTTGGCGCCGATATGAAAGTGAGTTTAGTGAATGACGGTCCTGCCACCATTATTATCGATACCAAAAATAAAATTTGACTAATCTCGGATCGCCGAAACAACCAATGCAATATTGGCGATGAGATAAATGGCTCCTATCAACCGGGCCCCTATTCTGTTGACGAGCACCGCCAATTTCTCCTTTTCACGATCCAGTAGTTTTAAACAGATCGCTGATACTACGAGTATCGCGAAAATCGTGAAAAAAGTAATCGCGTGAAGAGTGTCGACAAGGGTGAACGTGGTGGATTCAGGCAAGATGGAATCAATGATGTACTTGTTTCCCACAGCGGCAAAAAGACCACCCACAGGCAAGCCAAACCGTGGCTCCAACTCACCGGGGTGCGGGGCAAAGCTCACCATAGCGATCAGAAAAGCGATGTACATACCGACAAAAATCTTCAGAAACAATCCCCACGCATTTCGGTCGATATCCATAGAGATCACAAAAGCAGAGAAAACTTGATTTTCCTTTCCCGGACGGTTGTCTCCAAAGCCCGTCTCGTAGACATTATCAATCGCTTCCACTTTAAAATTCCGGATGTCCCAACCGGCAAGCGCCTCGTCAGCATCAAATTTGCTTCCTTTTGCATCAGGCCTAAACACCAGGGAGCTTCGATCATACAGGGAATTCTCGATTTGGATTTTGAGATGTTGGCTGTCAAAAGGAAAATCCTCCACATTCCAATTTTCCTTCATCGTGCATTTCATTTTCAGCATTGAATATTTTCTCCCATTAAGGCTATCGTCCAATATCTGGGGCTGATCCATTGATTTGGCATTTGTGATATCAAGCTGGTTCACAAAATCAAAATCTCGGTTCTTGTAGAGGAACCAAAGCCAAAATCGTGCGGTGTATTCTTTGTCATGGAAATTGATGTCGTGTACGCTCATCATATAGGCGCCGATATCAACGGTGTCAGGCTGTGTATACCCCAATCGTGCAAAGGCCATGAACAAAAGAAACAGGACCATTTTATTCATGTTCTAAAAATAATCAACAACTCATTACTTCAATAATTTTATTTAGAGTTCCCCACAAGGTTTTAATTGATTCGCGTTGTAATTTTCGAAAAAATCAAACTATGCATTCATTTATCCTTATCCTCCATTCCCTTAATCGTTTTGTTCTTCTGGTGTTGCTGCTCATCGTGATTGTGCGCACGTTCATGGGCTGGCAGAGCAAGGCTGCGTTCAGCAATACAGACAACAAACTAGGTTTATTTCTCTTCATTTCCACCCACACTCAATTGCTCCTGGGGCTTATTTTATATTTCGTAAGCCCTATTGTAATCTTCAGCGGTGCGTCTATGCAAGACAAGGTGGCGCGGTACTGGTTGGTAGAGCACCTTGTGGGAATGCTCATCGCGATCGTACTGATTACCATGGGAAGGACGATGACAAAAAAGATCGCTGACGGCACAACAAGATATAAACGGATGTTCATTTTCAACACCATCGCACTGGTGATCATCCTTGTGATCATCGCTCAAAGCCAGCGCGGATTCTTTGGCGTGAGTTGGTAACAGAATAAAACCGCTTGCTATTTTCTATCGATTGAGGTAGCTTAGATACGGACGGTGAATTTTTACCGTCCACGCGTTTATGAAAATCGTTAGCCCCTTTGTCGTTCTATTGGTATTGCTGTCCTGTTGCACCCCCAATCACTATGTTTTAAGCGATAAGAACAAGGACAAATATTATTTAGCCCACTACATCAAAGCGGCGGCAAAGAAAGGAGAGATATCCAAGCACCCGCTCGTTTTTGTAAATGCGATACCTTTTACTTACGACATGCTGAAAGACAAGAAGCTGCATGTATCGAAGAACAGCATCAAAGAAATAAGGAAATTATCTGACGAGGAACTAACGGCGCGCTATGGGTCACTGCCGAAAAATGGAGCCTTACAAATTATCACACAGCTCTCCTTTACGTTGGCTCGGAATGGTCACTCGTTGATTTTGCTGGATGATAAAAAAATTTCAATGGAAGAATTGGATAAGTTGGACACCAACGAAATTCAATCGATCAGTGTATTCAAAGGCATCGAACAGGTGAAGAAGTTCACTTCTGAGAATTACGACAGCGTGATCGTTCTTCGCGTGAAAAAAAGCTAGGCCTATTTGAACCAGCGTTCCTGAATAATTTGGAGCATTTCGCCGTGTACGTTTCCGGAGGCGCACAGTTCTCCTCCATATAAGAATTTGTCTCCCCCGCTAAAATCTGTTACTATTCCGCCTGCTTGTTGCAAAACGAAAGCTCCACCCGCCACATCCCACGGCTTAAGGTCATATTCAAAAAAACCTTCCAGACGGCCGCATGCCACATAAGCCAAGTCAATGGCAGCACTTCCCAGTCGGCGTATTCCGTGCGTCTTTTCCAGAAATGTCTTGATGATGTCGAGGTATTGATCCTTTTTCTCAGAATGATAATAAGGAAATCCGGTGGCCAACAAGCTCTCTTCCAATTTTGAAATCGGCGAAACACGAATCTCTTTGGAGTTACAATACGCCTTTCCTTGTTCGATCGCATGAAAACATTCCGCATGACTAATCTCGTAAACCACACCAAGTACAGGCTGGGTATTGCGCATCAATCCAACGCTGATCGCGAAAATCGGAACACCGTGCAGAAAATTGGTAGTGCCATCCAGGGGATCGATGATCCATTGATATTCATTTTCTCCTTTGGAGTCCGTTCCTTCCTCAGCGAGAAATCCCGCACCCGGCAGAATTTTCTTCAACGATTCAACCAATCTTTTTTCCGATTCTTTGTCGACATAAGAAACCAGGTTGCTGAAACTTCCTTTTTGTTCGATACGGGAGTGATCGAAATGCAAGCTCTCTTGTCGAATGAAGGTTGCCACTTCCTCACACAGTTCGATGACATTTCTTTCAATATGGAATAAACTTTGTGCCACTACGACTTTAAACGATCACATTTACATTTCAGTTCTCATCGGATTCTCCGGCTTGGCTTTCATTCTTGTCTTTGCCTTTCACCACAATAACGATCTCACCCTTTATTTCTTTTGCACCAAAGTGAGAAATTGCTTCACCCACCTGCCCGGTAAAAGTCTCCTCATGCATTTTGGTAAGCTCACGCGAAACTGAAATTAACCTTTCTCCGAAAATTACCTGAATTTGCTCCAATGTTTTAAGCAACCGATGGGGAGATTCGTAAAGAATCACTGTCCGATCTTCCATAGCCAGCTGCTTTAAGGCCGTTTGACGTCCCTTCTTATGGGGCAGAAAACCCTCAAAAACAAACCGGTCGGTTGGAAATCCAGATTTCACCAGTGCGGGAACAAATGCAGTTGCCCCAGGCAGGCAATCCACATCCAAGTCATTTTTAAGGCATTCACGCACCAGCAAAAAGCCGGGATCAGAGATACCTGGCGTGCCGGCGTCACTCACCAAAGCCATCGTCTCCCCTCCCTTCAATTTGTTGATCACCGATGCCAGTGCTTTATGTTCATTGAAAATATGAAAACTGTGGAGCGGCTTGCTGATTTCGTAGTGCTTCAGTAAAATACCTGATGTGCGGGTATCCTCGGCCAAGATCGAATCCACTGATTTTAAAGTCTCAAGCGCGCGCAAGGTGATGTCACCCAAGTTACCGATGGGGGTCGGTACCACATAAAGCGAAGGCCGCTTCTTGTCCATCAAACCAGTTTGTCAATGGCCTTCGCCAGTTTTCTGTCTTTGTCAGTCACTACATCGCCGGCATCATGTGTTGACAATTCGATGCTGACGGTGTTGTATACGTTTGACCAACAAGGATGATGATCCATCTTTTCCGCCAAGAGCGCTACCCGTGTCATGAAAGCGAAGGCTTCCGAAAAATCTTTGAACTTGAAATCCTTTTTTAGTCGATTGTTCTGTTCTGCCCATTCCATAACCGTGATTTTAGTTGTAATGAGAAATGGCCGCGCAAGACTCCATCAAAAAAGTGCCAATTATTTAGCCATTCTCATCTGACCTAGATGAATAATCATTAGCAGATGAAATATAGAATAAACTTAACGGAAACTGAAATGAATTTTTGGGCGAGCGAATCAACCCGCTTCGGCCACTACAGCACAATGATCCCCTCGATCGTTGAAACTTTTTGATAGACTGAAATTACTTCGTCACTACTGTTTACCATCATGTTGATCGTGACACTAGTATAATTTCCATTTTTCGAAGAGCGTTCGCTCGATTCATGATTGGGAAAGAGCGATTTTACCTCGTTTTCTTTTCCTTTGGGAACGATGAACTTAAAAGTATACAGCGCTGGCCATGCGTAATATTGCTCTAGCTTTTCACGTAGCGATTCTCTCCAGTTCTGTTCCATTCTATTGAATAAAAAAGTCGACCGGACGAATATCCGGTCGACTTCATTTTAAGGTTCTATTTAATAAAATTTATAACGCTTGTCTTTGATATTTGAGCCATCCTTGATTGCCTCAGCTATGTTCAAGCTGGAGCGGTTCGTCAAGTTTCGTTGCAATTCATCTCTCGAATAACTGCCGGTTTCGGGTGCAATGGTTTTCGTTTGGAGCTCCACCACGACCACGCCGTTCTCACCTGCGAATGGAGCAGAACGCTTTCCGTTTTCAAGGGAGAACACTCTACCAACTGCGGTAGGATCCAGGCCTGCACCCGGCAAAGTATTCGTTGCCATCTTCACGTCGTTGGACGTATTGACCACGGCATCGTTGCCAAAGCCTTTGGCCATCTCTTCCAATGAACCCTTCTGTGCGCTCAATCTCTCTACAATAATTCTTCCTTTCTGTATGTTGCGTACAGCGGGGGTTATTTCTTCTTTCACTTTCTCGAAAGAGCGATAACCCTCTTCAGTTTCTCCAGTCATAATGGCCACCACATAATCGTCTTCAAGGTCGAATACCTCGGAAACCTTCCCTTCACTTGCGTCGCGGAAAAGCCAAGAAACTACTCGACGGGCATCACCTAAATTATTTATGCGCTGATCGGTAGTATTCAAATCATTTGCTTGGAGCACATTCAGTTTCTCTTTTTCAGCTTTTGTTTTGAACGCATCTACGCTGGTAATTCCAGCGGCAAAAGTCTGCGCTTTGAGATAGGATGCATTGTGCGTGTCATCGCTGGGGGTCACCTTCAGTTCAATGGTCGCTACTGTATAAGATGAATTGTCCTTCACGGCAGTCACATTGACCACGTGGTATCCAAACTGAGTTTCAACCACATCACCAAGTAAGCCTGTCTTCTTGGCCGCGAACACTGCGTTTTGAAAAGGCTTCACCATTTGTCCTGAGCTAAAATACCCAAGGTCACCTCCACGCGAAGCACTGCCATCGGTACCAAATTCGCGCGCTTTTGCTGCAAAGTCAGCTCCCGCCTTGAGGTCGTTCAGAATCTTTTTTGCTTTGTCCTTGGCTATTTTTTTCTTTTCCGCAGTTTCATCGTCCCACTTAATCAATATGTGCGAAGCCTTTGCCGTGTACGTGGTGTCTGTTCCGACCTTCACCACCTTGATCACTTTATAACTGTTGTTGTCGAGGAATGGTCCAATGACATTGCCGTTTACCAACTGATCTTTCTTAATCATCGAAGGAAGACTGGCAACCGTGTATTTTGAGTAAGCATTTTGACCTTCCGTATTGGTCACTGCAAAAACAGAGTCATCTGCCACCGTCTTAAAATCAGAGGCGATCTTTTCGGCGTCTTTTTTGATTTTCGCCGAGTCTTCCGAAGAAGCCACTACAGGGAACGTAACGTAGTTTAAGCTGCGTGTAAATTTCGCCTTGTATTTTTCTTTGTTCTTGTTGTAGTAGTCGGAAAGGTCACTGTCGCTGACCTTTACTGTTGAATCGCTCAATGCAAAGAAAGGGACGTACAAAATTTTCGCTTCAGCCACATCATTTTGGCTATGGTAATTGCGTTCCGCTTCGGCGTCTGTCACATAGCTCGATTTGATCAACAGGTTCTCATACTTGATCCGCTCGCGACCGATACCCAAATTTTTCTGGAACAGGTTCCAACGGTATTTGCTTTCCGCCCACTGTGCCGCCATCTGCGGGTTGGTAGGTGCGGGTGAGTTCAAACTCTTGATGTATTGTACCACTCGGGCACGGTCAAAATTGCCGGCAGAATCTGTGAACGACTGCTTGACGTTAGCATCGACATTTTTTCCTTGCACCATGTCCCACACTTCGTCGGTGGTCACTTTCACGCCTGTCTTTTCAAACTGGCTTCTGATGGCATACCTTACGACAAGAAGCTCCCAAGCATTTTGTTGCAAGAAGGAACGTTCGCGTTCGCCAGGTTGTCTTCCATAGTTGAGCTGATATTCATTCTCGCGTTCTTGTAACTCGTTTTGAAACTCGTCGCGAGAGATGCTGGTGCCGGCGATTTCACCAATGTTGTTTTGGCTGCCTCCAAACATAGACCTGGGGCCATTGCCGAATAAGTCACTTCCTACAATAAAAGCTCCCATTGCCAAAGCGACAAAGCCTACAACGAACTTCGTCATCTTTGTTCTGAGCGTTCCAATCAATGCCATAAATCCTGAATAAAATTAAAATTGTTTCGAGCTGTTTTTTTCGTCTTTTGACAGAATCCCCGCCCTCTCGGAATTACCCTAAAAAAGGAGTGCAAATTTAAACGGATATTGGTATTCGCCAAAGCGGTATCGAATTTATAACTACTTGTAAAAGTGGAGGTTAGTAATCTACCGCTTATGGGAGAACGCTGTCCTTGTCCCAAATCACTTTTACTGTGTCAATCCGTCTTTTATCGGTCTTGAGAATGACAAACGTAAAAGGAATGACGGTGACCGTATCACCTTGTTTTGGGAAATCTTCGGTATATGATAGGATCAGCCCACCAAGGGTTTCGTATTCTCCCGTGGGCAGGTTGAGGCCGAAATTGTCGTTCAGGTAATCCACTTCCAGTCGCGCGCTAAACACGAAAGTGCGTTCGTCCACCTTCATCTCCACCAGGTCGTCACTATCGTGCTCATCTTCGATTTCGCCAAAGATCTCTTCCATCAAGTCTTCCATGCTCACCATGCCCGAAGTGCCTCCAAACTCGTCGACGACGACGGCAATGCTTTTGCGCTCTTTGATCAGTTGCACCATCAATTCATTGGCCATGGCCGTTTCTTGAGTGATAATGACAGGGGTCATGATCTCGTCAATGCGCGAAGGTTTTTTGAAAAGGGCAGCAGAGTGACAGTAGCCAATCAGGTCATCTATGGTCTCCTTGTAAATCAAGATTTTGGAATGACCGCTTTCAACAAATGCGTTCTTCAATGCGTGAATTCCTTCATCCATTCCCACGGCCGCGATTTCCATGCGGGGAATCATGCAGTCACGTACTTTTACAGTTTTGAATTCAAGGGCGTTGTGAAATATTTTTTTGTCTAGCTCAATTTCTTCGTCCTCGTGCTTCACCTTCATCATGTTCTTCAAATAATTGTTGAGGTCGGTGAGACCAAACACGGGCCGCCCTTCAGCATAATCGATCCCCAGAATTTTGGTGATGACAAATTTTGAAAGTCCTACGATCGTGAAAGTGAGGGGATATAAAATCCAATAACAAATATTGAAAGGCACGGCAAGCGTGGCCAGAACCAAATTGGGGTTTATCAAGAACAAACTCTTCGGCAAAAATTCCGCTGTGAACAAAATGAAGAGTGTAGAAACAGTCGTTTCTATGGCCAAACGGATGACCTCGTCATTGTCATTCTCCGGCAGGAAGTCAAGGAGGGGGTCGATGAACTGTGCCATCAAGATGCCAAAGAGCACCAGGGCAACCGTATTTCCAATCAGAGTGGTACCAATGAACGTGGACGGATCTTTTAAAAATCGCGACATGATCACGCCCCAGGTTTTTCCCTGCTTCCCTTGAAGCTCGATCTGCAACTTGTTGGCAGAAAGAAATGCGATCTCAATTCCAGCAAAGAAAAATGAAAATACAAGTGTGGCGAGAATGAGGGGGATCAGACCAGTGTCCATGGTTACTTTTTCTTCCGGTACATGTATATGAAAAAAAACACGATCGATAGCATCACCGCCCAGTACCCCTGGCCCACCCCTACAGCCATCATTTCATATATGCCGATGATGACAAGAGCAGCCGCTAGCGACAGCAAAATAGAGTTAATCAAGTTCATGAAACGGCAAAGATAACAATTTAGGGATTAGGCGTTGGGCAATTCAGATCAGGCAAGTCGTATCAGCTATTGGGGCTATTGCCGGATGTGCTAGTCACTCATCC
>Ga0310811_10003086_pt1 | contig 20939 bp, 17 predicted proteins | sample YCmetagenome_FD_207642 | JGI IMG/M metagenome (GOLD analysis project Ga0310811, IMG submission 207642) | Soil microbial communities from experimental microcosm in Duke University, North Carolina, United States - YC | ecosystem: Engineered > Artificial ecosystem > Soil microcosm > Unclassified ...
CGTGCTGCGTGCAAGCGTGTGGCTCTCGACCTTGCAGCAGATGCAACCCGATACGTATACGGCCTGCGCCGCCGCGTACGAAGCGGGTCAGGATAGCGCAACGGGCTTTACGCCGCACGAAAACATGTTCGCGAACGTGCCGTCCGATTCCATCGACTACGCCGTGATGGAGAATCTCGCACGCGGCGGAGACGTCGAAGGCGTAGTCGTGCCGCTCGATGCGGCGTGGTCGGATCTCGGTTCGTGGGACTCGGTCTGGGATGCGCTCGGCAAGGATGCGAACGGCAACGTGGCTTCGGGCCGCGTGCTGATGGAAGATGCGAGCACGTGCTACGTGCGCGCCGAAAGCCGGCTCGTGACGTGCGTCGGCGTGTCCGACCTCGTGGTGGTCGAAACGGCCGATGCGGTGCTCGTCGTCGATCGCTCGCGCGTGCAAGACGTCAAGCGCATCGTCGGACGCATCGCCGATCAGCAAGGCCCCGAAGTGGACGCACACCGCAAGGTGCAGCGTCCATGGGGCTGCTACGACTCGATCGACAAGGGCGAGCGCTTCCAGGTCAAGCACATCGTGGTGGATGCAGGCGCGCAGCTGTCGCTTCAGCTTCACCACCATCGCGCCGAGCATTGGATCGTCGTTCGCGGGACGGCGCTCGTCACGCGCGGCGAAGAGCAGTTCCTGCTCGGAGAAAATCAATCGACGTACATTCCGCTCGGCGTCAAGCATCGGCTCGAAAACCCGGGAAAGGTACCGCTCGAACTGATCGAAGTTCAGTCGGGCGCCTACTTGGGCGAGGACGACATCGTCCGCTTCGAGGATGTCTACGGACGCGCGAACTGAAGCGCGCGGCCGCGCGCGATGTCTTGCGGGCGGCCGCGGCGCGTTTTCCGGCGGAGCATACATGGCAACCGTTTTTGATCTCGATCCATGAACGTTTATGACGCTGCGCTGGAGCATGTCCGAAATTCGATCGGGACCGCGGAAGTGTTGGGACTGAAGTCCTGCGCCATCCTCGTTTCCGATCTAAAGCTGCTGCTCGAGATGCTGGAAGAGGCGATCCGCGAACAGCAGAGCAGTACGCAACAGAAAGCGCAATGAAGACGGACGCGATCCACACAACGCTACCTTTTCGAGGACCACGCCAGTGAACGACTTGGCTCTCAACTCTCTCTACGTGCAGACAGGCGGCGAACGTGGCCAACTGTCGGGGCGCGACATGCTCAAGCTGTTGCGCGATCACATCTTCGAGGTGCTCGGCGTAGCGCTGGCCGTGACCGCGCTCGCGCTGGCGTACGTGTTCCTCGCCACGCCGATCTACGAGGCGGACGTGGTTATGCGCGTGGACCCGCCCGAGCCCAACGCGCTCGGCATTTCTTCGTCCCAGGGGCCGCAGTACGCGCCGCCTACGCCGTCGCCGTCGACGGAAATGGCCGTGATGCAGAGCCGGGCAGTCTTGGAGCCGATCATCAACCGCTTTCGGTTCGACGTCACGATCAAACCGAAGACACTCCCGCTCATCGGCAACCTCGCGCAGAAGTTCGCCAAGCCCGGACAGCCGTCGAGCGCCTGGTTCGGCATGAGTTCGTACGCCTGGGGCGGCGAGCAGATGCACATCAGCCAGCTCGATGTGCCGCCTACGTTGGAGGAGCGCAAGCTGAAGCTGAAGGCGCTCGAAGGCGAGCGCTACGAGTTGCGCGGCCCGAGCGGCGAATCGATCCTGACCGGCAAGGTGGGCGAGGTGGCGCATTCGAGCAATGGCGTGACGATGCTCGTGACCCAGCTCGCGGCGCGGCCCGGGACGGAGTTCGAGGTCAAGCATTGGGCCATGCTCGATGCGATCAAGCGCTTTAGCGACGATTTGAAGGTGAGCGACAAGGTCAAGGATACGGGCCTCGTCGACATTACGTATTCCGATTCGTCGCCGGAAAAAGCAGCCGAAGTGGCCAACGCGATCTCGCAGCAGTACATGACGACGTCCGTGGCGGCCAAGCAGCAAAACGACAATGCGACGCTCGCGTTCATCAACAAGGAACTGCCGCGTCTGCACACCGAACTCGAGAAGGCAGAGCAAGCGCTGTCGAGCTATCAAACGACGGCTCAATCGATGCAGCCGACGAGCGAAGCTCAAGCGTATCTGCAAGGCGGAATCGACTTCGATCGCCGCATCGCCGATCTGCAGATCCAGCGCACGCAATTGCTCGATCGCTACACGCCCGACAGCCGGTGGGTGCGCAATATCGACGATCAGCTGCGTCAGTTGCAAGCGCAGAAGGGCGAGTTCAATTCGCGCTTCAACGCAATGCCGGCATCGGAGCGCAAGAACGTCGACTTGACGCGCGATGCGAAGGTGGCCGAGCAGGTTTATCTCGGCATGATGCAAAAGGCCGAAGAATTGTCGGTTCGTCGCGCGAGCACGACGGGCGGCGCGCACATCCTCGATGCGGCGGTGGTGCCGTTCCGTCCGGTCAAGCCTGAACCGTTGCTGATCCTGCCGGGCGGCGCCTTCCTCGGTCTGTTGCTCGGCGTGGGCTCGGTATTCGTGCGCCGCCACGTGCTGATGGGTGTGACCGATCCGCTGTTCGTCGAAGCGCGTCTTGGCGTGCCGTTGATGGGCGAGGTGCTCTACAGCCAGCAGCAAGCGCGTCTGAATCAAGAAATCGGGGCGCTGCAGCGCCGCTCGCTGGCCTCGCGCAGCTCCACGCCGGGGTTGCCGGCTCGTCCGCAAAGCGCGGTCGCGGTGGACGGTCGCGTGGCCGCCACGGGCGGCGGCGTGTCGAAGGTGCTCGCGGATCGCTACCCTGACGATCCGTCGATCGAGGCATTGCGCAGCGTACGCACCGCGTTGTCGCTCGACCTGGCCCATGCGCCCAACAACATCGTCATGATGGCGGGCCCGACGCCGGCTGCGGGCAAGAGCTTCGTCGCGGCCAACATGGCGGTGTTGCATGCAGAGGTCGGCTCACGCGTTCTGCTGATCGACGCCGACATGCGCAATGGACACCTCGCCTATTTCTTCGGCCAGCCGAACCGCGGCGGATTGGCGGAAGTGCTCAAGGGCGCGATGCAGCCGCACGAAGCGCTGCGCCGTACGAGCGTGGAAGGGCTGACGCTGCTCTCGTGCGGCAGCCGCATCACGAACCCGGCGGCGATGCTCATGCGTCACAACTTCCGTGAGCTGCTGCAGCGGTTCTCGCACGAGTACGACCTCGTCATCGTCGATACTCCGCCGTTCCTAGTCGTGACCGACGCCGCGATCATCGCGGGCGATGCGGGTGCGACGGTGCTCGTGCTGCGCTCGGGCATGCAAAGCGAAGAAGAGATTGCCGAAACGGTGCGCAAGCTCGAGCGATCCGAAGCGCGCGTCACGGGCGCGGTGTTCAACGCGATCCCGCTTTCGCGAAGCCATCGCTACTACGGGTACTACGGATCGGGCGACGATATGGAGCCGATGTTCGACGCGACAGCCTGACCGAGAGAGGCCGCGTGCGTGCGCGGCCGCGTCGTTTCGTTTATTCGGGAGAACTATGCATCTCGTGGTCAATGGTAAGTTCACGGCGCAGCGCCTGACCGGTGTCCAGCGCGTGGCTTACGAACTGATGCGCGCCGTCCGGTCAGCCCACGCAGCAGGGGACGATATCGAAATAGCGGTACCCGGCAACGCGGTCGAGTCGGCCTCGCCGATCGATCGGCAACGGCAAGTGCCTTGGCTCAAGGGCGATTTGTGGGAGCAGATCGCCTTGCCGCTCGCCACGCGCGGCGAGCTGCTGCTCAGCCTGTGCAACAGCGGCCCCATCTTCAAGCGACGTCATGTCGTGATGGTTCACGACATGGCGGTCTACGACACGCCCCACACATTCTCTTGGCTGTTTCGCACCTGGTATCGCGTCAAGTTCACGATGCTTATCCGGCGCGCGCCGATCTTGTTGACCGTATCGGCGTTTTCGAAGGCGCGCATTTGCGCCCTGCTCGGGGCCGAGGAGTCGCGGGTGCGCGTCGTGCGGCCGGGCGCCGATCATTTCCGCCGTATTCCGTCGGACCGGTCGATCGTCGAGCGGTTGTCGCTGACGAACGTCAAGTACTGCGTGATCGTCGGCAGTCTGGACCCGCGCAAGAACTTGCAGCGTGTGCTCGAGGCGGTGGCGCAACTCGGGCATTTGCGCGAGGTGAAGTTCGTCGTCGTCGGCGGTGCGAACGCCCGGGTATTCGCTCGCGGCGCGGCGTCTCGAACAGCCGGGGACGAGTCGACGAACGAGACCAACCCGCAGATCGTGCGCGCCGGGTATGTGTCGGATGCCGAACTGAAGGCGCTCTACGAGCACGCCGCTTGCCTCGCGTTTCCTTCGTTGTACGAAGGATTCGGGCTGCCGCCGCTCGAAGCGATGTTCTGCGGTTGTCCCGCGATCGTCTCGACGCACCCGGCGGTAGCCGAGGCGTGCGGCGAGGCGGCCATGTACTGCGACGCGCGCTCGGTCGACGACATCGCGCAGAAGATCGAGCAGATGCTGACCGACGATGTGCTCCGCGCGCAGTACAAAGAGAAAGGTCTGCGGCACGCGCATGGGTATGGTTGGGACCGGGCTGCACGCGAATTGATGAAGATTTTGAGAGGGGAGACGTATGAAACGGAACCTGCGATTGCGGTTCGTTCGACCGCATAGCGTTTTCGCGCAAGAGGGGCTCGACGCATGACGGATCGCTTCGAATTTTCCGAACGGCGTCGCGCCATGCTGGCCGCGATCGCCGCTGCCGGCGTGAGTTCGAGTGTCGGCGCCTCGGTCGCGCAAGCCGCGCGCAAGGTGAGCGCATCGGGCGGCTCGGGCGGCGAAAGGCGGATGACGCAACTGATCGGCGCCAACGGTTGGCCTGTGACGCCGGCGAACATCGCCATGTGGAAACAGATGGGCATCACGTGGGGCCGCGATTCGGTCGGCCCCGGACAGCGCCACTCGCCCGACGAGCCGGTCCGGGTAGACAAGACAGGCGCCGCGTTCGACCATGACTTGGCGCCCGCCATTTTGGCGAACAATCAGAACGGTATTCACTCGTTGCTGCTGCTCGGCTATACGCCCAAGTGGAATGCGACCGTCGACGGCGATTCGCGTTCGGCGCCGAAGGACGACACGGTGTGGCAACGGTATGTCGAGGCGGTCGTACGCACCTACGTCGCGCCGCCATACAACGTCCGTCATTTCCAGATTTGGAACGAGGCGGCGGGCCGCTTGACTGGGGGCTCCCCGCAAGCGACGTTTTGGCATGGTCAAAACTACAACGTCCACCGCGAGCAGGCACGACCCTACGACCGGGCCATGCAGGACTACGTCGAGCTCGTCCATGTACCCGCGGCACGCATCGTGCGCAAATATGGGGGCTATGTGGTGTACGGAGGCTGGCCCGATCAGGGCGGAATCGAGACCTTCATGAAATGGCTCGAATATCGCAGCCCCGTCGTCAACGCAAGGATGATCGATTGGGTCGATTACCTCGATACGCACTACCTCGGTGTCGACGCGTTGACGCCGCTTTACCAGCGCTATGTGGCGACTGGCGCTGCGCGCGGGATTTGGCAGACGGAGATCGGCGATCGATACATGACCGATCCGCACTATCTGCCGATGTATTTCTTCAAGTTTGCGACGTGGGCGCTGGCGCACGGATGGGACGATCCGAATAAGTACGTGTCGATGGTCTATCACTGGGACGGGGTGGAGCCGTACCGCCTGACCCATCGCGGCAACCCCCGCACGTACAACGTCTCGGGCAAGTCGCTCATCGTCCTAAACAAGACGGTGGGCGGGTCGCTGTCGCGTTTCGACGGGCCATTGGCTTTTGGTCCGAACGCGTCCGGTTTGGCATTGCGTTCGGGCTCGGATCTTGTTCTGCAAGTGCGGGCAAGTCCGGGGCCACGGACAGTGACGGTCAGCGGTTTAACCGGTGTACAGCCGGAACGCTTGGGTGTGGCGATGATCGATGCGTTGACGGGCGAGAGCGCCGATGCAAGCGCGATCGCGGCTCGCTCGAGCCCGGATGGGCTCTCGATCGCCTTTCGCGTTCCGGAAGCGGTCAATGGTGGAGGGCGCGGCGCGCCTATGCATCTCGCGTATCTCGTCGTCTCGCAGCGTGCCTGAGCAAGGTGAGTCGAGCGTGGCTGATGCAATGCGGGCAGTACGGGCCGACTATAACGGAGGAGCGACGTGAACGAAGTCGAAGTACGACAGCGCCCCGGCGGTTTCGCCGCGGGCCACGCTCCGAGCGCCCGCGGCGAGCGCGGCGGGGCGACACGCGCGGCAAAGGCCGCACAGCCGGGCGCGGACACGAGCGGGGCTCACGCGCCGGCCGCTGACCATACGGCGTTGCATGGCGTGCTCAAAGCAATGTGGCATGGCGCCAAACGGCTCTTGCCCGACTATGCTTTCATGCTCATTCAGCACCGGAGGCTGATTGGGCGCTGGCCGAATATGCGGCGTCCGAAGGCATTCAACGAGTCGATTTTGCTTCGATGTCTGCATCCGGATATGCGATGGGTCGAGCTGACCGATAAACTGGCTGTACGCGACTACGTGCGGGAAAAGGTGGGCGAGGCGCATTTGATTCCACTGATTGCCGCGCCGGATCGATTCACTCGCGAGGTTTTCGACGCACTGCCTGCGGCTTTTGTCATGAAGGCCAATCATGGCTGCGCGTACGTCAAGGTCGTGCACGATAAGTCGACCACGACGTTCGAGGAATTGAGCCAGCTCGCTAAGCATTGGTTGTCGATCGATTTTTCTCGATCGTCGCGTGAGCGGCACTATCGCTACATCAAGCCTCGAATTTATTTTGAAAAGCTTTTGTTCGACGAAAGCACGGGCAGGATACCGTCGGACATCAAGCTGCATATCTTCGGCGGCCGCCCCGAGGGCCCGCGCATCCATACGATGGTGGTCACCGATCGCTTCGGCGACTGCCGCGGCGATCTGTACGACGAGCAGTGGCGTCGAAAGAACGTGACGTTCGGACCATATTTGCCGAGCGAAGCGACCGTGCCGCGGCCGGAAAACTGGGCGGAAATCGAACGCGTCGCGCTGCGGCTCGCCGAGGATTTCGGCTACGTTCGCGTGGACTTGTATTCGATCGGCAAAGAGGTGTATTTCGGCGAACTCACGTTTACGCCCGGTGCGGGAATGTTGCGCTTCACGCCCGACAGCCACGACTACGAATGGGGGCGAATGTTGAAAGAGTCGATGGAAGGCTTTGAGCGGATGCGTAGGGCGGGATTGTAGCGGCTGATTTGCGGTGACCGTCGATCGGCGGCGCTGTCGCCGCGTTCCCCGCGCGTATCGAGGTAAACCGCCAATGCCTCGTATTTTGACGACGGCCGAAAAATCGGCTCGAAATTGCCTGGTTAATCTCGCCTAGGCATGTCGCGAGATATTGCCGGTATCAAAAGGACTGGTTCATCGGGGCTTTAGATGGCGAGCCGGTCCTTTGTAGCGATTGCGTTGGAAAGCAAACGATTAATTAATCAACGTAACGGAGTCATACAATGCCACTTTTAGTCTATTTTGTCGCAGCCGTGTTGGGGGTCGGCGCGTTGACCGCTTCATTGTCGAGCGGTTCGGTCGCGCCCGCGCACTTCATGTGTATCGCGCATTGAGGTAGGAAGCGGCGGCGCACGTTATGCGCGCCGCCGCCGATCGTCGACGGAAAGTCGTTGCAGGGTTATTGCGCGGCTTGCCAGCTCAACACCGGATGTGTCGCGCCGGTCGGCATGGACCACGCACCGCCGGGGCCGAAATTCCACGAGGCGAAGCTTGCCGGATTGCTCATCTGCGCCGTGGTCAAGCCATTCTGCGAGGGCAGGCCGTTGCCGCCGTTCGTTTGCCCCGTGGTTTCAACATCCCAATACACCGATTTGATCGTGCCGGTATTGATATAAGCCACTCCGGCAGGCGACCACATGTTCACGTTGCCGACGTCGAACGATTCGTCGATCGTGCCTTCGTTGGAGTAAACGAGCCCGCCGCCGCCCATGCCGCCCTTGACCATTCCCGTTGAATAGGACTGCGAAATGAAGCCCGTGTTGTCGCCGACGAGACCGCCGGGCGCGACATGCAGCGGACCGGTGACGTCGCCGGTGGCATATGACTGGACGATACTGCCCGTGTTCTTACCCACTAGGCCGCCTGCCAAACCCTGGGTATCCGACGTGGCGCTGCTCCACGAGCGTGTGATGATGCCGTCGTTTTGACCGACCAGGCCGCCCGTGGTCGTCGAATCCTCGTTGGTGGCATAAAGGATGCCGCTCGAATAGCTGTTTGTCACAAGCCCCTTGTTGTCGCCGACGAGAATGCCCGCGGGGGCATCGTCGTAGCCCACGTTGCTGTTGGTGACGCCTACGTTGCGTACGACGCCCGCTTGGCCCACGACGCCGAACAAGCCCGTGGGCTGCCAGAACGCTTGCTGCTGCGGCGATATCTTGTCGATCGTATGGCCCATGCCGTCGAACTGGCCTGTGAATGCGGTGGTGGTATCGCCAAGCGGCGTGAAGTCCGCTCCCGACGCTTCGATGTCTTTGCCGAGCGCATAGGCGCCCGCCAAATCGAGCGAAACGTTTTGCAGATCGGCCAGCGAATCGACGAGCTTGTAGGCGGTGATCTGCGACAGCAATCCGCTATAAGGCGCCGCGACCCAACCCGGATTCGAGAGCAACGTGCCGGGCGAGTACGTTCCGTTCATGTCGTACAGCGCGCTGACGATACCCATGCTGCCCGACCAATCGATCGTGCCTTGATTGAGTACGCTGCCGCCGTTGTCGATTCCCGATGCGTCGGCGCGCAGTGTCAGATTGCCGTTGCCCCGGTTCTGGATCGTCGCGCCTTGATCGATGATGACGTTGTGCTGCGCGCCGAGGGTGAGCGAAGCCGAACCCTGCCAACGCAGGTCGGCTCCGATTTCGAGGTCGCCCGCATCGCCCGACGCGCCCGTCGTCGCGACGTTGACCGACGTACCGGCGCCGAGGCTGCGCGAAAGGACGGTCGCCGCTTCGGAATCGACCGTGAAAGAAGGGGTAGTGAGGTTCCATTGCCCCGCGGTTACCGTCGGCGTATTGCAATCGCACAGCGATAGCGTTTGCGCCGACGAATCGACGACGCCTCCTTTGCCATTCGCATCGACCGCACCGACGGCGCCGCCGATGACCACGTTGCCGCGATCGGCGACGAGCCACACGTGGCCGTCGCGTGTCGTGGTGCCGGTCGCGCGGATCGCGCTATGCGTGCCCGCGAGGGCGAAGACGTTGCCGTCAGCGGCCTGCAGATTGACTTGAGCGGCCGAGATTGCGCCGGTATCGAATACGGTGCCGCCGCTGCCCGACTGCACGAAAACTTGCTTGCCGCTGGATGAGTCTTGCAACAGAATCTGTTGTCCGGCGGCAAGCTCCGCGGTGCCCTTTGGTGCACTGATCGAGCCCATATTCGCGGCTTCATTGCGCGAAATGAGAATGACATCCCCACCGCTTGAACCGATCTTGCCGAAGTTGACGACGCGGGCATTAGAATTGCCCGCGAAGATGAGGGCGCCGCCTTGCATGAACGCCGAATTCGGGGTGTCGAGCGTCGATGCGACGAATCTGCCGCCTGTCGAGACGACGCCGCTCGAGCCGACCACGACACCTTGAGGATTGATCAGATAGACGCTGCCCGTGGCCGATAGTGTGCCGTACAGATTCGATGCGCTCGTGCCCGTGACGCGATTGAGCGTGGCGCCCGTGCCGTTATTGAAGACGACGTGATTGCTGCTGCCGATCGAGAAGCTCGTCCAATCGACGACCCCTCGGTTCGACGTTTGGTCGATGGTCACGGTTGCGCCTGTCGTCGCGATGGATCCCGCGCCCGCAACGAAGGCGCCGCCGGTGGGCAAGGGGCCTGCATAGGCCGCGGGAACGCACAGCGCAAGGGCGGAAAGAATCGAAAGTGAAATGGGCCTGAGCATGAGGCGCGGGCTGCGCATTGCGACAGGCCCGCGTGAGCGCGCGATAAACATCGTGTGATTCATCGATAACCCCGAGGGTGAATTGGCCGCGCTATTTTCGCTGCTCCCCTTTTGTGCAATCGAGCGGGAACTGTCAACCTATTCGGTCAAGACCTCGGGATTTTCAGCCCGCTTCGTACCGCACCTTTTTTTGTCGTTTATTCTGCAGTGCAACACAAGAGGGGCTGCGATTTATCCGCTTGGGCGAGGATAGCGAGCGCGGCGACGCGGAGACTGCCGACGAATAATGATCCTTTAGTTATCGATTGCCAAGAGGAGTAGCTTCAGATGATGAAGGCCGTAACGATCGCGATCTGCACCTACAATTACGAGCGGTATCTGGCCGATGCCATTGATTCAGCCCTGGCGCAGGATTACCCCGCGACCCGGGTGCTCGTCGTTGACGACGGTTCCACCGACCGCTCGCGTGCGATCATCGAAGGGTACGGCTCCCGTATTCGCGCCGTGTTCAAACCGAACGGCGGACAAGTGTCGGCGTACAACCGTGCACTGGAAGAGGTTGACACCGAGTACCTGATCTTGCTCGACGCCGACGATTTGTTGTATCCCGCTGCCGTGACCGAAGTCATGCGGTGCTTCTCGTCGGGGGACTACGCCAAGGTGCAATTCCGGCTCGACGTCATTTCCCAAGACGGCGAGGGCATGGGCGTCACCGTGCCGCATTCGGACGCGCCGAAGGATTGCGGTAGCCTGCTGCGCGCGGGTTGGTTGTATCCTTCGCCGCCCGCATCGGGCAATGCGTACAAGAAGAGCGCGCTGTGCAAGATCTTCCCGATGCCCGAAACCACCGAAGGCCGCTACGGCGCGGATTTTTTCGCGATTTATGGCGTAGCGCTCGTCGGTCAAGTTGCCTCTATTTCGTTTCCTCTCGGCGCATATCGAGTACATAATTCCGCGCCCGAGGATGTGTCCTTCGCCAATTCGGAAAAAAGTAACAAGGCGCCCAAGGCCTACACGGCGCGCTGGAATATCTTGCGGCATGTGGCGAACAATCGACTCAACGTCGAGTTGCCGCCGTCATTTCATGATTTTTCGCACGAGAAAGCTATTTTTTGCAGCGAGGTTTATGGCGCGCCGCTTTCCGATCGGTGGCGCTGGTTCGTGTTCGAGTCGCGCGACTACTTGCACTCCATCCTCGCCAATCCGTTTTGGGGACCGGTGAAAAAAATCGGCACGCTAGGCCTCTCGTGCCTCTGCCTCGTCCCGTACGCGCCGCTGTCGAACTATGTGGTGCGCTTCATCTCCAATCCGTTAGCACGCAGAGGCAGCGCCGCGCCCTGACGCCGGCGTCGCAGGGCCTTTCCGCGTACGCGTCGCTTCAAGGGCGGCGGACTATGAACTATTGCTATGGACAAAAAAGAGAACACGCGCGTACTCGTTTTCGTGTACGGCGGTTACATCATGAGGTACTTGTACCTCTTGGTGGTCATCCCGTTTTATGGGCGAGTGCTCGGCGTGACCGAGTACGGCCGCGTGCTCGCGGCCATGTCGTTGATGAACGTCATCTGGATGCTCGTAAGCTTCGGCTTCACGTTCGTCGGCATGCGCGAGGTGTCCAGAGCGCATGAACGGCGCGAGTACAACGAGATCTTTTCGCTGCACTTGAGTGCGCGCTTGATGATGGGCACGATCGGCGGCATTGTCGGGCTCACGGCTACGTTCTGTTCGCCGGTGCTGTCGCAGCGTCCGCTCATCGGTGTGCTCGCGATGCTGCTCGGCATTCTCAACGGATGGAATTTGAGCTGGCTGTTCCAAGGCCGCCATCAATTCCGCACGCCGATCATTCTCGAGGTGGTGGGCTTCGCGATGAGTCTCGTGCTGGTGCTCTCGCTCGTGCGAGGCCCCGCCGATTCGACCTGGGTGCTCGCGAGCCTGCTGATGGCTTGCGTTTGCTCCACGTCCATCGCCTATTGGCTGACATTGAGGGATGTCGGCCGGCCGCGGCTCGACTGGCGCGGCGTGCCCGGGCTCATGCGCGATTCGACGATGCTGTTCTTGTACTCGACCGGTTCGGTCGTGCTGACGTCGGCGTCGACGTACCTGCTCACGCTGCTGTCCACGCCGACGCAAGTCGGCTACTACGGCGCGGCCGAGCGGTTCGCGACGATCGGCCTGAGTCTCATGGGGCCGGCCGCGCAGGTGTTCATTCCGACGATCTCTCGGCAAATCGCCCAGAACGACCACCAAGGCGCGCGTGCGACGTCGCGCCGGGGCGCCGCATTGCTGTTCAGCTATGGCTTTCTTGCGCTGGGCGGCGCGCTTATCCTCTCGCCGCTGATTCTCCCGCTGATCTTGGGGGCGGCCTTCACGCCCAGTGCGCACGTGCTCCAGCGTTTCGCCTTCATGTTTCCGTTCTCGGCGTTCAATCAGTTCGTGGGCTTCTACGTGTTTCTGCCGCGTAAGAAGGATCGATTGATGGCCGTGGCGGGGTTGATGTCGGCTGGCGCCAACCTCACGTCCGCGCTGCTGCTTGCGCCGCACTTCGGCGCGATCGGCATGGCGACGGCGCGCGTGATCGGCGAGGGCACGCTATCGACGACGCTGCTGGTTTTCGCCTGGCGCACGGGCTTGCTCGGCGCAATCTTCGGGCGCCCGGTGGCCAGCGAAGACGTCACGCGGCAATCTTCGCAACAGGCGCCCAACCGAGCCGCCACGACAATTGACGCGTCGCCCGCACCAGCCGCCGCGCAGGCATCCCCTCAAAGCCACTCTCAAAGCTTCCAGTCGATCCGATGAGCGCGAGCACGAGGCGAACCGCGCCCGTGTGATCGAACACGGGCGCCGCCAGTGCGTCGATACCCGGAATCGGCGCACCGAGCGCGGCATCGATCCGTTCGCGGCGAATGCGCTCGAGCAGCAATCGATCAGGACTCCCAAGCATGTCCGCCGGCGGCTTTTTCGTTCGCTGCGCATCGACGGCCGAGCCCGGCGCCGAACCTGCAAGACGCAGCGCTTCGAGGGCGAGCATGTCGCGCAGCGGTTCTTCGCCGAGATAGGCGGCGAATACGCGCCCGATCGCCGTGTGCAGCAGCGACAGAACGGTCCCCACGCGCAAGCTGACATGGACCGGCTGCGTGGACTCCGCGAGGCGGATGACGGTGGGCCCGAGCGGGCCGAGCACCGCGGCGGCCACCGTCAAGCCGGTTTCGGACGCCAGCCGTGCGATTTCATGATCGGCGTCGCGCTCGGGCGCTTGCCGCTGCAACGCCATCAATCCCAACTGCAGACCCAGCGGGCCCGTATTGAACGCGCCGGCTTCGTCGCGCGCGAGCAGGCCGATGGCGACGAGGCTGACTAGATGAGGAAACGCCTTGGCGGCCGGCATGTTCGCGCAAGCCGCTAGATCGCGCAGAATCAATGGGCGGCCCGCGCGCACTAGCCCATTGAGCAGCTCGCCGGTCGTATCGAGCGTTCGAATGCCGCGTTGCCCCGTATCCTCTGCGCCTGGCTCGACATCCCATTCGCGGCTGCATTCAACGCGGCTTTCATACGCAGCCGAACCGAGCCTTTCGGCGATGCGCGTTGCCGACGAACGAAGCGCCTGGGCAACCGGGCCGTCCCATGCGACATCGATCGTGCTCGACGGCCCGATCGCCGTGAGCGTCAATTGCAATGCGCCCGCCGCGTCCAGCACAGGTACGCTCATGCTGCTGATCGCGGGCGTCGGCGCATCGATGCCTCGTTCGAGGCCGCGAGTATGGATCGTTTCAAGGCGACGTTCGAACGCTTTGCGCTCGGCGGGCTTGAAATCGACCGGCGGCTGCATCGCCTCGCGCTGCGACTTGCCCAGAAATGCGGAAAACACACGGCCCGTCGACGTCGCCGTCAACGACATCACCGACCCGACATGCAAGTTCACATGCAACGGCGCGCCGGCGTTTTCGTAATGAACGATCGTGGGCCCATGCGGCCCCGCCGTGCAGACGGCCACGCAACATCCGCAGTGCTGCGCTAGCACGGCCACTTCGTCGAGCGCGGCGCGATAGGCGCTCTGATGTTCGAGGTGCTGTAGCGCGAGCCGCAGCGACAGCGGGCCGGGTTCGTAGTCGCCAAGCACGGCTTCGCGCTTGACGAGCCCGAGCCGCACGAGGCTCACGAGATAGGTATGGACCTGCGCGGGTGCGATGCCGGCCGCGGCGGCCAGGTCCGCCAAGCCCACGCAGCCTCGGCGCGCGAGCACATCGAGCAGCTTGCCGCTGACCTCGACGCTTTGCACGCCGCGCGATGCTTTGCCCTGCGACGCGGGAAGGGAATCCGTGGTCAAGCCTACCTCTCGAGAATCGAAAGCCCGATCTTATCCGACGAAACCGCATGCGGTCTTGATGCGATTTGTATATAGCAAATAGATTTGCTGTTGACAAAGTGCTGAACGGAAGCCTACTATGGTTTCGACTCGGCGTGCAGCCGCAGCCGATCGGTAAGAGTCAGCAGTACGATAAAACGATGGAGCGAGACGCCATGCAAGCCGCGCGAGCCTTTGCTCGTGCGTGTGCCGTGTCGTGCTCGTGCCCGCGTCGCTAGACGCTTCCCACCCCAGCGAGACAAACATGGCAAAAGCCTTCGCATCCCAAGCCGATCTCGAGCAAAAGAAGGTGACGTTCACGCAGCTTTCGGAAAACGCCTACGCCTACACGGCCGAAGGCGATCCGAACTCGGGCGTGATCATCGGCGACGACAGCGTGCTGATCGTCGATACGACGGCCACGCCGGCCATGGCGGGCGATTTGATCGCCAAGATTCGTACGGTGACCGACAAGCCCATCAAACACGTCGTGCTGTCGCACTACCACGCGGTGCGCGTGCTCGGGGCATCGGCGTACTTTGCCGAAGGCGCGCAAAACATCATCGCGAGCCGAGGCACGTACGAGATGATCGTCGAGCGCGGGGAAGCCGACATGAAATCGGAAATCGAGCGTTTTCCCCGGCTGTTCGCCGGTGTGGAGACGGTGCCCGGGCTCACGTGGCCGACGCTCGTGTTCGAACGTGAAATCACGGTCTATTTGGGCAAGCTCGAAGTCAAGATCATGCATCTGGGCGCGGGGCATACGAAGGGCGACACGATCGTCTGGCTGCCCTCGCAGAAGGTGCTGTTTTCGGGCGATCTCGTCGAGTACGACGCCGCCTGCTATTGCGGCGACGCGCAGCTCGCGGCGTGGCCCACGACGCTCGACGCGCTCGATGCGCTGGGCGCCGAGAAGCTCGTGCCGGGCCGCGGCCCCGCGCTGATCGGTTCCGCGCAAGTCAAAGCGGGCATCGGCTACACGCGCGATTTCGTCACGACGCTGCTCGATCGCGGGCGCGAGGCCGTGGCGCGCAAGCTGGACCTCAAAGGCGCGATGGCGCTCACGCGCGAGGCCATGGATCCGAAGTTCGGCCAGGTGTTCATCTACGAACATTGTTTGCCGTTCGACGTCACGCGCGCCTATGACGAAGCCAGCGGCATCGTTCATCCGCGCATTTGGACGGCCGAACGCGACAAGGAAATGTGGGCCGCGCTGCAGGGCTGAGGGAGGGAGAGAGAACGATGGCAATCGATTACCAGGCGCTGCGCTTCAGCTACGGGCGCCACGTGGAGCAGGAACGCGATGCGCCGGTGCACGTGCACCCGGTGGTCGTGGTCGGCGCGGGCCCCGTCGGTTTGGCGACGGCGATCGACTTGGCGCAGCGCGGCGTAAACGTCGTGCTCGTCGATGACGACGATTGTTTATCCACGGGCTCGCGCGCCATCTGCTTTTCGAAACGATCGCTCGACATTCTCGACCGGCTCGGCTGCGGCGACGCGATGGTCGAGAAGGGCGTGCAATGGCATGTGGGCAAGGTGTTCCTGCAGAACGATCTGGTCTATTCGTTCGACTTGCTGCCGGAAAGCGGCCACCGTCGCCCCGCGTTCATCAACCTTCAGCAGTATTACGTCGAAGGCTTTCTGATCGAGCGGGCGCGGCAATTGCCGAATCTGGAGATACGTTGGAGGAACAAGGTCGTCGGCATCGAACGTCCGGGGGTTGCGAATGAAAGCGCCGCACCTATCACGCTAACGCTCGACACGCCCGACGGCGAGTACGCGCTCCAAGCGCGCTACGTAGTCGCGGCGGACGGCTCGCGCAGCCCCATGCGCCACTTGCTGGGCCTCGAAAGCAAGGGCCGAACGTTCAAGGATCGCTTCTTGATCGCGGACATCAAGATGGAGGTGGATTTTCCGTCGGAACGCTGGTTCTGGTTCGATCCGCCGTTTCATCCGAATCAGTCGGTCTTGTTGCATCGCCAGCCCGACAACGTATGGCGCATCGATTTCCAGCTCGGGTGGGATGCCGACCCCGCGCTCGAAAAAACGCCGGAGCGCGTGATTCCCCGGGTGCGGGCGCTGCTCGGGCCGGATGTGAAGTTCGAGATCGAATGGGTCAGCGTCTATACGTTTTCGTGCCTTCGCATGGACAGCTTCCGCCACGGGAACGTGCTCTTCACCGGCGACGCCGCGCATGGCGTATCGCCGTTCGGCGCACGCGGCGCGAACAGCGGGTTTCAGGATGCCGAGAACCTTGCATGGAAGCTTGAGATGGTGCTCGCGGGCCGCGCACCCGACAGCCTGCTCGACACCTACGCGCGGGAACGCGAGTACGCGGCCGATGAGAACATCCTCAATTCGACGCGCTCGACCGACTTCATCACGCCGAAAAGCCCCATAAGCCGTGTCTTTCGCGACGCCGCGCTGACGCTCGCGCGCCATCACGCGTTCGCTCGGCGGCTCGTTAATAGCGGGCGACTGTCGGTGCCGGCCGTTCTGCGGGAATCGACGCTCAATACGCCGGATCGAGATCGATTCGACGGGGCAATGGAGCCTGGTGCGGCGTGTGTCGATGCGCCAGTTCAGGTGGAGGGGCGCGACGATTGGTTGCTCGCTCACATCGGCGGGCGGTTCACGGTGTTGGTATTTGCCTGCCTTGAAGGCGTGGGCGTGGGCGTGGGCGAGGACGAGCGCGCCGCAATCGATCGCGCTCGTTCGCTTGGTGTGGTCGTCGATGTCGTGTTGGTCGCGGTGGCGTCTCCGGTGGCATCGGGCAGTGACGACGGAATTGCACGCTTGACCGCCGAAGCCGGCGACATAGGCGCCGTGGTGCTGCGGGATGTACAAGGCCTCGCCGCGCAGCGTTATGACGCCAGCGCCGGCGCGGTCTATCTCCTGCGGCCCGACCAGCATGTCTGCGCGCGTTGGCGGAAAGTCCGTCCGGATGATATCCACGCGGCGCTCCAGCGGGCGCTGGGCGTGAACGGCGCGGCGTAACGATAGGCACAGACGATGAACGAAGTCCGGTTTATCTATTTAGGATGACTAACGAACAATGCTCAACACGAACGCGAATCTGACCCATCCTGACGATTTTTACGAGGCGCTGATCGACATGCACCGCGAGTTGCGCGACGAGCAAAGTCTTGCCGCCAACGCGCAGTTGATCTTGCTGCTCGCGAATCATATTGGCGATCAAGCAACGCTTATGCAGGCAATGCGCATGGCGCGCGGAGGCGTGCTTGAAATGGCGACGCAGGAGAGGGCTGCTGCTGCCGCATGAGGCTGCGCTGCTGAACATGTAGCTTTCGTCGATCGGTGCGCGAGACGCCGAGGCGAGCGTTTTCACTTCTTGGAGCGAGACAAATGACTCAATCGATCGATGCCGCGGCAGACGCGGCGGGCGGCGCTTTGCCTGCCGACGACGCGCTATACCGCAAAATCGCACTGCGTGTCGTGCCGTTCTTGTTTCTTTGCTATGTCGTGTCGTTTCTGGACCGAATCAACATCGGCTTCGCGCAGTTGCAGATGAAGCACGACCTCGGATTCAGCGACGCGATGTACGGGCTGGGGGCGGCGGTGTTCTACGTCGGCTACGTCTTATGTGAAGTCCCGAGCAACATGTTGCTCGCGCGTTTCGGTGCGCGACGCACGTTCGCCCGCATCATGCTGCTTTGGGGTGTAGCCTCGGTCTGCACGATGTTCGTGAGCACTGCGGCGCACTTTTACATCTTGCGCTTTGCACTGGGCGTGTTCGAGGCCGGTTTCTTCCCGGGCATCGTGCTGTATCTGACCTACTGGTTTCCTGGGCCGCGGCGGGCGGCAATCCTTTCCATTTTCTTCGCCGGTGTAGCGGTCGCCGGCGTGCTCGGCGGGCTGTTCTCCGGATGGCTCATGCGCGACATGGCGGGGGTGCTGGGCCTGGCCGGGTGGCAATGGATGTTTGCGATCGAAGGGATGCCGGCGGTGGTGTTGGGCATTCTCTCGCTGACTTGGCTTGTCGAAGGCCCCGACCATGCCGCATGGCTAAGCGTGCAGGAGCGCGCACGGGTGGCGCGTTCGCTCGACGATGAGCGCGGCGATGCGGCGCGCGAGGAGCATGCGCATTCACGTGGGGCGCTCGGGCAGGCGTTGCGTACGCCGCGCGTGTACTTGCTCGCGTTTATCTACTTTTCGTTGACGTGCGCGTCGCTGACGCTGAACTTCTGGATGCCGCTGATGATCCGCGACTTCGGCATGACCGACGTTGTTTCGATTAGCCTTTGCACGGCTGTCCCGAATGCATTGGGCGTCGTGGGGCTCATCGCCATCGCGCGGCATTCGGATCGCACGGGCGAACGCCGCAAGCACTTCGCGTTCTGCACGATAGCGGGTGGCGCGGCGCTGGTGCTGCTGACCGCGCATTTGCCGAGCTTTGCCGCTATGCTCGCGATCCTGTCGTGTGCGACAGTCCTCATTTTCGCCGCGCTGCCGATCTTCTGGACGATGCCCGCGGGCTGCTTGTCGAAAGACGCCGCGGCGCCCGGGATCGCGCTCGTAAGCAGTATCGGCATCACGAGCGGGATCGTAAGCCCATGGGTGATAGGCCAGATCAAGATGCATACGGGCAGCATGGACCTGGCGCTCTACCTGCTGGCCATGCTGCTCCTTGCTAGCGGATGCGCGGTCCTTCTGACGATGAATGACGCCACGCCATTGCTCAAGCGGCCTTGAGCTTGAACACCTCGACCGTCGTGCGAAGGGCCTCGGCCTGTTCGGCCATCGCTTGCGCGGCGGCCGACGCCTGCTCGACGAGCGCCGCGTTTTACTGCGTGACTTCGTCCATCTGACCCACGGCCATGTTGACCTGTTCGATGCCCATCGTCTGATCGTTACAGGCGGCCGAGATGTCGGCGACGATGCTCGTCACTCGGCTCACGGAGAGATTGCCTTGCATTTCTCGCAGCGTCGAAAGCAGCTCGCCGATCTCGTCGGAGCCGAGCGCGAATGTCTGTCGACAGGTCGCTCGTAGCGACGGTGCGTGCGACGCCCACAGCGCGATTCAGCGGTTGCGTGATGGTTCGGCTGAACGTCACCGCGCCGGCTAAACCCGCGATGAGCGCGACGAGCACCAAGAACAAACTGATCGCCGACGCGCGCTGTGCATCGGTGGCTGCCTGCACGGAGGCGTTGGCGCTGAGCGCCGCGATTTCATGAGTGGCCTGCGAGAGCAGCGTCGACGGTTCGCGGTCTACTCCGGCGACGACATGGTCGCCGGCCGTGGGATCGAATTGCGCTGCCGTGAACGCATCGAGGCCTTTGCGCTAGCCCTGTCCCATCGTCTCGTGGGCCGTCAGGAACCGCTGCACGAGTTGGCGCGCCTGGCCGTCGGGCAACTTGGTCAGCAGTGTTTTGCAGGTTTCGTCGACCGTGCGTTCTTAGATTTCGAAGGCGTCCCATCCGTGCGTGAGTTTGTCCGGATCCTCGCCGCGCAGGAGGATGTCCTTCCACTCTTGGACTTGCATCTTGAAGTGAAACAGCGCGCTGGACACGGCGCGCTCGTTGGCCGCTTCGCCTTGCACGACGGATTGGTATTCGCGGATGGACTGGTTGAGGGTATAGAGCCCGTAGCCTGCGCTTGCAAGCATCATCAGCAAGAAAACGGAAAACGCGAGAGGTTACTTCAGTGTGAGCTTCGTGGAGCGCTTCTTTCAATGGTTGGTAGCGCCGACGGCCGGAGATGGGGAGCGATCGTTGCGATCTATCCCCATCGGAGTGTTCGACCTTTCATGCGAGGAAGGGATTGAGGTCGGCGGTTCGTTGCGCGGGGGCGAACTGCCCCCGGAACGGGATCGGTTCGCCTCCCGGCACGCTAGCGTGGATTCGGTTGCCGTCGAATCGGTATATTTGTCGATTTTTTGGTATTTTGCGATATATGTTCGGTAATTAATGCCAGCACTGATCCGTCTATTCCTCGGATTTAGCTTAATTTGACCGTTTATCTATCGATTTCGTCATCCTGCTCAACTAAAATCGCACCCTTCAGAAATCTGGCATCCGCGGATAGGAAAGGAGTGCGGCATGGCGTTTGGCCTGCTATTCGATGCGCTTTTCTATGGGAATGCGCAGCACAATCGGTTGATCCGGCTCGATACGCCGTTGGGCGAAGATTGGCTTGTGCCGATGTACGCGAAGGGCAGGTCGAGGCTCGGGCGCGACTACGAGTTCGTCGTCGATGTGGCTACGTCGTACGCCGATCGTCTCGATTTGAAGGTACTTATCGCACAACCGGTCACGCTTTGGCTTCAGCAGTCCGACGGCGACTATCTGCCTCATCACGGCTATGTGAAATCGTTCTCGCGTTTAGGCAGCGACGGGTATTTGGCGTTTTATCAATTGCGCTTCTCGTCTTGGATGTGCTTCTTGCCGTTACGGCGCGACATACGCGATTGGCAGGAGCAGACGGGCGAGCAAATCGTGGCTGATGTCTTCGACCAACACCCGCAAGCGCAAGGCGCGTATCGGTTCGATCTGCGGCAAGCGATGCCGCAGTACTCGAACCGTGTGCAATGGGAAGACGACTGGAATTTCGTTCATCGCAGCTTGGATGAGGCGGGGGCGTTCGGCCGCTTCGAGCAGGCGGAGGACGGT
>Ga0310811_10003087_pt1 | contig 20936 bp, 23 predicted proteins | sample YCmetagenome_FD_207642 | JGI IMG/M metagenome (GOLD analysis project Ga0310811, IMG submission 207642) | Soil microbial communities from experimental microcosm in Duke University, North Carolina, United States - YC | ecosystem: Engineered > Artificial ecosystem > Soil microcosm > Unclassified ...
GCTCGTAGTAGCCGCCGAGGTCGAAACGCTGGATGCGATCGTCCCCCGCGCCGACCACGTAGATCTGATCGTTCTGCGGATCGAAGGTGATGCCTGCGGGAGAGCCAAACTGGCCTGGGCCGCTGCCCGTCAAGCCCCACAGGGAAAGAAAGCTGCCCTGGGAATCGAAACGCTCCACGCGGTTGTTCCCATTGTCCGACACATACACCTCTGCCGTACGCTGGACGACGACCAACCCCGCCGGGCCGCTGAACTGCCCCGTGGAAGAACCCTGCGATCCCCAGGCCGAAATATAGTTGCCGTTCAAGTCGAAGCGCTGGACGCGGTTGTTGCTCACGTCGAGGACATAGACATCGCCGGAGGTGTCGTTGACCGCAACCTCGGCCGGAAAGTGAAATTGGCCGTTTCCACTGCCGGTGGCGCCCCACTTGAATTCGAACGCGCCTGTCGCGGTGAACCGCTGGATGCGATCGTTGTTACTGTCGCAGACAAAAATCTTGCCTGTCGTGTGGTTGATCGCAATTCCCACAGGGAAAGTGAACTGCCCGTCGGCCGTACCTGCCGTGCCGAAGCTGTCGAGGTAGGTGATGGTCTGTGCGGAGAGCCCCGAGGCGGATAGTAAAGTGACGAATGCGGCGCGAAGAATTTTATGAAGTAGCAAAGTAGCAAAGTCGCGGCACGCATGGGGGAAGGCGGACCTTGACGCCGGGTAACGCCGGGGCATTCACCGGAACCGCAAACGGTATCTTCGGAAATCGTATCGCGATCCTCTCCATTCGGTCGCGGCCCTCCGATCACCAATTCTTCCCCGTACTTGTGAGTGATCAGTCTGGTCGCATTAAAAAAACGCGTGAGCGTCGGCGTTCCGAGAGCGTCGATGCGAGTAGCCTGTGGATCTCTTTCGGGAATTCCGATGGCCAACAAGGCCCCCTAACGGCGGGCACTAGGAGGCCACGCAGGGGAACACCATGGTGGATTCGACGGCGGTGGCACGGGCATCGAAGGGATTTTCGAATTTCGATTTTCAGAAGCCACGGATCGCGCGTGGAACGAGTGCCACATCCGCCATCTTCCCGAGTTCCGGAAATACGAAATGGAGAAACGAAGCGGACCTTGGATCACGCTCTTGAATGATGAAATCCACTTAAAGTGGCAGTGCCTACGGGAATCGAACCCGTATACCGGCCTTGAGAGGGCCGTGTCCTAACCGTTAGACGAAGGCACCGTTTCCTGCGGAGCTCGGTGAGAATCACCCGCTCGCAAGTTCGGAAAGAGCCGCGTAATATGTCAGCAATGAAACTCTACGTCAAGACCCGGTGTCCATGGTGTGTCGATGCCGTCGCCTGGCTGAATTCCCGCGGCTACACCTACGACCTGATCGACGTCCTCGCCAACCGGGCCGACTACGACCGGATGATCGAAATCTCCGGCCAGCGTCTCACACCCACCCTCCAGCTCGACGGCGGCGAGGTGCTCCCGGATTTCGATGTTCGCCAGCTTGAGAAATTCCTCAAGGAGCATAACCTCCAGCCTGGATGATTTCGGATCTCCTCATCATCGCCGCGGCCGTGGTCCTCAGCATGGCCCTGCGATCCTACCATCACCCCCTCCTCCACCGGATCGGGACGTTCGGCCTGCTCTTCGGGGTCTCGTTTCTCGTCGGCTGGCGATTTCTCGACAGCGTCTGGATGGGCGTGACCCTGGCTGCGACCTGGCTTCTCCTCCCGTGGCTGGAGATCCTCACCCGGGCGCGTTCCCTGCGGATGCCGATCGAGCGCGAGCTGCGCCGCCGCTCCGCGCCGAACTCCGAGATGTTTCCTAACCTGCGCGATCTCACCGATGAGATCGAATTCGCCGGCTTCGAGCAGGTGGACGATCTCGGCTGGGACCACGAGGAACAGCGGCAATTCTTCCGCGTTTTTTACCAGTCCGAGAGCGGCACCGAGGCCGCCGCCTGCCTCGTCGAGCAGGGCGAGATCGCTTTCTACTATCTCGCGATCACCTCACGGGCGCGGAACGGCTCGACCTACCTCACCTGGAACTACCCGTTCTCCTACGGCCTCAAGACCGGTCCGAACCTGCATTTGAACCGCTGCGGGGCGCAGGTCGACTTCCAGCAAATGCTCGCGGAGCACCGCCTCTTCCTCGACCGCGAACACATCGCCGTCGACGCGATCCTGCCTCAGGAACCGGAAAAACTAGGCCCACAGATGGAGTCCGACATGCGCAGCCAGATCGATCACAACCTCCGCTCCGGGGTACTGAAACGCGACGGCGAACATTTGATTCGCTACTCGGCCCGGGGATTGCTCTTCCTCTGGTTTCAATTCCTGCGCGACCTGGTTAGGCTCTCCTGAGTTCCCACGTTCGCCACTTTTCATCCATGAACACCCTGCCCTTTCCTCGCCGCAGCATCGATAAAGTGATGGCGGACGAGCGCGCCTCCGCCTTTACGAAGCGCAGCATCAAAGCCAGCTCCAAGCTCGAGGGCCTCAAGCTCGCCGTCTCGATGATGGATCTCACGACCCTCGAGGGCAAAGATACCCCGGGAAAGGTCGCCCATCTTTGCGCAAAGGCGATCAATCCCGCGCCGCCCGAGTTTGAAGTCCCCTCCTGCGCGGCGGTCTGCGTCTACCCGAATCTCGTCCGCGCCGCGAAGCAGTTCACGAAAGGCTCCTCCGTGAAGGTCGCCGCCGTGGCCACCGCCTTTCCTAGCGGCCTGATGCCGCTCGCCGTTAAGCTCGAGGATACCCGCATGGCCATCGAGGATGGGGCCGACGAGATCGACATGGTCATCGATCGCGGCGCCTTCCTTCGCGGCGAGTATCGCCAGGTCTTCGACGAGATTGCCGCCGTGAAGACGGTCTGCGGCGACACGCACCTGAAGGTGATTTTCGAGACGGGCGAGCTCGAGACTTACGACAATGTACGCCTCGCCAGCGACCTCGCCATCCGCGCCGGAGCCGATTTCATCAAGACCTCGACCGGCAAGGCGGCCGTGAATGCCACCCTGCCCGTCACGCTCATCATGCTCGAGGCGATCCGCGATCACTTCTACGAGACCGGCATCCGCATCGGTATGAAGCCCGCCGGCGGCATCAAGACCGCGAAGGAAGCCCTCGCCTACCTCGTGATGCTCAACGAAGTCCTCGGCGCCGACTGGATGACCGCCGACCTCTTCCGCTTCGGCGCGAGCACGCTCGCGAACGACGTGCTCATGCAGATCGCGCGCCTCTCCGACGGCCGCTACCAGAGCTCCGATTACTTTTCACTTCCATGAAGACCGCCCGCGCCCGCCGCACCAAATCCTCCTCGGCCGTCGTCGCCGCCCATCCGAACGCCACTGCCCACGCCGTTGCCGTGCCTGCGAGCGAGCGTCATCTGCGACTCGGCGAATGGGCCTACGCGCCCGCGCCGGAGACGACGCCGGTCAAAATCGACAGCTCCTACGGCCTCTTCATCAACGGCGAGTTCACCAAGCCCGGCAAGGCCTTCGAGACGATCAATCCCGCAAACGAGAAGAAGCTCGCCGAGGTCACCGCGGCCAGCGCCGCCGATGTCGATCGCGCCGTGAAGGCCGCGCGCAAGGCCCAGGAAACGGTCTGGGGCAAAATGCCCGGCCGGGAGCGCGCGAAATATCTCTACCGCATCGCCCGCATCATCCAGGAACAGTCCCGCGAGCTCGCGGTGCTGGAGACCATGGATGGCGGCAAGACGATCAAGGAAAGCCGCGACATCGACCTGCCGCTCGTCGCCGCCCATTTCTTCTACTACGCCGGCTGGGCCGATAAACTCGACTACGCCTTTCCTGGCCGGAAGGCCAAACCTCTGGGCGTCGCCGGACAGGTGATCCCTTGGAATTTCCCGCTCCTCATGGCCGCGTGGAAACTCGCCCCGGCCCTCGCCGCAGGCAACACCTGCGTACTGAAGCCCGCGGAGACCACGCCGCTCACCGCCCTGCACCTGGCGCGGATCTTCCAACTCGCCGAGTTGCCGCCTGGCGTCGTGAATATCGTCACCGGCGCCGGAGAGACCGGCGCCGCCCTGGTCAATCACCCCGGCATCGACAAGGTCGCCTTCACCGGCAGCACCGACGTCGGCAAGAAGATCGCCGCCGCTCTCGCGGGATCGAAAAAGAAGCTCACCCTCGAGCTCGGCGGAAAAGCAGCGAACATCGTCTTCGACGACGCTCCGATCGAGCAGGCCGTGGAGGGCATCATCGCCGGCATTTTCTTCAACCAGGGCCACGTCTGCTGCGCCGGATCACGTCTTCTCGTGCAGGAGTCCGTCTTCCCCGAGGTCGTCCGCCGCCTGCGCGACCGCATCGCCATGCTCCGGGTCGGCGATCCGCTCGACAAGAATACCGACATCGGCGCGATCAACAGCAAACCTCAGCTCGAGAAGATCAAGGAACTCGTCGCCAGCGGCGTGAAGGAAGGCGCGGAATTGGTCCAGTCGAAGTGCAAACTGCCGAAGGCCGGCTATTTCTTCCCGCCGAGCTTCTTCACCGGCGTCAGCGCGGCGCATCGCATCGCCCGAGAGGAAATCTTCGGCCCCGTGCTCAGCGTCATGACCTTCCGCACTCCGGAGGAAGCCCTCGAGCGCGCGAACAACACTCCATACGGCCTCAGCGCCGGTGTCTGGACGGACAAGGGCAGCAAGATCTTCAAGATGGCGTCGAAACTTCGCGCCGGCGTCGTGTGGGCGAACACCTACAACAAATTCGACCCCACCTCGCCCTTCGGCGGTTACAAGGAGAGCGGCTTTGGCCGCGAAGGCGGCGTTCACGGCCTGCAGCCTTACGTCTCGCTCGAATAGCACGCGGCCAGATTGCCATGCATCGAACCGCGCCCGCGCGGTTTGACGCACTGGCTCGGGAGCAGCTACCATCCCGCGATGCGCTCGTTCCTCCCGGGTCTCTCCCTCCTCCTTGCGACCGCCTGCCTCGCATGCGCGGCAGACTACAAATTCGACGGCAAGATTTCCGAGCCCGTCCTCCGCAGCTACCTCGCCCGCTCCATGACGATGATGGAGTCGCTCACCGATGGGACGGACTCCGCCGACAACCTCCGCATGTTCACCAGTTGCGGCGGGAAGTTCTTCGGCCGTGGAGTCTACCTCTGGGGACACGAGTCGACCCTGGAGAAGAAAATCGCGGAGGCGAAACCGAAAATCGCCAGCCTTCACGCGACGGATCCCGACATCATCGTCGAGGCGTGCATCTTCGAGATCGTCACCAAGGAGGTGGATCAGATCCAGATCCCGGCATGGGCCTTCGAGGGTCTCGGGAGACCGGTCGAGAAGCGTAATTTCCGCTACGCCGACATGATCTACCCCTACGGCAAGGGCCGCAAATGGGGAGCTAACGGGGAGGTTCCCGATATCAGCCAGCCGGAAACCGAGCTGTGGTTCTACTTCCTCGCCGCGACCTACATCGACGCCGGCTGCGAGGCGATCCACTACGGGCAAACCGAGATCATGGATAACAATGATCCTCATCTCGATCACCTGAGCGGCATCCTCGAGCACGCCCGCGCTTACGCGCAAAAGCACGCCCGGCGGCATCTGCTCCTCTGCGATGCGCATGTCCCGAGCGGCGGACTCGTCAAAGATGGGCACCTCATGATGGATTTCCACGCGTTCCCGCTGCGCATCGAGGAGATCAAGGAAACGCCGCGCAAGGGCAAGCTGGAGCTTGGCTTCAAGGACAGCCTTTATGGCCGCAGCAAGGGCGGCATCTCCCCCAGCGGCTGGAAATGCGATCAACTTCCCTACCTCGTGGAGTTCGACAACTACGGGCGGAGCAAGACTCCGGGCGAGGCTGGCGCAGGCGTCTTCTGGGTCTGGGGCTGGGACGAGATCACCTGGTTCTCCCAGCAGGGCAAGGACGACCGCGATGCCTGGCTGCGCTACGCCTGGAAATGGGTGCGCGACACCGATCCGAACGGCTATCTTGAGATGCCCGGCTATCGCATGATCTCCGGCGCCCTCGATGGCCGAAAAATCTATCGCGCCAACAAACCCGGTGAAGCCAGCCCCGAGGGTTACGACCAGGAAGACACCATCCGCGAAATCTGGAAATCGGATTCCTGAGCCTGCCACCCGCCACATCTCCCCCCGTGATGATCTCCCTCGCCCGTCTTCTTCCGGCCGCGATCGTCGTCGCGGTCGTTCACTCCTCCCTGGCCGCGACGCCGGAGATCCTCACTCCTCCCGCCGGGCCCGCACCACGGATCAATGGTCCGTCGGTCTTCGGCCTGCGCCCGGGCTCGCCTTTTTTCTACTACATCCCAGTCACCGGGGAGCGCCCCCTCACCTACTCGGTCGACAACCTGCCCAAGGGCCTCGCCCTCGATGGGAAGACCGGCATCCTCACCGGCAAGATCGCCGCCGCCGGCGAGTACCGGATGACCTTTCGCGCCGCCAATCACCGCGGCGAGGCGGAAAAAGCCTTTCGCATCGTGGTCGGTGGACAGATCGCGCTGACTCCACCGATGGGCTGGAATTGCTGGAATTGCTGGGGCGGCGCTGTCAGTCAGGACAAGGTCCTTAGCTCCGCAAAGGCGCTCGTAGCCACGGGCCTCCGCGACCACGGCTGGCGCTTCGTCAATATCGACGATGGCTGGCAGGGCACGCGCGGCGGGAAGGACAACGGCATCCAGCCGAACTCGAAATTCCCCGACATGGCCCGGCTCGGCGAGCAGCTCCATGCGCAGGGCCTGGCCTTCGGGATTTACTCGACCCCATGGCGCGGCACCTACGAAGGCCACATCGGCTCGTCCGGCGACCACGCCGATGGCAGATATGACTGGATCGACGCCGGCAATCACAACGACTTCTACCGGATCGGAAAAGACGACGACGCCTGGAATACCGGTCGTCAGGCGAATCACAAGTTCGGAGGCACTTCCTTCGTCCAGCAGGATGTCGAGCAATGGGCTGCCTGGGGCGTCGACTACCTGAAATACGATTGGAACCCCATTGATGTCGCCCACACCCGCACAATGGCCGACGCGCTCGCGGCCAGCGGTCGCGACATCGTCTACAGCCTCTCGAACAGCACGCCCTTCAAGGATGCGGCCGAGCTGACCCCACTCGCGAACGTCTGGCGCACGGGCGGCGACATCACCGATACCTGGGCGAGTGTTTCGACCCTCGGGTTCAACCAGGACCGATGGACGCCGTTCCAGCATCCCGGCCATTGGAACGATCCCGACATGCTCGTCGTCGGCCGGGTCGGATGGGGACATCCGCACCCGACCCGCCTCACCCCGGACGAGCAATACAGTCACCTCAGCCTCTGGTGCCTGCTTTCCGCTCCCCTGCTGCTCGGCTGCGACCTCGCCGAGCTCGACGACTTCACCCTCGGCCTGCTCACGAACGATGAAGTCCTCGCCATCGATCAGGACGCCCTCGGCAAACAAGCGACGCGCGTCTCGACCGAAGGAAATCAGATCGTCTACGCCAAGCCCCTGGAGGACGGCTCCATCGCGGTCGGGCTCTTCAATACCGACAACATCGCCGCGACCGCCCGGGTGAAGTTTACTGACCTCAAGCTCACCGGCACCGTCAAGGTCCGGGATCTCTGGCGGCAAAAAGACGAAGCGCCCGCCACCGGCGAATACTCAGCCAAGCTTGCCGCCCATGGCGTGAAGCTCGTGCGCCTGACTCCTGCCCATTGAGTGCCGACAGCGGTGCGTGATCAGGTCTGGACTTCTCGCGATTCCTGCGCATAGGTCTCCGCGATGAATTTCCGGCACCACCTTCTCGCCTCGCTCATCGCGGGAGCTGCGCTTGCCCTTTGCGCACCGCCGGCGACCGCGGCGTCGGAAAGACTCGCCAGCTGGGAGGGGGCGTATCAGGGCAACGTCATCGCCGATTTCCACGGCGAGAGTTACATCGGTCCTTCGACGATCTCGATCTATGGCAGCGGCGGCGGCAATACCATCGTACAGTTCCAGGGCTCGGTGCGGCGCGATGACCGAACCATCCCGATCCGCGGGCTGCTTTTCTTTCGCGGCGAGGAAAACTTCTCCACGAAATCGCGAGCCCTTGGCGGCGCGCATTTCCGGGCGGTCGGCGCGGGCGCCTGCCATTTCACAAAACCCGGCCGGCTCGTCTTCGCGAGCGATCTCGGCGGTCCGATCCGTGGCTCGCTCGCCCTCGGTGCCAATGGCCAAAAGCTCACCCTGCGCTACTCGGCATTCGACTCCGGCGGCTCCGGCTCCACCTCCTTCCGATTCAACGTCCGGCCCTAGCATTGAGGCTTGCCGGGGCGTTCGATAAAACGGACGCTGGTCGTCGCCCCCCCGAGAGTTCGTGAGCACGATTTATCGATCACCCAAAGCCCATCTGTTCTCCGACCCTCGCGGCTTCATCGAGGTCGTGATCTCGGAGCATGCAGTGCTTGATCAACCGGAACTCTCGAAAATGGGTCTGGCCGTCGCGGCATTGGGCGAACCCGACGTCCGCCTGCTTATCAATCGCCTGAACGAGTACGGGCCACCCGCCACCTTCAACGTTGCGGATTTCGTGGAGACGCAGAATTTCCATATCACAAAAGTCGCTTACTACGCCCCCACTCCCGGCGATCAAACGATGTCCCACCTCGTGGGGCAAACCGCCTTTCGTAAAGCTGCCTACCAGGTTTTCAGCAATCGTGAGGAAGCAGCCGCGTGGCTCCTCTCGCACGACACTTAGAAACACCATCTCCCTTTCTCAACGCACCATCTACCGATCCTTCACCTCTATGAAAATCGTCCTCTCCATCCTGGCGTCCGCCCTTTTCCTCGGCCTCGCCACCGCCCAGGAACCCACTCCTTCGCCAAAAACCGCAGCTCTCGCTGAGGAACTGCTCGGTCTCTTCCAGGTCGATAAGGCCATGGACGGCGCTTTCCAGCAGATCGTGAAAATGGAGGAGCAGATGCCCTCCTCGAAAAATCTCACGCCGGAAGAGAAAGCCAAACGGAGCAAGGCCTTGCAGGCGTCTCTGGAGGAATCGAAAAAGGCGTTCTCCTGGGAAACCATCAAACCAACCTTCATCCAGATCTATTCCGAAGTTTTCACGGAGGAGGAACTCCAGGGCATGATCGACTTTTTCAAGAGCCCGATCGGTCAAAAATGGATCGCCAAGCAGCCCCAACTCCAGGCCGCCACCATGCAGAAGATGCAAGGCCTCATGATGGAGCTGCAGCCGAAAATCAAAGCCGCCATCGAGAAGTCCACCAAAGAAGCCGGGGCTCCCGCCAAAGCGGAGTAAGGTCGCCTGGGTCGCGCAACGATTGCCCGACTCCGTGGGGCAGTCACGAGGCATCACCCGCAAACGCCCGTTCCATCGTCCCGTGGAAATCGCCGAAGACTCTCCCCGCGATCGCGTCTTGATTGACCGGACTGAGCTTACCCTTTTTCTCGGTCGCGTGCTCTTTCGCTTTGGCGCCTCCACTCAACGCATTATCGACTTCATGGAGCTGCTTCACCGGCGGTTGGGCGGTGAAAATCTGGAAGTCCTCGTCACCTACGACGCAATCACGGTCACCTCGAAGGTCGGCAACCTCTCGTGCACTCGTGTAGATGCCTCCCACGAGATGGCCGGGGTCAGTATCCACGGCCAGGGAGAAATCCGCCGGCTGCTGCTCCGCCCCGAGCCCGGGATCTGGACCGTCGAGCATCTCCGGGCCGAGCTGCAAAAAATTGTCACCGACGCCCAGCCGGGACCAGCCTATCCCTGGCATTGGCTCGCGGCGGGAGCGGTCAGCGCGGGATTCTGCGCCTTCAACGGCGGCGATATACCCGCCATCGGCATCGCAATCGTCGCCTCGCTCGCCATCTTCGCCGTGCGGCTCGCCCTGTTGCAGCGGAGATTCACCATCTATCTCGCGACCCTTGGCTCGGTCTGCGTCGGAGGGCTGATCGCCGCCATGGCTGCACGCCTCGGCTGGAGCACCACTCCCGAGCTGGCGCTCGTGGCTCCGGTACTTTTTCTCGTTCCCGGCGTGCCGATGATCACCGGCGGCATCGACATCACCCGCAACCACAATTCCATCGGCATCGCCCGTATCGCCTACACCCTCGCCCTCACCGCCACGATCGCCCTGGGCCTCACGCTGTCTCTGCCGCTCATCATCGATATTCCTGCGCTGGGTGCCGCCGCGGCCACCCCACCCTGGTTCAAACCAATCATCGACGCCGCCTGGGGCGCGCTCACCGCGGGAGGATTGGCTTTCCTCAATGGCGGGCGGCGCCCGGCGATCCTCATCTGCGCGGGATGCGGCGCGGCCGCACGGCTGATCCGCGAGACCGGCGTCGAGCTTGGCGCGGGTATCGCGGCGGCGACCCTGCTCGCGGCCGTCGCCACCACCGTGCTGGCGATCTGGCTCGGCGAACGCCGACGCATGCCCTCGGTGATCCTCGCGGTCATGGGCTGTCTCACCCTCATCCCCGGCTTCATCGCGATCGTGGGAGTGCGCGGGATGTTCCGGCTCTCGGTTCACGGCGCGGAGATTCCCTGGCCGGAGGCCGCGCACGCCTTCCAGATGCTACTACTGGCCATCTTCGTCGCCTTCGCCATCATCATGGGCATCATTTTCACCGTGATGGCGATCGAGCGCGACACCCGCCGCGTTTAGGGAGAAAAGGTCACTTCCTCCCCCGCCAATTCTCTTTCCCCGCCCATTATTTTCGCTACCGTTCAGGAACGCCGCTTCACCCCATCTCCCTCACCGCACGGCTCACCCACTCGCACCATGAAAAGACCGCTGCTCCTCCTCTCCCTCGTCTCCCTGCTTGCACCGTCACTCCTGCGCGCGGAAACACCCGCCATCGATCCCGACGCTCTCGCCCCGCTCAAGCGCATGAGCGCGACTCTCGCCGCCGCGAAGGCCTTCACCTATCGGTCGAAGACCATCCTCGAGGTCCCCTCGACGACCGGGCAGTTCGTCACGCTCTTTTCTTCCGGCAAGGTCGCCCTGCGCCGTCCCGACAAGCTCCTCGCCGAGCTCGGCGGCGACGCACCGTCCTTCAACTTCTACTTCGACGGCTCGACCGTGTCCGCCTACGCGCCGGGCAATAACGTTTACTCCACGAAGAAAGCTCCCGCGACGATCGACGCCATGCTCGCCGGTCTCCAGGAGGAAACTGGCATCCGTTTCCCCTCCGCGCCGCTGCTTTTCAGCGATCCCTATGCGATCTTCACCCGCGGCCTCGAGAGCGCGGTCGTGGTCGGCCCCTCGACCGTCGACGGCACCGCCTGCGACCATCTCGCCTTCCGCTCGCCCGGCGTGAATTGGGAGATCTGGCTCGAGGCCAACTCCCGCGCCCTGCCCCGCCGCCTCGCCGTGACCTTCACGGACCGGCCAAACTTCCCGAGGACGCTCATCGACTTCTCCGGTTGGAATCTCAATCCGTGGTTCCTCGGGAACAGCGCCTTCACCTTCCGTCCGCCCACCGGCGCCAAGGAAATCCCCTTCGTGTCCGTGATGCACTCCGCCAACCGCTAGCCGCCACCGAGATCCACCCATGAAATCCTCGCTTTCCCTCCTCGGCCTCACCACTCTCCTCGCCGTTGCCTCGCTGGCGCAGACAGGCTGCACCGGCGTCTATGCTGTCTCGCCCGGCCCTGTGGCCTACGCTCCACCGCCAGTCGTACCGGTCGTAGCGTGGGGTGGAGCCGGCTTCTATGGAGGCACCTACTACAGCAGCAGCCGCGCCTACTACAGCAGCTCCTATTATCGCGGAGGAGCCGCCTATTACCGCGGCTACAACGGCAGCGGCGCGGCCTATCGCACCCCTTGGTCAAACGGCGGCTACTACAACGGCGCCCGGGGCTCCGCCTCGTGGCACAACGGCTCGGGCAGCGCGAGCACCAACCGTGGAGGCTCGGCCTCCTGGAACAACGGCTCCGGCAGCGCCTCCGGATGGCGCGGCGGCTCCGCCTCTTGGGGCGGCGGCTCGGGCTCGTGGAATGGCGCGCGCGGCCGGTCCGGCTCCTGGCATCGTTAAAGAGCGATTCGCAAATCATCCCACGGGAAACGCCGAGTGCGTTTCCCGTGTCCCCCCAAAAAAGACGCCCGAGTCTCACGACTCGGGCGCTTTCTTTCCAGCAGCTCATGGGGCTGCCTCTTTCCGAACCAAATTCAGCCTTTCGGATAGATGAAGACGCGCTTGGTCTCGGAGACCTGACCTTTCGCATCGATGGCTCGGATGAAGACCCGCGCGTTCTTGGTTGGTTTCACCACGATCTGGAAGGAGGTCGTTCCCTTCGCGTTGTGGTATTTCCGGGTTTTCGCCACGGCTCCAGGACCACCGACCCGATACTCGACCCGGACGATGCTGTTCTGCGTGCCGTTGGCCACGGCGGATCCACGGATGACCTGGCGGGAGGCAGCATTCCGGCGCACCTGCTTGCCTTTCACCGTGAGGGTCGGGGCCACATTCGCGACGACTCCATTCACCGGATTCGTAGGAGTGATGCCCGTCCCGAGATCGAACCGATCCAGGGTGACATTATCGAAGTCCACCGTCTGGCCAACCGCGAGGGTCGCGCCGGAGGAGAGCTTGATGCCGATCGCTCCGCTCGGAGGCGTCGAGCCCGTGCTGAAGATCAGCTTCACCTGCTGGAACGAGCTGCCGCCACTCGTCACGCCGAGCAGGCTCTGCGTGAGCGTGTTGGTCAGAGTGGACAGGAGTCCGGGATCCGACACCGCATAGGCGAGGATATCGGTGACCGAGCCGACCAGTCCGTCTTCACCCACGAGGGTCGTCAACAGGTTGTCGACGAGACTCGTATCGGCCGGAGCGGCCACCAGGGTATTGACCAGATTCTGCAACGCGGAGATCACGCCCGGATTCCCGGTGACGGTGTTCAGCACGGACTGCAGATCCGCGACGATCGGACTCGCCTGCGCGACCCCGAGGAGATTCGCGAGATCCAGCGAAGTCAGCGTCGACGGATCGACCGTCCCGTTGAGCACGTTCTGAAGCAGCGTTGTCACGGCGGACAGCGTGCTCGAGTTGGCGCCTACGAGCGAGTTGACCAGTTGCTGGATCGCATTCAACGCGGCCGAATTTCCGTTCAGCAGCGAGAGCAGATTTTGCAGCTTGGTGGTGAGATCGACTTTCCCGAGGAGCCCGGTCAGGTCGCTGGTCAGGGAACTCACCACGCCGAGATTGATCCCGAGCGCGTTGACGATCTGATCCTGCGAGATCTGTTTGATGACGTTGCCATTGCCATCCGTGACCGTGACGCCGATCTGCGTAGAGACCCCGGCGAGAGAGGTCGCTTTCACATCCACGCTCAACACATAGAGGCTGCTCGCCACAAACGGCGATTGGACACTGGTACTCAGACTCCCGCTTCCCGTGCCGGTCACCGCGATTCGGCCGACCGTATTTCCGGAGACTGTCGGGGTGCTCGCCACTCCGCCTCCTGTTGATTCCGGGGTCCAGTTCGCGGCGTTGCCGCCCTCGAAGTTACCGGCCGGAAAGCTGACCACATCAGCTCGCAAAGGAGCCGTAAGCAGCAATCCAATCGTAGTTACTAATGTCCATTTCGCTTTCATGTTTGTGTGAGGTGGATGGTTTGGTTCGGAGTTTCCGCCGGAAACTTTTCCAGCGACCGATGCCGGCGAGGAAGGCGAGCGCCTTCCCAAATCCGGCGGACTATAAGACCACTTGAATAATGATCCATCATACTCGGTATGATGGATTCGCCTAATTTCCTACCAGCGGATGTAAAAAATTTCACTTATCTGAAAAATTTTTTACAAATCCCTAAAATTCCTCAGGGCGAATATTCGATCCCATCCGGAAAAGGAAGGATTCCCTCCAACGAAGCCGGTATCGGGAACGAAGGCGTATCTGGACGATATCCCGCGTAGAGCGGCGGGAACTTTCTACGAGGTGCGAGGCTGGGCGCGCTTAACGAATTCCCGGCGGGGAGACTCGCGCTCCGCCTCCAGCAGAAGCTGGAAATATCCGCTGCGCCCGACTCCGAAAGCCTCGCACTGCTCATCGAGGAACGCCGCCATGTCCTGCGGAAGGCTGAGACTGATCTTGGAGGATCTGGCGGAGAGGTCTTCGGGCATTTTGAGCGAAAAAATTGAGTGGGATCGCAACGAACGACTCATCACATCCCACAGTTAGGAAAAGAAAGTAAAGTGCTTTTTTGTCTCTTTTTTACCTTTCTGTCACCAACTGTCGGTATTTTGTCCCATTTTTCGGGGACTTCCTACGCTCGGCGATGCATTTTGGTTTCGATACGGCGTCTATTTTCTGAATTAAAAAAGTTTGTCCGATTGTGTCGGTGCCGTTCGTCATGAGATTGAAAACCACCACTACTCCATGAACTCCGAAAACACTCCTTCCTCCACTCCCTCCAAGGTCAAGCCCGTTCCCGAGGGCATGCACACCGTCACCCCGCACCTCTCGTGCGATGGTGCCGGGGCCGCGATCGACTTCTACGTCAAGGCATTTGGCGCCCAGGAGCTCTGCCGCATCCCGGGGCCGGGCGGCAAGCTCATCCACGGATCCGTCCGCATCGGCGACTCGATGATCTTCCTGGTCGATGAGTTTCCCGACCACGGCTGCCTCGGGCCGAACGCGCGCGGAGGCTCGTCCGTCACCATCCACCTGCAGGTCGAGGACGTCGATGCAGCCTTCAAACGCGCCGTGGACGCGGGCGCCACGGTCCGCATGCCGCTGGATGATATGTTCTGGGGCGACCGCTACGGCTGCGTAACCGACCCGTGGGGCCACAGCTGGTCGCTCGCCTCCCATATCCGCGACGTCAGCATGGAAGAGCTGAAACAGTCCGCGCAGAACTGCGGCTAGTAAATTCACGCCCGGCCAGGCACCCCGCGTCGCGCGGGTGCCTGGCTGTGGCCACCACCGTGCGGCCGTCCGGTCCCCGCGCGTTTTAATTTCCCCCCTCGCGGCCTTTAACCCGCGCGAATCCCCGGTGAGTCACGAACTGAGGAAAACCCATCGCCATGACTCACAACCCTGCCGATCCCCAGGACCCTCGCCACGCCTTCCACGCCGGGCAGCCAGTGTGGGAATCCTTCGACCTCGCGGTGGAGGGAGAGCGCCCCACCGCCCACGCGCACCGGGTGGAAAAACTTCTCAAGGGCTTTCACGGGATCCGGAACATCGCCGCCCACCTCACCGAGGAACGCGTGACCATCACCTACGACGCCAGGATCACGAACCCGGCCGAGATTCACGAGTCCCTGATCGAGCAGGGCTACCACGCCGCCGCCCACGCCGACTGGTAGGGCTTTCGCGCTCTCGGGAAATGACGAGGGAGGCCCGGGGCGGTTTGGCCGGAGAACTTCGTCAAAAGGAAGAATACCGAGGAGCGGGAGCGAGGGAGGCAAATGGGCGCTCCGTCCGCGTCCGACTTTTCATCCTGGATGCAGATCCCGACCAAGTTGGTTGAAACCGCCTGAGATCCGCATCCAAGCCTAGCCTCAGTCTTTTTTTCTTCTTTCACAAATAGGTCGGCACGGAGTGCCGACCCTACCATCCAATGGAACGCTTCGCGGCAGACGGACGTCCCTTTGACGGCATTTTGCCGAGAGCCGGCTTTCTGCGGCCCTAGTCTTTTTTGCCGCTCAGCTCGCCATCGAGGCGCTCGATTTGGGCTTTCATCGCGGGTGGGTCGGACTTCACGGTCTTGACGCGATCGACGATCGCCTGGACCGTTTCCTTCATCTGGTTCATCGCCATCCCTTTCAGCAGCATGGCCGCGCGGGACGATGGCTTCACCAGGTTCTTGTAGCGCAGCATCGAGCCGTCGCCGAGGGGCTCCACGAGGAGGCTGCCCTGGCTCTCGAGGATGCTGGTGGCCTTGAGGATCTTCCACGTCACGCAGAAGGCTCCGTTGGGTTCTTCGCTCAAAGTGTTGCGCGCCGTGTAGGCCTCGTCCACGAGGATCGGCACGTCGATCACGTAGTCGACATCGGAGCAGGTCGGGCTGACCTCGTTCGAGATCTTCGACTTCAGGCAGTTCGGCACGAATTTCGTGGCGTTGTTGTAGTCGGTGAAGACTGCCATCACTTCCTTCGGCGTTGCCTTCACCACCTGGTACACGGTCACGCGCGGCCACGGGTAGCCATCGAGCGATTCGGTCACCATCACCTGATCGCCGCTTTTGACCCGCTGCTGGTCCTCGGTGGACAATTCATTCATCAGGCTGGCGTGAGCGAGGCCGGCCGCAACCAGAAAGCACCCGAGGGAGAGATACGCGCGAATCACGAGGTTCTTTTGAATCCGGAACGCATCGGGGCGGCAATTCTTTTCCGCAGGCGGGATACCGTCTTTTTTCCGGGACAGCCGGGCGGGAATTCGCGACCATGGCGCTCTTTGCCATGACTTTGACCGACGAACAAAAGACCGCCGTTAAGAACTGGCTCGAGGCTGGCGCCGGACTCTCCGAGGTGCAGAAGCGGGTGCGCGAGGAATTCGGCGTGTCCCTCACCTATCTGGATACCCGCCTGCTCGTCGACGACCTGAAGGTCGCCCTCAAGGATCCGGAACCCGAGCCCACGCCCGCGGAACCCGAGTCTCCCGCACCGTCCGCCGCGGACGCCGACCTCTCTCCCGACGCCGGCGCCCCGGCCCCCGCTGCCGGCGGGTCGGTGAAAGTCACGATCGACCAGATCATGAAACCCGGCACGATGATCAGCGGCCGCGTCACCTTCTCCGACGGCGAGAACGCCGCCTGGTACATGGATCAGACCGGCCGTCTGGGTCTCGATGCCGCGACGATCGGCTACCGTCCGACCGAGAAGGACGTGCTCGCCTTCCAGGTCGAGCTCCAGCGCCTGGCGCGCACGCAAGGCTACTAGCCCGATGACGATTTCGCTCAACGGCGAGCCAAGGGAGGTCCGCGCCGCCCGGACGGTGAGCGAGCTCGTGACGGAGTTCGCCCTGCCCGCCCCCACCCTGCTCATCGAGCACAACGAGATCGCGCTCAACCGCTCCGAGTGGGAGACCACGCCTCTCGCCGACGGGGACCGCATCGAGCTCCTCCGCGTCACGGCCGGCGGCTAGTTCAGAATTCAATCATCAGCTCAGTTTCAGAATGCGACGGCACGTTTTCCTGGGGATTTCCCTCGCCATTATTTTTCCGCTGGCCGCCACCGCTCGCGCGGAGTCCGACCCCATCGGAAAACCGGCCCCGAATTTTTCCTTTCAGACCTCCAAGGGGAAAAAAGACCTCCGCGCCTACCGCGGCAAATGGTTGCTCCTTCAATTCGGCGGATCCTGGTGCGAACCGTCCGAGCTCTCGTCGACGGTCTTTTCGGACATCCGGCGCAAGCTGGACAACAAGCCCTTCGAATTCGTCGAGATCGGCGATGATCCCACCGTCGCTGACTTCGAGCTCTACAGTGATGTCAATTTTTCCGGCGTCCGGGGGGTGGAGGACGGAGATGTGCCTGAGCTCCTCAGCGGGGACACCATTCCCCGTTGGTATCTGATCGATCCCGAGGGAATCATCCGAGAGAAGGGCGAACTGGCCGTCGGAGCCGAGCTCCGGGCAACGATCGCCAAGGCCCTGCCGGCGTCGTTCCTCCCCAAGGGCGATTCGCTCGATCCCTCCCCTGATCAGCAGGCCCGGGAACAGGCGCGGATAGACAAGCTCCAGGGGAAATACGCGGATGCGGAGAAGGGATTCCTCGGCATCTTTCAGAGAAACCCCACCGATTTTCTGGCGCTGATGCAGGCCGGGTACGCCCATGCGTTTCTCTCGAGCGTCGAGGGGGCGCGAAATTTCGTCCAAAGCAAACTTCCGAAAGGAGCTGTCCTTCCCGACCGCGAGCAAGTCCTGTTTCTCCGTCTGCCCAAGCCCCGTCCTTTCAAATTCGAGCGGGCCCAGACCCTGGTCCCCCTGCTGCAGCGGCATCCTGATTCCGTGTATCTCAAGGGCGACTTGATCAGCAACACGACCCTGCCCGACGAGATCGACACCGCGTCCCTGCGAACCGTCTACCGCTTCAACCGGGCTCACAGTTCCATGAACAGCGTGTTTTTCACCGCGTTGGCGCTGGAGAGTCTCGGGAAGCCGGATGCCGCGCTCGGCCTGCTCGATCTCCATCCCTCCGGAGTCCCGCTCCCACAGACCATCGGCGTCCTGGCCAGGAATCACAAAGAGGCTCTCGCCCGCGACCTGATCAAACCGTGGGCGCCGGAACTCGCGTCCACCGCGGACGCCGAAAAATCCTGGGCGGGATGCAACTTCTACGTGGCGCTCTGCGACTGGCCGTCCGCAGCGATCTATGGAGCCAGGTATGCGGCGGTCCGGACCGACCGTCCATTTGGCCTGGAGATTCAATGGCTGGCAGCGATCCGGTCGAAGGATTTCGCGAAGGCCGACGCGCTGCAGGCCGAGGTCGAGCAGTTCGTAAAGGACAAGCCCGCCTACGCGGTCGCGCAAGGCGCCTTCAAGGGCAATCCTCCTCCCGAAGCCAAATCGATGATCTCCGGTTTCGACGCCCTGAGGCGGATCGATAATTTCCTTCCCTACGCGCTCCTCGCCGAACGCCACGGCCAGATGGAACAGGCCCGCACCCTCTGGCGGGAACTCCGCACGCTCACCGACTGCAACGATCCCGAGAACGCGAACGCCACGAGCCTCGCACTTTCGCTCGGTCACTAGCCCAACTCCTTGCGGAGGGATCGATTCTCCGCCAGAGTGGCCTTTCATGTTCAGCCGCCTTTCCGACAAACTACAGGACGTCTTCAAGGATCTCCGGGGCCACGGCCGCATCAGCGAGTCGAACGTCACGGACGCCATGCGCGAGGTCCGGCTCGCCCTGCTCGACGCCGACGTCCATTTCCAGGTCGCGAAGGATTTCATCGCCCGTGTGAAGGAGAAATCGCTCGGCGAGGACGTGATGCGCAGCATCACCCCCGGCCAGCAGATCATCAAAATCTTCCACGACGAGCTCGTGACCCTGCTCGGTGGCGACTCCGAGCCGCTGAATCTCGACAAGCCCGCGCGCATCCTCGTCGTCGGCCTCAACGGCGCCGGTAAAACGACGTCCTCCGCGAAGCTCGCCCGCTGGCTGAAGACCCAGGGCCGCACGCCGAATCTCATCGCCTGCGACTTGCTGCGCCCGGCCGCGATCGACCAGCTCGCCACCCTGGCGGGCCAGATCAACGTGAACGTCTTCACGCCCGATCGCAGCGAGAAGGACGTGCTGAACGTCGCCCGGCAGTCCCTCAAGTGGGCCGAGGAGATCGGCGGCAACGTCCAGATCTTCGACACCGCGGGCCGCCAGGAGATCGACGAGCCGCTCGTGCAGGAGCTCAAGCGGCTGAAGGAATTCCTCAACCCGCAGGAGGTCCTGCTCGTCTGCGACGCCGCGACCGGCCAGCAGGCCGTCTCCGTCGCGGAACATTTTCACGAAGCCCTCGGGCTGACCGGCATCATCCTCACGAAGCTCGACGGCGACGCCCGCGGCGGCGCGGCGCTGTCCCTGCGCGAGGTCACGAAGCAACCGATCAAATTTGCCGGCGTCGGTGAAAAGCTCACCGAGTTCGAGCCCTTCCACCCGGATCGTCTGGCCGGCCGCATCCTCGGCATGGGCGACGTCGTCAGCCTGGTCGAGAAGGCCGCGGAGGCGATCACCGAGGAGGATGCCCTCCGGATGCAGCAGAAGCTCGCGAGCGGCGGGTTCGATTTGGACGACTTCCTGCATCAGTTCAAAATGATCAAGCGGATGGGTCCCCTCCAAAATCTGCTTGGCATGATCCCCGGGATGGATAAGATGAAAGATTCCTCGATCGACGAGGGGCAGCTCAAGCGAGTGGAGGCGATCATTCTCTCCATGACCCCGGCCGAGCGCGCGCGACCAGAGATTCTGAACGCACGCCGACGGCAGCGGGTCGCTCGTGGGAGCGGCACCTCGGTGACAGAGATAAACAATCTCCTTCTCCGGTTCGGCCAGATGAAGAAGATGATGAAAAAGGCGGGAAGCATGAAAAAAATAATGGCCCAAGCTCGCCGGGCCGGAATACCCGGGATGTAGTCGCCGAGAAATACGGCACGATTTTCCACCACACAGACAAGACCATGGCAGTTGCGATTCGACTCAAGCGTGAAGGCGCGAAAAACCACCCCTACTACAAGATCGTAGTGGCGGACCAGCGCCGCGCGCGCGACGGAAAGTTCATCGAGATCATTGGAAACTATGATCCGAAAAAGGAAGGCGAGAACTTCGCCCTCCAGCTCGACCGCGCCGAATATTGGGTCGGAGTGGGCGCACGCCCTTCCCAGACCGTCGGCAGCCTCATCAACAAAGCCCGCAAGAAAGCGGAAGCGGCGGCCTAGTCGCCGGACGACGCGGAAACTCCCATGGAAGAGTTTCTACGTTATGTGGTGGAGAAGCTCATCGAGTACCCCGATGAGCTGATCATCACGCACAAGGAGGCAGACGGCCAGGCCGTCTATTACCTCGCCATGCGCAAGACCGACCTGCCGAAAGTCATCGGCAAGGGCGGCCATACCATTCAGGCGTTGCGCAGCCTGCTCCAGGCCTCCGCCCAGAAAAAGGGCATTCACGTCGGCCTGGAAGTGATCGAGTAGTTCTCGATCGAGTAAGTCCGACTGAGAGATCAAAGAGCGGGGAGTGGTGTTTTCCTTGCGTGATTGGACGCTGGTTTCCTTGAAAGTCGGCTCATCGGGAGATTCGCCCTTGTATCTCGAAAATGAGGTAGATTTGGGGCGTTGAGAGCAAAAACGCCCTCAGCCAACCAAAAAGCAAAGGGACTGTTGCAACAGTCCCTTTGCCACCGCGCCGAAGGCTGACTTCGCCCTAGCACCGGCTCCTTTTGGGGAGCCGAGTACGTATGGGAGACTGAGCCCGGTGCGGTTCTTTGGTTTGAACTTGAACAGTTGCCGGAACGGTCCGCCGTCCAAAGCGGGCCAGTTCGCA
>Ga0310811_10003088_pt1 | contig 20932 bp, 14 predicted proteins | sample YCmetagenome_FD_207642 | JGI IMG/M metagenome (GOLD analysis project Ga0310811, IMG submission 207642) | Soil microbial communities from experimental microcosm in Duke University, North Carolina, United States - YC | ecosystem: Engineered > Artificial ecosystem > Soil microcosm > Unclassified ...
TGGAAAAGGGGGCTGACGTTGCGGTCTCCAAGCTCGGCCAGCAAAACGGTTTCCTGAACAACGAAAAAGTGAAGATCCAGTTGCCGAGCGTGCTGGACAAGGCAATGCCGCTGCTGAAGATGACGGGGCAGGGCAAGAAGCTCGATGACTTGCAGGTCTCGATGAACCACGCGGCCGAATCGGCGGTATCGATGGCCAAACCGCTGCTGATCGACGCCGTGAGAAACATGTCGGTCACCGATGCCAAGAACATCCTGACCGGTGGCGATACTTCAGTCACCGATTTTTTCCGCGCAAAAACTGCAGCGCCGTTGGGCAAGCAGTTCCTGCCGATCGTCAAGGGCATCACCGACAAGAACGGCTTGTCTTCAAAGTACAACGGCCTGATGGACAAGGTCGGCGGCTCCATTCACGTGCCGGAAGACCAGAAGACTGTGGAAGGGTACGTGACGCAACGCGCGCTGGATGGCCTGTACCTGATGATCGGCGAAGAGGAAAAGGCGATCCGCAAGGATCCGGTCGGCACCGGCAGCACGATCCTCAGCAAGGTGTTCGGCGCGATTAAATAAGCAAGTAAGAGGCAAGAGCAGCAAGAAAACGGCGATCTCAGAATCGCCGTTTTTTATGCTTGTTTTTTTAATCAGGGGTTGTGCCCGAAAAAGTTAACAAATTTAAGGTTGATGGCTGCCTGTGTTTTCTCTTATCTTTGATGTTGCCGTACGGAAATTGTTAAATGCCCCATGCGAAGGTAAATCGTTCCGGTACGGCCGTTCAAAGGAGAAGAGACATGCCGCAGACACACAAGCAATCTGATTTACACCATATGTGCCGGAAAGCGGCGCGACTGATGAGCGCCTCCGGCGCGGTGCTGCTGACCGCCTTGCTGATGCCTGGCGCAGGTTGGGCAGCCGACTACACCGTAGCGAACGAAACCGAGCTGCGCAACGCGATCACCGCTGCCAACGGCAGCGCCGATGCCTCTTCCACCATCACGCTGAGCGGCAATATCGCCCTGTCGAGCACCGCCGCCTTTCCCGCGTCGACCAAGCCGCTCACCATCAACACCAACGGCTTTAACCTGTCCGGCTTTGACCGGCCGAGCGGCAACTTCAATGGAGGCAGCATCTTCTTTAGCGGCGGCCCGACCATTGTCAATTCCGGTGACATCCGCGGCGGCAATGCATTTTCGTCAACGAGTACCGTCGATGGTGTGGGCGGCACCGGCCTTACCCTGACCAACGGTTCGATGGTCAACAAGGGCACGATCACAGGCGGCACGGGTGGTGACAATCCAGGTGCGACAGGCGGTAGCGGCACAGGTGGACTCGGTGTGGCGTTAACCGGTGGCAGCCATATCAATGACGGCACCATCATGGGCGGCGTCGGCGGATTGTTGCTCGCTAATGGTGTAAGGAATGGCGGCGGCGGAGTAACTATCACCAATGCATCGCTGACCAACAACGGCACTATCCAGGCAGGAGACAGCGTTGCTGGTGGTACCAGCAACCCTGGCATCCAAGTTGTTGGGACGGTATCGCTGACCAACCATGGCACGATACGCGGCGGCACGGGGCCAACAAACACCAACCCAATCAGAGGTGTAGCAATAAACGTGCCTTCAGGTGCAAATGCCACGATCGTCAATACCGGCACGATCGAGGCCGGGAAGGGGGGCGCCGCAATCTATGGAATTTTTGGCCTCGGCGCAGCCAATCTGACTGTCATCAACAGCGGCACCATCCGCTCCGGCGGGCCGGGTGCCGCGGCCATTACCTTTGATAATGATGCTACTGCGACGGCCACGCTGGAGCTGCGTGCGGGTTCCGTCATCGACGGCCTTGTCCTGGCAGATGTCGCCAAGACCAACGACATCTTCCGGCTCGGGGGCGACAGTAACAGCAGCTTCGACGTTTCCACCCTCGGCCCGACCGCCCAGTACCAAGGGTTCAATCTCTTCCAGAAGACCGGCGCCAGCACCTGGACGCTGACCGGTAGCACCACCCAAGTCACGGCCTGGGACCTGCAAGGCGGCACGCTCTCGATCTCCAGTAACGGCAACCTCGGCGGCGCGGCAGGCGGCGTGACCTTCAACGGCGGCACGCTGCGCAACACGGCTGCCTTCACCACCGCGCGCACGATGACCCTGACCGGCGCGGGCAACTTCCAGACCGATGCCGACCTGACCCTGACCGGAACCATCACCGGTGCGGGTGCGCTCAACAAGACCGGCAGCGCTGCCTTGATTCTGAACGGCACCAACAGCTATACCGGAGTCACCAACGTTCAGGCCGGTGCGCTGGTCGTCGGCGATGCCGCTCACACCGGCGCCACGCTGGCGAGCAGCAACACGGTGAACATCGGCAGCGACGGTACCTTCGGCGGCTACGGCACGTATACCGGCACCATCAATAACGGCGGGACTGTGGCAGCAGCCAACGCGATTGCTTCGCTGGCGGGCAGCGGCACTGGCACCTTTACCGTCAACGGCACGCTGAACAATGCCGGCATCATCAACCTTGGCGGGACCGGCATCGGCAACCAGCTTGTCGTCGCCGGCAGCTATGTCGGCCAGAACGGCCTGATCCGCATGAACGCACGGCTCGACGGCGACGGCGCACCTTCCGACCAGCTGGTGCTCGACGGCGGCACGGCGAGCGGCACGACGCGCCTGCAGATCAACAACGTAGGCGGGGCAGGGGCGCCTGTGGTGCAGAATGGCATTCAGGTGATTACGGCGCAGAATGGCGCGACCAGCCCTACCTCGGCGTTCAATCTGGCGGCGCCGGTCAAGTCGGGCATCTATCAGTACTACCTGGCAAAGGGCGGCGTCACGGCCGGCACCAGCGAGAACTGGTACCTGCGCAACTTCATCCCGGCAGCCGGCGGCGCCGGCACGCCGATACCGGCGGGCGGCATCCTGTTGCCGTCGTCCGGCAGCGAACCGGTTCCGCTGTATCGCCCCGAGGTGCCGCTGTACCGCGAGATTGCGGGCGTATCGCGCATGCTCGGCATCGAGCAGATCAATACCTTCCATGAACGCGAAGGGCGTCCGTCGCAAGAGCAGGAAACGGGTCGTCCGACGCATGCCTGGGCGCGTGTCTGGGGCAGCGACGCCAACCTGGAGATGAGCGGTCTCACCAGTCCGAAATTCGACGGCTCGTTCTACGGGATCCAGGCGGGTCACGATCTCTATGAGACGCAATCGGGGAATGGCGACCGCGACCGCTTCGGCGCGTTCTTCAGCTATGCCCGCGCCGACGGCGACGTGCATGGCTTCGTGGTCGGCACGCCGAACGCGAAAGCCGGCACCTTGTCCGTGGAATCGTATGGCATCGGCGGCTACTGGACGCATCAGTCCTCGTCCGGCTGGTACACCGACACCGTATTGATGGGCAATTCGATGACGATCGACCCGAGCGCGCAAGACGGCGACAGCGCCAGCACCCACGGCTACGCACTGGTCGGATCGGTCGAAGCCGGTCTGCCGCTCACGCTGGCCAACGGCCTGGTGGTGGAACCGCAGGGACAAGTGTTGTACCAGCGCTTGTCTCTGAACAACGTTACGGAAAGCGGTTCGCACATGGAATTTGACGGTGGCGACAGCTTCACGACGCGCATCGGCGTGCGTTTGAGCGGCAAGACAGGCGCCGCATCCGAATGGCAGCCTTACCTGAAGCTGAACCTCCTGCGCAGCTTCGGCCGGCATGACGCCGTCACCTTCGACGATACGACCGTCACCAGCAGCATCGGCCAGACGTCTGGCCAGGTCGGCGTGGGCGTGACGGGAAAAATCGGGCGGACCAGCAGCATGTATGCGGCCCTCAGCTATCAGACCAATCTGGACGGTGAAGAGCAGCGCATCACTTCCGGCAACGTGGGCGTGCAGTTCGTCTGGTAGGGAAGACAGGACAGGCGATGTTTTCGCCAACAGCAGAAGCAAAAGCAAAGCGCCAGAAGCGCTTTGCTTTTTTTGTTTCGGCGTGTGCCAGCCGATAGTGCGTAGACAATCGCGTTGCCGCGTGCTGAAGCGGCTGTCGGGCAGCCCGCGGCAAAGGGCGCTTCGTCAGAATCCCTCGAGCACGATCTTGCCCATCGCGCGGCCGCTTTCGATCATCGCATGGGCCCGCCGAAGATTGGCCGCATTGATCGCGCCATAGGTTTCCGCCAGCGTGGTCTTGATGACGCCGGCGTCGATCAGGCGCGCTGTCTCGTTCAACAGCTCGTGCTGTTTCTGCATGTCGGGCGTGTCGAACATCGGTCGCGCGAACATGAACTCCCAATGCAGCGACGCGCTCTTGCGTTTCAAGGGCATGGCGTCCAGCGACTTCGGATCGTCGATCAGCGCCAGCTTGCCTTGCGGCTCCAGCGATTCAACGATCTGGGCGTAATGCTGATCGGTGTGCGTGAGGCTGGCGATGTATTTGACGTGATTGAAGCCGATCTTCTTCAGCTCTTCATGCAAAGGCTTGGAATGATCGATCACATGATGCGCGCCGAGCTTCTCCACCCATTCGCGTGTCTGTGCGCGCGACGCAGTGCCGATCACCGTCAGGCCGGTCAGGTGGCGTGCGAGCTGCACGAGAATGGACCCGACACCGCCTGCCGCGCCGATCACGAGCAGCGCTTCGCCTTGTCCTCCATTCTGCGTAATTCCCAAACGATCAAACAGTAATTCCCAGGCGGTGATCGTCGTCAACGGCAACGCGGCCGCCTGCGCGAAACTCAGCGATGCCGGCATGCGGCCGACGATGCGCTCGTCGACCAGATGCAGTTCGCTGTTCGCACCGGGCCGGATCAGCGAGCCTGCGTAATAGACGTGATCTCCTGGTTTGAACAGCGTCACGCCTTCGCCAACGGCGCGCACGATGCCTGCGGCATCCCAGCCGATCACTTTTACTTCGCCTTCGGGTGGGTTGACGGCTCCGCGTATCTTCACATCGACCGGGTTCACCGAAATGGCCTGCACTTCGACCAGCAGGTCGCGGCCGGCGGGAACGGGATCGGGGAGATTGATTTCGATCAGCGCATTTGGCGCATCGATCGGCGAGGCGTGCTTGTAGGCGATGGCTTTCATGATTTTTCCTTTTCTTGTTCCTGAGGGACCGTATTCGTTTGTACCTAGCGGCGCTGTGACGTTCACCGCATGCATGCAGTTTCCGTTATATTCGTTTATTGAAAAATACCGCAAATCAAATAACACTTTCAAAATTAAAATGAAAATCCCGCGCATCGAGGACCTGCTGGTGTTTGCGCGCGCAGCCGAATGCGGCGGCCTGTCGGCTGCTGCGCGCGAACTGGATATTGCGCCGGCCGCGGCCAGCGCGGCGCTGAAGCGTCTGGAATCGGTGCTGCATGCAAGACTGTTTGTTCGTTCAACGCGCAGCCTGCGCATGACGGCCGAGGGCGAACGGTATCTGACGCACGTGCGTCAGATATTGCGCGCAGTCGAAGAAGGGGCGGCCAGCGTGGCACGTGATGCGCAAACCGTCGCTGGCGAATTGAGCCTGTCGCTGCCTTCGGATCTCGGCCGCAATATCGTGCTGCCCTGGCTGGACACATTCCAGGAACGGCATCCGGATATTCGCTTTCGCATTCGCATCAGCGACCGCCTGGCAGACCTGTACCGGCAACCGGTCGATGTCGCGATTCGCTACGGTGCGCCGGAAGATTCGGCGATGGTCGCCTTGCCCCTGGCGCCAGATAACCGGCGGGTGCTGTGCGCGTCGCCGGAGTACCTGAAGCGGCGCGGTGCGCCGAAGACGATCGCCGATTTGCAGCAGCACAATTGCCTGCGTTTCGTGCTGGGCGACACGATCTATGATCGCTGGGCGTTTCAACGCCATCGCAAAGTGGAAACCGTCGTCGTGCAGGGCGACCGCATCAGCGACGACGCCGATCTGGTACGGCGCTGGGCACTGGCGGGGAAGGGCATTGCCTACAAGTCCGCGCTCGATATCGAGCCAGATTTGGAAAGCGGGCAGCTGGTCGCGTTACTGGCAGATTATCAGGGAGAGCCGGCGCCGCTGAACCTGGTGTGCGCACACCGGTTGATGCTGTCGCCAGCCATCGTCGCGTTGCGCGAATTCCTGCAGGAGCGCCTGCAAGACTGAGTGCGCCCCAGCAGGGAAAGTCGCCGCCGCGGCGTCCGCGTTACAGGATGCCGTGCGCGATCCAATCGAATACGGAAGTGTGCTTCGGTTGCCATCCCAGTTCGCGGCGTGCCTTGTCGGCAGTCACGCGGCTGTTGGAACCGAAGGAATAGACGGCGTGGCCGAAGCCCCATTCCTTGATCGCTTCCTCGATCGGCCAGGACTGCGGTTCGCCGAGGTTCAGCCGCTTTGCGATCGCGGCGACGATGTCCTTGTACGAGGCTTCGCCGTTTTCCACAAAGTAGAAGGAGCCGGCCGGCGCATTGTTCAGCGCAAGCAGATAGAGTTCGATCACGTCTTCGATGTGGACGTTGGACCAGACATTGACGCCCTGGCCGACATAGCGCGCCACGCCGCTTTTGCGCGCCTGCGCCACTAGCGGCGGTATCTGCACGCTGTCCGGGCTGACGCCGAGCCCGGTGCCGTAGATCATGGTGTTGCACAGGATGACTGAACGCACGCCGCGCTGCGCCGCATCCAGGATCAGCTTGTCGAGGGCGGCGCGGGCCGCCTTTTCCGGCACGACCTCAACCGGCGTGTCCTCGGAATAGATCTTGTCGGACTTCCACTCGCCGCGCGCGTCGTCGCCGACCACGCTCGAACCGCTGGTATGAATGAAGGGCTTGTTCGATCCCTGTAAGCCTTCCAGCAAGGCTTCGACGGCGGGACGGTGGTCGGAACTGGCCGCATTGACGACCGCATCGGCCTGTTTCGCTTCGCGGACCAGGATCTCGCGATCATCCAGCGTGCCGATGACGGGTTCGATGCCCAGCGCCTTCACGCGCTCTGCCTGCTGCGGCGTGCGGACCAGGCCGCGCACTTCATGGCCTTCACGCAGGAAGCGGACAGCGACCGAACCGCCGATGTAACCTGCTGCGCCTGTAACGAATACTTTCATGAGACTCCCTTTCGATTGAGGATGGCCGGCATGCCGGCAACAGGGAGACTATGCGCCCGAAGATTGTTGAGAAAAAGAGCGGTATGATCAAAACATTCTTTCCCTATAATCAAAAATGGATATCCATTCGGACGAATTGAAGATGTTCGTCGCCGTGGTCGACAGCGGTTCGCTGGGTGCCGCAGCCGAACATCTGCGGCAAACAACCTCGGCCGTCAGCCGCGCCTTGTCGCGCCTGGAACAAAAACTCGCCACTTCGCTGCTGACCCGGACCACGCGGCGCATGGAGTTGACGGAAGAGGGCCGGCTTTTCCTGCAGAAGGCTCGCGCCATCCTGCAGGCCATGGAAGAGGCCGAAGAATCGATCCGCATCCGTCGCCAGAAGCCGTCGGGGCGGTTGCGCATCGATGCGGCGTCGCCCTTCATGTTGCACGCGATCGTGCCGCACGTCGGCGAATTTCGCGCGCAGTACCCCGACATCACGCTCGAACTGAGCAGCAACGACCAGATCGCGGATCTGCTCGAACACCGTACCGACATCGCGATTCGCATCGGCAACCTGCAGGATTCGACGCTGCATGCGCGCCGTCTCAGCTCCAGCCCGCTGCACGTGCTGGCCAGCCCGGACTACCTGGCGCGGCACGGCATTCCGCAGACACCCGAGGACCTGCATCGTCATCAGCTGCTGGGATTTCTGCAATTCGAGCCGGGCAACCACTGGCCGATTCGCCACGCGGGCGGGGAGACTTGGCCGGTCACGCCGCATGTGCTGGCGTCCAGCGGCGAAACCTTGCGGGCGCTTGCGCTGGCCGGACAAGGGATCGTCAGCTTGTCGGACTTCATGGTGAAGGAGGATATTGCGGCGGGCCGGCTGATTGAAGTCCTGTCGGATTTCAACTCCGGTTACCGGCAGCAGATTCATGCGGTGTACTACCGCAATACCCAGCTGGCCGAACGGATTCGTTGTTTCCTGGAATTTATCGAGAAAAAACTTTAACAGAGAAATACATTTAAAAAACATAAAGTTATTGAATATATTTAATAAAAAAGATTAAATAAAAAAGACCGCCAAGGCGGTCTTTTTATTTGAGCGAACGCTCAACTACACCAAGCCGCCGTTCACGCGCAGGACCTGGCCATTGACCCAGCCCGACTGCTCGCCGACGAGAAAAGACACGGTTTTTGCAACGTCGTCTGGCTGACCCAAACGCTCCAGCGGCGGCATCTTGCTCAAGGCTTCGATGCGTTCCGGCGTCTTCCCGGTCAGGAACAGCTCGGTGGCAATCGGGCCGGGTGCAACCACGTTCACGCGAATCGAGCGGCCGCGCAACTCCTTGGCAAAAATCTGCGACATCGTCTCCACCGCGGCCTTGGTGGCGCCATATACAGAGTAGCCCGGCAAGGTGGTACCGACGATGCTAGTCGACAGGTTGACGATGCGGCCGCCTTGCTCCATCCGCTTTCCCGCCAGACGCAAGGTGTTGAACGTGCCTTTGATATTGATCGCGACCATATTATCGAAGGCCTTGTCGTCAGTGTCGGTCAGCGTCGGCAGATGGGAGGGCATGACGCCGGCATTGTTGACCAGTACGTCGATCTTGCCGAAGGCTTTTTCTGCCGCATCGAACATGGCGGCAACTTCGGCGGCCTCCGCGACGTTCGCTTTGACAGCGATCGCCTTGCCGCCGGCGGCCGCGATGTCCTGCACGACCTTGTCGGCTTCGGCCGCATTGCTGGCGTAGTTGACGACGACCTGGTAGCCGTCACGTGCGAGGTGTTTGGCGATTTCTGCACCGATACCGCGGGAGGCGCCGGTGACGATGGCAACTTGGGCTGCTTTCATGATGATCTCCTTTGTGTTGAACAGGTTGCGTGGTGAGTTCATTATTGGTCAGCGCCGTTATTGAATAAATATGCAATTACTGACATCATTAGGCAAAAATAACTAACAATGGTGGTCTATGGATCGTCTGCAAGCGATGCGTGTCTTCACGCGGGTGGTGGAACTGGGAAGTTTTACGAAAGCGGCGGACGACCTCGCTCTGCCACGAGCGACGGTGACCTACGCAATCAAGGAGCTCGAAACCCGTCTCGCAGCGAGGCTGCTCAACCGTACGACGCGGCAGGTCAACGTTACCGCAGACGGGGAAGCCTATTACCGGCGTTGCGTGAGGCTGCTGGCCGATCTGGAAGAAACGGAGTCCGTATTCCGCCACGCGACCTCGAATCCGAAAGGCAAGCTGCGCGTGACGATGGGATCGCAAGCTCAATACTTCGTGCTGCCGTATCTGTCCGCATTCTGCGAAAAGTACCCGGGCATCGATCTCGAAATCGATATTGCCGACCGGTTTGTCGATCTGGTGCGTGAAGGCGTGGATTGCGCCGTGCGCTCCGGCGAGTTGCGCGATTCATCCTTGTACGGGCGCCGCATCGCAAAACTGGAGCAGATCACCTGCGCCAGCCCGGCTTATCTGGCACAGCATGGCACGCCGCAGCATCCGGACGATTTGCAGCACGGGCATTTGGCGGTTAATTTCTTCTCGTCGCAAACCGGTCGCGTGATGCCTTTCGAATTTACGTTTGACGGCACGGTCAAGGATCAGACGCTACCCGGCAAGATTGCCGTGAACGGCGTTGATGCGTACAAGTCTGCGTGCCTGTCGGGTTTCGGGTTGGTGCAGATGCCGCGATATGGCGCCGAAAAGGAACTTGCTGAAGGCAGGCTTGTGGAAGTGCTGCATGACTTCCGTCCGCCTGCGATGCCGGTCTCCGTGCTGTATCCGCATCAATTGCAGCTCACGCCGCGCGTGCGCGTATTCGTCGAATGGGTAGCGGAACGGTATGCGACCGCGCGTTGACTACTGTTGCTTTGCGCAGGTGAGCGAGCCGCAGAGGGGCACCGCCAGCCAGCAACGAGTAGATGCCTAGACGGTAATGCGCACGGCATCTGCGCTACGCGTTGCTTCGCCGTGATAAACGGCTTCGATATTGTTGCCGTCCGGGTCCAGCACGAAGGCGGCGTAGTACCCCGGGTGGTACGAACGTTCGCCTGGCCTGCCATTATCCTTGCCGCCGTGCGCCAGCGCTGTCTTGTAAAACCGCTCTACGGTCTCCCGGTCGTTCGCCTGGAAAGCGAGGTGATGACGTCCGGTCAGAACCCCTTGGGCTGCTTCGCTGCTCGCCCCGGAGACAACAAATTCGTCAGCCCAGAAAAAACCGTCGCCTTCGCCACTGATGGGAATCTTTAACGTTTCCAGGATCGCGGAATAAAAGCGTCGCGATACCTCCAAATCCGCCACCACCAACTGGATATGATCGATCAGGCGGCCACGAAAGAAAGTCTGTGTTTCGGTCATAGGTCCTCCGGTTCCGGATTGCAATGCTGCCCGCCATTTCGTGTGGCGGAAGCGGAATCGAATCTTGTCCATTAGGAGGAAGACGCCTCAAATCGTTCCATGGACATTGCCGCCCTGGGAACGAAAAAGCCGATCCAGTGGATCGGCTTTTTCATTTACGTCTTCAGTGAAAGTTTTTCAATTCTTGCGCCTGCTGCTGCCGCAGCTTGCATTCATCCTCATGCCGGCTTTACGGCAACCAGATTGATCAGTGTTTCTTCGCGCTTGGCCGGCGGCTGAATACCGAACCACCGTTCAGCAATGCCGAGATCTTCGCGGCTCCACCAGAGAAAAGGGTAGGAAATCGACGTTTCGGCGACGTGGAAACCCGCGCTGCGTACCAAGGCGAGATATTCGTCTGCCGTTTTCTGCACATCCATCGGGTGGCGGAACAGGAAGCGGATCAGCCAGGAATGGATGTAGCGCCGTGTCGACTCGGCAAACAGTAGGATGCCACCCGGTTTCAGCACGCGGAAGAATTCCGCGATCGCTTGTTCCTGTTCGATCAGGTGATGGAAGGTTTGGTGGCAGAACAGCAAATCCACGCTCTGATCGGGCAGGGCGATGCGCGAGCTGGAGCAGTTGATCAATTCGGCCTGCAGACCGGCCACGGCCAATTCGCGCGCCGAGTGGCCCAGCATGTCCGGGTCGATGTCCATGCCGATCAGGCGTTGCGGCTTGAAGTGCGTGTGCAACCGGGGCAGCGAACGGCCGAAGCCGCAACCGACATCCGCTACGACTTCATAGCTGCTGCGGTGCTCGGGGATCAGGCGAAGCAGATCGGCGATTGCGCGTTCAAGGACGTGCACGGTCCATGTTTCGGTTTGCAGAAACCATTTGCCAAAGGCTGTTTCGGGAACGTGCGGGTCGAGTTGCGCGTTCAGAGCGGGAGTATTCATCGTTATTATTGGTAGTCCACGGCGACGCGGACGCTATTATCGCAGGCCCGCGATTTCCCGCAAGCGCATTCGACGAGAATGGTGCGGTGAACGAGTGAAGCGTGTGCTGCGATATAGGTAGCGCGCGCACCCTCGGTACGCGGCGCGTCTTGTCGTCAGCGCAATCCTGCGACGACCTGAGGTCGGTCCTCACCGGCCAGCATCCGGTACAAACGATTCGCGTCGGCAGTGCGATTGATCGATTCGCGTGCATTGAGCAACACCATCACGGCGTTATGGCCCGCGGCGCGTACCCGCATGATGATGCAGCGGCCCGCTTCCTTGGTGAAGCCAGTCTTCGACAGCAGGATGTCCCAATTGCGGTCGCGCACCAGGCGGTTGGTATTGTGATACTGGCGCTGACGGCCACCGACTTCGATCAGGTCTTCGGACACCGTGGTGATCTGTTCGATTTCGGGATAGTTCGATGCCGCCATCGCGAGCTTGGCGAGATCTGCTGCAGTCGAGGTGTTGTTGGGGGACAGACCGGTCGGTTCACCGATACTGGTACGGCGCAACTGCAGCGCCATCGCCTTGTTGCGCGCGGCGACACGCCAACCTTCCAAGCCACCCGGATAGGTGCGGGCCAATGCATGGGCTGCGCGATTGTCGGACGACATCAGCGCCAGTTCAAGCAGGGTGCGGCGGGAGAAGGTCGCGCCGACCGGGACGCGCGACGAGCTGAACTTCAGCGTGTCGACATCTTCCTCAGTAATCGTGATCGGTTCCTCCATATCCAGCTGTGCATCGAGCACAACCATTGCCGTCATCAACTTGGTCAGCGAGGCGATCGGTACGATATCGCTCGCATTTTTCTGAAACAGAACGCGCCCCGAAGCTTCATCAATCAGGATCGCATGCTTGGAACCGAGCGAAACGGCGGAAGCGGTGGAAGCGAGCGTGGCAAGTAATGCAAGAAAGAAAAGCCGGAACATGGGACCACCCAGAAACATTTACCGAGAGCATGAATGTTACCGCTCTTTATTCCAGGAATTGAAGAGTCGTGATGATGTATCAAGACAATTTTTTATTTCTTGGTGTGCTGGTTAACGAATGCGGCGGTTTTGCGACACGGAGTTGACGACCTATTCATTTGCTTGCGAAAGATCGGCCAAGAAACATTTGCCACGTTCTTGCGGCATAATGAAAAGCAACAAAAATGAAGAAGGGGAGCACCATGTTGACTCGCCACACGACGTTCATTGATAAATGTACCGTCGGTCCGCTCGAACAGGGACTTCAGCTCATCTCGGCCGGCAGCCGCTACATAATGCTCTCGGCAGCAATGCTGCTATCGATACCGACATCAGCAGGCGCACAGACACTGAGTTTCGGCGCAACTGGCGCTGGCGGCACCGGTCCCTGGAATAACACTTCGACGAATTGGTTTAACGGTTCGACAGCCGTACCGTGGACGAGCGGCAGCACTGCCGCATTCGGTGGGGCTGCCGGCACCGTGACCGTGAACGGCACGGTCGGCGTCGGGGGCGCGACCTTCAGTACCAGTGGCTATACGGTCACTGGCGGTACGCTGGGCTTGACCGGAACGGCACCAACCTTCACAACAAATACAGCCATTTCGGCCGCGATCAATTCCCTGATCACGGGCTCGGCACCTCTGGTAAAGACGGGCGGCGGGACGCTAACTATCGGTAACGGTAACAATACCTATTCGGGGGGCACAACGGTATCGCAGGGTTCGCTTGTGTTTGGCGGGAACAATGCCCTAGGCACGGGAACCATTACGCTGGGCGACGCGGCAACCGGAGCATCCAATGTTTCACTGTTAGCCAATTTCGCGAATTTCCTTTCACCGCAAAAAATTGCAAACAATATCGTCGTCAGCGGCTCAGGCACCGGCACCGTTACCATCGGTTCGACCTCGTTCAATGTAGGCAGCAATGGAACCTTGTTTTCCGGGACGGTTACCCTGAACCGGGATGTCACCATCACCAGTGGAAACGTGGACCGGACATCTTTCACCGGAAAGATCACCGGTACCGGCAACATTACAATCACCGGTTCTCGCGTCAGTTTCGACGGCGCCGGAAACGATTTTTTGGGTGATATCACCGTCAACGCGGGCTCGGTCCTGCAGACGAACATTGCGAATTCCTTGCCGAGGACAGCAACCCTCAACATTCTCGGCAACGGCGTGCTGCAGTTTGCCAATACGGCAGACCAAACGATCGATGGGCTCAACGGTTCTTCGGCCGCCATCATTCGAATCATCGTAGGAGGGCGCCCGAACCTCACGCTCGGCGCAGCGAATGGATCGGGCGCGTTCGCCGGGCAAATACAGAACGTCATATCTTCCCTGACGAAGCTCGGCACGGGCACGCAAGTCCTGTCTGGCGCCAACACCTATGCGGGCGTGACGAAAATCTCCGGCGGTGTGTTGAGCACGCAACTGCTCGCCAATGGCGGCGCCGCAAGCGGTATCGGCGCGTCCTCCAATGCCGCCGCCAATCTCGTCCTCGATGGCGGCATGTTGCAGTACACGGGTTCTGGCGCCAGCACAAATCGCCAGTTCACCTTGACCACGAATGGTGGCGGCATCGATGCGTCCGGTTCCGGCGCACTGAATTTCACCAGCACGACGGGTATCACCTTGAGCGGTACCGGTGCGCGCAGCCTGACTCTGACCGGCACCAACACTGCGACCAACACGCTCGCCGCCACCCTGGGCAACAACGGCGGTACATCTTCCCTCATCAAGGCCGGCACCGGCACTTGGTTGCTGAGCGGCAGCAACAGCTATACCGGGGGCACCTTTCTTAACGGCGGTACGCTGGTCGTCGCCAACGATGGCAACCTGGGCGCCGCTTCCGGGCCGCTGGTTTTCGATGGTGGCACGTTGGAGAACACGGGGGCATTTGCCACCTCGCGCAACGTCAGGCTCAATGCCGGCGGCGGCACATTCCAGACCGATGCCGATCTCACGGTTTCCGGTCTCATCGATGGGGCCGGAGCCCTGACGAAGACCGGCGGCGCGGCACTGATCCTGAGCGGCGCTAACACCTACTCTGGCGCCACGACGGTCGCGAGCGGCAGCCTGATCGTGAATGGCGATCAGTCCGCCGCGACGGGGCTGACGACTGTGCAAAACGGCGCCACGATTGGCGGCACCGGCACCATTGGTGGCAGCGTGGTGGTAGCCAGCGGCGGCACACTCAACCCAGGCAATCCCGGGGCGGTGCCAGGCACATTGGCAATCAACGGCGATCTCACTCTCAATAGCGGGTCGGCGCTCAATTACAACTTTGGCCAGGCCAATATCGCGGGCGGCGCGCTCAATGACCTTACCAAGGTCGGAGGGAACCTGACGCTCGACGGCACATTGGACGTTACCACCACGCCGGGCGGTACGTTCTCGCCCGGGGTCTATCGTGTTATCAGCTACAGCGGTGCGTTAACGAACAATGGACTAACGGTGGGTACAGTCCCGTCACCCAACTTCTTCCTGCAGACCTCCGTTGCGAATCAGGTCAACCTTGTCAACACCGACGGCCTCACGCTGCGATTCTGGGATGGCGCGGGCAATTCCTCGACCAAGAATGACGGTGTGATCCAGGGGGGCGACGGCGTCTGGCAGAACCCGTCCGGCAATGACTTCTGGACAACCGAAGATGGAACGCCGAATGCGCCGTACACGAATAGCGCGTTTGCCGTGTTTCAAGGCGCGCCGGGCACTGTCACCGTCGACAACGGACTGGGGCAGGTGCAGGCGTCGGGAATGCAATTCGCCACCAACGGCTATCACCTGATCGGCAACGCGATTGAGCTGACCGGTGCTCCGCAGTCGATCGTTCGTGTTGGCGATGGGACATCGGACGGGGCGGCGTATGTGGCCACGATCGATAATGCGCTGACCGGCAACACGGAACTCGTCAAAACGGATCTGGGCACTCTGGTGCTGAACGGCAGTAACACGTATGCGGGCGGCACGGCCATTCAGGGAGGAACGATACGAATCTCGAGCGACGGAAATCTGGGTGGCTCCGCGGGTGGACTCACGCTGGATGGCGGTACGCTCGAGACGACGACCAGCATGACCAGTGCGCGCGGCGTATTGCTGGCCAGTACCGGTACGCTGCTGACGGACGCAGGTACAACCCTTATGCTGACGGGTTCGCTGTCTGGTGCCGGCAGTGTGACGAAAGCCGGCAGCGGCACCTTGCTGCTGACCGGTACAGGCAGTCAGACGGGTGACACGATCGTCGCAGGCGGCACCTTGCAAACGGGCGCGGCAAACGTCCTCAGTCCTGCCTCCGCGATGACCGTCCAAAGTGGCGCGGCACTGAATCTGAACGGGTTCGCTCAGACGATCCCTAGTCTGACGAATGCAGGCACGGTCACGCTGGGTACGACACCCGGGACGGCCTTGACCGTCAACGGCAACTACACCGGCGCAGGCGGCACGGTGCGGCTCAATGCAGCGCTCGGTGGCGACAGCTCGCAGACTGATCGGCTTGTAGTGACAGGCGACACCGCAGGCGACACGACGCTGCGCGTCTCCAATGTAGGGGGCGCCGGCGGGCAGACAGTCAACGGTATCCAGGTGGTCACCGTCAATGGCGCATCGAACGGTACGTTTGCGCTGCAAGGCGATTACGTCGTCGGCGGACAGCAAGCCGTCATTGGCGGCGCCTACGCCTACACGCTGCAGAAGAATGGCATTGCCACGCCGAACGACGGCAACTGGTATCTGCGCTCGTCCCTGGTCAATGCGCCCACCGCGTCGAACACACTTTATCAACCTGGCGCGCCTTTGTACGAGGCGTATCCGCAGGCCTTGCTTGCCCTGAACGGCTTGCCCACGCTGCAGCAGCGGGCTGGCAACCGCTATTGGAACGATGCCACCCCCGCATCGGCATCCAGTACCGGCACGTCATTCCTACCGCTGTGGGCGCGGATAGAAGGCCAACACCAGACGGTGAACCCGAGCACGTCCACGACAGGAACCCGATGGAGCGCTGACCAGACAAAGCTGCAAATGGGCCTCGACGGCGTACTGATGGAAAGCGATGCCGGGCGTCTCTTTGCGGGAATCACGGCGCAGTACGGCCGCGCCTCCAATGATGTCAGATCGTTCTTTGGCAACGGCAATATCGGCGTGAGCGGATACAGCATTGGCGGTACTGCAACGTGGGCCGCGCAGAACGACTTCTATATCGACGCTCAGGCACAGGTGACCTGGTATGACAGCGATCTGACGTCCGATGCGGTTGGCCAGAGAATGGTCAATGGCAACAAGGGCTTCGGACAAGCTTTCGGAATTGAGGCGGGACAGCGACTGGCTGTCAACGACACATGGTCGATCACTCCTCAGGCACAGCTTGTATATTCGTCCGTCAGATTCGACGGCTTTAATGACCGGTACGGTGCGCGCGTCAATCTCGACAAGGGCGAAAGCCTGACGAGTCGCCTGGGCGTTTCACTTGATCACAACGCCGTTTGGAACAATGGCGCGGGACAGATCGCACGCAGCACCTTTTATGGTGTCGCCAATCTCTACTACGAGTTCATGGGCGACACGCGTGTCGACTTGGCTGGTGTGCCGTTATCGGAAAGACCGGATCGCTTGTGGGGCGGTATCGGCGTTGGTGGCACGGTGAACTGGAAGGACGATCGCTACGCCGTCTATGGCGAGCTTCTGGTCAAGACGAGTCTCGAAAATCCCGGAGATAGCCATGGGTATCAAGGCACGGTGGGCGTTCGGGCAAGATGGTGAGCGATGGTTATCTCCTTGGGAAAAAACGGTAGCCGAGCACAAAACAGTGTGTAAAGGGCGTGAAGCGCCGAACGACGAAACGGCATTCCTATTTAAGCCCTCGCGAAGCCGGTCAGCGGTGGCGACGTAGATAGAGGTGATCTAGCCCTCTCGTTGAGGGCGACGAAGATGGAGCGTCTCCGCGTTCGGCTCGGCGGCTGAATTTCGGACAGCGTTCGCAGATGTCCGATCTTTGCGGTTTCGCTACAGGAACGTGGCGGGAACGCTTGATCGGTAACGGGCAAACCGGTATTGCAGCTTCGAAAAAAAAGCCCTCCCAAATGGGAGGGCATCAATGGCAGTACCTGGAGATGCTCAGTAAGTTGCGAGTACGTTCAAGAACCAGCCACGCGCGCGATACGACAAGTCCGTCAGATCGTCCGAGTAGGTGGTGAAGTTGTAACCGACGCCGGCCTTGATGTTCTTGTCGATGTGGCGGTACAGCGCCAGCAAGGCGCCGGCGCGAGCATCGTCGGCTTCCTTCGCACGCAAGTCGCGCACTTCGATCAGCGCGTCCCACTCCTTTACCAGGTGCAGGTCGGCCCGCAGGACGAGCAGATCGGCGCGGCTGGAGAACCATCCGCTGTCGGTGCCGTCGTCGTTCAACGTCTTCAGCTGGCCGATACGGAACGCGTACTTCGCACCAACGGACAACCATGGATACAGGTCGTAAATCGTATCCACCGAGAAGACATGGCTGCGCTGCGCGTAATCGGTATCCAGTGTGGAAGCGGTGACCTGACCCGGGCTTGGCACATTATCCAGACGCGTGTACTTGAACAAGGTAATGGGGTGCGCCTGACCACCATCTATACCATCGGATATCGCCTGGACGTTTTCGAATCCTAGTCGAATATCGCCTTGCAAGGGCGAATGCCGGCATCGGCGTTCGCCCTTTTTCGTTTACGTGCGGCGCGCTACCGGGCTGCGGAAAGAGATCGCCAGACGGTTCCACGCATTGATGGTGCTAATTGCAAAAGTCAGGTCGACGATTTCGGCGTCGGTGAAATGTGGTCGTAGCGCTGCGAAATCCTCGTCGCTGACGTGCGTGCGATGCAGGTCGGTGACGCTTTCCGCCCAAGCCAGCGCGGCCTGCTCGCGTTCGGTGAAGAAGGCTGTTTCACGCCAGGTCGACAGGCTGTTGAGGCGTTGCAGATCTTCGCCTTCCTTCACCAGTTCGTGCCAGTGCATGTCTACGCAGAATGCACATCCGTTCATCAACGATACGCGTTGAAAGACCAGGTCGATCAAGGGCTTGCCCAGCGTGGAGTTTGCAAGCGCGCCATTGACTTCGAGCATGGCCTTGTAGGCCTTGTCGTTCAGCGAGTAGTAGGGAAGGCGTGGGCTGGACATGATGTTCCTCTCATAGGTCAGTGTGGAAAATGCGGGCATCGACGATGCTCCTGACCATAAGACGGTGGGAAGAGCCGGTTTGTGACAGCGTGCCCTCGTTCAGGCTGCGCCGTCCTGCATTGCGGCGAAATGTTTCAGCTTGTCCGGGTTGCGCATCGTGTAAATGGCCGCAATACCGCTTTCGTCGGTCACGATGGACAATGCGGACTCCAGCTGGCCGTCGTAATAGCGCAGCAGGCCGAGCTCGCCGTTGATGTGCGCGAAGCGATACGAAATGTGCGCGCCGATGCGGCGCGCGACCGCATAGTACAGGCGTGCCACACGGTCCGCGCCGTAGAGTGGCCTGAAAGTGGCCGGCACCTTGCCGCCACCATCGCTTGCGCTCTGCACGTCGGGTGAAAGCAGGGCGAGGATCCGGTGATAGTCGCCCGATTGCGCTGCCTCGATGAATCGTTGCAGCTGCTGCCGATGCGTCTGCGGTGTTACCGAGAAGCGCGGCTGGTCGCGTTGCACACGGGTTTTCGCCCGATGTACCAGCTGCCGGCAGCTGGCTTCGCTCTTGCCGAGAATGCGCGCGATCTCTGGATAGTCCTGATCGAACACTTGCTTCAGCAAAAAGGCGGCACGCTCTTCGGGGCCGAGCCGTTCAAGCACGACAAGCAAGGCATAGGCAACGTTGTCTGCGCGCTCCACCACGTCCTCCGGCGATTCCGCGGTTTCCATTTCGATCATCGGTTCGGGTAGCCAGGTGCCGATATAGGCTTCGCGCTCGGCCTTCATGGCACGCAGGCGATCGATGGACAGCCGCGTCGTGACCGTGACCAGCCAGGCTTCCGGACTGTCGAGCTGCGTCACGTCGGCGTTCTGCCAGCGCAGATAGGCATCCTGCAGCACGTCTTCCGCATCCGCGCGTACGCCCAGCATGCGATAGGCGATTGCGAACAGGCGGCGGCGTTGCGACTGGAAGAACTCGAGGGTATCTGTCATGGTCGGTCTCGAAACGGTTGACGACTTTTACACTAGACGTGCCAACGCGCCAGTTGTGACAAACATTGATGATTTTCTGCATTATGCCGATTCGCCAACGGCATCACCTAAATGTCTGGCTAGAGCACGCAAAAAGAAAAGCGGCCGGTTTGGGGCCGGCCGCTTTTACTTCAACGGGTCATTCGCTCAAAATTCTTCCCAATCTCCTGCCGCCGCCGTTTCGACCGGTTTGCGGGCAGGCGCTTGCGGCTTTACCGGATTGCGCAGCGCGGGCCGGCTGCTGGCAAGGGCAGGCCTGGCAGCCGTTGCGATCGCGGTCTTCGCGACATGGCGTGCCTGCTGTTCCGCATCGAGCTTGAATACGCTGACCACTTCCGACAGATTGTGTGCCTGATCCTGCAGTGATTGCGAGGCAGCCGCCGCCTGTTCGACCAGTGCCGCATTTTGCTGCGTCACTTCGTCCATCTGTGCAATCGCCTGGTTGACCTGTTCGATACCGGCACTTTGTTCCCGGCTGGCTGCGGTGATCTCGGCCATGATGTCGGTCACCTGGCGAACGCTGGCAACGATTTCGCTCATCGTGGCGCCTGCCTGTTCCACCAGTTTGCTGCCGGTGTCGACCTTCTCCACCGACGTGCCGATCAATTCCTTGATTTCCTTCGCGGCGGAGGCAGAACGCTGCGCCAGATTGCGCACTTCGGACGCAACGACGGCGAAGCCGCGCCCTTGCTCGCCCGCGCGTGCGGCTTCGACCGCGGCATTCAAGGCCAGAATGTTGGTCTGGAACGCAATGCCGTCGATCACGCCGATGATGTCGACGATCTTGCGCGAGGATTCGGTGATGTCGCCCATCGTATGCACGACTTGCGATACCACGTCGCCGCCGCGTACCGCGATTTCGGATGCGCTCATGACGAGCTGGTTGGCCTGCATCGAGTTGTCGGCGTTCTGCTTGACGGTAGAGGTGATTTCTTCCATCGACGACGCGGTTTCTTCCAGCGCGCTTGCCTGTTCCTCGGTGCGCGACGAAAGATCGAGATTGCCGGCTGCAATCTCGCTGGATGCGGTCGCGATCGTATCGGTGCCGCTGCGCACCTGGCTCACGATACGGACCAGGCTGTCGCGCATGGTTTGCATGGCGTGCAGCAGACTCGTGCTGTCATTGCCATGCGTGACGACCGGCGTTTGCAGATCGCCGGCGGCAATGCGCGCCGCCACTTCGGCTGCATAGGAAGGTTCTCCGCCGAGTTGACGTGTCAGCGCACGGGTGATCAGGATGCCGATGCAAATTCCTGCCATCAGGCTGCCCCCGACCAGAATGATCATCAGAAGACGGCTTGATTCGTACAAAGCAGTCGTTTCCTCCGCGGCTTTCGCAGCACGCGCTTCCTTCTGCTCAGCGAGTTCGGACATCATCGCATCGAGCGTATTGGCCTGTT
>Ga0310811_10003089_pt1 | contig 20932 bp, 19 predicted proteins | sample YCmetagenome_FD_207642 | JGI IMG/M metagenome (GOLD analysis project Ga0310811, IMG submission 207642) | Soil microbial communities from experimental microcosm in Duke University, North Carolina, United States - YC | ecosystem: Engineered > Artificial ecosystem > Soil microcosm > Unclassified ...
CGCCACAGCGCAGGCGTGATCGCTGGCATCGAAACGGGTCTCGCCGCCTTCTCGCCCGAATGGCGGCGCTCGATCACCTTCGATCGCGGTTCAGAATTCACGGGCCATACTATGTTGAAGACGAGACCTGGTCTGCAGAGCTATTTCTGCGCGCCACAGGCACCCTGGCAGAAAAGCACGGTGGAGAACACCAACGGGCGCCTCCGCCGCTTCCTGCCCATGCACACCGACTTTGCCCCGAAGACAGAGGCTGCTCCGGGCCTCCTCTGAACCCATCTAAGGACAAAGAAAACCCCGCGACCCTGACACGCCCCGTCACAGCCTTCCTCAATTGTTTGCGACGCGCTATGCTTCTGATCAAGTCTGCAATCAGAGAGGACGAGCGCGGCATGGATCAGCGACTTTGAGTCGAGGTTGTGTGAAAACGCCCTATTGGTTGTGGCTCGTTGTCGCTATTGCATAGGATTACCAATCAGAGGAACGTGCGACGCGATCACGATGGTGAGCGACCGATGATCCGAAGGATTGCCGAGATCATTCCCGAGCGAAGGGTTGATCCAAAAAAACTCGGATGGCTCAGCGGGAAGCGCGCTGAAACGAGAGCCAATTTTCCCGCCAACTTTGAATATGTCGATCTCAGGGGGTTCACCCTTGCAGATCTTGCTGCCGAACTAGACTTCGAGGAAGCTGCGTATCGCGACCTCGAGTTGAAGGGATTTTCGCAAGCGTCGATCGATGAGATCGACCGCAAGCAGAGCACCGCATCCGCAGCGCCGGTCGTGGATTTCGGGGTGGCCTCAGCGGTCGTCGCGCTTTCGGCTTTCGGCTGCATTCCCGTGACGAGTTGCCGAGGGCCAACACTTGGGCGCCGCCTGCATTCGCAACCTGCCCCCATGGTGGTCTTTTACGCCCGCGCGAGCCATGTGCCGCTCCTGCTCGAGGCCGTCAGCCAGTCGGGCTGCCAGATCGTCAATAACGACGCGAAAGTCGAAATCTATGCGGATGAACTGATCAAGCTGCACCGTTTCTCGATGGAAATGCTGCGGCTCATGCAGCACGCATAACCATCCGACTTGACTGCAATCTGCGTCATCCGAGAATAGCCGAGGCGATCACGAATTCTTCCATAGACTTGAGGCGAGATTGTGCCCGATATGGTAGCGCTTCCATCATTGCCTCGGCCAAGGAAAATCTTCATGAAGAAAAAAATTGCAGTCGTTGGCACCGGACTTGTTGGAGGTGCCTGGGCCATCACCTTTGCCCGCGGCGGCCGGGACGTCGCGCTCTGGGATGCGAAGGCAGGCGCCGCCGCAGAGGCTTTACGCCTTATCGCGCCGCTGCTCGATGAGTTAGAAATCCAAGGCCTGCTGCTTGACCAGAAACCCGCAACCGTGCTCTCACGCATCCGCCCCGTGGCGAGCCTCGCCGAAGCGCTTGCGGATGCGGCGTACGTGCAGGAGAACGTGACCGAAAATGTTGAAGTCAAGCAAGCGCTCTTTCGGGAACTTGATCGCATTGCGGCACCGGCCACCATCCTCGCGAGTTCGAGCACTGCCATTCGCCCGTCGCGCTTCACCGAGGCGCTAGCTGGGCGCGGGCGCTGTCTCGTCGCTCATCCAATCAATCCGCCCTACGTTATTCCGGCGGTCGAGATCGTCCCGGCACCATGGACCGCTACAGATGCCGTCGAGGCAACGCGGGCGCTGATGCAGGAGGTCGGGCAGATACCGCTCGTGATGAGGCAAGAGGCCGAAGGTTTCATCATGAACCGACTACAGGCGGCTCTGCTGCAGGAGGCGTTTCGCATGGTCGCCGCCGGTATTGCATCGGTCGAGGATATCGACGCTGGAATCAAGAAAGGTATAGGCCTCCGATGGGCTTTCATCGGACCCTTCGAGACGATCAATCTCAATGCGCCGGGAGGCGTGGCGGACTATGCCGCGCGCTACGGTGAGGCGATGTACGAGATCGCGCAAACACAAACCCAACCCATGCGATGGGAGGGTGACCTACTCGCTCAAGTCGCGAGCGCCCTCGACGAGCGCACACCGCCTGAAGCTCGCGCAAACAGGCAAGTCTGGCGCGACAAGCGATTGATGGCATTGATGGCACATATGGCTGAGATGGAAAAAGCCCTCGGCTCTTGAGCGCAGGCTCGCTTTTCCCGTCAGTTATCTCCGCAGAGGGTTGATCAAGCTCATGTTCGCTGCCCCACCCGTGATCCAGACCGAGGTTTTCGCAGAAGTGCCAAAGGCCCTGCATCGGAGCGGGGAGAGTGCGTGGATGCGCACTAATCGGCCGGGTGTCGAGACGCCTTCTTTTCTTGAAGGTCCATCCTTCGACAAGGACGGTAATCTGTTCGTGGTCGACGTGCCACATGGCCGCGTCTTCCGCATCACACCGGACGGGGCATTCACTGTGGTCACTGAATATGACGGCGAGCCGAACGGCCTGAAGATCGCCCGCGACGGGCGGATCATCATTACCGACTTCAGACACGGGCTCATGCAACTCGATCCTGCGAGCGGCAAGGTAACGCCGCTGCTGCATGGCCCCAGATCCGAGCGATTCAAGGGCGTGAACGACCTGTTTTTTGGGACGAACGGCGATCTTTATTTCACGGACCAGGGAGAAACCGGTCTGCATGATCCGACAGGGCGCGTCTATCGACTGGCCGCCGATGGGCGGCTTGACTGTCTCGTCAACACTGTGCCGAGCCCGAACGGCCTGGTGATGGATCGACACGAGAAGGCGCTTTATGTCGCGGTCACGCGGGGCAACTGCATCTGGCGGCTTCCGGATCCACAATCAGGCAGCCCGGGCAAGGTTGGACTGTTCATCCAACTCTCTGGCGGCCCCGGTGGCCCCGATGGTTTGGCGCTTGATAGCGAAGGCAATCTCGCCATAGCGCATTTCGGCCTCGGCTGCGTCTGGCTATTCAGCCCGCACGGCGAGCCGTTGCTGCGAATCAATTCCTGCCGCGGCCGGTTGACCACCAACCTCGCCTATGGCGGCGCGGATGGTTGCTCGCTCTTCATCACCGAATCCGAGTCTGGTTGCATTTTGCGCGCCGAACTCCCTGTTGCCGGCAAGCAGATGTTCTCGCATCAGGAGTGAGGCAGCACCATCCCCAACTCCTGATTTTCCCAAAGGCCGCGGCTATTCGCCGGGCATGTCCATGTCGATCGCACTCGCCTCGAAGCCACCGCCATCTACTCGCAGCAGATGCCCATGCATGAAGGAGGCGGCATCCGAGCAGAGAAAGAGCACGACCCGGGCGTGCTCATCGGGGTGGCTGAGGCGCTTCGCCGGAACGAAGCGAGTGACGATGCGCTTGGCCTCGTCCTCGCCACCAAACATGCCATGCAGCAGATTGGTCATCACCGGTCCTGGTGCCAGCGCGTTGATGCGGATGCCGCGGCGCGCAACTTCGAAGGCCGCTGAGCGCGTGAGATTGGCGACGCCCGACTTCGTGGCGCAATAAACGGCCGTCCCGGGAAAAGCGAGGTCGCTGAACAGGGAGGCCGTGTTGACGATCGCACCGCCGCCATGCTCTAGCATATGCGGAATCTGTGCCCGCATGCCCAGAAACACGCCTTTCAAATTCACGTCCATCAACAATTGGTATTCCGCATCTGTCATCTCGTGGACTGGCTTGTTCGGCCCTGGGATACCCGCATTGTTGAAAGCGCAATGAACCCGACCGAAGTGGGTAACCGCGGTGTCCATCACCTTCTTGATGTCCGCGTCCCGCGTGACATCCGCTTCCAGAAAGACGACGTTGGCATTGCCCGCAACTTTGATCTCCTCCGCGAGCGATTGACCGTCCGCAGCGCCGAGGCCGGAGACAACAACGTTCGCGCCCGCTTTGGCGAAATCCCGCGCCACGGACCGACCGATACCCGTGGTTCCGCCAAAAATTGCGACGGTCCTGCCCGAAAAGTCGTAGCTCACTTTTCCGGCGAATTCGTGTCCTGAAACCATGACGTCTCATGTCTCCCGTTTTGTGACAATAGGTCGCGGTGCCAGCAGCGCCGCGCCGCTTCCTATTTGATGATCAGCCCTCGCTTGCGATCCTGGGCGACGAGCACCGCGCCGATCACAACCAAACCCTTGATGACAAGCTGCCAATAGGGGCCGACGCCAACGAGGTTGAGCCCATTGCTGAGCACAGTGATGATGGCGACGCCGATAAATGTGCGCTGGACGCCCCCACTTCCGCCGGCAAGCGAGGTACCGCCAACGACGATGGCGCCCAGCGTATTAAGCAGAAGATCTCCGCCCAGGCTGGGCCCGACCGCACCGAGACGTGTCATTGCGAAGATTCCGGCAAGGCCCGCCGTGGTTCCTGAGGCGATGAAAGCCCAAACCTTGTAGCGGTCTACCGGAATGCCTGCTGTGCGCGCCACCTGCTCACCGCCACCGATCAGCAGGATGAAACGGCCGAAGCGCGTGCGGCTGCCGATGAAGATGGCGAGGAGCCAAAGCAGCACCGCCCAGAGCGCGATATTCGGCAGATGGGGAATCGATCTGTGCAGTGAGAGGAAGTCAAAGAGTGGCAGGTCGAACATGATCGTCGCTCCCGCCAGGATGCTGAGCGCGATGCCGGTAAAGACCGAGAGGCTGCCGAGTGTCACGACAAAGCTCGGCACGCGCCCGTGGACGCTGATGACACCGTTGAACGCCCCGAGCACACCGCCGAGAAGCGCGCCGAAGGGCAAGACCAGAGGGCCGAGGTCGGAGTTCGGAAAGAGGTTCAGGATCGCGACCGTGACGGTGCCGACGAGAAGGACGACTGCGCCCACGGAAAGATCGATGCTGCCCATCAGAATAACGAAGGTCGCGCCGAGTGAGGCGATCAGAAGCGTTGCGGCCTCACCGGTTGTGGCAGCAAAATTGCGCCAGGTGAAGAAGGCGGGCGAGGCGATCGAGAAGATCACCAAGGTGACAAGGAAGACGCCGAGCGGCAGCCACGTGCCGCGATCAAGCGCCGCGGCGAGGCGAAAGCCCGGCTTCTCCCCCGAAGTGCGCTTCTGCAAGATCGAACTGCTCACGGTATCACCCCTCCATCCTAGGCGGCCTTTGGCAGCATATGCGGGATCAGATCATGTTCGGTCGGCTTGCTCTCGGGCGGCGCCGGGATCTCGATTGCAATTGCACCACGTTGCATGATGAGGATACGATTGGAGAGACCTATCAGCTCAGTCAGCTCGTCTGACACCAGGATCACGCCTACGCCCTTGCCGGTGAGTTCGCGAATATGCTGATAGATCTCTTCCTTGGCCCCGGCATCGACACCGCGCGTCGGGTTATCCAGCACTAGGACGGTCAGTTCGCGCAGAAACCAACGGGCAAGGACCACCTTCTGCTGGTTGCCGCCGGAAAGATCCCGCAGCAGCACCGTGGGCGTGCCGGAGCGGATGCGCATCTGCCGAATAGCCGCTTGAGCCGCGGCGCGCTCCATCCCATTTCTCCAAATGGCGCGTGGCGAGAAGCGATCGGCGCTCGGGAGGGTGAGGTTCATCGCGAGGTTGAAGCTGGCGATAATACCCTCGACCAGCCGCTCCGCCGGCACATAGCCAAGACCCATGCGGACGAGCTTGCTGATATTGGGCCTCGTCGTTGTTCGGTCTCCCATCGTCACGCTGCCTGCCTTCGGCCGCTGGACTCCGGCGATCGCCTTGCCGAGAGCGCTCTTGCCGGAATCGAGCAGGCCGCCGATGCCGAGAATTTCGCCCGCCCGCACCTCGAGCGAGACATCGTGAAAGTCGGCGCCACTGAGGCGATCGGCCTTGCACACAACCGGGCTCACGACGGAGGCGCGCTGCTTGTCGAGATGGTAAAAATCATCGGCGCGGTCTCGCCCGACCATGAGGCCGTGAAGCGTCTTCTCATCCGCTTCCTGTGGGGTGAGTGTGCCGGTGATAACGCCGTCCTTCATCACGATGATGGAATCGCTCAGCTCGCGCACTTCCGTCAGCCGATGGGAGACGAATATGAAGGACGCATGCGCACGCATCCGCGCAAGCAGATCAGCGAAGGCCGTCTCATCCTTCTGGTCGAGCGCGGAGGTGGGCTCGTCGAGCAGAACGAGCGGATCCTCGAGCCCCATGAGGTGCTTCGGCGCGAGACAGGCGCGCGCGATTTCGATCGCCTGGCGGCGCGAGAAGTCATACTCACCGGCCGCACGCCGGACATCGACGTCAAGGCCGGCCTCGCGCACGATGCGCTCCGCCACGCGGATCATGGCACGCCGATCAACCAGCTGCCCGAACCGCGTGAACCGGTGCTCTTGCGAGAGCAACATGTTCTCGTAGACGGGAACGTTGAGAACGAGCGACTGTTCCTGAAAGACGCGGCTGATGCCCATCGAAAAGGCCTCGCCGAAGCTGCGCGGCGCGTAGGGTTTGCCGCGATAGAGCATCGTGCCGCTATCCGCCTTGGCGAGGCCGGTGATGATGTTGAACAGCGTGGTCTTCCCCGCGCCGTTTTCACCGACCAGCCCGACGATGGAACGCGGCGGCACGGCAAGCGTGATCTGCCTGAGAATAGGGATCGGCCCGTAGCTCTTGGCTACCCCGTCAACCACGAGCAAGGCGGGCGGATCGCTCATCCTCTCCGGCTCCGCCGCTCAGGCCGGCTTGTTCGGCGAGGGGCCGAACATGTCGATCTTGTAGTGCGCCTTGTATTCGGCGGCGATCTTCTCCATCTCGCCGTTCTTCTTGGCATCCAGATAGGCCTGCGGATATTGGTAGTTTGCGGGCTTTGGGATGCGACCCCATTCGGCATCCATATCGAGCGGCGTAAGCAGATCCTGCGGGTCCCAATCGTTCGGGTGCAGAACCTTGGACATGAGGCGGTAGTTGAACGGCGCCACGCCGTTATTGTTGACGTATCGTTCGATATATTGATCCACGTTCGTCTTGGTCATGATCTTGGAGCCCCAGAGCATCATCCGCTCGGGTGCCGTGGGGCGCCAGCCGTTCATGACATCGTAGATGCGGGTTGCCATCATCGCGCCCATGAACTGCGGCACATTGGCGGCGGTGCACAACAGATAGCCATGCTTGATCGCCTGGGCCGCTTCCGGATTGCCATCTCCAGCTGAGGCGATGAGCACATCTTCGCCGGGCTGCAGGCCGAGGCTTTTCAGCACCGCAATAGCGCCCTGCGCTTCTTCGTCGTTCGCCGCATAGATGCCGACGGCATCGGGATGGCGCGTCATGAGATCCTGGGCCGCCTTGTGCCCGTCTTCCATGTTGAAGTTGCCAGGCAAGGCGTCGGCGATGGTGAATTCAGGGAAGGCCTGCATGGCGGCGCGGCGACCCTGCTGACGGACGACGTCGATGACGAAGCCGGGGATGCCGTCGAGCGCGATGATCTTGCCCTTCTTGCCACGTGCGCGAAGTGCCGTCATGAGCATGGTCATGATGTCTTTCGCAGCGTGAAAATCATCCGGGCAGGAGTAATAGGTGAAATATTCGCCCGCATCGAACGGTGTGTACCAAGGCAGTGTCGCCCAGACATTTCCCATCCAGATCTTGTTCTTCTGGCATTCCTCCGCAATACGCTTGACGTTACTGGCATCGGGCGGGTTGAGGATGATGCCGCCGAGATCGCCCGCGACCTGCAGCTGTTCGAACTGGTCGAATTCCTTGTTGCTGTTAAACTCGGCATCCAGTGAGACGCTTTTGGTGCCGAGCGCCGCGGCCGTGTCGCTCACCGATTTGCTGACCGTGCGGCAGTACTGCAGGGTGGCCGAGAAATAGAGATACGCGATCTTGCCGCCCCCGGCGGCAAAGGCCGTTGTCGGCACACCGAGCCGGTCCGCCGCAGCGCCCGCAAGGATGCCGCCGGCAACCAGTCGCGTGAAGTCCCGCCGTGAGACGCCCGTGGTATCGAGCCGCTCAAGATGATGGTCAACGAATTTCCTGCTCGCCAGCAGTTGAAGAGTTCGGGCATCCGGTCGCTTCGGCATGCGAATAGCCATTGAATCCCCCGTTGTTCTTTTTATGGGTCGGTCGAGGCGATGGCGCACTCGGGGCGCGGCCAGTTATTACTGGGCGCGACCTTCAGCTTTCAGGTCGTGCATACTTAGTCTGATTGTGGCACCTGTTTTTGTCCTGGTTGTTCGACTATTTGCCGCTCCCTGATCCGGCGAGATTATGTCCTCCGCCGCCAACGCGGAAGCGCCATACTTTGGCGAAACACTCTTTTAGCGTCGTGATAGCTGTTATGCCGATACTACGCGCTGGTCACTCAGTCTTGCCCTTCTGCGAAACTTCCCAATACGTTTGTTCGACTGTCTGGAGATGTCTGGCCATTTCCTCCTCAGCGCGATCGGCATCTCTTGTCCGAATGGCCTGGAAGATAGCCCGATGCGCCTTGACCGCCTCGCCGAGCGCCGCCGGATGGCTGAGAGAAAGGCGACGCTGGTCCGCGAGCAAATCCAATACCGAGCGGTATAGCGCATCGATCAACTGGTTATGTGCGATCGTCGCGATCTTGGCATGAAAAGCATCATCAGCCTGCGCGAAGAATGTGCGGTCCTTTGAATGCGCTTCGCTGCGAACCAGCAAATGCTCGAGGTCCGCGATGTCTTCCTCGGTCGCGAGGGCTGCCGCCTGGCGCGCCAGCGCCACCTCGACAAAGGCACGTGTCCGCTGGAACAGGCGTACGCCGTGGGGCTGCGAGACGAGTAGCCGGGCGGCGCCCGAGAGAAGATCAAGTAACTCCCGCGGATCCGGCTCGGTCACGCGCGCGCGATCGCCGTTCGAGACCGCAACGAGACCTTTTTTGTTGAGCCAAAGAAGTGCTTCACGCACCGCCGGCCGGCCAACACCGTAGTGAACCATCAAGTCACGCTCGGACGGGAGCGCCTCACCCAGGGCGAGTTCCCTCGTCGTGATACGTTGCTCGATGTCCCGGGCGATCTGATCCGAGAGCCGATCCCGGCGCAACGCGGTCGATGGTTTGGCAAAGGCGGCCAAGCGCTAGCCCCTCTTCGCGCAGCAATGTCCGGCCGCTGAGCGACGCCGATTCATTACAGATACCGATTCAACCAACGGCAACGCTGTGGAATACATGTGGAAGGATCTCGGATAATGATCTCTTAATTGCATTTGGTATGACAGGTTGATGATCAGCATGTCAAGCCGATTTAGAAGTCAGAGGTTGGCAGCGTCTGTCGCCTCATAAAGCCCGCCGGTGCCAGCTTGGCAGCGGCTGGTCCGCGCTATTGTCGTGCCATGCCCCGACACCAGAATCCTTACCGCCGCTTCCGTGTTTCGCCCGAGATCATCGCCCATGCGGTCTGGCTATATCATCGTTTCAGCGTCGGAACGCGACCCAAGGGGTCCAGTCCGCCGACCAGAACTCAAACGCGATCCGGGCCGAGCGCCGCAGCCGGCGGTCACCGGCACCGGCATCATCCGGACGTGCCGCAAGGCGTGGACCACCCCCCAGTGCCGCCGCAGCCAGGCGAGGCTGGCAGGATTATCGGGCCCGCGGCGCAGAAGCGGATCCGGCACCGGCAGCAGCGCATGCAAGTCGAAGGGACAGGATCGGTCCCGGCCGGCCGCTGCCACGACACGCTGCTGGTGGGCTTCAACGGCATCGCGCAGCGCCCGCGCCGATGCGCGCGCGCCGGCGAGGCTCAGACCCGCCGACCCGTCCGGCGGTTTGACCAGGGCCATGACCCGGTCTTCCTCTAAAAGATCGAGATCCGGATAGCTCCAGGGGATGGCACCCGTGCCGACAGCCGCAGCCTGCAGCGCGGCGACGTCCTCCGCGGGCCGGTGACGACGAGATCGTGGCGCAACCAGTCCGCCTGCGGGAGCGCCAGGGGATCGACCGGCCGGGCACCCGGAAGGGGCGCTGAGCCGGTCTGTGGCGCGTCACCCTCCATCCCGGCCTCAGAGATCCAGCAAGCGAGCCGGATTCTCGCCGGTGATTTTCGCGCGGCGGCGATAGCCCCGCATCGTCGAGACATCCTTCTGCCGAGTATGCGCCATCACCTGCTCGTCCGGCGCGGTGGCGAGATAGGCCTCGGTGATGAAGCCCGCCCGCAGGCCATGGGGTGACAGTCGCTCCCGCGGATCGACCTTGAGATCGGCGAGCGCAGCCCACCGCAGCAAAATGCGGCGTATCCCGTCCGTCGTCAGCCGGCGCTCCAAACTGCCCCAGGCGGTCACACCCCGGAACACCGGCCCATAGGTAATGCCGGCTCGCTTCAGCCAGCGTTCCATCGCCTTGACCGGGCAGGTGTCGTCGCCCCGCATCCAGGGCGGCGTGATCTCGGCCCCCTGCCGTTCCTGGTCGCGCTTGCTGCGAAGTTCGATCTTGAGCGCTGGCTTGCGCCTGTTCTGGATGCTCTGCGGCACAAGGTGCGGGCGCGGATATGTCTAGCCTATGTGGCAGGGCTGATCGGCGCAGGGGATCGCAAGAGCGTGCAGCCAATGGCGACGCGTGACGGGAATGTCGGATACGACCAGCTTCATCGTTTCATCGCCAGCAGCGTTTGGGACGCCACGCCGCCTGAGAAGGTCCTGCTCACCGAGGCAGACAGAATGGTCGGCGGGAAAGACACGTGGCTCATTGTCGATGACACGGCGCTCCCGAAGAAGGGAACGCACTCGGTCGGCGTGGCACCGCAGTACGCTTCCGTGCTCGGTAAGAACGCCAATTGCCAGACCCTGGTATCGTTGACACTGGCTCGCGGCGAGGTTCCAGTGATGGTGGGGTTACGGCTGTTCCTGCCGGAGAGCTGGACATCCGATCCTGTGCGACTGTCTCGAGCATGCGTGCCAGATGATCGTCGGGCGTATCTGACCAAGCCGCAGATCGCGCTTGACGAGATTGATCGCGTACGCGCCGCGGGCTTGCGCTTCGGCTGCGTGCTGGCCGATGCCGGTTATGGCCTTTCCGCACTGTTCCGGCAGGCCTTGAGCGAGCGTGGTCTCACCTGGGCCGTCGGTGTGGGAGCACGCCAAAAGGTCTATCCGGTTGATGTGGCTCTCGTCTTTCCCGTTGCCGGACGGGGACACCCGCGCAAGAACCACGTGCCCGACGCGAGGTCTTTATCAGCGGAGAAGACACTGGCGACAGCACCCTGGCGCATGCTAAGCTGGAGGCGAGGAACTAAGGGTCTTCTAAAGGCCCGCTTCGCTGCTACGCGGATCAAGGTCGCGGATGGAGTGCCCCAACGGATCGGCGACATGGGACAGCAGCACCTACCGGGAGAAGAGGCCTGGCTGATCGGCGAGCATCGCTCGAACGGTGAGCGTAAATACTACCTCTCCAACCTGCCGGCTGACGCTTCGCTCAAGTAGCTTGCCGGCGCGATTAAGGCTCGCTGGATCTGCGAGCAGGCCCATCAGCCACTGAAGGAAGAGCTTGGTCTTGACCACTTCGAAGGACGATCATGGAAAGGACTGCACCGGCACGCACTCATGACCGTGATCGCCTATGCCTTCCTCCAATCCCGTCGCCTCAAACGAGCGAAGCGGGAAAAAAAGAATCCAAGGACCGCCTCCCCAGCCAACCCTTCCAGCGATCCTGGCCGCCATCATCACCGCACTCGGACGGACGCCGCCAACACGATGTCCGCATTGCAGACACTAGTTCAACCATAAAAATCCTCCGGTGCTAGTCCATCTGGCCGTGATCTGCTCTAGCGGCGTGCGACGGCAACCGCGCCAATGATGATGGCGCCTTTGATGATTTCCTGAATCGAGGTCGAGAAGCCCAGCACCAGCAGGCCGAAACCCACGACGCCGATGAAGATGGCACCGATGACGGAACCGATGATGCCACCCCGGCCGCCGAACAGGCTGGTGCCGCCGATGATGACCGCGGCGATGACATCAAGCTCCAGCCCGGACCCGAGGCTGGGATTGCCGGCCGTGCTTCGCGCGGCCAGCATGAGGCCGGCGAAAGAGGCCGTGAAGCCCGACAGCATGAAGGCAAGAAGCTTGATCTGGCCCGTGCGCACGCCTGAGAAGCGCGCCGCGACCGCGTTGCCGCCGGTCGCGAAGACGCGTTTGCCGAGCGGTGTCAGATGCAGCACGTAGAAGCCCGCCACCGCCGCACCGAAGGTCCAGACGATCGGCGCTGGAATATTGACGACCGTCCCTTCCCACAGGAAATTGGCGAATTCATTGGAAATGATCGGCACCGGCCGCGTATCGGTAATTGTCAAGGCAACGCCGGATAGTACGCTCAGCATGCCGAGCGTGACCAGAAACGACGGTATCCGCAGGATTGTGACCAGTAGGCCGGAAATCGCGCCGACGGCGATGCCGAAGAGCAGGGTCAGGACAACCGCCACTTCCCAGCTCAAGCCGCCTTGCAGCAAAAGCGCGCCGATCATGCCCGAGAGACTGGCCATGGACCCGACCGAGAGATCGATTTCGGCTGCGATGATGACAAAGGTCATGCCGACCGCCATGATCGACACGATCGCCGTGATGCGCAAAACGGCTTCGGCCGTGCCGAGGGTGGCAAAATTCGGAGCCGTCAGAATGAAGTAGATCGTGACCAGGCCGAAGACGATGAAGGTGACATTGTCACGCAAGATCTGAAGGATCTGGCGGCCCATGGAAGCGCCGGGCGCCGCAGCGTCACCCATGAAGAGCGTCCTCCGCCAGGCTCGCGTCTTTGCTGTGAAGAAGCAAAGCTTGCAATTCGACAACGCCGATGCCGGACGGTGCCGTCTGTGTCAGGCGGCCGCGCTCCATGATCAAAACCCTATGGCAAAGTGCCAGCATTTCATCCAGTTCCGAATTTACCAAGAGTATCGCAAGCCCGGTCTCTCGCACCGCGCGCTGCAGGGCCGCCCGCATATCCGCTTTCGCCCGCACATCAACGCCCGACGTGGGCTCATCCAAGATCAGCACCTTGGGCTGACTGGCGAGCCATTTACCGACGACGACCTTTTGCTGGTTGCCGCCGCTCAACTCCGCCGCATATTGATCTGGACCACGCGCGACGAGCGCCAGCCCCTGGATCGCCTCCCGAAAGAGAGCGCTCATCTGGCTGCGTTGGACGAGGCCCAATTGTCCACCTACGCCCAAGCGATGAAGATTGGGCAGGGCGACATTCGCATCAAGTCGATGATCCAGCACCAGACCTTCCAGGCGGCGATCTTCCGGCACAAAACCAAGACCCCGGCCCAGAACCTTATGGCTTTGCCCCGCGCGCACCGACTGACCGCCGATCTCGATCTGCCCTTTCGCATCCCGCAGCAGCCCGGCAATCGCTTTACACAAAGTTGACCGGCCGGAGCCCACCAGCCCGGCGATGCCGACAATTTCGCCCGGCATGATCGTCAGGTCGATCGTCTTCAGCGTACGCGCGGTTTCCAGACCGCCGACCTGCAGAGCGGGCCGATCCGCCGGGGAGCGCACATGCGCCACGGGCGTTTCCGTCAAGACCGGATGGGGGTCCACAGGTCCCGCAGACCCGCTCATCTGCTCGGAAATCTTGTCAAGCTCCGCTTCCGCGACGGGAATGGGCTGGTTGGTCCGTCCGTCACGAAGCACCGTGATACGGTCGGCGACCTGCATGATCTCTGACATGCGGTGGCTGATATAGACGATGCCGATGTCCTGGGCAGTCAACGACCGCATCAGTTCGAAAAGCTTCTCTTCCTCGCGTGAGGTGAGCGCCGATGTCGGCTCATCCATAATCAGCACGCGGGCGCCGAATGAGGCGGCGCGGACGATTTCCACCACCTGTCGCTGCGCGAAGGGCAGACTTTCCACCAGTTTAGTGACGGGAATGGAAAAACCGTACGCCGCCAGATGCTCGCGCGCCATTCTGTTGACGGCGCCGCGGTCGATGCGAAAGCCGACCCGGCGCGGCTCGCGGCCGAACATGATATTTTCTGCGACCGTCAGATTCGGGAGAAGGCTGAGTTCCTGGAAAATCATCGCGACGCCGAGCTGCTGGGCCGCGCCCACATCCGCCGCCGCAACCGGTTGGCCGGACAGCAGAATTTCCCCCCTGTCCGCGCGATGAACGCCCATCAGAATTTTCATCAGTGTCGATTTTCCGGCGCCGTTGCCGCCGAGCAGGGCATGCACTTCACCGGGCCGGATATCGAAATTGATGTCGCGCAAGACGATATTGTCGCCGAAACGCTTGACGATACCGCGCATTTCCACAAGCGGCGGCACGTCAGTGCCCGGTCTGCTCTTCAGTTTGTCCGTGGGCGTATTGCTCATTAAATCCCAGTCTCATGCGAGGCGGCTGCATCTGTTTCGGCGAGACAGGGTGCGCCCGCGCGCCCTGTCTCTGTCATGCGGATTGCGTGTTTGACCGTCAGTTACACTGCCCGCCGCAAAGCTGACCCACCGATTTCGGCGCGGGCTGCTTTGTCACTTCCTCCAGCGCGCTAATCAGGTCGAGCTTTTTTACGCGCAGTGTCGGCACCTCGATATAAGGCGGCACGCTGCGCCCGAGCAGGCCGACGGCCGCCGCATTGGCTTCAGCCACGCCCTGATCATAGGGCCGCTGCGCGCCGACCGCAAGGAAATCACCGCGCGCGACGTTGAGCGCGCTATCCTGCGCCAGATCGTTGGTCGTCACAACGATGTTGCGGCCGAGCGTCTTGGCCGCAGCCACAACCTGCTGCGCCGGCGTATCCCAGGCGACGAAGATGCCTTTGAGATTGGGATGCGCCGTCAGCATCGCGGTCGCGACACCGTAAGCGGCTTCCGGCGTAGCGAAGGTGCCGACACCGACGACCTTGATATCCGGAAACTCCTTGAAGGCTTTCAGCGCGCCAACTTTCCGCGCCGCGACCGAGTAGTAATAGTCATAGACGAGCGTGATGATACCGACCTCGCCCTTGCCGCCAATGGCTTTGGCAAGCTCGGTCGCGGCGTAATAGGCGTTCTTCTCATTGTCAGACGCGACGACCGTCAGATAGTCCTTACCCGGCGCCATGCCGACCGGTACATTGTCCATGAAGACGATCTTGATGCCGGCAGCAGCAGCCTGCTTATACGCCGTCGCCTCGCTCTGCGGATCGATAGGGATGGAGAAGATCACATTGGGCTTGCGCGCGACCATCTGTTCCAGATCGCTGATCTGCGTGCCCGGCTGAAACTTCGCGTCCGTCACGCCGACGACCTTGATGCCGTATTTCTTCAAAGTATTAGTGATGCCGGCGACCTGCAACGTCGGCCAGCCCGCATCCATCGTATGCATGACGATGCCGGCAGTGAAATTGCCGGCTTTCAGCTTTGCAATGTCATCGTCGGAGAGTTTCAGTACGTCCGGGGATGCGGCGGGCGCGCCGTTGGGATAGCCGGGCACGATCTGCCCGGTCGCGGACAAGGGCAAAGGCTGCAGCAATCGAGCGGCAGCGGTGGGGATTTGCGCTGTGGTCTGGGCATGCGCAAGGCTGCTCAAGCCCATTGCAGCGGCAACCGTACTGAGTCTGAGTATCGTCTTCAATCTCATCTGTCTCTCCCGGTATCTTTCTTGTGTTCGTGATGAGGCGCGTCATGAAGCGTTAGCGTCGGTGCCGTAGCGCCGGTAAGACCAGTCCCCAGAACAAGCCGAACCGCCAGGACAGATCCCAGACGGCGATGCGGTTAGCAGCCGGTAGCCATAGGCGCGACAACCGGTGCCGGACCTGTCTCCACTGCCGCCATTCCCATAGCCCGCGGACTATTGTCCGCATGCATTTTTCTCAGGCCGACGTGTCATCCCCTCGCCAATCGTCCACCAAGTTAATGTCCTTCAACTTATGATCTTTAAATGATCATAAGTTGTCAATCTCTGTCATTTGTAACGGCCAGCCTGCACCCACAGAGCCCTGCCTATGGCTCACCGCTTTTGAGAGGCGCGATCGTAACCTGCAAAAGATCGCGGTATTCCTCCAGAACACTGCCCGGGAGCGCGCTGTCGGTGATGATTTCGTCCACAGCGCGAACGGGGCAGATTTTGCAAAAGCTGGCTTGACCGAATTTACCAGAGTCCGCCAAAATGATGACCTTGCGCGCGGCGGCGATCATTTTCTGCTTGATGGCGGCGACTTCCAGCGAGGTTTCCGTAAAATCCTCCTTGGTCACGCTGTGCACGCCGATGAAAGCGATATCAACGTGGATGCCGGCCAGAAAATCCGTCCCCGGCGACCCGTGCAGCGTCGCCGATCCGGGTCGAACCGTTCCACCCGTCACGATAGTATGGATTAAAGGGTTGCTGGATAATATCAGCGCGCCGGAAAGGTCGTTGGTGACGGCCGTCAGAGGAATATCACCCTGCGCGACGAGATTGGCGACCGCCCGCACCGTAGAACTTGCGTCGAACAACACGCTCTGGCCTTTCGACAAGCGACCAACGGCGACCCCCGCGATCGCCGCTTTTTGGCGACCGGATGTTTCATTAGCGATGGACGCCTCCGGTTCAAAGCGTGTCGGCGGTTGCGACTGAACCACGGCTCCCCCGTGCGTCCGCTCGATATAGCCGCGCTCCTCCAGGTAATCGAGATCACGCCGCACAGTGGATGAGGAAGCACCAAGCGTCGAAGCGAGATCATGGATCGATGCCGCTTTCTGGTCTCGGATATGCTCGAGGATCATGGCGCGACGTTTCGCCGGCAGGATTTCGACGCGGGCGGCACTGAGTATTGGCATAGGATCAGGCTCAATGATAAACAATGACCGATTTTGGCGGAATGGCGTCGTAAAATGATCAGGCAGTCTGACATGGCTTCCAATCCTTATCCAGCCCAGAAAAAACCGCGTGGAGCGTCAGCTCGCTTAGGCCGTGCTGACAGTTTTCTCTCGTATCCAGCCATGCCCTTCCAGCCGGTGCCCGGTGTTTGGAACTTCCAGCGTATTCTGAGCCGGGTCCGGCAGTCGGCCGCTTCCGGACATTGTAATGCCGGGATTGGGCCGTTCGCGCAGCGACCATTGTCCAAAAGGTCAGAGCGCGCCAATATGATTGTCGGGGAAAAGGTCCCGGTACGTCATTTGACTTATACCGTGGGTCGCCGATCAGAGCGTAGAGGCAGAACAGAGAGAGCTTCGATGGTCCGTAACGTTCGCCTCACCTGCCTTGGGCTGGACGCCGAGCCGACATCGTTCCGGCATTCACGCTCATCCGGCATTTCCCAAGCCCGACGATTCTGGACTGGGACGAATGACGACGGACACCGCACGCGGTCCCCATGCGATCGCTACGCGAAGAACCAGGCGACGTCCATGACAGGCCTCCTCACATGACTCACGACCTTAAACGAACAGAGCAGTGCGGTTAGCGCTTCGGTGTCCGCTGGGAATGATCCGCACAAAAAGACCGCCTCGGCTCCGTCTGTCACGGCGACGGAGGCGCAACGGCCTTTGGCCGACAAGACGGGTGAGGATCTGCATTTCTGGATCAACTGCTTTGGCGCAGCCGTGCTGGTGGTTGACGATAGAACTCTGAAGATCCGTGAAGGCAATTATTGCGCCGCGGGCTTCTTTTACAGGGCGCGCGAGAGTTTTCCCGATGCGATGATCGGCGATGTAATAGGCAGCGAGGCAGAGCAGATGCTCAGCCAAGTCTGGGGTCGCTATCCGTCGGGCATAGCTAGCGAAGCATTCATCATTAATGCTCTCGTCAATGACGAGCAACGCCTGCTGATGGTGCGGCTGACACGGATCACCGTGGAGCGCCAGCTGCTGCGCCTGCTCACCTTCACCGATGCCCCGCCGCGGGGCTCTGTTGCGCTCGCGGGGTGGCAGGACAATATGTTGCAAATCATGAACTGGTTTCCCTTCGGTTTTGAAATCGCCGATCACGATGACCAGATTCACTTCGCGAATGCACATTGCCGGGAGCTTTTCGGCTATCAGCAGCACGAGCTGGAAAGTATTGAAGACTGGTGGCGCCTAGCCTATCCGGACCCGGCCTATAGAGCGTTTGCAAAACATAAATGGTATACCGAACTTGACGCAGCGCGCGCAGAGAACAGGGAGATGACACCCTTTGATCTTGATGTGACCACGTCGTCTGGATCGGTCCGGACAATACAGCTGCGCCACCGCACCATCGGCAATTTTAATGTCAACCTCTTTACCGATGTCACTCGGGAGCGGGCGTACGAAAAAGAGCTCAAAATGTTCGCGGCGACCGACCCGTTGACTGGCGTGCTGAACCGGCGCCAGTTCTTCGAAGATATGGCGCCGCTATTCGCGCCCGACGCTGCAACGTCATGCGCTGTTTTGGTATTGGATATCGATCACTTCAAAACCATCAACGACACCTACGGCCATGCGACGGGTGATCTCGTGCTACAGGAATTGACACGCCGGTGCATTGACCTGCTCTCTCCCAATGACCGGCTCGCCCGACTCGGTGGGGAGGAATTTGCAGTTCTGCTTCCAGGAACCGCAAAGGACTCTGCGGCGGCGATGGCCGACGATTTGCGAAAGGCTGTCGAACGAATGCCGTTTAGCGTCCAGGAATATCATCTGCCCATTACCATCAGCATCGGCGGTGCCAGCTGCCAGGATGGCGACACAGTTGATGATATGATGTTGCGGGCCGACCGCGCTCTTTACGATGCAAAGCACGCCGGCAGGAACCGGAGCGTCATGACAGGCGCCTAGCCAAGCTCGCGCGGCCGCTTTCATCTATTCACCTATCCCAGGTTCATAAAAGAAGGTGTAGGTGACACTATAGGAAACTGCCATGGATGTTCCCTATCTCGCGGCATCGCATTTGTCGACGGGCACGCCTCCTCCCGGTGTATCCGTTCGCGGGATTGTCGTGACATGTGCGAACAGGCCGACGTGACCTTCGACAGCCGCATACAGGCGCTGTCACGTTAACCGACCGCGGTGATTTCTTGGAACGGGAGCGAACCGTCTGATGCCGTCATGTGACAAGTTGCGCGCAGGTCTCTTCGTTCCAGAATTTGAAGGCCTTGGCACGAGCCTGACAGGAGGGCCTTGCTGTCATCCGGCGGCGTCGTGCACCGAAGTACCCATAGATGAAGGCATGGGCCGGCAGGAAGCGTTGGATATGCCGCGGCGATTTGAGTCGCTGCCTCTGTTGCTCTCGGCGTAGCGTCAGTCGATGTGAGTCTTCCGCACGATTATTGAGGAGGCGGATCTGTTGGTGCTGGACCTCGGCAAGGGCTCACGCTTTGCTACACCGTAGCTGGCCAGCTTGTCAGTGATCAGGATGCGCGGCGCATAGTGCACTCCTTCAGCAGCCGCTTGACGAAGCGCTTTGCAGCAGCCGCATTGCGGTGGCCTTGTACCAAGATATCGAGCACGATCCGGTTCTGATCGACGGCGTGCCAGAGATAGTGCAATTCGCCTTGGATGCGGAGGAACACCTCGTCCAGGTATTACTTGCCGCCCAGACACGGCCTTCGGCGCCGAAGCTTCCCGCAAGGCCTGCCCCGAACTTCAGGCACCAGCGGCGGATGCTCTCGTACAAGACGAGGATGCCGCTTTCGGCCAGCAGCAGCTCGACGTCGCGAACGTTCAGAATGAACACGTGGTAGAGCCGGCCAGCGTGCCTAATCAGCCCAGCAGGGAAGCAGTGTCGATAGTGCGGATTGGGTCGCTTCTTCGTCTTACCAACCTGGTGTAGCTCATCTCCTCTAGCCAGTTTACGTGACGATGCCCCCTGGATGCCGCCTTTGCAAATGCCAAGGCCGTCATAGATCGCTATACGTCCTCGCTTGAGCAGATGAGGCTGATTGAGTTCATCCGAAACGGCCTGTGCGCGGCGTATGTCCGGCGCATGCGACAGTTTTACGCGGAGAGGCAGACGATCCTCATTGACGAACTGGAAGCGAAGATAGGTGATTTCCTCAGAATCGAGATGGGCGACATCGGCATGCACCTCATCGGCTATCTGCCGCCGAGGATTGATGATCTGGCCTTCTACCAGGCAGACGTATCAAAGGTATTTCATTGCGTCCGCTGTCAACCTATTTCCTAGAGGAGCCACGCCAGAATGGGGTCATTTTAGGTTTCGCGGCGATCACGCCCAAGCACATTCGCTGGGGTGTAGAAACACTGGCAACAATGATCGACGGATTCAAGTCAACGATGGCCGTCAGGTCGATTTGATACTGGGATCATTGCGAGATTCTTTTTCTAGTCGCATGGCTTTAGATCAGAGCATGTGATGTCCTCTCGACCAGAGAGGAGAGCATTCTGGCGCGGAATAGCTCATGATCGACCGGCGGCAGGGTGTGGGTTGATGCTGCGGTCCTCTGAGCAGGAACCGTCGTCGGTCAGTCGATCAGTGGCTGCCGTCAATCAATCGCAATAGCCGAAGCGCTACGCGGCCGCCCAGCAACAGCCATTAGGCCGCCAGCCAGCCGCCATCGACGACGAGATTGGCTCCAGTCATGAATGTTGCGCGATCACTAGCAAGAAACGCCACCTGTTGATTCCCGCTGAGATCTGACCCGGGCGTTCCATCGAGAATTGACCCGGGTGATTTATGTTTTCGACGTCAGGATGCCGTCAAGGGAGAGGTCTTCTCCTTTCGCTTTTGGGTTTTCTGGGCGGAGCTATTCCTGAAGCGGAAGCTGTCGTTTCCGGTCTCCAAGATGTGGCAATGATGCGTGAGGCGATCCAGCAGGGCGGTGGTCATTTTTGCATCGCCGAAGACGCTCGACCATTCGCTGAAGCTAAGGTTGGTGGTGATGACCACGCTGGTGCGCTCATAAAGCTTGCTGAGCAGATGGAACAGTAAAGCGCCCCCTGAGGCGCTGAACGGCAGGTAGCCAAGCTCATCGAGAACCACGAGGTCGGAGTGGATGAGACGTGCCGCGATCTGGCCGGCACGCCCTTGCGCCTTTTCCTGTTCGAGGGCATTGACCAGCTCGACGGTCGAGAAGAAGCGGACGCGTTTTTTGTGATGTTCGATCGCCTGGATGCCAAGCGCCGTGGCGACATGGGTTTTGCCG
>Ga0310811_10003090_pt1 | contig 20932 bp, 32 predicted proteins | sample YCmetagenome_FD_207642 | JGI IMG/M metagenome (GOLD analysis project Ga0310811, IMG submission 207642) | Soil microbial communities from experimental microcosm in Duke University, North Carolina, United States - YC | ecosystem: Engineered > Artificial ecosystem > Soil microcosm > Unclassified ...
GTTACCTTCAAAGAAATTTAGGGTATGACAGTTGTGATGCTTCGTGTACTTACGACATCCAGGTAAGCCCAATTCGGAACTGCAGTACCGTTGGGAATGGTCATTGGATATCTGCAAACCAAGTAAAAGAAGTTCGAGAACATAACCTCACAGACTGACGATTGTGTAAAAACCGTTGAGCAATAGGTTTTCCAGGAACTCCAGCTGTGAGGAAATAAGTGCTCCATTCAGTCGGGCATACTTGATGCGACCTACGTCACAGGAATGAGATTTTGGCAAACGCCACACGCGCTCGTCAGTGAGTAGATTACTGTACTGCATTGGCAAGGGTTTGCTCCATTGAGCGGGGGACCTGTATATTGAGTACCTGCAGGGATAGCAACAATTTCATAGCCTGCCAACAAATGAGTAATCCAAGGCCAAGGCCAGCTGAGAAACGAAAAGTCATACTTCCGTCAGAGCAGGGGCTGCTGAGGTAGGCAGTAACTAAGCACGGATTCTGGCCAAGACTGTTGTTCATCTAATCACCCAATCGTACCATCAGAACTTGCAACTTTGAAGTAAAGCAAAGAAACGATGTACCCAACCAAAGGAGGAGAGGCACGTTATATTGGCCACTATCTGCGCAAATGCACCTTGGAGTGCGGCGGCGGCCACCAGGGCCACTATCCACGGCCGTACCTTCAAAGTGAATACCGACATGACGGATGAAAGAGAAAAGGAACAAAACCTGTGTCTGGCAGAACTTGGTCATGTATAAAGTAGCCCTGCATCAAAAAGATCTCAAGCAGTGAGAATCAACTCATAGTGTCGTCACTGATCAAAGAGCTGGACAACTGTACAGTGTGTACATCAGATCTGAGATCCGGGACAGCCAACACGTTTGATTCATATAGCCCATGATGCTGATCTTCACGACACATAGCCTACCTAGGTCACTGACTTCCATCCTCTGTTTTATCTCGGAAGTATACCAGGCGACGAGCGGTTCCTCCGAAGGTCCTCGATGCATTCCCAGTTCATTAGATAAATTTGGTCGTACATCCAATTTGAAGTGCATTCGCCAAGTGGGGGCATAAATTCATCATACTTTCACTTTAGATATGCGCGCTGTGCCAAGGCTATGGGAAGATTCTGAGATCGTTGTGGCTGTAGTAATTGATGGTCGCTGAGCGTCATGCCGTTCTTCCACGTGACATTCGACAATCAAGAAATCCTGGACCAGTGCACTCGTCTTGATCCATGTCTCGATGACGGGTAAGTATTTTCCTCTTACATCTTGCATCGCTTAACCCTAAATCGCGTTAGACTATTCATTGTTCACTATCCCCGACTTTGATGCTAACGACTACGCCAACGCCATTCTTGCTGGCGAGCCGTATCCGCAGGTTCACCAAACGCAGTACGCAAAGCCTCGAACGGGCACAGCTTTAGACTCGGCCAAGGAGGATATATCGGTCGCAATATCCAAGCTGGACTTGAGCATTGAGGACGTGAGCAAGCAAATAAAAAGCCTGGTACGAAAACATTATGACGTTGAGATGCTGTTGATCACGCGTTGGTTGCAGGTTACCGCCCACCATGAAGAGCTACTTCAGCGGGCAGCGAGTGTCAATAACCTCTCTGGATCACTGACTTCAGTTCGACGTGGCTTGGACGACGTTGACGCCTCCTTGGAGAAGTACGTAGCTGGGTCATGTCGTTACGTCGTAACTTGACGTGACCTAATCAGACTTCGCCAGAAAATTCGTGTTCCATACCAAACTTTGGAAACGAGTGCCATCAGGCTTCAACGTATTCGTCAAGCTTCAGATGCGTTGCGACGGATCTCACGTTTCGTTGTGCTCTCGCGACGTCTGGAGACTCAAATGTCTGAGCTTGCTACGTTTGACAAGTCGGGCACTGCTGAGAAGAAGAAAAAACCCAACAATTCAGAAAGCCTGTCCGCGGATCAGCAAGACGACAAGGAGCGTACCATTGCTAAGGCAGCGTTAACAATTGCAGAGCTAGGTTCGCCTGTGCATTACTTCGCAAGCAGCTCCTAATTGTTTACTCGTATCAAGGTGCCTTGTTGGATGGACCTGAAGAGATCGGAGATACCTCAGGAAAAGACTCACCAGAAACTGACGATAGGATTGTTCTAGCAATGGATTCCCTGGTCCCCCTCCGATCTGTAAAGGCAGCAGCAGCACACATACCATTTATCGAAGAAGCACAATTTAAGGTCACGCATGAGATGGAATCAATGATCATGACTGGTCTCTCTACTTTGGTTTGTTTTTCTGCATTCCAGCGTAAATTATCAACTTAAACTTTCTCGTTGAGGATCAATCACTATTGGCATCCTCGTTACAAACAGCGTATAACTTACGTGCACTCCCGACGCTCATACAGGGCCTATCAAAAGATCTTTGTGATGCCGTCGAAGAACGGATACGAACTGCATTCGATCTCTCACGTATTTCCAAGGAAGTTGTCTCGAAGGGTATGTCGGACCGAGATGATTCTTCCTTTACTGACGTTATTCTTGTTCTCAAGAAAATGTACCTTCACCTCAAGGTCTCTTATATAAGTCGCGTGTGCGAACAGAACCAACGAACATCACGGCACCGCAATGGACAGCTGCACTTTGGGCCCGCCTCGAGTCTCTTATCGAGGAGATGGCAGCATGCTGTATCAAGGTGGCAACTTAAGAGTTTGTTCTACATAATGTCAACTTACTGTCAGTCGTCCTAGGTGTATACCCTCGAGAAGGTTTTGAAATTGAAAAAGGATCCGATAACCCAAAGATCATTCCTTGACGATATAATGAAGGTACCTTTTTTGCACATAAATGCATCAAATCCATGACTTATAAGTGCTTAAAGGTTCTAGAGAACAAACCTAGTTCCACATTCTGGACTTCTCTGGGACGCTCGCTTGAGAAGTACGCTCGTGACGCTGCCAAAGGTTTGTTTAAGTCATTGATGCCATGTACATCACCACTGAAGTGTCATGGCCAGGATCGACCTTCCTTCAACAGACTCTTAGCTCTGGTTACCCCAGGCTCTTACGTCTTTTCCACGAATTCTTTGCCAAAATTGCAGTACATACCGACACAGTCTATACGCAATCCCAGCAATCGTAGGTCTTCCCCTGCTCACGAAATATAACATAATATATAAATTTCCAGACCAGAAACTGTTCTCGTCCTTCGCGCTCTTTCTACGTTTGAGGCTCTCTACCTCTCTCGTTCAACAACCCGGTTGAACGAAGCCGTTTCTCAGGCTTTCGCTGGTGGCTCTCGCGCACCTCCAGGCGCTAATGAAGGTGTCGCAATTGCACGGGCGGTAATGAATGAGCTTGATTCCGCTAGGTTTGATCCTTTGTTGATGCTTGCGGTGGCGAGGAACGTTGGTGCGGCTCTCGATGGTGCGACGATGAGGGCCGAGGGTCTGGTGAGTTTTTTGGGCGTTGAATAGGTACCACGCAGCTCATGCGTTGAAACTAGATCTCTTCAGATCGCTCAGTGGTTATGCTTCTTGGGCCGATGGCCACTCCACAACAAATTTCAAACGGTCAAGTTGCGACTTGCCTTTATTATTGCTGGACGAACTTGGAGAAGGTAGCTGAGGAACATACCGAGAGCGCTGCTGCGCTTGTAAGACCTGGTGTAAAGGTATTGACTTTCCCAAGTATAGCGAGTGCCAAGTCTTGAACCACGCACAGAAACTGCATGTCACTTACGACAGTATTGTTGACCCGCTGTTGACGGCGATACGAAGGGAACTCGCTTCCATTGTCTCGAGGCTTCATAGGGTTGACCTGCAGAAGGCCATGGGCCCGATGGCAGGCATGGCTGGGCCAAGCCTGTACATGAAAGACCTCGCTGATAAACTCAACTACGTCAAGACGCAGATCTTTACTAATTTTTCAAGTGATGCGACACAGTCCTGGTATGCCCTTCAGACATTCGCTGTTGACCTGTTGCGCTAAAGAGAACTCCCAGGGTGCTCTCTATCGTGAAATATGTCATCCGGATCTTTGTGCTACATGCCAGTATTGCGAAACCGTTAGGGGAGAGCGGGAAGCTGCAGCTCACGACAGATATGACGGAGCTCGAATTTACGTTGGGTACATTCCTTGGGCCTTCAAGCAAGCGTGGTCTTGAAGTAGCTGGGGAGGAGTACAAAATGCTCAGAGCAATGCGGTTTGTTCTGTTCCTCACACTAACTGAACTGATGCCCACTCACTCACTTATGATAGACCCCTACTCTTCCTAGACACAGCTTCACTTGCAAGTCCAACGCATGCCGCGAACCTGCCTCCGCTCGTAGTACTGCACCATATTCTTGTACGGTCCCCACTGCCACTACCGCATATAATACATGGATGGCAGGAAGCGGAGTATGTGCGGTGGGTGGAAGAGCATAGAAAAGAGGATGCATGGGGACTGGTTGAGGCTGCGCTGGTTGGGAAGGAGGGAGAGTTTGTAGAGCTTGCGAGGAAGGTGCTGATGCAGGCGAGGAGTAAGTGATGCAAGAATTAAAATGCTTGCGACAGGGTATCCAGCCCTTGCTTACGGTCATTTACTTGTGGACTTTGATAGTGTAATGTTTTTCTACATTGATTGCTCTGAACATTGTCAATTTGGTCCTTGTTTGCGAGTGTTACATTCGCAAGGTCTTGCCAAATAATATCACGCCCAATTTGGTTTTCACCCTGTTTCCAACTCAGCATAGAAAATCGACCCACTGGCAAAAATCGAGCGACATACAAATAAGTGATAACGGATGCCACTACCAAAACCTGCTACGGTAATGATGCTGGACTGCATTACTGATGACGATGTGGGGCGGAAGCTTCGTGTTGCAGGACGGTAAGTCCTTTGTCTCCTCTTTCGAGTTCTCTCATTCACGCGTGCAAATCTACTCATATTCACTGCAGGATGCTCACGTATGACCCTTCCACCGCACTTGTACTTCTCTCATTTTCCTCCCATGGACTTCTGGTAGACGTTTCTCTCGTTATCGATCCCGATGCGGTGCTTTCTACTGTTAAATGGGGCGGAACACTTGATCCAAATGTGGACTACAACTGGATGCACGAACGTAAAGCATGGGTGTGGGTTATGGGATGGTTGGAGAGGTCTGAGGTAGGTCGCGTTCAGTGCACATTTCTTTAGCTGATTCGTGAGACGCTACATCGACGTGTCTATGGGAAACGCTCTTGTTGTAACACATGCTAACATATCATAGCAGGACCTCCCAATACCAGGGCCCCCACCCTACACATCACCACCAGACGTCGACCCGTCGATCGTGCTTAAGGCGCTGAATGTCACCCCTGCACGAGATCTAGATATTGTCGGACTACGGTCGGCGCTTGCAGGGTTGGGAGAGGTACCACCTACGACGTATCCAGTGTGAAGGATGTATAGGCGCCATGTCATGTCACCGATGTTGATGTGAGTGGTTAATGATGCTCTACTGCAAGTTGATTTTCCCATTTCGCAGTTATATTGGACCATATTAGGCTGTCAAATCAGCTGTGCTATTTCAATGCCTTTTTTGAGTTGCATGTCTTTGCCGCGCGTCTTGCAGGGAATCTGTGCATATTCATTTGGACATGCAGGTAGAGAGCCGTCCCGACGAAACTTGTGGATTTATGAGCTAAAATCTACTTTACATAATGTCAACGATTTTACATATTTGAGCTATTTATTTCACATACATATGCTTCCGAGATAAATCGGATTTATCCTGGAGATACATTACATATACTAAATTAGATATACTTACAAAGAACCCATAAGATATATGAAACGACCATGCTATTGGCCTCCTAACCTCACCTAACACCCATGTCACCAAAGGTCGTTCTGGTAACTGGCTGCTCAAAAGGCGGGATTGGCTTCCATTTGTAAGTCCGTTGTCTTCGATGATTTCAAGCTACTTCGACTCATGATAACAGATGTGAGCGTTTTGCTGAGCAGGGATGTACTGTGTATGCCACATCTCGTAGGCTGGAGACGATGGACGGTTTCAAACATCCAGTAGAAAAGCGTGCCATGGATGTGACCAGCGATAACGATGTAAAAATCGTCGTACAGTCCATTCTGGAGGAGCAAGGAAAAATCGACATCGTTGTGAATAATGCTGGTGTTATAGCCATCGGTTCGTCAAAACCTTTCAAGCCAAAGTGAAATGGTTGTCACATCCGTTTTCTTGCAGGACCGTTGCTCGATGTATCGTTGGATCAGGCTAGAAAGGCTTTTGAGACCAACACGTTCTCGGTTTTGCGGGTTGCACAGGCAGTCATACCTTCCATGGTGGAACGTAAGCAAGGGCTTATCGTCAACATTGGGTCAATTGTAGGAAACATGTAAGTTCAGTGCTGTGATGATATCTTTCAGCTGACCTCGTCTTCATAGCCCTACTCCATGGAATGGATTATACTGTGCATCTAAGGCGGCAGTCCACGCGCTCAGTGATACTCTGGCTATGGAATGCAAGCCCTTCGGTGTTAAAGTGATTCTAGTAGCACCAGGCGGCATTCGGTCAAATATCAGTGCCAACCAGGCGGCCACCCTTCAATTATCCCCCACCTCCATCTACAAACCTTACTTCGATCGGGTGTACGAACGCTTGCATGTCAGTCAAGGAAAAGGGAGCATGTCTACCGATGAATTTGCACGACATGTGGTTGCAAAAGCGCTGAGTCCTAACCCTCCAACTTATATGACGCTTGGGGGCGGCTCGAGTATTTTCGCATTCTTGCGTTGGCTCCCTCATTGGCTTGTTCTCTGGATCATTGGATGGAAAACGGTGTGGAGGAAGACCTGAGCCATCTAAGTAGCCATCACCTATCATCTCATGCCATGGACAGGAAGGAATGATGGGCAGTCGCGGACGATCCAGGTGACTGATAGTGAAGGGACAATCTGTAGGATGAACTGATCATGTAGCAATTGCTAGTCTGTACCAGCTTTCCCCATCTTCTTTCTTCCAGCTCGCCCTCTGTATAAGCAACTTCTCTGATTGTTTTCGTTGACATCCATTTGTTGTTAATTCGAGTCTAGTTTCGTCACAAATCAGCTTTTTGCTTCCTTGGGGATCACAGAGGGCTGGTTGAAGCAGTGTCAAGGTTGTGTCGGGAGGTGAAATTTACAACGATTTCACGTCTTCCCTTCCATCCTCGGTCTACTGGGCGGGAGGTGCTGCCTATGTAGCTTCGGGAGGACCGGAACGACCAACCTGGGTTCCAATAGGACAGCTCATTAAGTTTTGCTGTCAGGTTTCCAAGAGCATCTTACTGTGGGTGAGAATGTTTTGTTCAATTGAAGTAGCTTTACGTGCACCTACGTGCATGTAAGCAATATCGGATGTCGTTGGCAGGAGACCACGGTCGCATTGTAAGGCTTGACAAAGATGCGTTTGCGTTAAGGGTATGCAATTCACGGAGAAGCAGAGTTCATGACGAGCGAAGTGTGTGTTTTACTTGCTGTTTCAATTGTTGATCTGAGTAGCGGCAATCGACGTTGTTCGCCGTGTTCGTCATTCCTCGAAGATATACTCTATTATCAAAAACTAGACGTGTTGGCTCGTGAAGCACACGATATGGATGCACACTGAATGAAATACGACTTAGTATATTAAATGGAATTAGCGACAACGACAAAGAGCGGGTAGCAAAGCAGTATTATAGAACGAAAACATAGCATTTCACACCGAGAAAGCAAATTTCGTCTGTCACATGCGGTGCTGATCACGTATTTCCAATACAACGAGCGGTAGCAGCAATACGAAAATTCATGGGTATGACAGTATGCCTGAAACACTGTCAGATACGATGGCCCCCATGTAATTTGAGACTTACTCATAATGCTGTTGAACGCCATTGCCTTCCATGATCAGTACGTCTCCCTGAAAATTTTCAGGTCTAGGATAACTACACTTTTGTGAACACGACTTACGTGTCGAAGGATCAAAGTCAGAACGTTTGACGAGTGTTTTATTTCCTTTGAAGAAGCACGGGCACGAAAATGCATGAATGCCGCGGAACCTAGTGAAAGGGAAGCTATGACAGGACCTAACCCGTGCTCGCTATCACTGTGGAACTAAGACACGTCAATGCAAGACTACGATGCAATTATTTTCCCCAGAACTTACAGACATCTTTTGTTTTTCCATATATGCAGCGCTGAGGATCTCGTTAAATGGTATATCTTTTTGAAGAGCGAGGCGAGATCTCTCTTTAATCAAGGCGAGAGCACCACACACAGATGATGGTGCCTTGTCGAAAGGCACAGTATTTCCTGTTCCACCAACATACTGTTTCATCCTTGAGTATTTTGTCATTAAAGAAGATGCAGGATGTAATGACCTGGTATGGTTCACCCGCTGCATGCCAAAGTCTTCAGCACGAGAACCCACAGTCAAGAAAAAATATGCACTCACAATTTTGAGAAAAATAATTAGTAAGGAAAGTTCCACGAACTGCGACACAGTTTGAGTGATGATTAGCATAGTTCTAAAATCTTCATTCCGTACGTTTTTGCTGGTGGACTTCAGAAAGACTTTGTAAATAAAAGGAGGCTACTCACAAGCCTTAGTGGGTATCTTCTAAGAAGCAATTCTCCTTCGTTGGCTTGTTCCTGATACTGTCGAAATATCTCATCCGCCTGTTTGTTTGCCAGTGGAGTGCCCAATATAAGATGGATCCTTCCTCTGCATTATTTCGTCATAAAGATGATGACGCAGCGTATTAGTGGGACACTTACCTCTCATGAGGAAGAATGAAGGTGAGGTAGTGTGTAAATCCTCCACCATCGCCCAATTCGAATGGCTCTGGTCGACTAGTAGTGATCCCTGCGAGAGTCGCATGAAGGTGAGGGCAAAGTGCCAGTGAAAAACAATGGCACGGCAAACCTGATTGTTTTCCAACATGCGAGTGTAGATAATCTACTAATGGTCGCTGGTGCCAAAATTCTTTTGCTATCCGCAGCCTTCCGGGAATTTTGTGAATCGACTATGGGAAATACGTCAAGGGAAGCCGCATAATACGAGGGGACGACACGTACATGACAATAAGAACATTCCCAATGTTCCCATTTGAAACTTGAAACTTGCGTGAGGGTGGCACAATATATCTGCGAAGTGACGCTTACCGACTCGAAAGGCGCCCACACTTTTCGCAGTGCCAGCCCCTGCTAAATGCATACGATGTAGTGATGGAATCCATCGTTTCCATAAGCTTCGCAGGGCGAAGCTCTGGAAGATCGGTGAATACCATTGAAATTGGACGTAAAAACGTGGTGTCATAATCAAGCTGTTCCAGCTCTCGTCCTCCTATACTCCAAAAGGAAGTGCAGGAAGGGTTCAGACACATCCATCCCTGTGAATAAACAACAGGACTCTCTTGAGAACATTTTTTGCATGCCACATTGGCGACGGCATTTGGCGGTGACGGATCTTGTCTGGGAGCAGACGAAGAACCTGCTCAAGGTTTAAAAAATATTGAATGGAAGAGTCTCAGCAGCTTACTACTCATTGGATCGGGAAGTATATCTACATCATCGCTCTTGGATGATGTCCACCACGGATTGCCTTGTCCTTCGCACCACTGGAAAGCAAACTTCCAGCGGACAACCCTCCCGCAGCCATTGGATGCAGGTTGATACTCGGCTGCAGCAAGAGCTTAGCGACTCAGAAATGTGAATTGGATGTGTCATACCCCATGCATGAGATATCCAATATAATCCAAGGACGACATACGTGCAGCCCGTGGCGCCAAGATCATAAGGGAATAGAGCATACTTATCATCAGCTAGAAGAACCAAAGGTCGTTTGTCTGTGTAGCTCTTCAGTAAAGCCCGGACTGATTTGTCTGTGGCTTCTTGATCCTGAGCCTGTTGAAACCGAGCAGGACCAACCCGGTAATCGAGGATGCTCTCAGCTTTACCGCCACTTTATGGCTACAAATCAGACAATTTATGGAAGCGATGTGACAAGAACCAACCCATGGGAAATAATTAATCTTCCCCCGCAATGAAAGATATCGCGGCTGACGTCATTCAGTCAGTGACATCTCGCCTTTTGATGGAAGAACATACCTTGCAGGTGATCCCCCCAAAAGATAGCCTTTGACAATATCCTTCAAAGAATAAACACCACTCTGGTAGCTTCGAAAGTAGTCGAATGATTCACAAACTTCTTGGCGAGACTACATGCCAGTTAAGGGTACTGTATGCTCATACAGTGTTGTGCATACCTCAGCCCAAATTGGTGGCATTACCGGTAGACGGGGTTTCCGTTGTTTAATTATTGGCGCACTGACATCGGCAACCTCCTTACAGCTCGACAGCTGGGGCAAAGCATCGTTAGTTGAAGGTGTATCAAATTCGTCCGCAATCTCATCGACATCCGCGACATCATCTTGATCGTCATCGCGAGCCCAGTCCTCCATGTGCACTGGAACTGTATGGGAATTCATTAACGAGGCGTTCCTACCGATATCCGTCAGTAGGCGATCGACGCCTTCCTGATTAAGGACTTGTCTCGACGGTTGAGCATGGGTCTTCTGTTGTGCATGCCTTGGTGGAATATACTTTGTCGCCACTTTACGTGGCCAGGGGCGAAGAGACCGTGTAGATGGCATAGGTGCATTTGCGACCACTAAAGATCGTGCCACAAAGTGATCTGAATCGTTAAATTGTAGGCTGCTATCCTCCCGCCCGTGGTTTTGGGACAGGTTGCCATCAGTAAGGACTTGTATACCTTGTCCTGCTTGGATGCTATCAACATCGCTCAGAGGGCTACTAGCAAGTCCTAGGTGGATTGCACCTGGTGATTGACAGATGGGCGTTAAAGGTGCATCATCTGCATAATCCTCCTGACTTGGTAATTGCGGGAGAATCGGTAGAATAGTCGAAGAAGCACCGCCTGAACTGTCGCGCATGGGTTTACCATCGGGAGCCTCATTGGACTCAGGCGTCTTAGATGTGCGGGAACGCTCCTCTGGTACCTCGGTGATTGTCAAAGGTGTCAGGCTTGAGCGCTCCTGACGACTGCTGCGACCACGACCACGACCACGACCACGACCCCGACCCCGACCCCGACCTCGACTGCGGTCCTGACCTTGACTCTGATTCCGATCCCGACCGCTACCACGGCTGCCATTGATTCCACGTCCACTAGCCCTTGTGCTGTGCCCTCCACTGCTTGATCGTGTGCCTTGTGTGGCGCAACTGCTCAAAAGTTCGCGTTTCTTCCGCGCAAGGTACTCCAATGGGTTGTTATTTGCTTGTAACAAACGATAGAATTCAAAGAAGATGGTAAGCATCTGTGGATCATTGGCAGAGAGTCGTAGGATTTCTATCTCGTCAGCAAATGCCAAATGGAGCCATGCTTGAGCTGCAGCAAGAGCTCGTGGCTGGTATGTCCAAGTTGTCAGGTTTAGTATGACATATCTATATTGGTGTACACGACATACGTTGTCTCGCGTTTCCTGCACGAAGTTATTGATGATGGCTTTGCTATCACCACGAGTCGAAGGCTGGGCATATAGATAGCAGTAAGATAGCAAAGGTTCATGATCAAGCAAGGACTTGTCAAGCAAGCTAACTGGCAGCTCCATGGGACACGACTTGCGCTGCCTTTAATAAGTCCACTGCGCCTAGTTTCTGATTTCCTCGCAGAAAGGAATCCTAGAAAGAAAGCAGCGCACATGAGCCCCAGGTGCACTCACACATTACGGGAGGTTAGGGTCTCGCTAGAACGGAGCCGCGGAAATACCCGGACTTTCAAACGTGAAGAAGCCGTAACATAGTGAAACTCAGACGCGCAAAAGTAAGAGTGCTATCAAGGTTGGAATAAGTGATACTCTAATGATACGGTCGGCGACTAGAATCACGAATTTACTTCGATCCCAAAGCATGTTGAAGGGCTTCATACACATCGGCCTCTATCCGTGCTTCCATTTTGTCCTCCTCGGATCCGTTCCCTGCAGCGACCTTCAATGCCTCCTGTAGGTTTGCACGAATAGCCTGAGAGGATAAATTTGAGAGTACAGTGACGCGTGTAAGAACGGAACTTACCTCGGAGGAGAATGACTCTAGTGGCGCGGCCTCGATGACATTAATGGTGAGCTTGTTACCGGGGTGTACAGTTGCGAAGCCACCGGATGCTAGTACTGTGCATTAATATCATTTGTGGAATAATATCAAAATTTTCAACACACCAAACCACTTCTTGGAAGCATTTCCCGACTCGATGACCTCGATCATACCAGGACGTAGGGCCTCGATAGAGGGAACGTGGTTTGCGAGGATACCCATGTCACCGGTTGCAGCGGCAACGTTCACCTGGACAACATCTGCGGAGGTGAAGATAGCCTTTGCAATATTCTGTGCTCAATTACGAGTAAATGTGAGGAGGTACAACGGGCGCACCTGGTGAGGAAGGACCAGGGAAAGGCTAATTTTGTCAGCCACTTCGGCATATCCTCGTCGCTGCTGTGCAAGCGTTGATGGGGCACGTCGGGCGGCAGAGGAGAGCAGACGCAAAGCAGACATGATCAAAGTATTTTGCGGACGTGACCGAAAGATGAAGTGAGGAACAATATGTTCTTTAGTCGGATAAAGCCGCTTCACGGCCACGTGCACTGATGTCACGTGATTTCGGTTGACCCCGTACCCTCGATATGTTGTCTCGTGCCAGACAGTTTATGCTAGTCTTCACTCAAGAGCATTTTTGTTCACGAACTCAAGCTAACTATTCTTACATGCCTTTGTTCGTTCTATATCACCCGGCGCAACCGAAACATAACTCAATGTCTTGCTGTCACTTCTCTGCTCGCATTCGCAATCTCCAAGGAATCATACCACCATCATGATGGTCTGTATGTCCGCGCAAGCCACCGCCGTTGTCCTTATGGTCATTCCCGTGTTGACGTTCCAATGGAGCATCCGATCATGCACACAGTGTCGTCCGCACAGCATGTGGAAAATGTGTGCTCAATGAAATCTTGCACTTATACCACCCAAATTTGAAAAGGTCTGCATATAATTTGAACCCGCGCTCCATGAATTTCATCAGTGCTCTGACGGTGAAGGGGTTTCTCTCATCTTCGATATGAAGGCACAAATACACGAGCTAGCCCTTCTCCCACAAGTACTTCCATTCGGGATTCAAATTTCATGCTGACGATGCTTTCCGCTATGGTGTCGTGGAATGAAATTGCAAAATTGGAACCATCACGCAATTCCAATGGATCATGATGATATCTATCCGCTTGCCCCATGCACCAGTTTTTAAATATTGCTTTTCGTACAGCTGTCATCTTGCGACAGATCTTCTCATCAACAATATATCCCGAGCTTCATGAAATGCAGCGTGATTAGGCACAAGGAGGAAAACACCGAGAAAACAACGAAGCACAAAGGAGACGAAGAGCCCAAATCATGCTGACGAAGACTCCGTTGTGGCTGACAGTGAGAACCATCGGGATGGCAGAGATTTTTCTGTTGCCAGACCTGTATCTACAAGTATAATATGGTTTGTAACAATTTCTAAATCTATAATTCCCGAGAATACATTAAGAGACAGAATGCACGTCAAGGGCTGTTGGGCTTGGAATGGTAGCCGTTGGTGGGCGCGTAATCCTCTGGTAACAGCTCTGGGACGCGTCGCACGCCACGCTCGCTGTCATAAAAAGATCTGAGGATTTTACAACATCTCCATCATGTAAATCACTTACATCTCGTCCACAGCAACCATGAGATCGTAATTTATTTCCTGGCTCACAACAGAGTCGCGATTGTAACTTGGGTGAGAGCGCACGAAATTACGAATCCAAGTCGCTGGCGTCTGTAAAGAGCCTAAAACTGATGTAAGGACACATTTGCGAAGGAAATAAACGATATTCGTGCCTGTTGCGCGTCTGCGGACAAGGTCGAGGTATCTGCTTATTTGCAGCCTGTCTCCTTCATCAACATCTAAGGTGTCGATGTAAGCCTCGACGACACCAAGCAGACCAGGGAACCTGGATCCCTAAGATAAATGTCAACTTGTGAAGGCTGCAGGCAAAGAGTATATAATCACCTTTCCGGTAAAAATCTCTTCCATAGTCATCTCCTCGTACTCATCTTCAATCGGTCCATCTTCCACATGTGACGGTCGAGGAACAGGGAGGAAGCAATTGCGAAGTAATTTCTCCTTCCCTGGTGCACCTTCCACGGGCGAACATGATCCAGAGCACGAAAGTGGACTAACGGTAAGTGCGGTATGCCCTGGAGGGAGAACATCCTTCCGGAAATAAAACTTGCTGGAACGAGCCGCATCTCTCCTCTGCGCACGGGCCATATTCTGGTCAACCTACTACAATATTAGTCAAATGACATTGAAGAGAAACATCCGTTTGAACCTTGGAAATAGGAATATAAAAATTAAGGTTGAATGCTAGGATGGCGCGGGAAAGGAGGACGATGAAGACAGCAAATGCAGCGTTCTCAAAGTCTGTCATTTGCACCTCCATGCTACGGAATTCTACACGCCAGCCGATGGGAGAGTTTGGTGGGGGCGGTTTGAATCTAAGAGTCTGCCAGTTTGTGGATTGAATATTCTGCCGAGATGTTCAGGGCAACAAAAGAGAGGACGAAGAGTGATATCACCTCGAAGTGGTCACTGCTAGTAGTGTCATCTTGATTGATGGTTTCAGAGAAAATAACGAGAGGATCTCGAATGAATAAATGTGCTATATGCTTGGAAAGCACCTCATCTATGCCTAAGTCCAGGGGAGTCAGTCATAACAAAATACCAAAGGTCCCATACTCACCGTGATTACGAAGACGTTCAAAGATACCTTTATTATAGGGTACGGGTGCGTCGTTGTATTCGGGTTTGTTGGTCCAATCATTCGCGATATAGAGGTCAACGCTGTCGTAACGCGATTTGGGAATTATGTAGCTGTCTTTCGAAGTCTAGGATGATCATCTCAGAAAACCTAATTAAAACAGAAAATGTTGCTAACTTTCAAACCGCGTTCTTCTGGTGTGCGATCATCGACGCTACCAGCGATGACATTCCAACGACAATCTACATCAGCGAGGTAACCTCTCCACGCGGGACTAGCTGCTGTCAAGGCAAGCTGCAAAACGTTTTGATATACCCAAGGGTTACCTCGCTAGAGCACATACGCACCATAATTGGCCCAACGGGGATGAGAGCGTCATACATACGCCTTGCTTCATCTACATTGCAACTCTGGAAAGTGAGTTGCAAACAACAACATCCCATTCCAAAGCCCATAGCGTCCATGTAGATATGATCGATCAATGCCGCACCGTTCTTCGCCTCTGATCACCGACAGTTGAAATACGTTTAGTAAATGGGACAGGGTTGCACTTACCCGGGTCTTCTGGGTATATCGAACGTTGCCATGGTATAGTGGGGTCGACAAATGGTCGAGGTGTTCGTTCGTCGATAAATATGGGAAGGTTGATTGCGACCTTTGAGCCCCGTCTACTGCGGATATTGGCTGTTAGGGTACTAAACAATTTAGATAAGTTCTGCGCCCATGTAAAGCCACGATGGTCAGGCACTTACGGGAAGCGTGCGTGAGGGTTTGTGATCTCTTCAGGCAAAAAGAGGCTGTGGCTGGATTTGGCATCGTCTGATGAGAAATAAGGTTCTGTGAAGACGCCATTCGTTCCCAGGCGGGGGAAAGATGTAAAGGTGAATGGGATTTCATTTGCCTTCAGGTGCTTTCTTGCGAGCGTACGTCTTTATAAATCCGAGGTTCAATACCAGGTAGAATATCCGCGGACATTGAAGCGCAACATTACCTGTAATGCATGTTTGTCTCGACGGATAGCAAGTCTGGGATAGAGCCCGTGTATGGAGAGCCAGGAGTCGACTCCAGCATGTATCTTCCATATTCTGGGTGGAAAGTTGGAACAGTCATGCTGAGGAACAATTCTATCACGGCACTTTCCCTGAGGATACAAGTACTCACAGGGCAGGTGTATCGTCGTCGGTGAGGTCGCCTACGACCTGGCTAAGCTTTGCAAGGATCTCAGTCTGGCGGAGAGAAAGCTTTGCATTTTTTTCCTCGTCGTCAAAGGTGACGACCATGTATTCCACCTTTCATTATATATAAGCAGGCAAAATTGGGACTGACGATAATTACCTCGTCTCCCCAGAGTAACTCATCCCCCCATCTGTCCTTAACTCGATCCCAAGTATGGAGAAACTGCGTGATACCATGTTCTCGAACGTGGTCTGCATACTGCTTTGCTTCATCCCATGTTAAGGGTGTTCCGAGGTACAGGAGGCCCATGGCGTATTGTGGGCACAAGCTTGTGCAAGCTTGCGTGATATAAGGAAGATACAAGACGCAAATACAATTACAGAAGTCCCAGGATTTGGAATCCGGGATGGTCGCAAGCTGCTATGATAATATGAATATTTATTTGGAATTGGATCACATGTACAGCTGATAACGATTTGTAAGGCAAATAGTATCTGACGAAGGAGGTCGTTATCATCATGTAATCATTATAAGTGTCACCTAAAGACTTCGAAACTTCAAAGCCTGGTACTACTACCACCTTGAGCCAGGATGTCGGATCTAATGTTCAATGATGGCCCATCTGGATTTCATCGGTTCGTCCTCCGATAGTCCTTTTAGGAAAGTCATGGAAGAGAGGGAATAGACGCCCATGCCTCACGTGTACATTGTCGTGCGAAGCATGGTATTCTGGTCAGCAAACCGCATTGCTCCAAAAGAAGGATAATCACACTGCTAGCAATCATCGATCCCTGCCAGCTAGGCGGGCACGTTATACAGTTACAGGGAAATGTTCCACAATTGACTATCTTTAGCTGTTACCGCCATTGGTTGTCCACTTCAAGACAATCTTCAGTGCCAGCAGAACGTGTCTCAGCGCTCGAGTCCATGCTTCTTCCTGACTGAACTGAAGTTTTACAGACGCTTCCCCTATCTTATCTTTGACGATTCTGCCCTCGAAGAGTCAGCATGGCGTGGTATGAATATAGAGGACGCTCACGCACTGATGGGGGAATTCAACTGTAGGATCCTGAGACTTGACGGAATCTATGAGCTGTTTCAAGCATTCTAGGAATGCTACCATGGCAAAATCAAACCGACGGTTATGTAGCAGGCGACCGAGGTGGAGATCACCTGACCCGTACAGTTCGTACGTCGCTTTGTCTCCTACAGTTCTTTCAATGCGCGAGAATGAGCCCATTGGGATCAAGCGGTAGCTGTAAAAGATCTTGAGTATGTATAGATGGAAATGTCAAAATCAGACTTGCTTCTCGAATGTGTAGTCAAGCTTCCGCGCGATTGTATATAGCAACAGAAGGGTCTGACCCCATGCTGCATTAATTTCGGGCCATTCAACCTGCACGTTGTCAGGAGCCGGGTCATCATGAGAAAGGCTAACCTACTGGGACTCCGGGGACCCGCCCCAGCCGGAGGCCATTGATTGTTCCAAAGACACCATCATGACCAATGCAAAACGCGTCATTATAAACATTTGTGCGCTCGAGCTTCTCGAGCGTGACGTAATCTGCAGCATATGCAGCACGCAGTGACGCTAAACGTGAGGCTTGTTCAGCCAAGACTAGGAGGTGCTCGTTGTGCGATCGCCAAAATCTACAACGGAGATTAATTTGCGATCAGAGGAACCCAAAAACCAACTTACTCAGCCTCTTCTTCTTCCAGCGCTTTTTCCTCCGCTTCCAGCAACTTGAGCTCCTCATCCAGCTGCTCCCTCTCCCTGTCAGCAAGGCGTAATTGTTCAACAGCAGCCCGTTCGTCGTATTTGAGTCTTTCAATCTTTTTCTCTGCATCCTGTCTACTGAGATCCAAGCTCTCCCGTTCTCTTTCCTTTCGAACTTCCTTCTCGAATGCGATATAACCGTCACGCTCTTTCTTTGTCTCATCAAGCTGCCTTTGAAGCGATAAAAGAAGGATTTGTGTGCATTCCGCACACAAAGGGTGATCAATGTCAGACCGGGTAGAAAGCACATTAAAAAGCCTCATAGTGGAGCGTAGGTGGTGCGAGATAGGTGTTGGATTCGATTGGTCTGGCTCAGGTTGCTGGTGTGCAGGTAGTGGACTAGTGTTCTTAGTTGGGAAGTTCTTTTGGTTACCGAGAGCAGCCTTCTTGGGCATTGTAGCTCCTGGGGTTGGAGAAGGTATACTGCGTATCATGCTCTCCTGCAGGAGCACAAATGACTCATTCGGAGCCGGGAAGCTGCGCTGGGGTTGTTTCCCCTGAGCTCGAGTAGAAAGGGGTGGCGAGGCCCTCGAGTTTTCTGAGGGCATGGCCTGCTGCCATGCTGCTTTACTTGCGGATGGGGATGGAAGTTGTGCTAATTTCTCAGCCTCCGATTCTGTCACATATCGAGCACGCGAGGCTGGCACGGAAGGCAAGGATGCTACGATCATGTCATACGCAGAGGGTGCGAGATCTACCAGTGACGCATCAAGCTAATACTCATCAGTGAGGTCTTGCATTTAAATGAACGATAGATTGTCACCTGGAGTGGCTCCTTACACTGTTGGCACACGTAGCTCATCGTGATGATGTATCGGTTCCAAAGTGATTGATCCTATCGGTTTATGGCGGTCCAGGCAAACTTCAGCTCCAGTTGTTAATAGGAAGCGTAAAGCTTATCAGCGACAAGTTAAAGGAAGACGTCACTGTGTAGCTGAAGTGTACTCGTGGAATAATACATTACATAATTTTATGGTCCACCACCAATTGTCAAGCGCACAAACGATCGTCACGCTAATGCTTTCCCTGATCCCTCTCCTACATGAATTTCACCTACAGAATTTACGCCCTCGAACCAGCTGCGGTAGTCCGTTCAATGAAAAAATGCGTTATGAATGACCAAGAGTTACGTCAAACACCCGTGTCTCAACCTCATATTCACGAAACGTGACAAAATAGAGCCTGAGGTTCCTAACGCCGTAGTCATTTTATCTTGCCAGCTGTTCGTCAAGAGCCGATCCGATCCAGTGGCACTTTCTCTTTCTGCTCAGATTGCTCTAGCACATGGAGAAGAACAAATGTTCGTTCTCAGCCAGGCAAGATTCATGTTTGTTCCGTTTCACACTGATCATATCCGAATCTGATGCGACTCCGCATGCTACTGTGTTTGATGCCCGTCCTTTGGCTTAGCGGTGCCTCTGCCGCGTCAACGAACGCGTGTTTTACGCGCTGCACGTATCTTTCAAAGACACGTTAGCGTAATATACTATGAGCAAAAACTACTTAAGCTATCGATTCCTGCTACGTGTTGCTCTAGTTCGGTTCTTCTGCGTCGTCAATTCTTCAAGAGGTGAGTGACCCCCTTGTTTTAGAGATTACTCACCTCCTAACGTGCTTAGATGGCTTCCCATGTATTCGCTTTGTTAATCGGTATCGACGATTACAAATCCGGAAGAATCTGGAACCTTGAGGCGTGCGCTCACGATGCGCAGCGCATGAAACAATGGCTCATGCAAGACCTCCAAGTACCCAAAGAGAACATCGCGCTTCTTATCAACCAAGGAGCCACGAAACGCCGTATTGAAGATACGTTTATGAGTCATCTTGTCAACAATCCTGCCATTACAAAAGGCGACGCGTTGATTGTATATTTCGCTGGACATGGAAGCACCTTGCGCGCACCACCAGACTGGTGCGAGGGCAAGCCTGGTAGCGTCCAGGTCTTGTGTCCTTACGACCATGATGCGAAAGGACCAGAAGGACGTGTAGCAGGCATATCTGACCGCTCACTCTCCGCGATGCTAGCAGAGCTCAGCCTTATCAAGGGTGATAACATCACCCTCATTCTCGACTGCTGTTTTCTGAAGGCACAGCTCAGCTCAAGTACAAGAGACCGTCGCTTCGTCCGCTATACACCCACAACGAAAGCCACATCTGAAGACCTATTTTTGGGCTTGTGGCGAGGCGCCGTCGGGCGGAAGTTTAGAGGAGAATTCGGCTTCTTCCAGGACGGCTGCCAGAGCCACGTTCTCCTTGCCGCCTGCCGGCCAGGCGAGAAAGCGCTGGAATGGAAGGAAGGAGGGAAATTCACCTCAGAGCTTCTGACTGTAAAAGACGCACTCCCTCTTCATCAGATGAAATCTTCTGATTTATCAGAGCACCTTACAAAAGGCTTGACTCACATTCAGCAGCACCCAGTCTGCGTTGGCCAACGCAAGGACCGAGTTTTCTTGAATGGTGTCCCATTCGTTGCCGATGCCTCCCTCGTTCCCGTCAACGGGGAAAAGGACCGTCTTCGTCTCGAAATGGGGGCCATGCATGGCGTTGTTGAGGGCACCGAATTCAGCCTTCACGAGCACAATCGTTTTGGCTCTATCAATCCGTCACTCGATAGCTTCCGCGTGTATGAAGTTCACCCTACATGGTCACTCGCCAGGCGCAAGAGTATGAGCAAACCTGGGGGTCGCGGTTCATGGGCACGCATTACTCGATGGAACAGCCGCACTCCCTTCCGAGTTTACGTTAAGAGAACGTGTTCTTATCTTCTCAGGCGCCTATTCGGCCGCAGTAAGAATTCAGAAGCAGAATTGGACGGCATTCCAGTGAAGGAGGGATTGAACATTGTGCAAGTCGAGACTTCTACTAAGGCGGATATGTCGGTTGGTGTTCATACACGAGACGTACGGGTCCAAAATCTTGATCACCTCGTTCCTCCCACTGCCCACCCACTTATACGCATCGAGAAAGATAGGTCCAGATCTGGTGTCATCCTCAGCGAAGCCGCACGCTTCCATATGCACCTCCACCGAACCAATCCTTCCAAGCCGTTCCACGAATCACTAGGCATGGAAATCTTCAGGGTCGACCCTCACACCCAGCGACGGGTTGGCCCGAACCTGTTGGTTGATGGAACGGCTGCAATATCAC
>Ga0310811_10003091_pt1 | contig 20929 bp, 20 predicted proteins | sample YCmetagenome_FD_207642 | JGI IMG/M metagenome (GOLD analysis project Ga0310811, IMG submission 207642) | Soil microbial communities from experimental microcosm in Duke University, North Carolina, United States - YC | ecosystem: Engineered > Artificial ecosystem > Soil microcosm > Unclassified ...
CCCCTCGCTATGGTTATCGGATAGTTCAATGTAGTGCAGGTCGCGGAAAAAATCCACGCCCAATGCCAATATACGACAACACCAGGCAAGGAATATATCCGCGTGCGACGCGCAATAATCTTTATTCCACGATCCGCAACTCCCGCCCGGCATATGCAATGCCATGAGGAAACGGCATGCCGATTCCGGTTGACAGCGCGCAGCGGCGTACTACCCTGAAATCATCAGTGTTGCCAGAGGAGGACAATCATGAGCGTACTTACCGAAAAGACCCTGCACGAACCCCGTCGGTCTTTTGCCAGCTTCTATGCGCGTTATCTGACCGAGCATAGCGACCGCACCTCGCGACAGCTCCATTTCGTCGGTTCGACACTGGCGCTGGTCTTCCTCGCGATGCTGGCACTGACCTCGGACGCATGGTGGCTGCTGGCGGCGGTCGTCGCGTTTTACGGCTTCTCGTGGAGCGGCCACTTCCTGTTCGAAAAAAACTGGCCGCGCTCGTTCCGCCAACCGCTGTATGCATTTGCCAGCGCCTGGCTGCTGTACTGGCAGATGCTGAGCGGACAGGTATCGTTCTAGGCAGTCGTATTGAAATAGTCGGCGAGCGTCTGATCCAGGCCTCGTTCGACTGCGCCCTCGACCTGTTGTGCCAGTGCTTGGTTATGGCTCGAGGCATCGAACACGAACGTCCGGTAGACGTCGGCCAGCCTGATTTTTTGCGGGTGAACCAGCAGCGTCCATCGGTCCAGGCCATCAGTAATGCGCTTGCCCCACTGCATGCGTTTGGGTCCATCCCACTTGATACGGCCGACCCAGCCCGCGTCCACCATCTTTACCAGCAGCGTTTCCGCCTCGTCAAAGCCAAGGCGTGTCCTGGCGCGGATCATTTGCGTATCGACCACGGCCGTTTGCTGCGCGGTGCGCGCGTCAAACAAAACACCCAACAGGGCCATCGCATCGACGAAAGCGCTACCCGGCTGCGGCACATGCCACCAGCGTTCGTACTTTACGACTGGCAGCGCCGCTGTCACGACGGCACCGCCTAGCGTGATCAGCCAGCCGAGATAGATCCACACCAGGAAAATTGGAAACGCCGCCACCGCACCGTACACGACGGTATACGTCGGCACCTTGACGACAAACACCGCAAACAGGCGCTTAACGATCTCAAAGGCAATCGCCGCCAGCAGTCCGCCACACAGTGCGTCGCGCCATTCCACCAGCCGGTTCGGCACCACGATATACATCGAGGTAAAAGCAAAGGTGCTCAACAGGATCGACACCAGCGAAAAAAACATCGCACCGACGAAAGGCACGTGGCGCACGACGCCGTTGGTCGCCGTGAACAGATAGGAAGTCAACGAGATCGATACGCCGATCAACAGCGGCCCCAGCGTCACGATTGCCCAATACACCAGGATACGCTGCGTGATCGGGCGTCGTGTTTTCACGCGCCAGATCTGGTTGAATACGCGATCGATCATCAGCATCATCATTACCGCAGTCACGATCAGCGCAACCGCGCCCAGCGCGGACAGGCGCGTTGCCTTCGATGAAAACTGCGTCAGGTAGCCAAGTATGGTGTTGGCGATACCCTTCGGCATCAGGTTCTGGACGAAATAGGCTTCCAGCGAGGCGCGGAAGGTGTGGAACAGCGGAAAGGTCGTGAAGATCGCGAGCGCGATCGTCAGGATCGGAACCAGCGCCAGAACCGTCGTAAAGGTGAGACTGCCTGCCACCTGCGGCAACTGCTCCTCATCCAGACGGCGCGCGGCAAAGCGGCACAGGTCGCGCACCTGCGACCAGGACAGTTCACGGGTGAACCGCAAATTGAAAAGCTTCATGCAGTGAATGGAGCGAGGTTTTTTATCAAGATGCTGCGCAAACGCGGCAACGCTTTTTTGGGCATGAAAGGCCGAAAGATCGGAACGCTGGAAAGGCTGATTAAAATACTTGCAAGCGCCCTATAATACCAAGCATGAATGCTCCCCTGCTCCCCATTCTCGTTCTCTACTATTCGCGGCATGGCGCCACGCGCAAGCTGGCCGAATTCATCGGCCAGGGCGTAGACAGCGTTGCCGGCTGCGAAGCGCGCCTGCGTACCGTGCCGGCAGTTTCTACCGTGACCGAAGCGACACAGCCAGATGTACCCAGCGAGGGTGCACCCTATGTCGAGCTGCGTGATCTGGACGAATGCGCCGGACTGGCGCTCGGTTCGCCGACCCGCTTCGGCAACATGGCGGCACCGATGAAGTATTTCCTCGACGGTACCACCTCGCAATGGCTGTCCGGCGCGCTGGCCGGCAAACCAGCGTGCCTGTTTACCTCGACTGGCAGCCTGCATGGCGGACAGGAGTCGACACTGCTGTCGATGATGCTGCCGCTGCTGCACCACGGCATGCTGGTGCTCGGAGTGCCTTACACGCAGCCGGAGCTGATGACGACCGCGAGCGGCGGTACGCCCTACGGCGCATCACACTGGTCCGGCGTCAACGGCATGCAACCGATCTCGGACGAGTCGCGCACCCTGGCTGTCGCGCTCGGTCAACGCCTGGCGCAGACCGCGCTCAAACTACGCGCTGCCTGATGAACGAACATCGCCAGCGTGTGCTGCACATCGGCGCCGTCCTGGCGCTAAGCTCGCTGATCGCATTGTGCATCGCCTGGGAAATGGCGCTGGCGCCATTGCGTCCGAACGGCTCCTGGCTGGCACTGAAAATTGTGCCCTTGCTGCTGCCGCTGCGCGGCGTGTGGAAACGTGACCTGTACACGATGCAGTGGTCGTCAATGCTGATCCTGCTGTATTTTGCGGAAGGCATTGTGCGCGGCATGAGCGACCCAGGCCTGTCGTCGACGCTAGCCTGGATCGAAACCGGTTTGACGGTCGTCTTTTTTATTTGCGTCGTGCTTTTCGTCCGTCCCTACAAAAAAGCCGCCAAGGCGCTTGCCAGGAAGGCGCTGCAGAAAGCGGCTGAATGAGCGGCTTTCTTGACGACTGCCGCCGCGTAGTCGGCGCCTCGCATGTACTCACCGACAGCGCCGATACCGATCCCTACCTGACCGACCAACGCCGTCGTCACACCGGCAAGGCGCTGGCGGTTGTGCAGCCAGCTTCCACCGAGGAAGTCGCAGCGATTGTCCGGCTATGCAATACGCAACTTGTTCCTGTAGTTCCGCAAGGTGGCAACACCGGCCTGGTGCTCGGCAGCGTGCCGGACGATAGCGGCACCGCCATCGTGCTGTCACTGGCGCGCATGAACCGCATCCGCAAAGTCGATGCGCTGAACAACACCCTGATCGCTGAAGCGGGCTGCATCCTGCAACGCGTGCAACATGCGGCGATCGAGGCGCATCGCCTGTTTCCATTGTCCTTGGCAGCCGAAGGCAGCTGTACGATAGGCGGCAACCTGGCATCGAACGCGGGCGGCACGGCGGTACTGCGCTATGGCAATGCGCGCGAGCTGTGTCTCGGCCTGGAAGTCGTCACCCCGCAAGGTGAAATCTGGGATGGCCTGCGCGGTCTGCGCAAGGACAATACAGGCTACGATTTGCGCGACCTCTACATTGGCGCCGAGGGTACATTGGGAATCATCACCGCCGCTGTCCTCAAGCTCTTCCCTTTGCCGAAGGCGCAGCCCACGGCACTGCTCGCATTGAACACGCCAGACGACGCCCTGAACCTGCTGGCCCTGGCGCAGACACAGTGCGCTACGGCGCTGACTGGTTTTGAATTGATGTCCGGCTATTGCCTGCGGCTGGTGCGCCGGCATTTTCCTCAGTTCACCTTTCCGCTTGCGGACGCGCATGCGCAATACGTACTGCTGGAATTGTCCGATGCCGAATCGGCCGAGCATGCGAGCACCGCGATCGAAAAGTTGATTCACGATGCGCTTGAACAGCAACTCGTCCAGGATGCCGTTATCGCCACTTCGCTCGCCCAGTCCCAAGCCTTGTGGGAATTGCGCGAAGCGATCCCGCTAGCCCAAGCTACGGAAGGCCAGAACGTCAAGCATGATGTATCGCTGCCGATTTCAGCGATAGCCGCGTTCATTCGCAGCACCGACCGACTGCTGCAGGATGCCTTTCCGGGAGCGCAACCAGTTACCTTCGGCCATCTCGGCGACGGTAATCTGCATTACAACGTGGCGGCTCCGGCGCACGAGGATGCGCAATCCTTCATGGCCAAGCAGTCCGATGTGAACCGCATCGTGCACGACAACGTGCATCGCTTCGGTGGATCGATTTCTGCCGAACACGGCCTGGGCGCCTTGAAACGCGAGGAAATCCTGCGCTATAAGTCCGCAGTTGAAATGAACCTGATGCGCAGCATCAAGCGCGCGCTCGATCCGCTCAACCTGATGAATCCCGGCAAGCTCGTTTAACCCATGTCGAAAGGTCTTATGCAAAAGCCATATTCGATCCTGACCATGCTCATGCTGCTGATGCTGTCCTCACCGGCATGGGCTGTCTACAAATGTGAGGCGGGCGGCAAGACGGTCTACAGCGACGCGCCATGCCGCGATATCGGTGCGCATGAGCAGGAAATCCGTCTCGCGCCAACGGGCGGTGATCCGCTAGACGCACAGCAACGCCTGCAACAGGACAAAAATGAATTGCAGCGTCTCGAAAACGCGCGCAGGAAACAGGAAGCGGCCGATGAGAAAGCGGAACTGCGCGCCCGCAAGGTGCGGCAAGCACGTGCAAAGAAATGCGGCGAGCTGGCGCTGCAGGTGAAATGGGCGCGAGAGGACGCCAACAACGCAAGCATCAAAACACGCGACAAGGCGCAGCGCAAGCTGCGCCGCGCGGAAGAAAAACAGCGTTTGTCCTGCGATGCATCATCCTGAACGGACACAGGCAATAAAAAAGGAGAACCGAGGTCCTCCTTTCGCCAGCTGCTGCCAGTTGCTTCAATTGAAGCAACCGATCGTCAGTTCGACTTGCGGCTCGCCCTGTTCGACATGACGAAGCGCCATGGCGTGTATCGCTTCCTGATGGTCGAGAAAAGCATCAATCAGCTTTTCCCTGGACGCCTCGATATCGCTGGAAGAAATCTTGCGCAGCGCCGCAGCCGTGATTTTTGCAGGGATGGGATGGCCTTCGTACGAGACGGCAAATTGAACGGCCTTTAGATCTTCGGTTACTGAAACGTTGGTCATGATGAACTCCAAAAGGTCGGTAGCAATTGTTCAAACAAATTATTAACGAAAGGTGTCTTCCTCTGTGCCGCAACCTTGTGTAGGAATCGGGGCAATACATTGTGGAAACCCATTGATGATGAGTCGGACAGATATCAAACAACCAACTCAACAGTTCGTTGAGTGGCATGCGACCGAAGAAGTTCTTCCGAATGCTCAAAAAATGTCGCACGCATTTCCACCACGCAAATTGATCAGGTTGCCGCAACCGCGCGATCCACTTTCCCTATTTTTGAGAACGTTTCATGCTTAATTGGCTCTGGCTTGGTTTTTTCGTCGTTGCGGCTTGCAGTGCTGCCGGCCGCTGGCTGATCGGCGGCGATCCCGGCGTATTTGCGGCAATGGTGGAAAGCCTGTTCGCGATGGCAAAGCTGTCGGTAGACGTAATGTTGCTGCTGTTCGGCACTCTGACCTTGTGGCTGGGTTTTTTGCGTATCGCCGAAAAAGCCGGCATCGTCGATATGCTTGCGCGCTTGCTGGCGCCACTGTTTCGCCGCCTGATGCCGGAAATTCCGCCTGGACACCCGGCGCTCGGCTTGATCACACTCAATTTCACCGCGAACGCGCTCGGCCTCGATAACGCGGCTACGCCGATCGGATTGAAGGCAATGCGCGCGCTGCAGGAATTGAATCCGCGGCCGGATACCGCGAGCAACGCGCAAATCCTGTTTCTCGTGATGAATGCATCGTCGCTGACGCTGTTGCCGGTCTCGATCTTCATGTATCGCGCGCAGCAAGGTGCGCAGGATCCAACCCTGGTCTTCCTTCCCATCCTGCTGGCCACCACGGCTTCGTCGCTCGCCGGCTTGCTGGCCGTCGCCATGATGCAGCGGCTTAAATTGTGGGATCCGGTAGTGCTCGCTTGGCTGGGGAGCGGCGCCCTGCTATTTGGCGGCTTTCTCGCAGTGCTGGCCAGCCTGTCCAGCGCTGCGCTGGCCTCGCTTTCCTCGCTGCTCGGCAATCTGACACTGTTCGCGCTGATCCTGCTGTTCCTGTTGGTTGGCTGGCGCAAGCGCGTACCTGTCTACGAATCATTTATCGAAGGGGCGAAGGAAGGCTTCGAGGTGACGAAAAACCTGTTGCCCTATCTGGTCGCCATGCTGTGCGCAGTTGGCGTATTGCGCGCTTCCGGCGCACTCGACATGGTGCTTGCCGCACTGCGCGTTGTAGTCGAATGGCTGGGATGGGATGGCCGCTTCGTCGATGCGCTGCCGACAGCGCTGGTAAAACCGTTTTCCGGCAGTGCAGCGCGCGCAATGCTGATCGAAACGATGCAGTCGAAAGGCGTGGACAGTTTCCCGGCGCTCGTTGCCGCTACCGTCCAAGGCAGCACAGAGACGACCTTCTACGTCCTTGCAGTATATTTCGGTGCCGTCGGCATCCAGCGCGCGCGTCATGCAGTCGGCTGCGCGCTGGCCGCCGATCTGGCAGGTGTGATCGCATCGATCGCAGTGTGCTACTGGTTCTTTGGATGAACAGTGTGAAGGCGGTGCAGGCGTATTGGCCTGCCCAGCACGATTCGAACGTGCGACCTACGGCTTAGAAGGCCGTTGCTCTATCCAACTGAGCTATGGGCAGCATGAAGCAACGGGAAAAGCAGCGAGATGAAACAGGCCGTTGCCTACCGTCGGCTTGAGGTGCTGCATTATGCCGGGTTTATGACCTCGTTTCAATGCGCGGGAAGTACGCACCGCATCGCATGCACTATTTGCGGATCTGATCGACGATCGCGTAACCGCGGGCCAACCCGGCCGCCAGTGCTTCGTCCGGCGTCGCGTAGTCGGCATCGTCACCTGAGTTGGCAGCCAGCTCGCTCTCTGCTGTCGAATCTGCGCCCGGTTCGGATACCCGCACTGTGTAGTCCCATTGCGCACTGCCGTCGTCTTTCTGCAGCACGGTAACGTGCACATCCATACCCTTATAGAATTCGGTGCTCCAATTTTCCTGCTTTTCCATATCCGCCCCTTTGATTTTTCGATGGCGCTTTTAGCTGGCCGTTTTATGGCTTTCCGGATTCGGCGACGGTACAGGCTCTTCCTGTGGCACTGGATGCTCGCCAGGCAGAGGGTCGTCGACCGGCTCTGGCGTGGGTGCCTTGTGTCCGCTCAGGGGCTGGCACGGCCATGCATAAAACCGTCCTGGCTCAGTTGGCTGGTTAACTGCGTCGGTGTGCATCATGTTGGACTCTCGATGTAAGGTAATGCAAGATCGCACTGCATGGCTGATCCTGCAAAGACCCGTGGAATGCAGCGAAGTTCAGCTACTAGGCTCAGCGAACCTTTCCGGTCGATACAGCAAGCAGTTGCCCGGCGCGCCGGTACAATGCACGCAGCGAACATTCATGCGATCACGCCGCGACATCGTCCATGCCTTCTTCCTTTCTTTTCTGGATTTACTTTACCAAACTGGCCGATACCAATGTCTTGATGCCCTTGGCTTTTCTGCTGGCGGCATGGCTGGGTTGCCTGCGCCGCTGGCGCGAGGCGGTGCTTTGGCTCTTCCTGTTTTGCAGCGGCCTCGCAATCGTTGCTGCTACCAAGATCGCGTATATCGGCTGGGGCATCGGCATCACCTCGCTCGATTTCGCTGGCATCAGTGGGCACGCGATGCGGGCAGCAGCCGTAGCGCCGGTGATGGGTTTTCTGAGCTTGCAAAGCCGATCGCGCACGTCGATCGCGATCGCGCTGCTGTCATCGATCGCATTCAGCATCGCGATTGCGGTTTCACGGCTAGTACTGCATCAGCATTCCATATCCGAAGTTGTCAGCGGCCTGCTATTGGGTGGACTGGTCGCTGCCGTCTTCTTGGCGTGGTCGCCAAGTCGGCCGACCGTTCCATGGAATATTGCGCTTTCCGCCGCCTGCGCCTTCATTGCGATCGCTGGCTTGATGGCGAAACCCGCGCCGACTGAACGTTGGATAGAAAGAGTCGCGCTGTATCTGTCCGGCCACGATCAACCGTACCGACATGCGCGCATGGTCGCCCCTGTCTCACCCCAATAAAAAAGGCTCCGCGAGGGAGCCCTGACTGAACACCTGCCTTGCGAAGCGCCGCCACACAGGAGCCTGCATGCGAATGCAGGCTCGCTCTATGCGGCGTGACGCTTCGAATCAGCAGGCGGCCAGTTGCGACGGAGCCGAATCCGTTTTCTTGCGACGACGTGCCATGAAGCCCATCAGGCCCAGGCCAGCCAGCATCATTGCATACGTTTCTGGTTCCGGCACTGCCGAGATATTCAGCGTACCGCTATAGCTCGCAGCGATTTGCGAACCAGGTGCCAGATCCGGACCGGCAATGCCGAACAGTTTCAGGACCACTGGGCCAGCAGAGAATGCGATCGGCGTAAAGCCGACTTCATTGACGCCGGTAGGGCTGAAGCTGAACGCGATACCGTTGATCGAGCCGGAGGTGAAGTTGATGTTGGTACCTGGCAGTTCACCCGTGGTAACCAGGCTGCCCTTTAGGAAACCGCCAACGGCTGGCGTAAACGTGATGGTGTCTTCGAAGGCACCAGCGACGAGATGCTGCACATCAAATCCAGCGGTATAGGTGCCCGTTGGAGATGGTCCGGTCAGCGGAACGTCAAACGTCTGATTCTCCGCATAGACACTTGCCGCAGACAGCGCCAGTGCAGCAGCTAAAACAAGTGGTTTCATTTTCATAGATGAACTCTCTCGATTAATTAACAAAATGGCAATATCTTGCCGGCTTGAATATTAATTTCTACTACTGTCTCTACTGATTGATATCACGCGAAGTAAAAATAATGTTGCCAAAATTTCCACTTAGCGCGACCTTAATCTTATATATAAAACATGTTAAGGTTGATGCAAAAGAGACAACTTTATCGTTTTTTTTATTAATATTTCGGCAAAAATGTGACATCTATAGCCGTGCGGAAATCCTTTCGAAGGGCAAGGTGAAAAGTTGAACTTTTACTTCAAAATCATGAAGATACTTACACACATGAAAGATTTCCATCCAAAAATAATTCTCGAAACGCGAACGTCTTCGAAAGATCGATTTAACAAATAAAACAGGACTCGTGAGAGTCCCGTTTTTCGCAAAAACCCGAAATTCCGGGTTTAGGCTGTTTTCAGCAAGCGCTAGGCAGCATGCCGGCCGAACGGCCCTCGACTTTCTTGCGGCGACGCGCCATGAAGCCCACCAGGCCCAGACCGCCCAACATCATGGCCCAGGTTTCCGGCTCCGGAACAGCGGACACGTTCAAGGTGCCGCCATAGCTTGCCGTGATCGAAGAACCCGCCGTTACATCAGGTCCTGCGACACCAAACAGCTTCAGCACCAGCGGCCCCGAAGAGAAGTGCACGCCAGTGAAGCCCCATTCATTGTCGCCAATAGGGCTGAAGTTGAAGGCGATACCGTTGATGGTAGCCGACGTGAAGTTGATGTTCGTCGCTGGACCGGAACTGGTGGTTACCAGGCTGCCTTCCAACATGCCTGCGACGGTCGGGGTAAAGGTGAAGGTATCGACAAAAGCGCCGGCCGAAGTATGGACTGATTCAAATCCGGCGGTATAGCTGCCTTGAGGTGAAGGCCCGGTCAGCGGTATGTCGAAGACATGGTCTTCGGCGTACGCACCAGCCGCGGTCAGCGCCAACGCTGCAGCAATGACAAGTGGTTTAAGTTTCATATTCAGCCTTCCAAAATAATTAATCAATTGGCCATGGCCACGAGGATTTTTTAAGTCATGCGACTACGCGTCCTGTAGTTGCATTTGTCTTACTATCAAAAACAATCAATTTCGTATGACGCAGCGTTCATATTATCGAAAAAACAACCTAAATCAAGCACCACTTCGCATTTTTGTAAAAAAAAGACAATAAAAACGAAAGCTCCTACAAGATTGATTTTCCTAATCAGAGAAATCCGACTTTTCCCTTGCAAATCAATGCACTATTTCACAATAAAAACTTTTTCTATAGAAAACTTTTGAAATTTTTCTAGAAGTATTTCGAGCAAAATATTGCAAAAACGCTCCCCTTATTTACAACGATCCATTCAATCACATCATCGACTTAATTGATAAATTATTAATACGATTGACAACGATTCAGAAACAATTAATGAGACACCCAACAAAAAAGCCGCCTTGCTAAGCAAGGCGGCTGATGTTGGTGGTAGTCCTGGCTTATGCCCGTTTATAGACGTCATCGAACCGTACGATATCGTCCTCCCCCAAGTAGCTGCCGGATTGCACCTCAATCAAGTGCAGTGGCACCATGCCGGGGTTTTCCAGCCGGTGGGTGTTGCCAATAGGAATGTAGATCGATTCATTTTCGGTCAGCAGGCGGACTTCTTCCCCGTTCGTCACGCGCGCAGTACCTGTCACCACCACCCAGTGCTCGGCGCGATGATGATGCATCTGCAAGGACAGCTTCTCACCCGGATTGACCGTGATGCGCTTGACTTGGAAGCGTCCGCCGGCGTCGATCGGCTCGTACGACCCCCACGGCCGGTACACCTTGGTGTGATTAAGATGTTCGCAGCGATTGTTCTTCTTCAGATAATCAACGACCTGCTTGACGCGTTGCACTTGCTCGCGACAGGTGATCAGCACTGCATCCTTGGTTTCGACCACGATCACGTTATCCATGCCGATCACCGCGACAAAGCGGTTTTCCGCTCGGATCAGCGAGTCCTTCACGCCATCCGTATAAACGTCGCCGCGGATCACATTGCCGCTTTCGTCCGGCGTCTGCACATCCGAGAGTGCCGACCACGAACCGACATCGCTCCAGCCAATATCAGCCGGCACCACGGCTGCCAGCGCCGTACGCTCCATCACCGCATAGTCAATCGAATCGGACGGGCACTTGGCATAACTCTCCTCGTGCAGACGGCAAAACGTCATGTCCTTGTACGCGTCGGCAATCGCTTTCTCGCAACACGAGGCAATATCGGGTTGCAGCTTGCGCAACTCGTCGAGATAGACCGATGCGCGAAACAAAAACATACCGCTGTTCCACGAATACCGGCCATCGTCGACGAACTGCTTGGCCTTCACCAGATCGGGCTTCTCGACGAATTCCTCGACAACGAAAGCCTGATCCGCACCTGACATCGCAGTACCGCGGCGGATATAGCCGTAGCCGGTTTCCGGGCGGGTCGGCACGATGCCAAACGTCACCAGGGAACCGGCGGCAGCTGGCTGCTTGGCATGTTCGACGGCCTGCCTGAAGGCATCGACATCCTGGATCACATGATCTGCCGGCAGCACCAGCATGATGGCGTCGGGATCAACGGCAAGCATATGGAGTGCCGCTACGGCAACAGCAGGGGCGGTATTACGTCCTTCCGGTTCCAGCAGGATGCCACTAGGCTCCATGCCGATCTGGCGCATCTGCTCCGCCACCAGAAAGCGATGCTCATTGCCGCACACGATCAGCGGCGCCTGCATTTCCGGCCAGCCCGCCACGCGCAGCACGGTGTCCTGCAACATCGTGTTGCCCGACACCAGCGGCAGCAGTTGCTTGGGCAGCACGGAACGCGACAGCGGCCACAGGCGTGTGCCCGAACCGCCGGACAAGATGACGGGATAGATGTTCATCGCGCGCCTGCGCTTTCCACCAGTTTTACCGGTGGACGCGCTTTCGATCGGCGATCGCGCGCATCGCGCCAGGCGGAATCCTTGGAATCGGTAATGTGAATGATCTTGCCATCGCGCGTCACCGAATAATCGTTGTAGACCACCAGCTCGGCCAATTCCGAATCGGGCTGGATGCGCGTGTATTCAAACAGGATGCACTTCTCGATCACTGAACCGCTGCAAATCTTGCTGCCGTGACCGATCCAAGTCGGGCCAATGATGGTGCTGCCGGCCTCGATCTCGCTGCCGGACCCGATGTACACCGGTCCTTCGATTTTGGTACCGTTCCAGTCGATGCGTACGTTGAGACCGACCCACAATTCATCAGCGATCTTGGTGCCAGGCACGCTCATGTGCGCCACTTCGCCACTCAGCACGCTCTGTTGCACTGCCCAGAAATCCTTGATGTTGCCGATATCGATCCAGTTGAAGAAGCGGTTCTGGGCAAAAAATGGCACACCCTTCTCCACCAGCAGCGGGAACAGTTCGGAACCGATATCGAACGATTTGTCCCCAGGAATGAGATCCAGTATTTCGGGTTCGATGATGTAGATGCCGGTGCTGGCCAGATTCGACAGCGCCTCTTCTTTCTTCGGTTTTTCCTGGAAGGATTTGACGCGGCCATCCTTGTCTGTCACGACGACGCCGTATTCCGACACCTTTTCCAGCGGCACTTCCTTGGTAATGATGCTGACCTTCGCACCTTTCTTGCGGTGCTCGAACAGTGCCGACTGGATATCGAGATCGATCAGCGCATCGCCGCAAATCACCAGCGTCGTTTCGTCAAAGAAGCCGCCGAATTCCTGAATCTTCTTCATACCGCCGGCAGAACCGATCGGCTTAGGCATCACCTCACCCTTGTCGTTCGTATAGCCTTCGAACGAATAGCCGATCCGCGCGCCAAAACGCTGGCCCTCGCCAAAGTAATCCTCGATCTTTTCGTGCAGATAGCTGACGTTCACCATGATGTCCTTGATGCCGTACTTCACCAGGTGCTCGACCAGATATTCCATCACCGGCTTGCCGAGAATCGGGATCATCGGTTTCGGCATTTCGTAGGTAAGCGGCTGGACACGTGTGCCCTTGCCTGCCGCAAGTATCATTGCTTTCATAAGAATCTTCCGCGAATGGTTGTAGGTGATGCACCGGTTACCGGGCATGCAATCTCAAAAGGTATTGCTCCGCTGCACAACGGCCTTGGAAAAACCGCGGTACCGGTAGCAATGGGAAAAAAAGACAAGGATGTCGACGGTATAGCGCCGCATCAGGCGGCGTGGCTCATGTGCAAGGCGGTACAGCCATTCGAGACGCAGTTTCTGTACCAGCTTGGGCGCACGCGGCTTGTCGCCGGCCCAAAAATCGAAAAGCGCACCAACCGCCATCACCAAGCCCGCGTCCAGCGAGTCGCGGTGCTCGAGTATCCACTGCTCCTGCACAGGATTTCCAAGCGCGACCAGCACCACGTCGGGTTTCGCCTGGTTGATATGCGCGATGAGGTCCGGCGTATTCTTGATGCCGTCATAGCCATCGCATACGCCGACCACCCGCTGGGAAAGACGTTGATGCACGTGCTCCGACGCTTTCGCCAGCACTTCCGGCTTGCCGCCTAACATGTAGACGCGCAGAGGCGTCGACGAAGTACGAAACAGATAAGGCGTGAAATCGGTGCCGTTCAGGTTTTCCTTGAACCGCCGGCCATGTACCAACGCAGCCGCGAGATCCATGCCGATACCGTCGTTGACGATCGTCACAGAACGATCACGCATTTTTTCCAGCAAGTTTCTGCACTGGACGATGAAATTGGTATTGGCAAAGAACAGCGACACTTTTTGCTTGTTACGCAGCGCCGCCAGCAAAAAAGTGGCGAGCTCCTTTTGTGTCGTGACCTTTACGGGAAAATCCGCAATCGGAAGTGTGATCGGCAAACCCATTCTTTACTTTCTCCCCAAACCCTGAACCGCGGAACGAGTTCCCGCGGTCCTGTAGTAGAAAAATAAAGATGTGAAAAGTTCAATGCGTTACACACTTTTCTTGTGCGGCGCAGCTAAACGATGCAACGGGCTTGGACGAATTCCGATAAGGAAAAATTGCTCGAGGCGGACTGCGATACGCGGAGAGTTTTCACAACGCGAACCGAGGCACTTTTGTGACGAAGGCGTGACAGAAAATCGATTCAATAACCGACAGCGCGCGCACGCGGGACCGACAAAGCAACGCGTGGGAAGAGTAAGGCTTGAGGGAATCATTTGCGACTCTGCAATCGAATTTCTTGCATGCCGCAAATGATTTGATTTGACAATGCTGCACCGCACAGAGCAATGCGCACAGGAGGGAAAATTAACGGCGGCCGATCGCGAAGTATTCGATGCCGCGCTCGCGCATTTGGGCCGGGTTGTACAAATTGCGTCCGTCAAAAACCACCGGCTGCTTCAAATCCGCCTTGATGGCTTCAAAGTTCGGTGCACGGAATTCCTTCCATTCCGTGACGATTACCAGTGCATCGGCATCTTTCAAGGCAGCGGATGCGGTATCGACGTAGTTCAGCCGCGGCTCATTGCCGAAAATGCGACGCGATTCCGTCATCGCAACCGGATCATAGGCCGTCACCGTTGCTCCCCGGTCCCACAGGCCCTTGATCAGCACGCGGCTGGACGCTGCGCGCATGTCATCGGTGTTCGGCTTGAAGGCCAGGCCCCAGACTGCGAATTTCTTGCCACTGAGGTCTGCACCGAAACGCTGCGTGATCTTGTCGAGCAGGACCAGTTTCTGGGCTTCATTGGCGTCTTCGACCGCCTGCAGCACTTTCAGCTTGATGCCGTTTTCATCTGCGGTGCGGATCAACGCCTGCACGTCCTTCGGGAAGCAGGAACCGCCATAGCCACAACCCGCATACAGGAAGTGGAATCCGATGCGCGGATCGGAACCGATGCCCATGCGTACCTGCTCGATATCGGCGCCCACGATGTCGGCCAGATTGGCCAGTTCGTTCATGAACGAGATGCGTGTTGCGAGCATTGCGTTGGCCGCATACTTCGTCAGCTCAGCCGAGCGCACATCCATCACCACGATACGATCATGATTGCGATTGAACTGTGCGTACAATTCACGCATCATCTTGATCGCCCGCTCGTCGTCTGCGCCAATCACGATGCGGTCCGGCCGCATGAAATCGGCCACTGCATCGCCTTCCTTCAGGAATTCCGGATTCGACACCACAGCGAAATCCAGCTTCGATTTGCGCGTATCCAATTCTTCCTTCAGCGCGGAGCGCACCTTGTCGGCAGTGCCGACCGGCACCGTCGACTTGTCGACGATGACCTTGTATTCATTCATGTGCTTGCCGATATTGCGCGCGGCGGCCGTCACATACTGCAGGTCAGCCGAACCGTCTTCATCCGGCGGTGTACCGACGGCAATGAACTGCACCACGCCGAAAGCCACGCTCTCCTCGATGCTGGTAGTGAATTTCAGGCGGTTAGCCGCAACATTGCGCTGCACCATCTCGAGCAGGCCCGGTTCATGAATAGGTATGCCGCCATTGTTCAGAATTTCGATTTTCTTTTTATCCAGATCGAGGCACATCACATCGTTGCCCATTTCAGCCAGACAGGTGCCGGTAACCAGGCCTACGTACCCGGTGCCGATGACGGTAATTTTCATGTTGCGGAGTTCCTTGAAGAATTTTTTGTTGACAGGATTATAAAAGAAAAAGTTTCGCCGGCGTCACGACGCAGCGGTCTGTGGATTTACCGAGATGAATGACGACGCCTCAGGCGCGGGCGGGACGCGCGTGTCGTCAAAGCGCGTCGGATCCAGCAGGCGATCCACCACTTCGGACCAGCGCAGCGGCGTACGGAAAGACATGCGCGGCGCCGCCAGTGCCGCGTTGATCGCGGCCGAAATTGAATCGGCGTCGTCTGGTGTGTAACCGAAACGCGAACGGTAGTCGCCGACAATGCCGTGCGGGCATACCGCGGGTAAACCGAAGAAGTCGTATTGCATCAGCTTTAGCGAAGTATCGGACAGATAGGCCGGCAATCCGGCCGCGCGATAAGGCGCGACGCCGATCGTCGCATGCTTGATATAAGGCAGCGTCGTCTTGTGCGGCATTTCGTCGTACACCTTTACATTCGGACCGTAGCCTTCCTGCCTTCCCTTGCCGGAACCGATGATATGAAAGGTAATGTCCGGGAACAGCTTCGACGCAATGACGAAGAATCCGGGATCGAAGAGCATCGAACCGACCGCAACGGCGTGCCGACCTTCAGGATAAGGTGAAGGATCGGCATGCTCGGCGACCGAGAAGTCAAAGCCATGCGGCACGATGTAGCGGTTATCGGAAGGCGGCACGCCATCGAGCATGAAACGGGACTTCAGACACAGCGCATCCATTTGGGGCGCAATACGGTCGAAGGTGCGCTTGACGTAAGACGCCACATTGATCGTCTCCAGATCGTCGGACGCGAGGTACACGGTTTTCGCGCTCGGATTCAGCCGTTCGACGAGCTCGAAGAATATTGGCGCGATGCCGCTTTCGAACACCACCACATCGGCCCACCAGATCCAGTCGATCAACACAGGGCTTGCGTGATTGACATAGAGACGGAACAGCAAGGCTTCGAACGGACGCAATACCGGTTTGCGCATATTGAACGGATGGATCAACGTCTTCCACAAATAGCATTCGACGCCCTCGTGCATAGCCTTCTTGTTCGCCAGCGCATCAAGGGACAGACGGGGATCCGATTTCAACTCCGACAGCTTGCTGTACTGGCAGGAAAAAAATTTGGTCGGACCGCGTGTGGCCAGTTCCGCCGTGATGAAATGCACGCCGGCCTTGCGGCGGCTGCGATAGTCATGCGCTGAAATCACCAGGTAATTCATTGTTCATTCCCCTGTCAAAGCAATTTGCGCATTCAAACGAAGCGTGCAACCAGGCCGCGGTACATGCTGCGGCAGATACCGCGATATGCCTTGGGCATCGTAAAAAATAGTGTGACTGCATAAACAACTCCGCCGGTCGACACCAATGCGGCAACCCGCACGGCGACCGGAACATCCTGCAAAACCCGCCCTGCCGCGATCACGGCTACCGCCATGACAAATGAAGACACCAAGGAAGGCATCAAGGTGGCAATGTATTCACGTGCACGCAAGGAAGTCAGTTTCAATGCGCACCACACCGATACAGGAAACAGCAACAGCGCGCGCATCGCAAACGCCAGCGCGGTATAGATCAGCCCATAACGCGTAAACGCAAAGAAGGCGAGGATATTGGTTACTGCGTACAGCAGGGTCAGCTTGGCTTGCCACTGCGGCTTGTTCCGAACCAGCATGATGCTTTGGTTGTAGTAGCCAATCGAAGTAAGAAAGCCGATCACCGTGATGATCTGCATCACCGGCACCGACGGCAGCCATTTTTCGCCGAGCAGCAGCAGCACGACATCGCGCGACAGCACCGCGAGTCCGACGAACAGCGGCGCCGTCACCATTGCGGTCAGGCCGGTCGAATGCAGATAGGTAGAGCGCAGCTCGGCATCGTTATCCTGCAATCGTGAAAAGGCGGGCAGCGAGACGCGCAACAGCGCGGTCGAAATCACGATGTTCAAGGTATTCGTGATCCGTTTTCCGGTCGCGTAGAAACCAGCCGCCGCCGCGCCGAGATAATAGGTAACGAAAAACTGGTCGCTGTTCTGGTTGGCGAAATTAGTGGTTGCGGTCAGCGCCACGTACTTGCTGTAGTGCAGAAGCTCCTTCAGCGATGTGCGCGAGACGGCGAATCCCGGTTTCCATTTGACGATGGTCCACAGCAGCGCAAACTCGCTGAGCGACGTCACCAGTTGCTGTGCAATCAGGCTTTCCACGCCATAGCCCGCACGCGCCATGGCGATACCGACCGTGCCGCCGGCGATTACGGACAGGAAGGAGCGGATCGCCAATGGACGGAAATCCATACTATGCGTCAGCCGTGCCTCATGAATACGGCTCAATCCGCTGGTCAGGATCATCAGGCTGACACCGCGCATGACGAGGCCCAAGCCTTCCGCGCCGGTCCATTCCTCGACAAACGGCGCGATGGCGAACAGCACGATGAAGAAGGGGATCGACAGCGCGACGCAAGTCCAGAACGCCGTGTTGTAGTCGACGTCGCTCGGCTCCTTCTTGCGCACGATGGCGGTGCCGATGCTGTCGAAAGCAATCGCCTTGAAGCCCTGCACCACCAGGATTGCGGTCGCCAGTAGACCGAACACCGCAGGCGGCAACATGCGCGCCAGCACGATGAACACCAGCAGCGTGATCGCCTGGCGCGCAAAGTTATCCAGCAGCGACCAGAACGTTCCCTTGTAGATCGCCGTTTTAAGATTGGCAGCTTGCATCAGTCAAGTCGGCTCCAGAGGTCGAGCGGAAACGCCGCTAGCAGCGCTTCCGGATCGAATACGGGTGGCGGCATGCCGCCCATTTCCAGCGCCTCCTCGACGCTTCCTGCAGGTTCGATCGCCGTGCGGCCGGTACCCAGCATGTAGTCGTTATATTTGAATATGTTCTCGGTATCGGACAATCGCAGGTAGCGTGCCGGAATACCGTAGGCTTCCGCGATGATGATGCCGTGCAGCGAGCTGGAAATAACCAGTTCCCCTTGGAGTATCGCCGCCACGCAACGGTTCCAGCTAGACATCGGCGAGACAATATGTCGCATGCGTGCTTCCTGCGCCAGCTTCAAATCATGCAGATTGGGCACGACCACGTACGGGTGTTGCACGTGGCGCGCGAAACGCTCCGGAAATAATGTGGGCAGCAGCAGCGCAGGGTCACCATAGACCTCCGGCACCGCGATACCTCGCGCCATCAGGAACTCGCGTGTCAGCGGCCCGCGCACTGCGCGCACATCCAGTGTGCGGAAACGATGCTGATGCGGATCGATCTTTCCATTGACGCCGGAACCCCACACGACATCGCCATCCTGGGCGAAATGCAGTACGGAGCCAACCGCAAACAGGCGGCGCGATTCGGCAGTCTCCTCCTCCAGCAAATGACCGTGCGAAGCAAGCAGCTTCGTCACCACCACCCTCGCCAGGTGATCGCCAAAGTTAAGCTGCCTGCCTTCCGGCTTCCAGAAGAACAAGTCGACATGCGGGTAGCCATAGGCATTGCCCGTGTCTTCCTTTGCCCTGACCAGGCGGTTCAATAAAGCCATACCGGAATTCATGCAAGATTTCTTTTCATTAAGACGCTTAACAGACGCGCAGATTTCAAATCAGTTCCAAACGATTGAATGTCGTTGCCACGTGTGAGATGACTGCCTGATCGGAAAAATGCGACTGTGAGCAGGCGATGTCGGATGCCGTGATCTCCGATTGATGCACGCGCATCTTGTCGATCAAGTCGGCAAAATCGGCGGCAGCCACGATCATCCGGTCGTTCACGGTATGGCGGAACCAGGTGATGAACGGCGTCTCGACCGCAAACACCGGCACGCCGAGCGAAATGGCGAACACGATGCTGCCGCTGACGATCATGTCGTCTTCCGCGTGACAGATCAGCATGCCGGAGGAATGCACGATCAGGTCGCGAGCGAGTTCATCGGAAATGAATTCGGCCATGATCGTCACGTTCGGTTTATTAAAGGACTGCAGCTTCTTTTTATATTCCGGTTCGGGACAAGTGCCGCAAACCAGGATGTGCAGATCGGGGGGGAGCATTTCGATCAGGCGGTCGATCTTCTTGTACGACTGAATGCGGCCAAAGACGACAAAATACTTCTCCGGCAGCCGTAATGGCGCCGGCTGCCCCGCCCCGCCCCGCTCCACTTCATACAATGGATGCGGCACGTAATAGCGATGCTCCTCAGTCAGGTGGCCGGAATGGACCCAGCACAAGTCGAAGCATTTTTCGTATAGCGCGATGATGCGCATCGCCTTTTCCCTGGTTGGTCCGAGCGCGTCATGCGGATACACGTTATGCCGCACAAACACCGTCTTGCGCGAAATAATTTTGTAGACGCCAATACGGAAGAATTCCTTGATTACTCCGAAGACGCTGATCGTGCCCTTGCGCGCATTGACAAAATTGTTATCGGTCCAGTTCAGAATCAGCACGTCGTAACGCCTGAAATCGAAGTTCAGCAGCACGCGCTTCAAAGGCGGTGCTTCCGAGATTTCGCCGAAATTCGACAGGATTTTCTTGAAGTTGTCGGTGTAGCGGTTACTCTTGTTTTCGAAAGGGAAATACGCGATCTGCAATCTGCTTTTCATGTTGCTTTCACATCCACTCAATTGTCGCGCTCTCGTCCAAAATACTTTTTCAGGACTACGGTCTGCGGCGCATCGCGGCCGTCCTGCGGCTGTATGCTCATCGGATATTTTCCCCACCAGCGGCCCATGGCCCAGTAGGTCCATCCGCGCCAGACGCTGGCATCGTCGACTTCGGTAAGCATTGCGTCCAGCGCCGCCAGGCAGTTCTCGCTGGACGGCACGCCGAATTCCCCGAGAAACAGCTTTTGATGATTTTCACGTGCCCAGTCGGTCAAGCGTTTCAACACCCTCTTCAAGCGCTCGGGATCAATGCAATCCTGCTTGATGCCGGCAAAGCCGGGATCCGCATACTGATGCACTTCAAGCCAGGTCCGACGCTGTGCATCCTTCAGGTTCGCAAATGCATCCGCATTTGACGGGTCGCCTTTCATCCAGTCGTGCGCGCCGCTCCATCGTCCTCCCGCGACCAGGATCACGTTCTTCGATCCATGTTTGCGTATTGCGTCGACCGTCTGCTGTGCGACCGTCGCCCATTGCGCAACGTCGATCTTGGCCGGTTCGTTCATCAAACCGTAGATAGTCTTGTCGGGATCGTCGAATGCGGAAGCGAGGCGCGTCCACAAATCGACAAAAGCTTCGGCAGGCACCTCGTCAGAACCGATCTTTTTGCCGCGGTAGGTCGCGTAGTTGTGCACATCGAGAATCACGCACAGGCCCTGACGATTCGCTTCCTCGACAGTGAACGAAAGGGAGCGCAGTTCTTTCGCATCGAGGTCCTTCATCAGTTCCGGCTGAATCCGTTCCCAGCGAAACGGCAGACGGATGATATTGGCGCCGATACTGCGGATATAGCCGAAGTCAACCGGGTT
>Ga0310811_10003092_pt1 | contig 20917 bp, 14 predicted proteins | sample YCmetagenome_FD_207642 | JGI IMG/M metagenome (GOLD analysis project Ga0310811, IMG submission 207642) | Soil microbial communities from experimental microcosm in Duke University, North Carolina, United States - YC | ecosystem: Engineered > Artificial ecosystem > Soil microcosm > Unclassified ...
GCTGACGCTGCGCTCCGCGGCGCGCTAACTTCTGCGTTGGCGCGCAGGACGCCTCCCGTCCGCGGGAAGGACCGAGTCCACCTGCTTCGTTCTTCGAGGTACTCACGGTTCTCGCGAACCTCCTTGTCGCCCGACGCTGCGGACACGGGCTTTCTTAAGGAGGCTCGTCATGCCCGCTCGGGGCCTTCCGGCTCGCCCGGACCTGAAACAACTCAAGCATCAAGCGAAGGATCTCCTTCGCGCCTTTCGACGAGGCGACCCGTCCGCCGTCGCCGACTTCGCAGCATATCATCCGCAGCGTGTGGATGCGACGACGGCTCGGCTCGCCGACGCCCAGCTCGTGCTCGCGCGCAGTTACGGCGCGATCAGCTGGCCGCGACTCGTCGCCGCGTGCGAATTGATCGAGGCCGTCACTCATGAGGAGTTTGATAAGCTCCGCGGGCTAGCCAGCAAGCATTCCGACGTACTCACGGAGGGCGGCGATCGCGCCGGATGGAGCGAGCCGATGGCGGCGGCAGCGAACATCGGTCTGCGTCGGGTCATCGAAACGCTCCAAGCCTACGGCGTGCGAAGTGTGAGCGCCGCGATGGCGCGGCCGGCGTTTCACAAATGGCTCGACACGCTCCGAGTGCTCGCGCGAATGGGCGGACGCCCACCACGCGAAGCCGTCGGCGGATCAGTCGAGCTCCTGCAGGGCGACGACTTTGCATTCATGGTTGGAGTTGGCATCGAGATCGGCGCTCCGGGCGAGCCGAATCGTGACGAGGGTGAGCGCGATTGGCGTGAGCTCTGCGCGCTGGCGCTCGAGACGTACACGCGGAATCCAGCGGGCAAGCACCAGATTCTCGACGTCATGGCCGACAAAGGCGTCCCGCTGCCGGATTCGCCGGCGATGGCCGTTCATCGTGGTCGGCTGGATTTGCTCGAACGCCACTTGGAGCGCGATGCCGACGTCTTGAATCGCCCGTTAGCGATCGACGACGTCTATCCTCTCGCATTGGGCTGTCACGAAGACCGAGACCTCGCCCTCCACGGCGCGCCGCTCGACGGCGCAACGCTTCTCCACATGGCGGTCGAGTACGAGGAACTCGACGTGGCGCGCTGGCTGAACGAGCATGGCGCGGACGTGAACGCGCGCGCCCTGGTCGATGAAAGCGGATTCGGAGGCCACACTCCGCTCTTCAACTGCGTCGTGAGCTACAACGCGGGGCGGCACGATGAACGGCTCGGGCGGCTGCTCCTCGATCGCGGCGCAGACCCGAACGCGCGCGCATCGATTCGCAAGCGCCTCCCGTTTGCGCCAGATAGCAACGTTCATGAATACAAGAACGTGACTCCGCTCGGGTGGGGCCGCGCGTTTCACGAGCAGAGTTATGTATCGCAGGCGGCAATGAGGCTCATCGTTGAACGTGGTGGAACGGAATGAGCTGGCCGGGCAACGGTTGACTCACGTCCGTGCCTCGGACTTGCCCCGTCGCGCAAGAAAGGTCGGCGACTCTGGATTGCCCGTGATGTCGCAATGGAGCTGCCGATTCCGTGTCCCTTGAAGGGAGCATCATCGGTAACAGGACACGGAAACAACGAAGGCAGCTCGATGACGGGCATTTCACACGACGATTCTGAGCCCTCCATGCGACCGACACGCCGTTCGACTGCCCATCTGACGAGGATCGTACGCGGGCTCATCGCGCTGGCCGCGGTCGCGGTGTACGCGCCGGTCGCGAACGCTCAGCAGGTCGGACGCGGTTTCACGTCGCCGGAGATCGACTTGCCGACGCTCGACGGCGGACGCGTCAAGCTGTCGGCGCTCAAAGGGCATCCGGTCGTGATCACGTTCTGGGGAACGTGGTGTCCGCCCTGCCGGGAGGAGTTTCCGGAGCTGGTCGCCGCACAGAAGCAATACCGCGGGGTCGGGCTCGTGGTGCTGGCGGTCAACGAACGCGATGAGGAGCTCACGACAAAGGCTGTCCAGGACTTCGTGAACGAGTTCGGGGCGGATTTTCTCGTGGCGCTCGACAGTCGCGGGCGCACGCGTCGGAGCTTCCGCCTGATCGGTCTGCCGACGACGATCTTCGTCGACGCGGCAGGCGTCATCCGCGCGGTTCATCCCGGTCCCATCAGCCGCGTCGAGCTCAGCGACGCGCTGACGGTCATCTTGGAGGCGAAATGAGCGATCGTCTAAACGAAAGCCACCCGCTGTTGCTGGTGTTCGGTGCAGCAGTGATCGCGGCGTGCGGAGCGTCTGGTGACGTCGGCCGAGGTCCTACGGACGCCGGTTCTCCGCCGGGAAAAACACCCGACGGGCCGACGAGTGGTTGCCCTGGGTACGTAGACCAGACTCACTGTCCCCCGTTCCCGACCGGCGGGCCCTACTCGATCTCCGGCGTCCTCACGCTGCGCACGGCGAGTGGCGCCGCCCCGCTCGCGAACACAGGGGTCGGGGCGTTCGTCGTCATGACCAACGGCAGCGGTTACGGCATGGCGCCGGCGATCACCGACGCTGACGGGCGATACCGGTTTTCGAATGTGCCAAATGGACAGGTCTTCCTCTTCGGCGGCGCGCCGCACGCCTATCAGCCCTGCGCTGCTATCGCGACCGTGAGCGGGGCGAACGGCGAAAAGGACATCGAGATCCTCGACTCGGCGGTGACGCGACCGTTGACAGCCGCAGACTCGCCGATACTCTCGGGCACCGTGTATCGATCTACCAATGCGGGAAGACAGCCGGTAGCCGGTGCCGCCATCGAATTCGAGTACCCTGCCGCGATCGTGGCCCAGACGATCACCGACGCCCTGGGGCGGTATTCACTGTGCGGTCTGCCGATGGGGCGCGGAGGTCTGAACGTATGGCTGGATGGTCTCCCAGTAGGCGGCTCCGTCGTGAACATCAGCGGTGACCAAGTGTTGGACTTCGATCTGTTCGCGACCAGCGAGCGCTACTCGATCTCCGGCGTCCTCACGCTGCGCACGGCGAGTGGCACCGCCCCGCTCGCGAGCACGGTGGTCGGGGCGTTCGTCTTCACGACCAACGGCAACTCTTACGGCTTGGCGTCGGTGATCACCGACGCTGACGGGCGATACCAGTTTTCGTATATGCCAAACGGATACGTCGTGCTCTTCGGCGGCGCGCCGCATACCTATCAGCCCTGCGCAGCTATCGCGTTCGTGAGCGGGGCGAACGGCGTGAAAGACCTCGAGCTCGTCGACTCGGCGGCGACGCGACCAGAGACGGCGGCGGACTCGCCGACACTCTCGGGCATCGTGTATCGATCTACCAACGCAGGGAGACAGCCGGTAGCCGGCGCCAGCATCAGATTCAAATACGCTTCCGTGATCGCGGCCAAGACAATCACCGATGCGCAGGGGCGGTATTCACTGTGCCATCTGCCGATGGGGCAGGGCGGTCTGGAAGTATGGCTGAATGGCGTCGCAGTAGGCGGCTCCGTCGTGAACATCAGCGGTGACCAAGTGTTGGACTTCGATCTGAGCAAGTGACGATCTCGCGTTCAGCTCCATGGCGTTGGTTCCCTCGCGCGGCGACGACATCCCTCTCTGATGCGTCGACGTTCTGCTAACGACCAACGATCAATGGCGCGAACCGCCCGAGGCCGACGCGATCGATCAGCACGCGGAAGCGCGCGCTGTGGCGGATCGTGTCGTACGCCTCGTCGTTCAGGCCTATGTCCGTCGGCCAGAGCTCACCGGCGGTGGTGGCACGGGCGAGCCCGGCCAGCGCATTGGCCGTGTCGCCAAGTGCGAGGTAGGTGAGCGCGCGCTGTGTCTCATCGCCCCACTCGGGAGGCCCTGCATCGAGTCGTTCGAGCAGTTGCCGAGCGCCACCGACGTCGCCTGACTTCGCCAACTGGTATCCGACCGTCGCGACGCTCGGTTGCATGCGCATCACGAGCGCATGTGCCTCTTTCGGTCGGTTCGTCGCCAGGTAGATCGTGGCTCCGTGGATGAGCGTCGTGACGTTGTTCGAGTCAGTCTCGAACGCACGACGGGCCTCGGCGAGCGCGCTGTCCATCTGCCCGGTGAGCAGGTAGATGTAGGCCATATGGCTGAGCACGAGCGCGGACGCGGGGTCCAGGGCTCGCGCCGCCCGTATCTGCGTCAACGCTTCGGCGGGCCGACCGCTCATCATGAGCAGCCTGGCGTACTGAACCCGAGCTTCGACGTTCCGAGGGTCCAGGCGCACGGCTGTCGCCATCTCGGTCTCCGCACCGGTCCAATCGTACGCCTCCCAGAGCGCCATGCCGAGCGCCACGTGCGGCAGCGCCTGCGTCGAGTCGAGTGCGAGTGCGCGGCGCGCGGCTTGAACCAGCTCATCGTGCAAGACCGACGGTTGCACCTTATGAAACCACGGTGTGAGCGCGAGTGCCACGCTCAGGCCCGAGTACGCCGGTGCGAACAGCGAGTCTTCCCGAACGGCGCGACGGAACAGGTCGACGGCTTCCTTCACGCTCTGGCCGCGGCGAGCGAGCTTCTCCTGGCCGGCGACGTACAGGCGAAACGCTTCCGAGCTCGACGTCTGCTGATGCGGAAGACGAACCGGCGCAATGCCAATCGCCCGCGGAAAGAGGCGGCGCAGGGTGGCTGTCAGGTCACCAGCGATCGAGTCGGCGACGGCGCCTTGCTCGTTGGTGTCGACGACGAAGGCTCTGTCCCAGAGACTCGTCGCGTCGATGGCGCGCTCGAGATCAGCGGACAAGATCCAGCGGCCGCGGTCCTGCCGAACGACGGCGGTCAGCAGATAGTCCGCCTTGAGTCTCGCGCCGGCCTCGGTGACGTCTGGGGCGAGCTGTCCGCGGTAGGCACGGGCACCGGTGCGGCTCCTGATCAGGATCCCCGGCACACGTGCCAGCGCCGAAGCGACTTCGTCGCCGAGGCCGTCGGCGATGAGCGCCATCGTGCTATCCCCGGCAATGTTGCCGAACGGAAGGACAGAGACGGTGATGGGCGCATCGGCGCTCGCCGGTCGCGTAGCCAAGTACGCTGCCGCCACGACCACCGCGGAGAAGGTGGCGATCGCCGCCGCAATTCGCGCGCGGCTCGAGCGACGCCCGCTCGCGGGATGCGTCGTTCGCGCCGTGGAGACGTCGATGTTCGTGGCGCCGTCCAGAATCGCCGAAAGATCGCGTGCGTTCTGGGGCCGGTCGCCGGGAGCCTTCGCGAGACAGCGCGCCAGCAGATCGGCGACGGCCGGCGGCACATCCGGGCGCAGCTCGGTAATTGGGCGTGCCGTCGTCGCGATGTGTGCGGCGATCAGCTGATGCGTCGCCTGCGCCTGAAATGGCGGATGCCCGGCGAAGAGCTCGTACCCGAGACACCCGAAGGAGTAGATGTCGGCGCGATGGTCGATCGTCGCATCACCCGTCGCCTGCTCGGGCGCCATGTAGGCGGGCGTGCCGATCACGGTGCCGGCCTGCGTGAGCGTACCGGTCGGCGCGGCGCCATCGCTCTCGTCAGCAGCCGCGCTGGCGGCGGCGATCGCCTTGGCGATCCCGAAGTCTGTGACGACCGCGGCGCCGCTCGAGAGCATCACGTTATCGGGCTTCACGTCGCGATGGACCACGCCGCGATCGTGCGCATACGCGAGCGCTCGCGCGACGTCTCGCAGCACGTTGACCGCCTCCGAGATCGGCAGCGCACCGCCGTCGCGAAGCCGGTCGCGAAGCGATTGGCCCTCCTCGTACGGCATGACGAAGAAGAGCGCGTCCCCTGCTTCACCAGAGTCGAACAACGGCACGATGTTCGGATGGCGCAAACGCGCGGCGATCTCGATCTCACGCAGAAACCGCTCACTCGCGAGTGACTGGGCGAGCTCCGGCCGAATCACCTTGACGGCGACGTCTCGCGCGTGCTTCAGGTCTTGGGCGAGGTACACGCTCGACATGCCACCGCGCCCAAGCTGTTTTCCAATTCGGTACCGGTCACCCAGTACCTCGGGGACATAGTTGGCCGCTTCATCGCTCGCGAGGTCGTTGAATCGACGCGCGGCGGACTCATTGAGCAGCGGCATGTCCTGTTCGCACTCGACGAGCAGCTGCTCGAGCTGACGCTGGAGCGCAGCGTCGCCCTTGCTCAGCTCCCTGACGCGGTCCGCGCGCTCGCTGGCCGGCGCATCCAGCGCCGCATCGAGCAACGGCGCTAGCTCCGCCCAATTCGACGGAACGAACGGCGCGCCATCTCCCGGCGTCGACGAATTCGTCACGCGGAAAGCGCCCGGCGCAGGAGCAAGCGCGCTTTCACCCAGTCGCGCTGGACGGTTCTGCGTGTGACTTCCAGCGCCTCGGCGATCTCGTCGTCGGTGAGACCGCCAAAGAACCTACAATCCACGACGCGAGCAAGTCGCGGCTCGACGAGCGCGAGCCGTTCGATGGCGTCGTTCAACTGGAGCATGGTTTCCGGCTGGTCTTCTGCCGCGATGAGCTCACTGTCCAGCGTGATTCGCTGACGATGTCCGTCTCGTTTTTCAGCAAGCCGGGCGCGCGCGCGGTCGACGAGAACGTGGCGCATCACCACCGATGCCAGGGCGATGAGATGCGCGCGGTCCCGCCACGTCACGCGCTGCTGTTCCAGCAGCTTCAGATACGCTTCGTGGACAAGCCCTGTCGTCGAGAGCGTGTTGCCAGGTCCCCGCGCCGAGAGTTGGCGCCGAGCAATGGCCCGCAACTCGTCGTACACCGCCGGCACGAGGCGGTCGAGACTTACCTGGCTCGGCGGCCAGGTTTCATGCATGGAGTTGGACTGGTCGGCCGATGTGTCCATGGCGCTAGCGGGCACCGCCCGAGAGAGTCGGCTAGAACGTACAGCGGAGTCCGAATGCCCGCCACGGAAACTGGCACGAGGACCGGGGACGCGGGCGCGCCAGGCCCGCGGACAATGTCGGATGCTGCATCTCATCCGGCGGATTTTCGGCAGACGCCGGATCCCTCCGCACCTCGCGCGGCGCTCTTATGTTGTTCCTTTGCAGCTGAACTCGGGCGTCAGCCGGCATCCCGGATGGTCTTTCCGAATTCTCCCGACACGACTCAGATCGTACGACGGGCGTTGCATCGCAAGCGCATCGAGTATTCCGAGGATGCGCTGCTTGGAGTATTGGAAGATGGCAGTGACCGCTACGCGGTCTACTGGGCAACGATCGCGCTGCGGGACGTGGGAACTCTCCGAGCAGTTTCCGCACTCCAAAAACTTCTGCACTATCCGATGCAGGATGTAAAGGACTGTTCCGTGCTGACGATCGCCCACCTCGCCGGCCCCGCAGCCACCGAGTTCTATGTGCACGCCCTTCGCGACAAGCGCACACGAAAGCAGTATCCGATGTGGGCAATTCGGGTGGCAGCAGACGAGCGTGCCGTTGACGCCGTGCTCGAGTACGTCGATCGAGCTCTCAAGCGCCTCGAGCGATCCACGCCGGCAGACCCGGGGGATGCCTACGTTGATGGCCTCGAGTACCTGTCGCGGTTTCACGAAAGCGACCCGCGCATCGAGACGGTTTTCGCGCGCGTTCGCCGCGTCTGGTCCCGACTCCCAGCCGGCGTGCAGAAGCGTCTGTTTGAGTCTGTGCCGGTCCTCGCGCCGGCGGGTTAAGGAACGCCCCACCTCACTCACCGCGCACCGGAGGTTCACATGAAGCGAGTCACGGGCATCGGCGGCATCTTCTTCAAAGCCAAGGATGCCCCAGCGCTGCAAGCTTGGTACAAGGCCCATCTCGGCATCGACGTCCAGCCGTGGGGCGGCGCCGCGTTCGACTGGGTCGACTCCGATGGCAAGCCCACGGGCGGAACGACTGCGTGGTTGGTCGCTCCGCAGGAAAGCAAGCAGTTTGCTCCCAGCAGCGCCTCGTTCATGGTCAACTACCGCGTTGAAGACCTTCCCGCCCTCATCGCCGCGCTCAAGTCGGAGGGCTGCAACGTCCTCGACAAGATCGACGACTCCGAGTATGGCAAGTTTGGCTGGGTCATCGATCCCGAAGGAAACAAGGTCGAGTTGTGGCAACCGCCTGCCGGTCAATGACACACCTTGGTGTCCCGCGGCATTTGCCCTTCGTGTTGCGCATCCTGGACAGCGCCGGATGGACGGTGCGAGTACGAAGCGAGAACGCGATACTCCCGGCAGATCTCGTGTGGCCGGAGGCATTACGCGCACGATACCCGACCATTCCGCCATCACTGACGGATTTTGTCGCTCGTGTCGAGGCGTGTGTCAAACCCGACGAGACCGCGTGGTTTCTCACTGCCGATGACTTTGCCGAGCGTAGCGACTCGGCATTCGCGTGGAACGAGTGGGAACGGATGGACCTGTCGCGACTGACGGAGGACGGAGACTCCGACGGCGTACTGCGCGTCAAGTCATTCTGGGATTCGTACCTGCCGTTCTACCTCGACGTCGCCAGCGAATACGCGTACTTCGCTGTCCGGGTCACGCCGCCGGCCACCCCAACGCGAGGCGGATTCGCCTTGTGGACGAGACGTCGGCCGAGCGAGCCGGAGCTCGGAACCGTGATTCACGGTTGCATGGATGCCGACTTGCTCGACGTGACTCCCGTCGCGGCCTCGTTCGATGAGTTTCTCGACCAATTGGCCGCGACCGTCCAGGCGCCCGACGCCAACGGCCCATTGAGCGGGTTCGTCTAGCGCTAAACCGGACTGAACTTTGCTAATCGGGCCAGCCGCGAGCCAGCAACGGCGGCTCGCGGCTGGCCCCACGTTTGACTCGGCTTACGCGATCGGACCCTTGTTCTCGATCTCCTTGAGCCCGGCCGCGCGTAGCATCGCGTTCAGCTTGGGCAGGTTGGTGTTCATCAACTGACGTAGCTTGGTCAACTGGGTCGTGAGTTCCCTGGAGAGCACGCCGTACACCGCGTACGACTGCTCGGTGGGCCGACCGTCGGCGCTTTGGACGACGCCGAGCAGCGCGCCGATGCGGTTGTTGAGCCGAATCGGGTAGTTGAGCGGGTCCTGCCCGCTGCGGTTCCTGGTTTGGTAGAGCGAGTCCTCGACCTCCGACATCGCCGTGATGAACGGCGCCGAGAGGGCGTTGAAAGCGTTTTGCTCCGCCGCCGGAATCTTCGGCTGCCGGTCAGCGATCTCGGACTTCACGCGACGGATCTCCTTCACGGCGTCATTCGCCTCCGAGAAGCGATCGCGGATCTGCAATGCGACACGCGACTGCTCCTGCCATTCGGCGAGCGTGGCCTTGATCCTGGGATCCGGCAGGATCTTGAATGGCTCGGTCGCGACGGGGCGTCCGTTGACTGTGAGACGAACTTTGTAGCTGCCCGGCGGTACGAGCGGACCGGTGACGTTGGCGGCCCAGAGGATCATGCCCGGGAAGCTCGACGCGTCGGGGTAGCGCATGTTCCACACGAAGGTGTTCGCGCCTGGTTTGTTGGCCACACGTGCGGGCGCCGGCGGCGGGCCGAAACCTTCTTCGTCCACCGGGGCGGCCGGCCGTGTGGTCGTGTCGGCCTTGCTCGAGTATTCGCGAATCACCTTCCCGGCGGCGTCGAGGAACGCGAGCCCGACGTCTTCGCCGCCCGACTTGAGCCAGTACTGCACCACGACGCCGGCCGGTGGGTTCTGCCCCACCGGGTGGGCCGGTGCATTCTCGGGGGTCACGGTCTGCGGCGCGGCGCCACCACGCCCGCCGCCGCCGAAGCCGCCGCTGCTGGCCAGCCGATACTGGTCGCGCGGACGGAACAGGTGCGCGGGACTGTTGGCGACGGCGTCGGACATCTGCTCGAGGCTCGAGATGTCGTCCATGACGTAGAAGCTGCGCCCGTGCGTCGCGACGACGATGTCACCGTCCTTGAATACGAGGTCGTGCACCGGGACGATCGGCAGGTTCAGCCGCAGGCTCTGCCACCGCGCGCCGTCGTCCGTCGAGTACCAGACGCCGCGCTCGGTGCCGGCCACAAGGAGGCCGCGCTTGGCCGGGTCCTCACGCACCACGCGCGTGAATTCGCCGGTCGCGATGCCGTTGTCGATGCGCGTCCAGTGCGCGCCGCAGTCGCTCGTCTTCCACAGGTACGGCTTGTTGTCGTCGAGCTGGAACCGATTCGCCGCCACGTACGCGATGCACTCGCCGAACTTCGACGCGTCGATGCTCGAGACGCGCGTGAACTTGGCCATGTCCCTGGGCGTGACGTCGGTCCACTTCACGCCGCCGTTCCGGGTGATGAACAGCTTGCCGTCGTCGGAGCCGGTCCAGATGGTGTTCGCGGTGACGGGCGATTCCTCGATCACGAATACCGTCGCGTAATACTCGACCGAGGTCTGGTCCCGCGTGATCGGTCCGCCCGAGTTGCCGAGTGTCGCGGGGTCGTGGTACGTGAGATCGGGCGAGATCACCGTCCAGCTCCTTCCGCCGTTCGTCGTCTTGTGCACGACGTTCGATCCCGCGTACACGACGTTGGGATTGTGCCTGGACGCGACGATCGGGAAAGTCCACTGGAAGCGGTATTTCGGATCTTTCGCCGGATGGCCCATCGGGTTGTCGGGCCATGGATTCACGTTGACGCTGATGCCCGTGCGGAGATCCTTGCGCGTGAGCAGGTTGCCGTAGCTGCCGGCGTAGACGATGTCCGGATCGTCGCTGCGCGACGCGATCCAACCCGACTCGCCCCCGCCCGCCTCGACCCAATCCGAAATGTCGAGCGAACCTCTGCTCGGCCCGCAGAGGGTCGAGTTGTCCTGCTGCGCGCCGCAGATGTGATACGGAAAGTGCGTCGTGGCGATGACGTGATAGAACTGCGCCGTGGCGAAATCCTCATCCGACCACGTTCGGCCGCCGTCGACCGTGACCTCGCCACCGCCGTCGTCACCCTCGATCATGCGAGCCGGGTCGCTGGGATTGATCCACAGGTCGTGCGAGTCACCGTGGTGCATACCGCGCACGGGACGGAACGTCTTGCCGCCGTCCGTGGACTTCTGGAAAGACACGTTGTTCACGTAGACGACGTTCGTGTCCTTGGGGTCGGCGTGGATCTTGGTGTAGTACCACGCACGCTGACGGAGACTGCGGTCGTTGTTGGTCCGCTGCCAGGTCTTGCCGCCGTCGTCGGAACGGAACACGCCGCCCGAATCGGCTTCGATGTTTGCCCACAACCGATTCGAGTTCGCGCCCGAGACGGTGATGCCGATGTTGCCCCAGATGCCTTCGGGCAGCCCGGGATTGCGCGTGAGCTCCACCCAGTGATCACCGCCGTCCGTGGTCTTGAACATTCCACTCCCGGTACCGCCGGACGACAGCATCCACGGGGTGCGCCCTGCCTGCCACAGCCCCGCGTAGAGGACATTCGGCTCGTGCGGATCCATCACCAGGTCCACGACGCCCGTCGAGTCGTTTCGAAAGAGAATCTTCTCCCACGTTTTGCCGCCGTCCTTCGAGCGGAACACGCCGCGCTCGGGATTCGGCGCCCAGACGTGCCCAAGCGATGCGACGTAGACGAGATCCGGATTCGTCGGGTTCACCACGATGTCGGCGATCTGCCGTGTCTCGCCGAGTCCCATGAACGTCCAGGTCTTTCCGCCGTCGGTCGACTTCCACAGGCCGTCGCCGTGGGAGACATTGCCGCGAATGGGATACTCGCCGCCCCCCACGTAGACCACGTCGGGCGAGGACGGCGCGACGGCGATGGAGCCGATGGTGCCGCCAAAGTACTTGTCGGTCACCGGCGCCCAGGACTGGCCCGCGTTGACGGACTTGAACACCCCGCCGCCCGTGGTGCCGAGCCAGAACTCGTTGGGGCGTGACGGATTGCCGGCGACGGCCACCGAACGGCCGCCGCGGTAAGGACCGATCTCGCGCCAACGCACTCCGGCTAGGCGGAGCGAGTCGGATTGCGCGGCGAGGATGGTTGGAATGGCAGACGCGAGGGAGAGTGCGAGGAATTTCGGGCGGAACACTGGGTAGGCTCCTGGGTCAGGGCTTCGTGACGAAACTTGGCGGAAACGACGGCGACTGTCATCCCATGCGCCGCCAGCCGGTCGGCGACGGGACTCGCCCGGCACCGACTCTGCACGCAAAGCTGGGGTGTCGAGTCCAGCCTACGAGCTCGCCCACTGCATCGTATGCGGTCACGCGGATGCCACCGTGCTAGCCGAGGCCGAAGACGTGCACGCCGAGATCGAAGCGCTTTGGGCGTACCATCAGCGCCGTTTGCGGCTCGACACGCCCGCGGAACGACTGATGGATCGGGTGGCATTCTCCGAGAACCCGCCGTTCCGGCTCGTCCAGTGCAACGACTGCGGCCTCGTCTACCGCAATCCGGTGGAACGCGAGCGCGAGTTGCACGAGCTTTACGCGCGTCAGTCGCCGACACCCGACGTGATGCGAACGCTGCACGACACGCAGCTGCCAGCGGTTCGGGTGCAGGCTCGCGAGCTGCGGCGCGTACTCGGTCGCGGCGGCGGGGGACTCGAGGTCAACGCCGACGTGAATGCATTCGCGCGCTCGCTCGGCTTCGTCGTGCACGGCGGCGAGCTTTCGACCTTTGCGCCCGGTCGCACCTACGACGCCGTCGCGATCTGGAACACGTTCGACCAGCTCGCCGATCCGCGCGCCTCCGTGATGGCGGCTTACCGACTGTTGTCGCCGGCGGGCGTACTCGCCATTCGCGTTCCCAACGGCGCCTACTATGCCGCGCAGCGACGACGGCTGGCGCGGCGAAATCCCATGCGGCGCCGCGCCGCCAGGGCGCTGCTGGCGCAGAACAACCTGCTGAGCTTCCCGTATCGCTGGGGATTCACGCCGCGGGCCCTTTCACGGTTGCTCGATCAGGCCGGATTCTCCGTGGAGCGCCTCCGCGGCGACGTGCTCGTACCGATCGGCGACGAGTGGACACGCCGGTGGGCGCGGTTGGAGGAGATTGCGATCAAACGGATTCAGGCGTTGGCGGCGCGGGGTAGGCCGTGGCTGGCGCCTTGGTTCGAGGTGTACGCGCGCCGGCCTGCGGCCGGCCGACGCGACGATCCAACTCTCTGAAACAACCAGGTGTCGAACTCCGTACCAGGGCTTCACCAACCTGGTTTGGGGAGAACGGAATGCCGAGAGACGTCAGCGATCTCCTGCACGGCACGCTCGACGTGCTGGTGCTCAAGACGCTCAGCTGGGGTCCGATGCACGGTTACTCGATCGCGGAGTGGATCGAGCAGCATGGCGGCGGCGATCTGGTGATCGTCGACGCCGCGCTGTACAAGGCGCTTCACCGGCTCGAGGACGTGGGCGCGATCGAGTCGGAGTGGGGTCTGTCCGACAACAACCGCCGCGCGAAGTACTACTCGCTCACCAGCCGCGGCCGGGCGATGCTCCGAGCCGAGGCCGCCACATGGCGCCGATACGCGGCCGCCGTAGGTCGCATTCTCGAGGCGACCTGATACCGTGCGCATCCCTTCCGGTATTCGCCGCGCCTTTCGCCTGCCGACGACGAGTGAGCGACTGCTTCGCGAGCTCGACGAGGAAGTGCGGTTCCACGTCGAGATGCGCGCGCAGCGCCTCGTGGAACAGGGAGTCGCGCGTGAAGACGCGTACATCGAAGCGCTGCAGCGATTCGGCGACATGGACGAGCTTCGTGATTACTGCCAAACGATAGAGGTCACACACATGCGACGGGTCGAATTCAAGGAGCGGCTTGGTAGCCTGGTACAGGACCTTCGGTACGCGCAGCGCCAGTTTCGAAAGGCGCCGGGCTTTTCCGCGATCGCTACGCTGACGCTGGCGCTCGGCATCGGCGCGACCACCGCGATCTTCAGCGTGGTGAGCGGCGTGCTGCTCAAGCCTCTGCCCTACCGCGATTCCGATCGCATCGTGCAGCTTTGGGGATTGGACAACAAGGGGAACACGCTGCACTTCGCGGATCCGACGTTCGACGACGTCGCCGCGCAAAGCCATTCGTTCTCGGCGCTCGCCGAGTATACAACGTTCGGCACGACGTTCGTCGCCAACGGCGAGGCCATTCCGGCGCGATCGGCGCTGGTATCACGCGGCTTCTTCGACGTGTTCGGACTGAAACCGGCTGCGGGACGTTTGTTCATCAACGAGGAACAGCAACTCGGCGCATCGCCGGCGATCGTCATCAGCTACGCCTTCTGGCAACGGCAGTATGCCGGGTCGCCGGCGGCGATCGGTGCGACGGTGATCAGTGGGACCAAGAGCGCGCGTATCGTTGGCGTCCTCCCCAAGGGTCTGGAATTCCCCGAGGGAACCGAGGTCTATGTTCCTCGCGAGATCAACCCCAAGAACACCAGTCGAACCGCGCACAACTACAGCGTGGTGGCACGCCTCGCCCCCGGCGCGACTCTCGCGCAAGCGAAACAGGAACTGTCCGGGATCCTGCGGCGAATCAAGAGTGACGTCGGCGACTACACATGGACCGTCGACGGAACCGCGGTGCCGCTCGTCGAACAGATCGCCGGCAAGATCAAACCGATGCTCCTGCTGATCCTTGGCGCGTCGGCCATGCTCCTGCTGATCGCGTGCGCCAACGTGCTGAATCTGCTCGTCGCCCGTATCGCGGCGCGTGAAGGCGAGATCGCGGTTCGGATCGCCATCGGCGCCGGACGCGCGAGGCTGGCGCAACAGCTCCTCGTCGAGTCGCTGGTTCTGGCATTCGTCGGATGCGCCGGTGGCCTGCTGCTCGCGTTCGGCGGCGTGCGGGCGCTCGCGGCGTTCCGCCCGGCATCCATTCCCCGTCTCGGAGACATTGCAGTCGATTGGCGGGTGCTCGTCTTTGCGATCGTGGTCTCCGCGCTCGCGGCGATTACGCTGGGATTGATCGCGGCGTGGCGCGGCGTGCGAGGCGACGTCCGATCGGCGCTCGCTCACAGTCAGCGGACGCATGGCGGCGGCGCGAGCTATCGAGTGCGCGGCACGCTCGTCGTGATGCAGCTCGCGATGACGATGGTGTTGCTCGCCGGCGCGGCGGTGCTCGGCAGGAGCTTCGTGAGGTTGATGAGCGTCGACGCCGGCTTCCGCACGCACGACGTCGCAATCGCGAATCTCATTCTGGGCAACGGGGACTACAGTCCGGCGGCGCTCAACAGGCGAAACCAGTTCGTCGACGAAGCGCTGCAGCGAATCGGCGGCATTCCCGGCGTGACGTCGGTGGGCGCGGTGGACGCCGTGCCGCTCTCGGGACCGAACGGCAACGGAACGTTTCTCGTGCTCGACAACGCGGCCGTAAAGATCCAGATGAGCGATCTCGAACGCCTGTTCCAGGACAAGTCGCGCACCGGCAGCGCGTATTACGAACTGGCGAGTGGGAGCTACTTCAAGACGATGGGCATTCCCTTGATCGCTGGCCGCGTGTTCGACGATCGCGACCGCCCCGACGCGCCGCACGTTGCCGTGGTGAACGCCGCGCTCGCGAAGAAACAGTGGCCGGGTGAAAGCGCGATCGGAAAGGTGATCGAGTTCGGGAACATGGACGGCGATCTCACACCGCTGACGATCGTCGGCGTGGTCGCCGATGTGCACGACCGGTCGTTGTCGGCTCCGCCGTCGCAGATCGTGTACACGTTCTACCGGCAGCGTCCCGGCAACGGAAGCAACTTCTCCATTGTCATCGCGACGACGACGCCGGCGCCGGTGGTGACCAGCGCTCGACAGATCCTCCGTCAACTGCGAACCGACGTACCGGTTCGTTTCAGCAAGATCGAAGATCTCCTCTCGCGATCGGTGACCCAGCAGCGCTTCATGCTCTTTCTCCTCGGAACCTTCGGACTCGTGTCGTTGCTGCTCGCTGCGCTCGGCGTCTACAGCGTCATCTCGTATCTCGTCGCGCAGCGCGAGCGCGAGATGAGCATTCGCGTCGCGCTCGGCGCGCGCGCCGCCGACGTCGTGCGGCTCGTCGTTGGACAGGGTCTGGTGCTCGTGCTCGTCGGCGCGGTGGTCGGCACCGCTGGCGCGGCGCTCGCCACGCGCCTGCTCAAGAACATGATCTACGAAACGAGCACCACCGACCCGGTCGGATTCGGGGTGGTGATTGCGCTCCTCTGCGCCGTCGCGATCGCGGCCAGCTACGTCCCGGCGCGCCGGGCATCGCGCGCCGACCCAATGGACATTCTGCGCGGCGGCTGACCAGCTAGGCGCGCTTGGCTAAAGCCGTGCAGCAACAGCACACCGGGCACGACCGTATCGGCGCGCGGGTGCTGCAGGATCGCCGGGACGCGCTCGCCGCTGTCGACCTCGAGCGTCAGTGACTCGAAATGAGATTGTGGCATTGCTGTCGATCGACGCAGGCGGCGTGCGAGGGATGGCGACTGGCCGGTCGTGGGCGCGGCCCTTAACAACGGTCTGGCAGCGCCGCACGTTCGAGCTATTGAGAATCCGATTCCCGGAGCGACCGGTGTCCTCCGTCCCATCCCACTACCCAGGGTTCCATATGCGAATGCCTTCCGCTCTCGTCCTGGGTGCTGCCGCGGTGACCGTTGTCGCCATCGGGTGCAGCACGACCAAACCATCAGCGCCGGCGCCTGCACCGGCACCCCAGAATCGCGTGACCAGACCCGCCGCACCCGGCGACACGACGGAGACCCCAGGCGGCGCAGCCCAAGGCGGCCGTGGTGGCCGCGGCGGAGCTGGAGCCGGCGGCGCGCAAACCGGCGCCCCGAATCCGCAGCCGTACGCACGGGTGGTGACGGGCCAGGCGCAAACCAAGAGCGGCTTGTTCAAGGTCCACCGCATCGGTGAGCGTGTGCTGTTCGAGATTCCGCGGCGGGAGCTGAATAGGGACATTCTGCTCGTCCAGGAGATCGCGCAGACCACGCTCGGCGCCGGATACGGCGGACAGGCGGCGGGCAACCGGGTACTTCGCTTCGAGCGCCGGGAAAACCGCGTCGACCTTCGCGGCATCTCGTTCGAGGTGGTGTCGAGCGACACGGTTTCGCCGATCGCCGGCGCGGTGCAGTCGGCAAACGTGCCGCCGGTGATCGCGACGTTCAACGTCGAGGCCTACGGTCCGGACAGCGCGCCGGTGATCGACGTCTCGCGGATGTTCACGACGCCGCCCGCGGAGCTCTCGCCCGGCCAGCGTATTGGCGCTGGCTACACCGTCGATGCGACGCGCTCGTGGGTCGAACGCGTGGCCGCGTTCCCGGACAACGTGAACGTGTATTCGTCGTTGACGTTCTCGCAGGGCGCGGGCGGACGCGGCGCCGCGACGGCAACTCCGGGCCGCGGCGGGCGCGGCGCCGCGGGCGTGACGGCGCCGAGCGCGACGATCGTGATGTCGTACAGCTTCCACAAGCTGCCCGAGGTCCCGATGACGCCGCGGCTGTGTGACAATCGCGTGGGCTACTTCTCGCTCACGCTGACAGACTACTCACGGCCGGCGCAGCGCGTGGCCGACGATCAGCGCTGCTTCATCACGCGCTATCGCCTCGAGAAGAAGGACCCGAGCGCGGCCGTCTCCGAGCCCGTGAAGCAGATCGTGTACTACCTCGACGCGAATACGCCGGAAAAGTGGCGCCCGTATCTGATCAAGGCGATCGAGGATTGGCAGCCGGCGTTCGAGGCGGCGGGCTTCAAGAACGCAATCGTCGGCAAGGTCGCACCGTCGAACGACCCCGACTGGTCGCCGGAAGATGCGCGCTACTCGGTGGTCCGCTGGCTCCCCTCGACGACGGAGAACGCATCGGGACCGAACATTCATGATCCGCGATCCGGCGAGATCCTGAATGCGCACATCCAGTTCTATCACAACGTGCAGAACCTGGCGCGCACCTGGTACTTCACGCAGGCAGCGGCGAACGACCCGCGGGCGCGTCAGTTCCCATACCCCGATTCGCTCATGGGCCGGCTGCTCGAGTACGTCCTCGCCCACGAGGTCGGTCACACGCTCGGCTTTCAGCACAACATGAAGTCGAGCTCGCAGTATCCGATCGACAGCATCCGCAACCCGGACTTTTTGCGGCGGATGGGCCACGTGGCCACTCTGATGGACTACTCCCGCTTCAACTACGTCGTGCAGCCGGAAGACCACGTGCCCCCCGAGCTGCTCGTGCCACGCATCGGCCCATACGACATCTGGGCCACCAAGTGGGGCTACGCACCGGTCGACGCCGGGATGCAGGTCGCCCAACAGGCCTCGACGCGGACGGGCGCCGAACGCATTGCCGCCGCCGAGGCCGAGCGCGCAACGCTCGATTCCTGGGCGCGCGAGCAGGACACAAAGCCGTGGCTCCGATTCTCGACGAGCGGCGCGTTCGGCTCTGACCCGGGCGATGAAACGGAAGCGGTGGGCGACGCCGATCCTGTGCGCGCCACCGAGCTCGGTTTCAAGAACCTGAAACGGAACATGCAGTGGATCGAGTCGGCGACGGTGAAGCCGAGCGAAGACTTCGACGTTCTCGCCGAGTTGTACGGCCGGCAGATCAACCAGTTCCGCACGGAGCTGGGCCACGTCGCCAATCTCGTCGGCGGCATGAACTCGCAGGAGAAATACGGGAATCAGCCGGGACCACGCTTCACGCCGGTTCCGAAAGCGAAGCAGAAGGAGGCGGTGAAGTTCATCGCCGACAACGGACTCCAGACGCCGACCTGGCTCATCGACACCGACATTCTGCGCAAGATCGAGCCAAACGGCGAAGTGTCGCGAATCGTGAACGCGCAATCGGCGCTCGTTACGAGTTTGCTCAACGATGCGCGGCTCACGCGGTTGATCGAGACTGAAGCGCTCGCGAAGAATCCGGCCGAGGTCTACACTTTCGCCGAGATGCTGAGCGATCTGCGCCACGGCGTGTGGACGGAGCTCTACGGCGGCGGATCGGTGAAAATCGACGTTTACCGACGCGGCCTGCAGCGCGCGTATCTGACGGACATCGCCAACAAGATCAACCCGCCGGCCACGACAGCGGCCGCGGTTGGCCGGGGAGGTGGTGGTGGCGGCCGTGGCGCGGCACCTCCGCCGGCGAACACGGGTGAGATCAAGGCGATGCTGCGCGGCGAATTGAAGCAGCTCGACGCCGAGCTTGCCGCGGCACAAAAACGCGCGAACGACGTCGCGACCAGGCGGCACTTGGACGATGCGCGGCAGCAGATCAGTCACATTCTCAAGCCGGCGGCCGCGGCGAGCAGCGGCGCGCCCGAAGAGGAAGGCCTGACGTCGCGCCGGCCGTAGGAGTTTTACCCACGCAGACCGGGGGGCCGAGCACCGCTCGGCCCCTCTTTTTGCACTACGGATTGTACTATTAGCCGGGCCGAGCCGAAGGGCGAACCGCTTCATCACCCATCACCCACACTCCCCATTTGAAGCACTGGAAGCGTTGGGTCTACACGGCGGTCTCGTTCGCGGCGGTTTTTGGCGTATCGGCGTACTTCATCGTCGGATGGTTGCGCGCCGGCAGCACCATCGCCCTGCCGTGGCGCGCCCACGCGATGGCGCTCGCGGCCGTCGTGGTCGAGATCCTGACGCGAACGTGGAAGATCACCTGGAGCGCCAAGGCGGCGCACATCCGGATCAAGTTCACCACGGCGCTTCGCACCACGCTCGCCGGGGACTTCGGCGCGTCGATCACACCTGCCCGCTCCGGCGCCGAACCCGCCAGGTTTCTCGTGCTCGCCGAGTCGGGCGTGCCGACGTCGAGCACCCTCGTCGTCCTCTACGCCGAGTTGTTTCTCGAGGCGCTGTCGCTGGCGACGGTAGTGTTGGTGGTGGCGATCGTATTTCGACACGCGGGCTTCGTGCTTGGCGCGCTCGTCGGTGTGGTGGGCGTCTACGCTGGATTCGTGCTCGGCGTAGCGATGATCGCGATCGTGTTGTCGAAGCGTCCAGCCGCCGACGTGGCGCCCGGGTGGGCACGGCGCATTTGGCTCGGCGGCAAGCGCTGGGTCATCGTGCAAAGGTGGCTGGCCAAGGTGCGCACGACCGTCGAGAGCGTGAGGCACATCGAGACCAGGTGGGCGGCCGGCGCGTATCTCATGTCGGTGGCGCACGTGTCGATGCGCCTCTGCGTGCTGCCCGCGCTGGTGCTCGGCGCCGGCGCGTCGGCGCCCCTGGCGCCGCTCGCGCTCTGGCCGCTCGGATTCCTGTATGGCGTGGCGGTGGTCCCGGCGCCCGGCGGCGGCGGGGCCGTGGAGTTGGCCTTCCACGCGGCTTTGATCGGCGTGATCGGCACCACGTACTTCGCGGCGGCGCTGCTCTGGTGGCGCTTCTACACCTTCTATCTGTACATCGTGCTCGGCGCGGTCGTTGCCGGCGACACGGCGCTGCGCGCGCTGCGAAAAACCGAAGAGCTGGAGGAAGAGCTGGAGACGGCGGCGCCTGAAAGCGCCTAGTCGCCAACGGCGGCCAATGCCACCGTCGCTTCGGGGAAGTACGCATTGCGCACGTACTGCTCGACCATGCGCTGCGTGTTGAAGAATGACCCGTTGAGCGCGATCGCCGACCGCATCACCTCGGCGTAGGCGAACGGCAATCCATAGTAGAGCGGCAGGATCACGCGCTCGAGCTTGAGATAAATCTCGTTCGCGTCCTTTGATTGGTCGCCGTCGGGATCGATGCCGCCGATCGACCAGCCGGTCACCCCTTCGACATGGCCTTCGATCCACCAGCCGTCGAGAACGCTCAGGCTTGGGACGCCGTTGAGGGCCGCTTTCATCCCGCTCGTGCCGCTGGCCTCGAGCGGCTTCATGGGGTTGTTGAGCCAGAGATCGACACCGGCCACGATTTTGCCCGCGATCTCCATTTCGTAGTTCTCGACGTAGAGCACCGTGATCGCGTCGGACAGCGCCGATGCCGCGTGGTAGATGCGGCGAATCAGCTCCTTGCCCCCGGTGTCGTTGGGGTGTGCCTTGCCGCCGAACACGATCTGCAGCGGGCCCACGGTCGATGCGATGTCGGCCAGACGCTTGAGGTTGGCGAAGACGAGATCCGCGCGCTTGTACGGCGTTGCGCGCCGCGCGAATCCGATCG
>Ga0310811_10003094_pt1 | contig 20914 bp, 16 predicted proteins | sample YCmetagenome_FD_207642 | JGI IMG/M metagenome (GOLD analysis project Ga0310811, IMG submission 207642) | Soil microbial communities from experimental microcosm in Duke University, North Carolina, United States - YC | ecosystem: Engineered > Artificial ecosystem > Soil microcosm > Unclassified ...
ATCGCCGCGCCGTCGAAGCGACCATCGATCCGTTTCGCGGCCTGCTGCTGGGCGTGTTCTTCTTCTCTGTCGGCATGCACATCAATTTCGCCATCGTCTGGCGCGAGCCGTTGCTGGTCGCGGCCGGCGTGGTCGGGATGGTGCTGGTGAAAGCCGTTATCGCCGGCCCCCTCTGCCGGCTGTGGGGCCTCTCCTGGGCGAGGAGCGCCGAGATCGGCCTCCTGCTGGCGCCGGGCGGCGAATTCGCGTTCATCGGCATCGGGCTTGCGACCGCGTTCCACCTGGTGGGAGCCGACGTCGCGGCCGGCACGCTGGCGGTGGTGTCGCTCACCATGGCGTTTCTGCCCCTCATCGGTATCGCCGGACGGCACCTCTCGCGGCGGCTGGAGGCGGCGACGACCGCGGGCGCGACACAAGCCGTCCTGCCGCCGGACGATCACATCAGGCGCGTGATCGTGATCGGCCACGGGCGCGTGGGCCAGCTGGTCTGCGGCCTGCTCGACGAGCATGCCATCCCCTACCTCGCCACCGACCGCGATCCTGCCCTGGTCGAGCGCTGGCGCGCGCGGGGCCGGCCGATCTACTACGGCGACGCGAGCGACCCGCACTATCTCCGCCGCTGCGGCCTCGACGAGGCGGCAGGCGTGATCGTCACCCTGGACACCGCGGTGGTCGACGATGTGGTGCGCGCGGTGCGCGCGCGCCGGCCCGACGTGATGATCATCGCGCGCGCCCATGATGCGCGACATGCCCGCCATCTCTATACGCTCGACGTCACCGACACAGTGCCGGAGACCATCGAGGCGAGCCTGCAGCTCGCCGAATCGGCGCTGGTCGGGCTCGGCGTGCCGATGGGCGCGGTTATTGCTTCCATCCACGAGCGGCGCGAGGAGATCCGCAACGAGCTGCAAGCAGCGGCAGGTGGATCGACCTCGCTCACCGCGCAGCTTCGCCGGGCGCGGCACGATCGGGCGGCGCGGAAATCGTGAGGATCGTGTCGTGAGGACCGGGGTCGCGAGGGGCCATGTCGTGAGGGGCACGTGAGGATCATCAGCTGGAACCTGCTGAGGCTCGAGGGAGCGGCGATGGACGATGTCGCCGCCCTCCTGGAGCGCGAGCGGCCCGACCTGCTCCTGATGCAGGAAGTGACCCAACATATGGACCGGCTGCCGACGCTTGTGCCGGGCCATTATCATCGCCTGCCGTGGCCCGGCCGCATCCACGGCCTCGCCGCCTGGAGCCGGCACAATTTCGCGACGCCGCAGGTGTTGCCCCTGCCGGCCTCGGCCCTGCCTGGCCGCCTGCCACGCCGGCGCACGCAGATCGTGAAGGTGGGCGACATCACCTTCGCCAACGTCCATCTCTCGCACGGCCAGCTCCTGAACCGCCGCCAGCTCCTGCGCATCGCCGCGGCCTTGCGTGGCGGGCCATCGGCCATCATCGGCGACTACAACGCGGTGGGACCGACGCCGATCCCCGGCTTCGACGACGTGGGACCGCGCGAGCCCACGCATTTCGGCGGCGATGTGCTGCCCTTTCGCCTTGACCGCTGCCTGATCCACGGACTTGCCTGCACCTTCACCACGACGCTGGATTTCGGCCCGTCCGACCACAAGCCGATCGTGCTCGACCTGCAGATCGCGCAGGCCCGCCTCCACCGCCGGCCGATCCACCGCATGCGCCGCCGCCTCGTGAAGATCCGCGCGGCGTTGCGATAATACTGGGAGATCATGTTCGTCCGGACCGCGCGCATCTTGCGCGCTGCGGGCGCATGTGAATGCGCCCGAATGAGCGAGCCGGAGGCTCGCGGTCCAAAAGACCTCAAAGATAAGGCTGCAGCAGTCTCGCGGCGCTGTTGCGCAGGCGGAGCGGCAAGGGGTCGGCGTCGAGGGTGGCGAGGTCGAGGCGACGTCCGGCGTGCGTCGCCTGGACGAGCTGGGAGGCGAAGGCTGGGTCCTGGATCTCGACATTGAGCTCGAAGTTCAGCCGGAAGCTCCGCGTATCCCAGTTGGCGCTGCCGATCAGCGACCAGCTGTCGTCGATGGTCATGAGCTTTGAATGATCGAACGGCGGCGGCAGCAACCAGATGCGGCAGCCCGCCTCGAGGAGCGTGCGCATCGGCACGCGCCGCGCCCAGTCGAGCACGATGTGGTTGGACTGCTCCGGCACCACGATGTCGACGGCGATGCCGCGCATGGCGGCAAGCGCCAGCGCCATGGTCAGCGCCTCGGGCGGCAGGAAATAGGGCGTGACGACGCGGATCGAATGGCGGGCGCAGGAGATCGCGTGCAGGGCCACGAACTCGATCTGCTCCAGATCCTCGTCCGGCCCCGAGGTGATGGTGCGCGCCACCACATCGCCCACCGCCTTGAGGTCGGGGAACCAGTCGTCGTTCAGCAACTTCTCGCCGGTCGTGAACAGCCAGTCGTCGGCGAACGCCTCGGCCAGCTGCTCGACGACGGGCCCTTCGATGCGGAAATGCGTGTCGCGCACCGGATGCGTTGGCTTCGACGCCAGCAGGTTCTCGGCGCCGATGTTGATGCCGCCCACGAAGGCATGCCGGCCGTCGACCACCATCAGCTTGCGATGGTTGCGCAGGTTGAGGAACGGCATGCGCCACGGAAAGTACGAATGCATGAAGCGCGCCGCGGGCACATCGAGCGCACGCAGATGCTCGAAGGCTGGGTTCCTGAACCAGCCGCTGCCGATACCGTCCAGCAGCACCCGCACCTCGACGCCGCGGTTGCGCGCCCGCGCCAGCGCCTCGATGAAAGGCCGGCCGGCGGCATCGTCACGGAAGATGTAGCTCGCGAGGCCGACGCTGCGGCGCGCGCCCTCGATCGACGCGAGCATCGCGGGATAGGTCTCGTCGCCATTGCGCAGCAGCTCGGCCGTGTTGCCCGATTCGGCCGAAAGCCCGGTGAGGCGGCCGATCGCATATTCGAGCGGCGTCAGCGGCGGGGCGCCGGGATCGCCGGGCAGTGCCTGGTCGACCGCGAATAGGTGCGAGCGCTCGCGCCTGAGCCGCCGAGCGCGCCGCTTCACGCGGTTCACGCCCATCGCGAAATAGAGCAGCCCGCCGATGAAGGGCGAGAGCCAGGCGATCCCCATCCAGGAAATCGCAGCGCCTACATTGCGCTTGTACAGCAACACATGGACCGTCACCCAGCCCGCGATGACGAGATGCGCCAGCGCGGCCGCTTCGGTGACGAGCCAGGCGAAGTGTGTGGTGCTCACACGTCCTGCGCGGTGGGACTCAGGCGGTCGCCTTGATCGCCTTGCCGGTGATCTCGATGATCTCGTCGATCTGGCCCTTCTCGATGACCAGCGGCGGCGACATCGCAATGCAATCGCCGGCAGCGCGCACCATCAGGCCAAGCTCGAAGGCCTTGACGAAGGTGTCGTAGCCACGTGCGCCCGGCGCATTGTTGCGGACCTCGAGATCGATGCCGGCGGCGAGGCCCAGGTTGCGGATGTCGGTGACGCCGCCCGCGCCCTTCAGCGAGTGCACGCCGTCCTCCCAGTACTTGGAGAGCTCGGCGGAGCGCTGGAACAGACCCTCGTCCCGGTAGATATCGAGCACCGCGGAGGCCGCAGCGCAGGCCAGCGGATGAGCCGAGTAGGTGTAGCCGTGGAACAGCTCGACCGCGTTCTCCGGACCGTTCATCAGCCCGTCGTAGATGTGCTTGCGCACGAACACGCCGCCCATCGGCACGGTCGCGTTGGAGATGCCCTTGGCCACCGTCATCAGGTCTGGAATGACGCCGAAGTACTCGGCGGCGAAACCCGTGCCAAGCCGGCCGAACCCGGTGATGACCTCGTCGAAGATCAGCAGGATGCCGTACTTGTCGCAAATCTCGCGCAGGCGCTTCAGGTAGCCCTTGGGCGGCGGCAGGTAGCCCGTGGATCCGGCGCAGGGCTCGACGATGACGGCGGCGATGTTGGAAGCGTCGTGCAGCCCCACGATACGCTCGAGTTCGTCGGCGAGCTCGACGCCATGCTGCGGCTCACCGCGCGAGAAGGCGTTGCGCTTGAGATCGTGCGTGTGCGGCAGGTGGTCGGCGCCCGGCAGCATCGCACCGAACCATTTGCGGTTGTTCACCATGCCGCCGACCGAGATGCCGCCGAAGCCGACACCGTGATAGCCGCGCTCGCGGCCGATCAGGCGGGTACGGGTGCCCTCGCCGCGCGCGCGCTGGTAGGCGAGCGCGATCTTGAGCGCCGAGTCCACCGCCTCGGAGCCGGAATTGCAGTAGAAGGCGTGGTTGAGATCGCCCGGCAGCATCGCCGCATGGCGTGCCGCGAGCTCGAACGACTTGGGATGGCCCATCTGGAACGACGGCGCATAGTCCATCTCGTCGAGCTGCTTCATGATCGCGGCCTTGATCTCCTCACGGCCGTGGCCGGCGTTGACGCACCACAGGCCTGCGGTGCCGTCGATCACCTTGCGGCCTTCCGGCGTCCAGTAATGCACGCCCTTGGCCTTCGCGAGCAGCCGCGGGTTCTTCTTGAACTGCCGGTTCGCGGTGAACGGCATGAAGAAGGCATCGAGATTGTTGGCGGTGGGCTGCGTGACAGGCGGCGTCATGATGAAACCTTTTAAGAGGATCGACCTGAATTAATCTATCACCGGTTTTCGCCGATCACCACGCGTGCCCTTCATTCTCCTTTGAGAATTTTTGGGGGCCTCTTGCGAGTGGATGTCGTCCTGAGCGCTGCGAAGGACCTAGGGGAACGACCAACGATTCTGTCGCCGGCGCAAGATCCTTCGCTTCGCTCAAGCGCAGGGACTACCCCGCGCTTGATGACAAGAAAATGCGTGTAGTGCCTTACTTGTTGACGTCCACCACCACGCGGCCCCGGACCTCGCCTTTCAGGATCCGTGGCGCCAGTGTCATCAGGTCTGAAAGGCCGGCCTCGTGCATGGTGGTGTCGAGCTTGTCGATGGGCAGGTCGACGGCGAGCCGGCGCCACGCCTCCTCGCGTTGCGGCTTGGGCAGCATCACCGAATCGATGCCGTAGACGGTGATGCCGCGCAGGATGAAGGGCAGGATCGAGCCGGGAAAGGCGGCACCACCCGCCAGGCCGCACACCGCCGCCGCGCCACCATACTTCACCTGTGCAAGTGCGCGGGCAAACATCACGCCCGAGACCGTGTCGACCAGGCCAGCGTAGCGCTCGGAGAGTAACGGCCGGTCGGGCGCCTCGGTCAGCTCCTTGCGCTCGACGATCGTCGCCGCCCCCAGCGACTCGAGATAGTTGATCTCCTGTGGCCGGCCGGTCGCAGCGACCACGAGGTAGCCGAGCTTTGCCAGGATCGCGACCGCGACCGAGCCCACGCCGCCCGCCGCGCCCGTCACCAGCACCTCGCCCGATTCAGGCCGCACGCCATGCTTCTGCAAGGCCATCACGCAGAGCATCGAGGTGTAGCCCGCCGTGCCGATCGCCATCGCGTGCTTGGTCGAGATCGACGACGGCAACTTCACCAGCCAGTCGCTCTTCACCCGCGCGCGGGTCGCGTAGCCACCCCAATGCAGTTCGCCCACGCGCCAGCCGTTCAGCACCACCTTATCGCCGGGCTTGAAGTTCGCATTGTCGGAATGCTCGACGGTGCCCGCGAGATCGATTCCGCCGACGTGCGGCCAGGTCTTCACCAGGCCGCCGCCCGACGTCAGCACCAGTCCATCCTTGTAGTTCAACGTCGAGTACTCGACCGCGACAGTCACATCGCCCGCCGGCAGCCGGCCGTCCTCCAGGGTTTCGATGGCGCCGGCAACCTTGCGGTCGGCGCCTTGGGTCAGGACAAGCGCGCGGAACGACATGCGAAGCTCCTGTTGTTGCTGAAGGTTTGACACACGTTGGAAGAATGCGCGCACCCGTTCCACTGAATCTTTGCTGGCTGGGTCGTTATATCGACGCGATGGCATAGCGCCGGCCAGGCCTTTCGTGCGATAAGTTAAAATCTGCTTGACTATCATCAACTAATTGATGACAATCAAGCTATGAATAAAATAGCCATTATTACAGGCGCGACCCGCAATCTCGGTATTTCCCTTGCCCAGCAGGTGGCCCAGCGGCTCGGGCCGTCCGACACGGTGTATCTGACAGGGCGCGATGCGGCCCGCGTCGCAGAGTCCGTTCGGCGCCTTTCGGACGCGCGCGCAGATGTGCGTGGCGAAGTGCTCGACGTCTCCCAACACGGTGCGGTAGAGCGCTTTGCGGCCTTGCTGACGGAGCGCCACGGCGGCGTCGACATTGTCTTGTCCAACCATTACGCGCGCGTGCAGCCCGAAGACGATCCGGGCAAGGTCATCGACCGGTATGTCGAGGCCAACAATCTTGGGACCACGCGCATGTTGCGCAGCTTTGCACCTCTGCTCCGCGACGGCGCGCGGCTGCTTGTCATCGCAAGCCGCGCCGGCAGCCTGCGCGCCCTGGCGCCCGCGCTTCATTCGCGCTTCCAGAACCTGCAGTCGCTCGACCACGTCGACAGCGCCATCTGCACCTGGCGCGACGAGGTTCGCAGCGGACGAGCAGCAGGCCGGGCTTGGCCGGCCTGGATCAACATTCCCTCCAAGATCGGCCAAGTCGCCGCGGTTCGCGTGCTGGCAGGCCAGCGCCGCGCCGACGACTTGCGTCGCGGCATTCTTATAGCTGCGATCTCGCCTGGCTTGATTGACACCGGGGCATCGCGGGCGTGGCTCGATATGCGCGGGGCGAGATCGCCGGACGAGGTCGCCGGCCCGATCGTAGACTTCGCCCTCTCCTCGGCGCCCGATGAGCGCTTCTACGGCGAACTCGTCCATGTCGGACAGGAGGAGCCGGGTCCATTCAGTTCCGTCATATCAACTGGGTCGATCGTGCCATGGATATGAGCGGTCGCAACAAATCATCCAACCGCAAGCTTGTCGGGCGTCACCCTTCCGACGAGCAACCACGCCTCGGCATGCTCGTGAAGCAGGCCGAGCAGGCGATGATCCGGGCCAAGAGCACGACGCTGAAGGGGGTGGGATTGACGCCGTCGCAGTACGTGGCGCTTGTCGAGCTCGATCGGCAGCCGGGAGTCACCGCGGCCACGCTCGCGCGCGCCTGTCTGGTCACGCCACAGGCGATGATGATCCTGCTCAAGACCATGGAGCAGCAGGGTCTCATCACCAGGTCGTCGCATCCACGGCATCCCAACGTGCTCGAGCTGCACATGACCGACGTCGGGCGAGAGGCGCTTCAGGCTGCACGCGAGCGGGTTGATCCGATGGAGCGGCGCGTATTCGACGCCTTCTCCGCAAAGGAGATGGCGGTCTTTCGCGAGCTTCTGTCGCGTTTCGCCGACGCGTTCGAGAAGGGATGAAGCGAGTCCGTAACGCCGACTTTGGACACTTTGGTCGTGCCGGGATCGGAACAGATGCCGGATCGAGCCGGGAAGTTCTGGCCGCGTTGTATCAGCCCGGCAGGCGACCCGCGACATCGGTTGCGATCGCACGCGCGAGCGCGTGGAGCCGCTTCCCGAAACGTTGCCGGACCTGCTCTTCCGTCATCGCCGAGCGCGGGAAGCGGATCGACAGGCTGCCCAGCATCCGCGTGCCGTGGCGAATGGGAACGGCCATGCCGTGCAGCCGCGTCGGCTGCGGCGGCTGGGTGAAGGCGACACCTTCGCGGCGCACACGCGCCAGCACCTGATCGAGCGCCGTCTGCTGGCGCCGCGTCAGGCCGCCGATGTCGCGCAGGATCGCCTGCCGCTCCTCGTCCGGACAGAAGGCCAGCCAGACGCGGCCGAGCGCGCTGATCAGCACCGGCCGCCGCGCGTTGAGACCCGCACCCTCGAACGCCATCGGGCTCTCCGGCGCCGTCGAATGGCGGATGACGATGGCGCCGTAGCTCAGTGTCGCGAGATAGAGCGGCCAACCATGCTCCGCGGTGAAACGGCTCATGAGCGGGATGGCGGCATCGACCAGGTGATCCACGAAACGGATCGATTCGGACAATCCCAGCACGCGGTCGGTCAGCCGATAGCCTTGCTGGCGCGACAGGCGGACGGCGTAGCCCAGCGCGATCAGGGTCTGCAGGAGCCGCACCACCGTGGGCCGCGGCAGCCCGGTCTCGGCGATCAGCGTGCTGAGCGTCGAGCTGCGCCGGCGGCTGAGCGCCTCCAGCACCGCAAAGCTGCGGCGGACGGGTTCGATGACGGCGGTGGACATCCCGGAAGGCTAGTCCGTAATACGGACTTCGTCGACTTTCCCCGCGCCCACGCCGGCAGGCGGCGTAGGCTTGCGGTCAACGGAGGTAGCTCATGGCCTATCAGTCGATCGAGGTGCGCAAGCTCACGCCGACCATCGGCGCGGAGATCTTCGGGGTCGATCTCGCCAAGCCGCTGGGCAACCAGCAATTCCAGGAAGTGCACGATGCGCTGATGGAGAACCTGGTGATCTTCTTCCGCGACCAGAAGATGACCATCGACCAGCACAAGGACTTCGGCCGCCGCTTCGGGCCGCTGCACGTCCATCCCAACGCCCCCATCGCCTTCCCCGAGCATCCCGAGATCCTGGTGATCAAGGCCGACGAGAAGTCCAAGCACGTGGCGGGCGAGGAATGGCACTCCGACGTCTCGTGTGACATGGAACCGCCGATGGGCTCGATCCTCTACCTGACCGAGGTGCCGCCCGAGGGCGGCGGCGACACGCTGTTCGCCAACATGTATCGCGCCTACGAGACGCTGTCCGAGCCGATCAAGGCGCTGCTGCAGGACCTCACCGCCCTGCACGACAGTTCCAAGGCGCATTACTACCGCGTCAAGGCGACCGATCGCGACGACATCAAGTTCCCCAATGCCGAGCATCCGGTGGTGCGCACGCATCCGGTGACCGGCAGGCAGGGCCTCTACGTCAACCGCGGCTTTACGCTGCGCATCCCGCAGCTCAGGAAGAACGAGAGCGACGCGCTGCTCGAGATGCTCTACCGCCACATCGAAACGCCGGAATTCCAGTGCCGCTTCAAGTGGCAACCGAACTCGGTCGCCTTCTGGGACAACCGCTGCGCCCAGCACCATGCGATGTTCGACTACTTCCCCCATCGCCGCTACGGCCACCGTGTGACGGTGTGCGGCGACAAGCCGTTCTACCGGGCGTAGGGCCGCGGGTGCCGGCTCGCGCATCCAATAGTTTCATACGCACCGATAGAACATTGTAAAAATGTAGCCTTTGCGATTTCGCCGACCTTCGATCCCCTCTACCATGAGTGGCACGAGGGGGAGACCATGCATTGGCTCACGACGAAGCTCGCGGCCGTATGGTGGCTGGTGATGGCGATCGTGCGTGTCGCCTGGGCCTGCCGCGCGCCGGTGCTGTCGGTCGCAGTGGGCTTCGCGTTGATTGCCTTCACCGACCAGGCGCGCGATATCGTGATCGCAAGCGGCTCGCCGTCGCTCACCGGCAAATCAGGCATCTTCGTCGCCGTGCTGTTCTGGGCGGTGTTCGCCTGGTACTGGGCGCGCACCACACTCGACTATGATTTCGTCTGTCCCTTGCCGGGACCGGACGCGCCACGCTGGCAGGTGAGCTGGCAACGCTTCTGGGCAGGTCACATCCCCCGCATCATCGGCACTCTGGGCATCCTCTCCGTCGCCTTTGCCTTCCACAAGGCGAAGGCGGTCTACACCGCCGCGGGCGACACCGAGCACGCCAGCGCCTTCGGCCAGGACGTCTGGCGCTACGCCGCCTATGCCGTCGCGTTCTATATCCTGGTCTGGGTGCGCCGGCCGGTGATGCTGTTCCTGGTTCAGCACACCAGGCTGTTCGCCTCACCCGAGATCGCCAACTGGCTGGTGCCCGTCGTTGCACCGACCCCGCGCCTCTTCACGGGCAATCCCTTGGCGTTCATCGTGTTGGTCGCCTCGCTGCTGGCCTCGCCTTTGTTCTATTTCCTGGTCGCACACGATCCGGTCGGGCTCAGCGCCTTCTTCCGCGGCCCCGTGCCGGCGGTCCTGTTCGGCCTGGCGTTGATCGTGCCGGTGACAAGTGCGCTGGTGATCCTGGCTGCGCGCTGCCGGCTTCCCCTGTTCGGGTTGGTGATCCTCTGGATCGTCGTGGCGCCCGGCATCGTGGGCGATCTGCACGACGTCCGCACGCTGCGCAGCCTCAGCACTTCCGCACAGCCCTACAAATTCGAAGACAAACGGCCGCCGCTGAAGCAGGCCTTCTTCGACTGGTGGCAGGCCAACAAGGCGATCACCACACCGATCGCCTCGACGGAGGTGGTGGTGCCACCGATGATCGTGGTCGCGACCGCGGGCGGCGCGAGCCGCGCCGCCTTCTGGACGACGCAGGTGCTGGGAGAGATCGCCCAGCGCGAGGCGCATTTCGCCGATCGTTTGTTCATGATCAGCGGCGTCTCGGGCGGCTCGCTGGGCGCGGCGACCTTCCGCTCGATCGTCGAGGCCGACCGCCGCGCCTCCCCCGAAGGCGAGGGCTCGCCGTTGCTGCCGACCGCGGCGCGCGATGGTGCGAGGATGATCGAGAACGATTTCCTCGGCCCCGCGCTCACGATGGGCCTCTACGTCGACCTGCCCTCGGCGATGGGACTGCCCTTCCTGTTGCCGCCGTCATGGCGACCCGACGATCGCGCCGCCGCCCTGGAAAAGGCCTGGGAGACGGCCTGGGCCGACGAGAAAGCCAGAATAAAGGGCGCCGACAAGTTCGCCTGGACCGACGGCTTCACCGCGGTGTTCGGCGGTGCGCGGCCCTGGCCATTGCTGGCGTTGAACGGCACGTCGGTCGAGAAGGGCAAGCGCATCATCACCTCCAATACCCGCTTCTGGACCGGCAACGCGACCGATTCCCAGAATCTCTCCGGCGGCGTGACCCGTTACGACACCTTCAGCATCACCGGCTCCGACATCCCGATCAGCACCGCCGTCACGATGAGCGCGCGCTTCCCCGTGATCTCGCCGACCGGTGCGCTGAAGGACAACGATGGCAAGCTCTGGGCCCGCGTCACCGACGGCGGGCTGTTCGAGAACTTCGGCGCCATGACCACGGACGAGGTGCTGCGCTACCTGGTATCGCGCCTCTCCGAAGCGCAGAACGGCAATTACCCGACCGTGCCGATCGCGATCCTGATCAGCAGCGACCCCTCAATTGATCAGCTGCAATTGCGCCGCGATGGCGCAAAGAGCCCGGCGATGCCCGACTGCACGCCCACCAAGGAGGACGCGCGGCCGCAACCCCGGCTGCACCCCGGCAATGATTGGCCCGAATGCCCGGTGGACCCGAGCAAGGACGCGCGGCTGCTGGTCGATCCCGTGCTCGCGCTCTATGACGGCCGCGTGGCGCGCGGCGAGGCGGCGGCCACGTCGCTGTTCGATCGCCTGACCGATTTCCGCTTGCTGGTCCGCGACCGGCTGGTGGAGCACGGTGTTCCTGACGTCGAGCTGGTGCGGACCCGTCTCGGCCTCGATGACCACACCGACTTCTTCCATTTCCGTCAATGCCGGGTCGATCACATCAAGAGTCCGACCATGAGCTGGCACGACTCGGCCGAGGCGTGGAGCGCGATGCGCCAGATGTTGGGCCTCGACAAGGATGCGTCAGGTGCCATTCCCGATCCTTGCGGCAACCAGGCGGAGTTCTTCCGCCTCTGCGTGCGGCTGGCGCGGCTTGGCGGACAATCCTCGGACGATCAGGTCGCCACCGACAACTGCGCCGCGCACTGGCCCAAGCCCCAAGGCTGGACCTGCACCGTCGAGCACGACGGCGCCCGCCCTTACTGCCGACTGGAATAGCGCACGATTCCCATGCGAGGAAAGATCCCTCGGCTTCGCCTCGGGATGACCACTCTTGTTTGGCGCAAAGTGGCGCTAAAAAGCTCGGTGTCATCCCGAATCGCGCGGGGTAGTCCCCGCGCTGAAGTGAGGGACCTTTATCACCTGCTGTAACGAGGAAACTCGGTTGATGAAAAATGCACAGGATCGCGGCTGGATCGCCATCGCCGCCGTAAGCGGCGCGGTATCGGTGATCGTCGGCGCTTTCGCCGCGCACGGGCTCGATGCGACCACCGAGCCGGGCACCAAGGCGCGCGAATGGCTGCAGACCGGCAGCCACTACGAAGCCGTGCACGCGATCGCGATGCTCGTCGTCGCAGCCCTTGCCGCCAGCGCGCGATTGAAACCGGGCCTCGCCACGGCGGCACAGGTCCTGTTCCTCGTCGGCAGCATCCTCTTTCCCGGCGCGCTCTATGCGCTGGCCTTCCAGGGCCCGCGCTGGTTCGGCGCCGTCGCCCCGATCGGCGGCCTCGCCTTCATCCTGGGCTGGCTAACGCTCGCCGCCGCAGTGCTCGGCCGGCGGGTGACCTAGTAACTCGACTATATCGGTGGATGCAGCCCTGCTTGCCAAGGCTGAGTCAGATGCCCAATTTGGGACGATCATGTCTCTTGCCTTCACTCTCCTTCCTCATCGTGGGGTCATTGCCGTGGGCGGCGAGGATCGCGCCGAGTTCCTGCAGGGGCTGATCTCCAACGACACCACAAAGGTCGCGCCGGGCCGCGCGATCTGGGCAGCGCTGCTCACGCCGCAAGGCCGGTTCCTGAACGACATGTTCGTGGCCGACGGTGGCGACGGCACGCTCCTGATCGAGACCGAGCGCGAACGCGCACCAGCGCTCGCGAAGAAGCTCACGCTCTACAAGCTCCGCTCCAAGGTCACGGTCGAGGATCGCACCTCGACGATGGAGGTTACGGTCGTCTTCGGATCAGGCGTCGAGAAGCTCCTGCCGTTGGACGGTGCGGTCGCCTTCGTCGATCCACGCCTGCCCGAGCTCGGCGTGCGCGTGCTGGCGCCGGCAGGCCAAGCCGCATCGCTGCTCGCCGCGCATGGCGCCGAGCCAGCGCCGGTCGAAGCTTACGAGAAGCTCCGCCTCTCGCTCGGCGTGCCCGACGGCAGCCGCGACCTGTTGCCCGAGAAGGCGCTGCTCCTGGAAAGCGGCTTCGACGAGCTGAACGGCGTCGACTGGCAAAAGGGCTGCTACATGGGCCAGGAGCTGACGGCTCGCACCAAGTACCGCGGGCTGGTGAAGAAGCGGCTGTTCCCGGTGAAGATCGAAGGCCCCCTGCCCGCGCCTGGGGCCGTGGTGGAGCGCGACGGCCAGGAGGTGGGCGAGATCCGCTCCGGCGCCGGCGACCGCGCCATCGCCCTGCTCCGCCTCGACGCGGTGCGCGCCGCGGGCCCCCTGACCTCGGGTGAAACGCGCATCCAACCTGAAGTCCCCGCCTGGATGCGCCTGCCGGAACCTGTGGCCTGATCGAAGCCTCTTCTTTTATTCCTACCAGCTCTAATTGAATTCATGAGCACGCTCTCACTCTAATGTGAGGTCTTCGTCGGCCTGGCGCTTGGCGAGGCGTGGCATGCGGGCTTATGGTCCCTCCCGGTTTTGCACACTGAGGGAGTCGGCGCCCGTGAAGCTTATCAACCCCAATCCGTTCACCACGCGGCCCGAGATCGTGGGCACGTTCGGCGTCGTGGCTTCCACGCACTGGATCGCGACTGCAGTCGGCATGGGCATCCTCGAGAAGGGCGGCAATGCCTTCGACGCTGCCATCGCCACTGCCTTCACCCTGCAGGTGGTCGAGCCGCATCTCTGCGGGCCGGGCGGCGATGTGCCGCTGATCCTGAACAGCGTGAAGCGCGGCAAGACCGAGGTGGTCTGCGGCCAGGGCTCGATGCCATCCGGCGCCACCATCGCGCACTACAAGAGTCTCGGCCTCGACCTCATTCCCGGCACCGGCATGCTGGCCGCCTGCGTACCCGGCACCTTCGATGCCTATATGCTGCTGCTGCGCGACTACGGCACGATGCGCCTCGCCGACGTGCTCTCCCCCGCCATCGGCTACTTCGTGAACGGTCATCCGATCGCGGAACGCGCTTCGGCCACTATCGCCACCGTCGCCGACAATTTCCGCGAGAACTGGCCCACCTCCGCGGCGGTGTTCCTGCCCAACAACGATGTGCCCAAGCCTGCCTCGCTGTTCCGCAACAGCGCCGCCGGCAACACCTACGCGCGGCTCCTGAAGGAGGCCGAGGCAGGCGGTGGCGGACGCGAAGCCGAGATCGAGCGCGCACGCAAGGCGTGGCGCCAGGGTTTCGTCGCCGAAGCGATCGACAAGTTCTGCCGCACGCAGGAGGTGATGGACGTCTCGGGCAAGCGCAACAAGGCCGTGATGACCGGCGACGATCTCGCCAAGTGGGAAGCCACCGTCGAGGCGCCGCTCACTTATGACTACGGCCGCTACACGGTCTGCAAGGCCGGCCCCTGGACGCAGGGCCCGGTGGTGCTGCAGCAGCTCGCGCTGCTGAAGGGCTACGATCTCGACGGCATGGATCCAACCAGCGCCGATTTCATTCATTTGCAGATCGAATGCCTCAAGCTCGCCTATGCTGACCGTGAGGCGTTCTACGGCGATCCCACTTTCGTCGATGTACCGATGCAGACGCTGCTTTCCGACGCCTACAACGCCGATCGCCGCAAGCTGATCGACAAGGCGAAGGCGAGCCTCGAGCTGCGGCCCGGCAAGGTCGATGGCTACGGCGGCGTGGTGAAGCTGCGCCGTGCCGAGGGCGGACGCACCGCAGTCGCGGCGAGCGGCGCGGGCGAGCCGACGGTCGGGCGTATGGGCCAAACCAGCGGCGACACGGTGCATTTCGACATCGTCGACAAGGACGGCAACATGGTGTCGTCGACGCCGTCGGGCGGCTGGCTGCAGGGCTCGCCGGTGATCCCCGAACTCGGCTTCCCGCTCGGCACGCGCGGCCAGATGTTCTGGCTCGAGGAAGGCCTGCCGGGTTCGCTGGCGCCGGGCAAGCGGCCGCGCACCACGCTGACGCCCACGCTCTGCCATCGCGACGGCGAGCCCTACATGGTCTGGGGTTCGCCCGGCGGCGACCAGCAGGACCAGTGGGTGACGCAGCATTTCCTGCGCCATGTCCATTGCGGCATGAACCTGCAGGAGGCGATCGACGCACCCGCGTGGCACAGCGAGCACTTCCCCTCCTCCTTCTGGCCGCGCACGGCGCGTCCGGGCGTGCTGGTGCTGGAAGGCCGTGTGCCGAAGGCGACGGTCGACGAGCTCAGGAAGCGCGGCCACGAGGTCGAGATCAACGACGAATGGTCCGAAGGCCGACTCACCGCGGCTTCCCGTGAGGATCCCTGGCGCAAGGCCGCCGCCAACCCGCGCGGCATGCAAGGCTACGCGGCGGGTCGGTAGGATGGGTGTCTTCTGGACCGCGAGCCTCCGGCTCGCTCATGATCAAGAGCGCGCAAGATGCGCGCGGTCCGGAAGAGTTTGAGCCATAACGCGATGAGCGAGGCGCTGCTCGAGCTCAAGGAGCTTGCCGTCAGCTTCGCCACCGACGATGGCACCGTGCTCGCCGTCGACGGCATCGATCTCGCCCTGCAGCGCGGCCGCACCTTGGGGCTGGTGGGCGAATCGGGCTGCGGCAAGAGCGTCACGTCGCTCGCCGTGATGGGCCTGCTGCCGCCGGAGAATTCGGAAGTGCGCGGCGAGGTGCGGTTCGAGGGGCGCGATCTGCTGGCCGTGGCGCCACACGAGCTGCGCGATCTGCGCGGCGCCCGGCTCGCCATGATCTTCCAGGAGCCGATGACCAGCCTCAATCCGGCTTTCACCATCGGCAACCAGATCGTCGAGGCGATCCGCCGCCACAGCAAGGCGTCGCCCGCCGAGGCGCGCGAAAAGGCGATCGAGATGCTGCGGCGGGTGCGCATCCCGAGCCCTGAGAAGCGCATCGACGACTATCCGCACAAGCTTTCGGGCGGCCAGCGCCAGCGCGTGATGATCGCCATGGCGCTCGCCTGCGGGCCCGATCTCCTGATCGCCGACGAACCCACGACCGCGCTCGACGTTACCATCCAGGCCCAGATCCTCGACCTGATGCGCGGCCTGCGCCGCGACACGGGGACCGCGATCATCCTGATCACCCACGATCTCGGCGTGGTCGCGGAGATGGCTGACGATGTCGCCGTGATGTACGCCGGCCAGATCGTCGAGCGCGCGCCGGTGAAGGCATTGTTCGCGCGGCCCGAGCATCCCTACACCGTTGGCCTTTTAGGCTCGATCCCCAAGCTGGATCGCAAACGCGAGCGCCTGCCTTCGATCGAAGGCCGCGTGCCCGACATGGCGCATCCACCCGAAGGCTGTCGCTTCGCCGCGCGCTGTCCGTTCGTGCAGCCGAAGTGCCGCGAGCGCGTCCCACCGCTTGCCGAAGTGGCACCCGGCCATTTCACGCGATGCCGCCGCGCCCCGCTCTCGCAAGTACTGTCATGACTCATGGGACCGCGAGCCTCCAGCTCACTCATGATCATGAGCGCGCAAGATGCGCGCGGTCCGGAAGAGCCGGAGTCATGAGAGCGTTCCCATGACCGCCCTCCTCCAGGTCAACGGCCTCGTAAAGCACTTCCCCGTCTCGGGTGGCGTGTTTGGCCGCACGTCGGGCCATGTGCGCGCGGTCGACGGGCTCGACTTCGAGGTCGGGGACGGCGAGACGCTGGCGCTGGTGGGCGAATCGGGTTGCGGCAAGTCGACCGTGGGCCGGCTGGTGCTGCGATTGATCGAACCCACATCAGGAGCCGTACACTTCGAGGGCGAGGATCTGCTGGCCCTCGATGCGGCCGACATGCGCGCGCGTCGCCGCCGGTTGCAGGTGATCTTTCAGGATCCCTACGCCAGCCTCAATCCGCGCATGACCGTGGGCGCGATGCTGGCCGAACCGCTGATGCTGCATGGCCTCGCCGGCAACGAGTCCCAGCGCCGAGCCCGCGTCGCCGAGCTTCTGGAGCTGGTTGGCTTGCGGCCCGAGCACGCACGGCGCTATCCGCACGAATTCTCCGGCGGCCAGCGCCAGAGGCTTGCGATCGCCCGCGCGCTTGCGGTCGAGCCGAAGCTGATCGTGGCCGACGAGCCCGTGTCGGCGCTCGATGTCTCGATCCAGGCGCAGGTGATCAACCTGCTGCGCAGCCTCCAGCAGCGCTTCGGACTCGCCTACATCTTCATCAGCCACGACCTCGCCGTGGTGAAGCACATCGCCGACCGCATCGCCGTCATGTATCTCGGCAAGATCGTCGAGACAGCCGCAACCGACGAGCTGTTTAAAAACCCGCGCCATCCCTACACCCGTGCGCTGCTGTCGGCGGTGCCGCTGCCCGATCCCGCGCTGGTGCGTGAGCGCGCACTTCTGGAAGGCGACATCCCGAGCGCCCTGGCGCCACCTTCCGGCTGCCGCTTCCACACCCGCTGTCCCTTCGTGCGCGACACTTGTCGCCGCGACGTGCCGGCGCTGGAGGACGACAACGGCCATGCCACCGCCTGCCCCTGGTGGCGTGAATTTCCCCCGGCGCCGGCGCTCGAGGCGGGCGGCGCCCACGATCAAGACCGAACAAGACTCGACCGCCTGCAGGCGGCTTTCATCCCACAGGAGGCAACATGACCAAGACCTTTTTCTGTCGTCCTGAGCACAGCGAAGGACCTAGCAGAACGGGCAACGATTCTGTCTGCAGGGTGGGATCCTTCGCTTCGCTCAGGATGACGATGGCGATATTGGCGCTGGCACCGATTGCATTGACCGCGGCCACGGTCAATGCGCAGGCGCAGAGCAACCTGCGCATCGGGCTCGCCGAGGATCCCGATGTGCTCGATCCCACGCTCGCCCGCACCTATGTCGGGCGCATCGTCTTCGCCTCGATGTGCGACAAGCTGTTCGATATCGACCAGAAGATGAACATCGTGCCGCAGCTCGCGCTCAGCCACGAGACGTCGGAGGACGGCAAGACCGTCATCATCAAGCTCCGGCCCAACGTGAAGTTCCACGACGGCGAGGACTTCAACGCCGACGCCGCGAAGTACAGCCTCGAGCGGCACCTCAACATGAAGGGCTCGTTCCGCAAGCCCGAGATCGCAGCCATCGATTCGGTCGAGGTCGTGGATCCGCTCACCCTGAAGCTGAACCTGAAGGCGCCGTTCGCGCCGCTGCTGGCCCAGCTCACCGACCGCGCCGGCATGATGGTGGCCCCCAAGGCGGCTGAGACCGCGGGCGACAAGTTCGGCCTGCATCCGGTCTGTGCCGGGCCCTACAAGTTCGTCGAGCGCGTGCAGCAGGACCGGATCGTGGTCGAGAAATTTGCCGACTATTGGAACAAGGACAAGGTCCGTATCGACAAGATCACTTACCTGCCGATCGTGGATTCGACGGTGCGCCTTGCCAACCTGCGTTCGGGCGGCCTCGACCTGATCGAGCGCGTGCTTGCGACCGACATCAAGACGGTGCGCGAGGACAAGAAGATCAAGCTCAGCAAGGCGGTGTCGCTGGGCTATGTCGGCCTTACCGTCAACGTCGCCAATGGCGCCAAGGCCGACAACCCGCTGGGCAAGGACGCGCGCGTACGCCAGGCGCTGGAACTTTCGATCGACCGCGACGCGGTGAACCAGGTCGTGTTCAACGGCGAGTTCGTCCCGGGCAACCAATGGGTCAGCGAGCAGAACCCGTACTATCAGCAGAAGTTCCCGCCGCCCAAGCGCGACGTCGCCAAGGCCAAGGCGCTCCTGAAGGAGGCGGGCGTCACGACGCCGCTCAGCATCGACTTCATGGTGCCGAACGGCGTCGAGCTGAGGCAAGTCGCCGAGGTCGTGCAGTCGATGGCGGCCGAAGCCGGTTTCGACCTCAAGATCCGGCTCACCGAGTTCGCGACCTCGCTGAAGCAATCCGAGGACGGCAACTTCCAGCTCTTCCTGATCGGCTGGAGCGGCCGCACCGATCCCGACGGCAACTCCTACTCCTTCCAGGTCTGCAATCAGCCGCAGGATGTCGGCCACTATTGCGACAAGGAGGTCGATGCTGCGCACCATGAGGCACGGGTCGGCGCCGACGTCGCCACCCGCAAGGCGGCCTACCAGAAAGTCGCGGCCAAGGTGCTGAACGGCGGCGGCCCGATCATCTACCTCTATCATCCGCAGGTGCTGGTCGCGCATACCGACAAGCTGGACGGCTACGTCCCGATGCCGGACGGGCTGATCCGCGTCGTGGGGCTCACGCTGAAGTAGTCCCAAGGATTCGGGCCTCATGCTCGCCTTCCTCACTCGACGGCTGCTGCAGATCGTGCCGACGATCGTGCTCGTCTCGATGCTGATCTTCGGTTTGCAGCAGCTCCTGCCGGGCGATCCGGCGCTGATCATGGCGGGCGAGGACCGCGATCCCGCGGTGCTGGCGCAGATCCGCGAGCAGTACCGGCTGAACGATCCGGTGCCGGTGCGCTATTTTTACTGGGCCAAGGGTGTGCTCGCGGGCGATCTCGGCGAATCGATGCGGCTCAAGGCTCCGGTCGCAAGCCTCGTCGAGCAGAAGCTGCCGGTGACGCTGCAGCTTGCCGCCATGGCGCTGATATTCGCGCTCGGCATCGGCATTCCGGCCGGCATCGTCTCGGCGGTGAAGAAGGAGACCGCCTGGGACTACGGCGCCAACGTCTTCGCGCTATGGGGGCTCAGCACGCCCAACTTCTGGCTGGGGATCCTGCTGATCTTCCTGTTCTCGGTAACGCTCGGCTGGCTGCCGGCTTCGGGTTACGTGCCGCTGGGCGAGGACTGGCGACAAAGTCTCGGCACGACAATCATGCCGGCCTTCGTGCTGGGCAATGCGCTTGCCGCCGTCCTGATGCGCCACACGCGCGGCGCCATGCTGCAGGCCATGGGCGCCGATTACGTCCGCACCGCACGCGCCAAGGGCCTGCAGGAGGGCCGCGTGGTGCTGAAGCATGCGCTGCGCAACGCGATGACGCCGGTGATCACGCTGGGTGCGCTGGAGTTCGGCACGCTACTCTCGGGCGCGGTACTGACCGAGCAGGTCTTCACCATCCCGGGCTTCGGCAAGCTGATCGTCGATTCAGTGTTCAACCGCGACTATGCCGTGGTCCAGGGCGTCGTGCTGGTGACATCGACGATCTATATCCTGCTCAACCTTCTCGCCGACATCGCCTACATGCTCGTGAACCCGAGGCTGCGCGGATGACTTTGGTTTTCTGTCGTCCTGAGCGAAGCGCCTGCCCTGAGCGAAGCCGAAGGGAAGGACCTTGCGCCAGCCCCGACGCAAGCCCTTGCAGTTTGCGCCAGATCCTTCGGCTGCGCCTCAGGATGACAACTTGGGGGAGGCACTCCCAATCATGACTGTCGCCCTGCCCGCTTCCGCCGAGACAGCGCAGCCGGCCCGCGAGGAAAACCCCTGGGCGCGGGCGTGGCGGCGACTGCGGCGGCGCAAGGGCGCGCTGGTGGGACTCGCCGTCGTCCTGCTGTTCATCATGCTCGCGCTGCTGGCGCCTTGGGTCGCGCCCTACGATCCGATCGCGACGAGCTGGAGCCTGGTGCGCAAGGCGCCGTCGTGGGCGCACTGGTTCGGCACCGACGAGGTCGGCCGCGACGTGCTCTCGCGCATCATCTGGGGTGCCCGCGCCTCGCTCGGCGCCGGCCTGGTCTCGGTCGGCATCGCCGCGGGCGTCGGCGTGCCGCTCGGTTTGCTGGCAGGCTATGCCGGCGGCTGGATCGACGCAGCGCTGTCGCGGCTGGTCGACGCCATGCTCGCCATCCCGTTCCTGATCCTCGCCATCGCCCTCGCGGCCTTCCTGGGCCCGAGCCTCGGCAATGCCATGATCGCGATCGGCATCACCGCCACGCCGGTGTTCGTGCGGCTGACGCGCGGCCAGACGCTGGCGGCCAAGGTCGAGGACTATGTCGAGGCCGCCCGCGCTGTCGGCAATCCGCATTGGCGTATCGCGCTCCGCCATGTGCTGCCCAACATCGTGCCGCCGCTCCTGATCCAGGTGTCGCTCGCCATCGCGGGCGCCATTATCGCCGAGGCGGCACTTTCCTTCCTCG
>Ga0310811_10003095_pt1 | contig 20911 bp, 19 predicted proteins | sample YCmetagenome_FD_207642 | JGI IMG/M metagenome (GOLD analysis project Ga0310811, IMG submission 207642) | Soil microbial communities from experimental microcosm in Duke University, North Carolina, United States - YC | ecosystem: Engineered > Artificial ecosystem > Soil microcosm > Unclassified ...
GATTACGGCCAAGAGGGTAAGGATAATGGCAAGGGCGAGCGCCATATGGTGCAGCTTGAAAAACGCCGGCGACCAAATAAAGTTCAGGATCATCTGCGCCAGCCAAAGCTGCATCGGCAGAGCGGTCGCGTCATCCTGCAAATAGGTCCGCCATCCCGCCACCGCGATCATTACATAAAGGATCGTCCAGGTCGGCGCAAAAACCCAATTTGGCGGATTGAAAGCTGGTTTTTGCAGTCCAGCATACCATGCGCCCGGCAGATTGGTCGCGCCGATCGCCCAGCCAATGCCAACAACGAGAAGGATGAAGAGGGCAAGAGATTTGTGCCGCTTTGCCATTCCTCAACTTGGCTGGGCGGGGACCAAAAGTCGATAGGAGCGGACCGCCACGTTATGGCTCGTGGAGGCGCCGGTTCATTAGCTACGCGGCGCATGACTAAACGCGGGTAAATGGACCGCGTTCCGGGGATTTACGTCAGGCGCTGGTTGTTCTTGCTGGACTGCTCGCACTCGCTAACGGACGGCAAATTGCGGACCTCGCTGACCGGGTATACTTTCTGCGCGGCAAATTCGTTGGCGCCGACGCCCAAATCGAATTTGTGCTCGTCTATGTGTGCGTGTGATTCTGGGAAAGGCCGGTATATCAACAGCTGAAAGTTCAATTTCCACTCAACGCCGCCGCCCGCGTCGAAGAGGTAATAAAATTATTCAAGGCGAAAGAAGCCGCTGGCAGAATACTGGAAAGACGCGGAGCCGCTGCTTGATCGGCTCTCATCGTTTAAAAAAATCGCCATTTGCTTGCGCACGGACATTTAATGATAACGAATTCCAACAGCATTCCATCCGTACACTTTCGGCTATACGCACCGAGCTATCGCGTCTGACATTGCAAGCTATGCTGGGCGCTTTGGTCGGCTGCTCGACCGCATCTATGCGGAACAGCAGCTGACCTAAACGCTGCTACACTGCGGAATCGTCCATCGATTGTTATGGAACATTGCCTCTGTGTTAACCATTAGGTAGCGCGGCATCTGGGGCTGCCGAGGACCGTCAACGATCGGTAAGCTGCAACCACAGCGAGAAACGCCAAGGGGTTGCGTGATGTCAAGCTGGTGGGGAGTGTCGGACCGCCTCGAACCGACTCTATTTCGGCGACAAAACTGCGACTCTAACGCGCGAACGCGCTACGGCAAAGGTATAGTCCAGACCACACACGAGCCGACAGCGCGAACGCGCCAGGCGAGGCGGCGATCCCTACTGGATTTCTATCTCCGGCCCGCAGGTGCACCACTCAACAGTTGTCAGGCTAGGGCAACGGTGCCCTAGCGTGAGTTGCGGTCGCTCACTGAAAGTTCAGCGGAGTCTTCCTTCAATAGCGGACATAACGCATCGGGTCCGGCACGGCGGAAAAGTGCCAATACCGGAAGCAATGGACGTCCATCTATCTAACTGACACCGGCCTTTCGCAGGCCATCCAGGTACGTTTCCATCTGATCAGCGCGCTTGATGTAGAAGAGGCGCTCCTGTGCGAATTCAAGCGAGAATGCTGGCTTTATCGCAAGCAAGTCCTTGAGTGCTGCCTGCGCTCCTGGTTGATCGCCGAGATGTCCCAGCGCGGCTACGAGATGAGCCCGCGCCCAATATTGGGCATTGGGGACTTGCACGGCTCGCCGCGCCCAAGCGACTGCGTCCTGAAATTCACCGCGGAAAAGATGGGCCAGCGATCGATAGGAGAAGAAGCCCCAGCGAAACGGATCGTGGGGGCTCAGGCGAAGGGCCTGCTCGAATTGTTCGATCGCCTGGTCGAGACGACCTTCGTAGGCAAGCGAATCGCCGAGGCCGCAATGCGCAACAGCCGAACATGGATTGAGTTCCAACGCTTGTTCAAGCGCACCAATAGCATGTTCGTACTCGCGTCGCGCTAGGCGCACCCGGCCCAGCGCGAAGTAGCCATTGGCGTCCTGATCATCAAGCTGGACAGCACGTTCCGCCGCGGCGAGCGCCGCGTCCATTTTTGCCGGCTCTACCGACGCATCGAAATAGACCATGCTAAGTACAATCGCATACGCCAGTCGCGAATGCGCACTTGCAAACTCGGGATCAATCGCGATCGCCTGCTTGAGCATCTCTTGGCATTTGAGGTTGCTCTCAGACGTGAACTTATAGAACTCGGCCGTTGCGAGCTGATAGAGATCCCAGGCGCCGAGGTTCTTACGGGGGCGCCGCCCGGCCTTCTTCTGCTCGCTTAGTCCCAACTCTGATTCAATGCGAGCGGCAACCAACTCGGAAATTTCGTCTTGCAGGTCGAAAATATCGACCTTGTCACGGTCGAACCTTTCTGACCAGACGCTCCGCTCCGTCTCCGCGTCGGCGACCTGTACGGAAATGCGAAACCGCGTACCCGCCTTGCGCATGCTGCCAGTTACGAGATAATCCGCGGCGAGCTTCTTGCCTATCGTGTTGACACTCTCCTTTGAGCCTCGAAAGGCGAAAGCCGGGTTGCGCGCGATCACCGTAAGCCAGCGGTTCTTCGCAAGTGCTGTGGTAATGTCTTCCGCGATGCCATCGGCGAAGACGTCCTCGCTGGCGTCTTGGTTCAGATTGACAAACGGCAGGACCGCGACCGACGGTTTTACCGCGATCTCCGGCGACGCTTGATCGACACTGACATTGTCAGGATCGCTCGGTTCCGCCCGGCGGCCATTCTCAATCGGCGCGACAAAACGAAAACCCCGGCCATGAACGGTTGAAATCGTGTGTTGTGAAGTTCCATCATCCCCTACAACCTTGCGCGCTGCCTTAATCTGGCTGCTAAGCGCCGCGTCTGAGACGATCCGATCCCCCCAGATTTCCGCGTGGATCTCTTCTTTGGTGACGGTCCGGTGGCTGTTGCTGGCGAGGAAGACAAGCAAATCGAAGACTTGCGGTTCGAGGGGGATGCGCTCTCCGGACTGACGCAGCTCGAACAACGCCGTATCCAGCTCGAAACCGCCGAAGCGGATTACCTGTGGCGGCCCCTCATCGGAAGACACATCCACCCGATATGCATGGATGGGCCGGCTAATATTCTTGACTGTCTGCTCACCGAGCGAAACGAACCGAGCCTGAATATTGGCCCCGATATGGTCATGGACCTGCTTCGAAAGCACAATGCCGCCCGGTTCCGCGATGCTCTCGAGCCTAGCCGCAACATTGACGCCATCGCCATAGATGTCGTCGTCCTCAACGAGGATGTCACCGAGATGTATGCCGATGCGGAGCCGGATGCCATTCCTGTGTCCGGCAGAGCCTGTGCGGGCGCCAAGCTCGCGTTGTATATCGATCGCGCATTGCAGCGCTCCAACGACGCTTGAGAATTCGAGCAACGCGCCGTCGCCCATCAACTTCACTGTTCGTCCGCCGTAGTTGGCGACCGCCGGGTCAATAATCTTTGTCCTGACCTCCTTGAGCTGCTCGAGCGTACCCCGCTCATTTAACTCCATGAGCCGGCTGTACCCGACCACGTCCATCGCAACAATTGTCGTCAGCTTGCGATCCATGACACCCCTCGACGCGGCAAGTGCCCGATTCAATTGGTTCTTTACGGCAATTCATTTTCTCCGACGGCCTATACTGTATCTGCCGGCGGGCAAACCATGCAAGATTGCTCGACCTTGGGGTAATGGGCCGGCTGGCTTCAGGGCTCGCCGTAGCCTTCGAAGAGCACGGTCGACACGTACCGCTCGGCAGAGTCGGGCAGCACCGTCACAACTGTGCGGCCCTTCATTTCCGGGCGTCTAGCCACGCGTAGCGCGCAGGCAAGCGCAGCCCCCGATGAAATGCCGGCTGCAATGCCATCCGCAAGGGCCAATCCGCGGGCCGTCCGCAGCGCATCGTCGTTGCTGACGAGCATCACCTCGTCGATGAGTTTGGCGTCGAGAACCTCTGGCACGAAGCCTGCGCCAATACCCTGTATCATGTGCGGCGAGTGTTTGCCGCCAGACAGTATGGGACTGTTTTCCGGTTCGACCGCAATGATCCGTATATCGGCATTGCGCGCCTTCAGTACCTCGGCGACCCCGGTAAGGGTGCCGCCAGTGCCCACGCCGAGCACCAACGTGTCGACAATGCCGTTTGTATCCCGCCAGATTTCCTCGGCGGTCGTTCGTCGGTGGATTTCGGGGTTGGCCGGATGGCCGAACTGCCACGGCATCACCGCCTTATCGGTAGCAGTGACAATCTCCTTGGCTTTCTCGATAGCTCCTCCGATCCCTTTTTCGCGAGGCGTGAGTACCAACTCCGCGCCGAGAAAGCGCATCAGCCGCCTTCGCTCTATTGAAAAGCTGTCGGGCATGGTGAGGATGCACCGATAGCCCTTCGCAGCGCATGCAAAAGCAAGACCGATCCCGGTGTTGCCGGAGGTGGGCTCGACAATCACGCTGCCGGGTCCAATGCTCCCGTCGGTTTCCATTGCCTCCAGCATGGAAACAGCGATCCGATCCTTGACGCTCGAGACAGGATTGAAGAATTCGAGTTTGGCCAGAACCTCCGCCTGGCATTCATGTTGTTGAGCGAAACGACCGATCCTGACCAGAGGCGTGTTGCCAATCGTTTCGAGGATGCTGCCATAGACCCGGCCTCGGCCCGGCTTGTCCAAGACCAATTGAGCGGCATATTGATGCTTCATGTCGCTCTCCTCATGCAGGGTTGATCGCGCTGATGACCCAGGACGAGCTATCCATCACGATGCCGTCGGCAGCAATCTTTTGACGGTTGATGGCTTCCTCCAGCGCCGCTTCGATCTCGGCACGCTTGCGTTCGGCTTCGGGACCAGCTTCCCGAAAAACCTCGCCTGCTGGCCCGATCGCGAGTTGAAAGGCGATAGCATCCTTCACGTCCTTGCCGACCAGGACCGGCGCATCGACCCGCCGAAGCTCGATCTGTTCGTAGCCAGCGCTCTTCATCATCGCGCGTGCGACGACCGCATCGGACATTGAGAATGGGCCCGGCCCGCAGGTCTGGGCTTCATCGCCAGGAGGCGGCAGAAAACGCAGCACGACATCCTTGGCCATCGATAGCCAGGGATTATCCGCACGCTCTCTCCAGACGATGTGCACCATGCGCCCGCCTGGCTTGAGTGCGCGCCGCATGTTCCGCAGACCGGCCACCGGATTGGCAAAGAACATCGTGCCAAAGCGCGCAAATACGAAATCGAACTGATTTGTTGGCAGCGCTACCTCGGCGTCACCGCGCACAAAAGTGACGTTCTTTAGGTTGCGCGCGCGCACCTCGGCCCGGGCATGGTCGAGGAAAACATCGCAGCAATCGATCCCCACCACGCGCCCGGTTGGGCCAACCTTGGAGGCGAGCTTCAACGCGGTATCCCCAAAGCCGCATCCGACGTCGAGCACATGATCCCCTTCACGCACCGGCAGCGTGGGAAATACCGCTTCGCTATGATGAGAAAGTCCATCCACCAGTATGTGCTTGAACCGGATGAATTTTGGTGCGAGCACGTCGTTCCAGAAGCGAACAAAGGCGGTGTCCTCGATCATCTGGCCCTGTACGGTCGTTGTATCCATTATGCTTCCCTTTCGATTGACGGCCATTTTCGATGGGAAAATGAGTTACGCGCTTCGGATTATCCTTGCTTGGCGAGATCCTCGGGGAAGTCTGGATTTTTCATGAGGAAATGCTGAAAAGCGCTTTTTCCATTGGGGCGCCTTTCGGACCTGACAAGCACTGATGTAGAGGGCAAAGCCGACTTCCCAGTTGCTGGACTGAAAGGCCGCCGGTGCCCAGCCACAGCAGCACGCTTCTTGATCGGGCTAATCCAAGTTGTTAGGCTTGGGTGGTGAGCATCTTTGAAAGAAGGCCAAGAGGCAACCTGGTTCCAATCCACGCGGACAACGCGGGGACACGAGATTGGCTAGTCCTGCTTGAGGCGGCTACCATTGTGGGCCGTCCGCGAAACAAGCTTCGAGTGGCGCTGACCACGCAGGAGCGAAAGGTCGTCAAGAAATACCACCTCTTCCAGAAAACGAAGTATTTCCTTGTCGTGGATGGCTTCGACCCCCGGATACACGCGCTTTATTTCTGTCCCCAATTATACAAGAACGACGATGGCGAACTTGTGCCCTTGAGCGGACAGGAAATAGGACAGTTGATGGCCCAATCTCTTGAGGGAGGGGCTGTCGAAAAAGCGCCTTGGTATGAGCCCTCTGACGGCCTGCCGAAAGAGCCCGTTGTTAACGCAGCCCCGCAGATAGAATTTGACAGCTTGGTAGTAGAGCCCCCGAGCACGAAAAAAAATAAACCGGCTATGTTGCGAGCTGTCAGCGATAAGGAAAAAGCCGACCCGTCAACCTAAACATGACGGGGGCAAGGCTGGCGCCGAAAGAAGCGCAGTTGCAAGCGTCATCGGCAGAGGAAAGTCACTGGCTAAGATCGGCACTGATCGGAATCAGCTAAGGAGCCCGGAGATCGGGTCTACGACCACGCCGCGCCGACTTTTTAGTGGCGAGCGTAATTCTGCTGGCTCATTGCGTCACTCGATCAGCGAAGCCGGCACTTTTAACTGACCGCTGTCTCCGCGCACGTGCCACCGTACAATTTTGATTTCAGCAGTTCGAATTGCGGATCGCTGTTGCAAGAAGCGTCGGCGTCATTGGCCGAGAAAGCCACTTGCAAAGTGGTGTGCTGAGAAACGACTAAGACTGAACGTGCAAAGCGCGAGGAATTGGCTTTCTCAGTGGGCAAGTCGTGCAATTACGGCCGCTAAGCCGCGGAAGTCACGCTAGAATACTTGAAAACCCGTTTTCTCTCATATTATCAGTGACTTGCTGGCGGAGAGGGCGGGATTCGAACCCCCGATAGGCTTGCACCTATGCCGCATTTCGAGTGCGGCGCATTCACTCGCTGTGGCAATGCCTCCCGCAGCACGACACGCTCCAGCTTGGCAAACATTGACCGGTCCCCATCGACAATTCCCCGGGGTGGGATCATCGGGTAAATGGCGTTTTGTCGATCAGCGGATGCGCTCGCTTGACTTGCCGCGCGGTGCTGGGGCGGTCTATAGAAAGCCGGCCGGGATATTCAGCCGACATCACGATGACACAACGATGCGAGACTAAAATCGGGTCAAAAAACGCAAGAAGTGACTGATTTTATTGAATAGTTCGCGGGCGTAGTTCAATGGTAGAACGGCAGCTTCCCAAGCTGCATACGAGGGTTCGATTCCCTTCGCCCGCTCCATGCCCATTCTCGCGATAAATCACCGCGCCCGATTCATGCTCAATATTGCGGGTCGTACATTTGCGACTCGATGAAGCCCATCATGTCATTCGGCCGTGGCACGGTCGCAAGGCCGCGCTTGTAGGCCACTTCGGCCACTGCGACGGCGATGTGCGCCGAGACTTCCCGGATCCGCGGCAGCGACGGATAGAGACTGCCCTGTTCGATGTCGTCGGGGGTGACGAGATAGGCGAGCGTATGCGCCGCCGCCATGAACATCTCGTCGGTGACGAGCCTTGCTCCGATCGCGGTGGCGCCGAGCCCGACGCCGGGGAAGATGTAGGAGTTGTTGCCCTGGCGCGGCACGAAAGTCTTGCCGTCGAGGCGTACCGGATCGAACGGGCTGCCGCAGGCGAACAGCGCGCGCCCGCCGGTGTGGCGGTAAGCCTCCTCGGCGGTGCATTCCGCCTTCGAGGTCGGATTGGAGAGTGCAAACACGATCGGCCGGGCGTTTATCTCGGCCATGGTCTGCAGCACCGCGGGCGTGAAGGCGCCGCCGACCGCCGCAACGCCGATGATCGCGGTGGGCCTGAGCGTCTGGATCGCGGTCAGGAAATCGCCGACAGGTGCATGGTCATGCGCGTAGCGAAGCTTGTGATCGGTGAGGTTTTCCCGTCCCTTCACCACAAGGCCGCGCGAGTCGACGAGCCAGTTGCGCGCCAGCGCCTCGGCTTCGGATAGACCTTCCGCCGTCATGGCGGAGACCACGAGGTCGGCGATGCCGGTCGCCGCCTCGCCTGCGCCCAGGAACAGCACCCTCTGGTCGGCAAGCTTGCCACCGTTGACGCGCAACGCCGAGAACAGGCCCGCGAGCGCCACCGCGGCCGTGCCCTGAATGTCGTCGTTGAAGACATTCAACGCGTCGCGATATTTGTGCAGCAGCCGGAACGCCGAGTGATTGGCGAAATCCTCGAACTGGATCAGCACCCCGGGGAAAGCCTCGCGCGCCGCGGTGATGAATTCGTCGACGAATTCATCGTAAGCAGCACCCGTCAGGCGCTTCTGCCGCAGGCCGATATAATAGCGGTCGTTGAGCAAATCCTCGTTGTTGGTGCCGACATCCAGCATGACGGGCAGGCAGTACTCCGGGTGGATGCCGGCGCAGGCCGAATAGAGCGAAAGCTTGCCGACCGGGATGCCCATGCCATGGGCGCCGAGGTCGCCGAGGCCAAGGATTCGTTCGCCGTCGGTGACGACGATGAGCTTGGCCGGATAAGGCCAGTTGGCCAGCAATTCGGCGATGCGCCCGCGATCGTTGGCGCCAATGAACATGCCGCGCGGCCGCTGGAAGATCAGGCCGAACCGCTGGCAGGCGAGGCCCACCGTGGGCGTATAGATCAGCGGCTGGATTTCATCGATGTTGTCGCATACGACGCGGAAGAACAGTGCTTCGTTGCAATCGTGGAGCGAGTTCAGCGCGATGTACTTTTCCAGATCGCTGGGCAGGTCGCGCAGATTGGTCATGGTGCGCGCGACCTGCTCGTCCAGCGCGAGCACGTGCGCCGGAAGCAGGCCGCGCAATCCCAGCGCATCCCGCTCCGCTTCGGTAAAAGCAGTCCCCTTGTTGAGCAACGGATCGCGCAACAGCGCCATGCCGCGAGGTGAATCGGAAGGCCGCGAACTGGGCTTGGTCCGAGCCGGCATGTTCATGGTGTTTCCTCATACGCAACTTTTTGTTTTTCAGGATCTGCCGGTAAAGGCAGACAGCGTTTGAACGAGGTCGGGATAGCGAAGTGACCTGTGGCGTTGCCACTATTGGTACTCTGGCTCATTTGGCGAGCCAACCCCTTTTCGCTATTCCAAGCCCATTCGCCGCGCGCGCCAGGTGGATGTGTTCGCTGTTGCGAGACGAGCGGCCACCTGATTTCCGGGCCTGGCCATGTTCACGACACAAAGCCGGTCCGTATTCAAAGGAGAAGTTCAATGGCAACACCCAGCCTCTTGTCGGCGGGTTTGATTGTCGCCGTCATGCTCGCGACGCCCGTCATGGCCCGCGACGCCGCAGACCACCGCCACCTCACTGCCACGAACGCCGCGGCTCATCATGTTGAAGGTCATGCCGGCATTGATGTACCGCACGCCGCAACGCCTGCGGACCCCCAAGGTTACTCCTGCGACGTCGGTGACACCGTGCACATGTGCTGAGGAAAAAAGCGTGGCCGGGGAGGGCTCCAGATAGCGCGTCGTGACCAAACGTCTTGGCCGGTTTGAGCCTATCTTTCCCCGCCGATAGCGCCTACAGTCCTCAACGTCGCAAGACGATGGCGCTGAAACTTAGAGTGGACTGCGGGCAGACCCGGGGGCAGTACCCGGCGCCTCCACCTTAGCAGCTTGAGCTTAAAGGTCTCATTGCCTGCATGATCCGGTTTTCCGATCAGATCATGCTCAATATGAGATCGATTGTGCCGCAAGGCGTAATCCCAGGGCTGCTAAGGCGGGGGCGAACCAGGATCGATGGTCGCAAAGAAGCTCTGAATTGTGCTCGGCATGATACCGCCGTTATCGGGTCAAAAACCTAAATGCAAACGATAACGTTGCATTGAACGAAGTGCGCCTCGCGGCGTAACCTGTTCGGGGTTGGTCCACCTGGCAACAGAACGGCCATTGCCGCGTCAACCCTCGGGTTGGCGCGGCTTTTATTTGTGAAGCCGGTTGCGCGCCGCGCGTATCTTCAATCGCGATCATCATCGTGCTAGACGATTGGCGTGCCGCGAATCGGGAGGCGAACGTTGACCCAGGCGATCACTTCAACCGATGCCCCCCGCAACAGCCTGCTGATGATCGCCGCCGGTGGTTTGTTGTCCGGTGTGCTGACGCCGCTGGCGCCGCAGCTGATCGACCGCATCAGCGGCGGGCCGGGGGATTTTCGCATCGCACTGGTGGCGGTGCCGTTTGCCGTGCTGGTGTTCCTTGTGGTCCGGCGCTGCAGCGCCAATCCGGCGTGGGCGGCGCTGGTGGCAGGAATCGTCACCATGGTGGCGTTCGTCTGCGCGGTGAACGCTGCGATCTGGATCGACGGACAGACCAGCGGCGCCGACAAGATCATGCGCAACATCCTCACCGGGCTTGCCGGCGGCTTCGTCGGCGCCGGCGTGATGGCGCTGGGGATTGCGCTGCTGCCGGCGGGGCCCCGCGATGCGGTGACCTGGCTGCGGATGCTGCTGACGGGCACGCTGGCCGGCGCGCTGCTCGCGGTAGACAACGCGTTCAGCCTCGATCTCACTTCCGTGCTCTATCCGGTCTGGCAGGCGGCGGTCGCCGTGCGGCTGGCGATGGTGTTGCAGCGGGGCAAGCCGGCCTGACGTATCAAGGCTCGATCTTGAGTACGGCCTTCATGTTGGGATGAAAGCGGCAGTAATACTCGACGATGCCGGCCTTCTTCAAAACCGACGTCACCGTCTTTTTCGGCGGCATGGTGACGTCGAAATCGCCATTCCGCGCGGTTGCGGTATGGGCAAAAATATCCTTGTTGCCCCATTCGATGGTGTCACCGACTTTGGCGGTCGCTTCCGCCGGCGACACCGCGAGATTTTCCATCACGATCTGGATGGTGGCGGCATGCGCCGGGACGGCGCTCGCGCCAAAAATCATGGCGGTGGCGATGACAAGCGCGCGTCCCTGCAACATGGCGGTCTCCCTTACTTCAAGCCGGCCGCGACGTGTTCGGCGTGCTGCTGGTGGCCCTGGAAGATCTTCAGCCCGGTTTGCAGCAGGCTCTTCAGCTCGGCATTGCTGGCGGACGGGATCAGAAGCGTCTCCAGCGCGCCGTTGACGGCCTTGTGGTAGGCGACCTCGTTGGCGACATAGGCCTTGTCGTAGTCGGCGCCTTTCAGCTTGGCGAGTTCGGCGAGCTTGTCGGCGGCCTGCTTCGACAGCGTCTTGCTGGTGTCGTTGTCTTCGGGGGTCACCTTCAGCTTCTTGACGAGGTCGAGCGCCTGCTTGTTCACGGCTTCATGGTCGCGCACCATGTCTTCCGCGAACGCCTTGACGTCCTTGTTGCCGGCTTTCGAGATCGCCTGCTTGGCGGCGGCGATGTCGATGACGCCCGCGGTGTAGGCGATATGCGCGATCTGCGGATCGGTGGGTTTTGCGGCCTGCGCCAGCGCGGCGCCGGCGACGAGGCTCAACGCGGCAAGCGCCGCGCTCAATCGAACGAACATGGTTTGACACTCCTGTGTGCCGGCGCGAGCGGCCGGCGCTTGTTGGTTGCACAGGAATTGGATGGCGCGGGGTGCCCGAGGTTCCCGGAAAAATTAGGCGAAGCCGAGCCGCTTCAGCACCGCCTCGGTCAGCCGTTCGCAACGCTTGCCGGCAAACGGAAACGCTTCCATCACCACCGGGCCGATCTTCTTCTCGACATTGTCGCGCAGCATGACGCGGGCACGGTGCAGTCGTGTCTTCACGGTTTCGGGTTTCAGCCCGAGAATCTCCGCGGTCTCCTCGACATTCATGCCCTCGATCACGCGGGTGATGAAGACGAGGCGGAACGCCTCCGGCAATTCGTCGATGGCGTGCTCGACGACATGCTGAATTTCACGTTGGGCCATGGATTTTTCCGGATCGTCGGGGGCGGCGCGGGGAAACTGGATGATCTGGGCTTCCAGCATGCCCTGCGGCAGCGAGGACAGTTCGACGCCGGGCCGCTGGCGCCGCAACCGGCCCAGCGCCTCGTTCATGGCGATCCGCGACAGCCAGGTGGCAAGGCTGGAATCGCCGCGAAAGCCCTCCAGGTGCGTAAACGCCCGGACATAGGTCTCCTGCACTACATCCTCGGCTTCGCTGTCGTTGCGCAAAATGCCGCGGGCGAGCCGGTAAAGCCTGCGGTTGTTCGCCTGCATGATGGTGCGGACCGCGGCGTCGTCGCGCCCCAGCGCCCGGCGGACCAGGTCGAGGTCACCGGGGTCGTTCGGCGCAGAGTGCGGTAGCTGGGCGTGGTGCATGATGGTTCCACCAATATCTGGGTATTGGGGTTGGATGCGGCAAGGCGAGAAAGGTTCCCAGGATAATTGAGGCTGCCGCTATCGGGGTCGCCGGACGCCCGCTTTTGAACAACCTCGTCATTCGATCACTTCGTCGGCGCGGGCAAGGAGCGTCGGCGGCACCTCGAGGCCGAGGGCCTTGGCGGCCTTGAGGTTGACGATGAGCGTGAACCTGGTCGGCTGCTCGACCGGCAGATCGCCGGGGCGCGCGCCCTTGAGAATCCGATCCACGTAGTCGGCGGCGCGCCTGTGCATCTCCCCGTAGTCCGGCCCGTACGAGGTCAAGCCGCCGGCCTCGACCAGTTCGCGATAGGCATTCACACTGGGCAGGCGTTGTTCGGTGGCGAACTCCATCATGCGTTGACGATTGTGAAGAAATACCCGGTCGGCGAGGATGAGAAGGCCATCCGGCTTCTCCTTGATGATCGAGGCAAACGCGGTGTCGAGGTCTTCCGATTTGCTCACCTCAAGCGGATGCAGCTTGATATTCAAGGCCCGTGCTGCGGGGAGCGCCTGGCGCATCGACGCCGTATGAAATTCATTCGCGGGATTGAGGAAAAAAGCCACCCGGGCAAGGTGGGGCACAACCTCCCGCAGCAGCTCCAGCCGTTTACCTTCAAGGTCCGGCGCGATCGCGCTCAGCCCGGTGATGTTGCCGCCGGGTCGCGCCAGGTTCGCGACGATGCCGGTGCCGACGGGATCACCGACCGCGGCCATGACCACCGGCACCGTCGACGTTGCTTTCTTGATCGCGAGCATCGCAGGCGTTCCGGCGGTGACGATGACGTCCACGTTGGCGGAGATGAGTTCGGCAATGAGGGCAGGAAACCGCTCGTAGCTCCCTTCTGCCCAGCGAAACACCATCTCGACGTTGCGGCCCTCCTCGTAGCCGTGCTCGCGAAGGCCTTCGCGGAACGGTCCGATGAGATTGGCCTCCAGATCAGCCGTGGAGTTGCCCAGGAAGCCGACCCGCGGAATCTTCCCCCCACGCTGGGCGCGCGCCGCGAACGGCCATGCGGCCACCACGCCGCCGAGAAGCGCGATGAATTTCCGCCGCCTCATGTAGGCTTCCCTTCCTGCACAGACTCCATTTGGGCTGAAGCTATCACATTCAGGAGCCTCGCGAAGGACGCCAAAGGTTCCAATGATCAGGCGCAGCAGGTGCGGCTGCCCCGAATACGCCGGGCAGCCGCCCCGCCGACCGTCACGCGCTCGCAGGCACCTGATCGAGGAAGCCGGTGATGCTGCGGATGCGGCCGTCGCTGAGCTCGGCGAAATCGGTGCCCTTGATCGGGCTGTCGGCGCCGTCGGGGCCCAATCCCCAGGAAAAGCGGACATGGTCGCCGTAACCGTTGGGCTCGCCGATCAGGCTGAACTTGAAATCCGGAAAGCGCTGCTGGACGCCCGCGATCAGCGCGTCGACGCCGTCGTGGCCGTCGCCGCTCATCAGGGGATCGACATAGCGGGCGTCTTTGGCCCAGTTGGCGGCGAGGATCTCGCGGCGGCGGGCAGGAGTGCGCTCGTTCCACAAATCGATGTAACGGCGCGCGATTGTTTGGACGTCGGTCATGGTGCTCTCCTTGGTTGCGGCCGAATGGTTCGGCTGACCTACTATTGAAGGTTTGCAACGGCGGATCGATTACCTCGGAGGTCAAGGAAACGGCGCGAGAAGTGCGACGGATCGGCGTGACGTCATCGATCGGTTCGGTTGGCCTTCAATCACCCGTCCGCTAGAGTGGGCGGGAAGAGCCATCGGGCCCGCCATGAATCGCTTGACGTCCATCCTGCTTGGGATGTTGCTCGCATCGTCCGCAGCGACCGCGCAACAGCCGGCAAAGGTGACGGCTGATGAGGTTTACCAGCAACGCTTTACCACGGCAGGTTACCTGCGGCGCGCCGGCGCGGTCTGCAGGGACGATAGCAAGCGTACGATCGACGCCGCCATAGGCCTGGTCTCGGGCGACGACATGAAAGCGTTTTCAAAATCATTTCCCGGGAAGATTAGGGCGTGGATCGCCGAGGGGAAACAGGTGTTCGACATCGACGTCAGGCAGGGCGGCACCAGGCCGGCATGCGAAGCGGCGATGCGCGAGCGCCAAAAGGCCGAAGAGGCGGGCCGCCGGTAGCTATCGGCGAGCGCGCAATGACTGTCTATGCGCGCTGATGGTCTGCGCCAGGGTGTGTGACTTTCGGGCGGTCGAAGAAGCGGTCAGCGGAAATCTGAGACCATGGGCTCGCGCCGGCCTCACGGCGGCAAACTCTCGTTCAGCACGATGATTTCCGGAACGAGAAAGTTCGATGATGAGCGAGGGATCGCGGCGGCATGGCCCGCCTGTAACGAACTGAGTGCGCGAACGATCTCCTGCTCTCCTTCGGCACTGAGCAGCAGAGGAGCGCAGTCTTTCCCCGCGTCGCCGGCGGCCTCAATCTCCCAGCATGCGGCAAGAATACGGAATGCCAACCTCTGCGCGGCGACTATCAAAGGCCAGGTTCGGTCCGCCTCGGCACGCGCTCGCTCCGTTCCACCCGCCTGTTCCTCGTAGAGCAGGATCAGATCGAAAGCACTGGATCGCAAACGTCGGCGCGCGATGCGCGCTTCAGCCGTCGCTACCTCGCCGCGCGACAGAAACGGCAAGACAGATTTCGCTGCGGCGAGAGTTTCCAATAGCGCATTCCTCACCGTGGTGCTGTCCGTTCGGTAAGTAGCAACCAGCACAGCCAGCCCGACGCCGCAGCCGATCATGGTGTCGAGGCCGCGTGCGACGAGCAACTGGTTGACGTCGGAAGTGGCTGCGCTGCCGGCCGTCGCCATCAGCAAGGCCATCGGGGTGAAGAAGAACACGGCGAATGCATAGTTCGACCTCGCGAACAATTGACCAGCGAATTGCAGCACAACAATGCTTCCGACCAGGGCAAGCCCGCCGGGGTGAAGCCACGTCAGGACGGCAGCAACGATCAGGCCGAGGATCGTGCCGACAGTGCGCTCAAGGCCTCGTTGCAAGGCGCGCACCCAATTGAGCCCTTGATGCAGGATCAATACGGCGGCCGCTGCGGCCCAGTAGGAGCGTTCGAGACCCGTCGATGCCCCGGCAAAACCGGCGATCAAGGCAGCCGCCCCGACGCGCAGGGCAATGCGCGGCGGTTGCGACGCCCAGGCGAAGGATGCCGCGATCATTTCATACGGCCGGAAGAACGAATGTCGTTCGTTCGAACCGGCCGGGATATCTCCGCCCGGCAGCCCGGCCACGCGAGACTCGATGTTCCGGGCTTCGGCGCTTGCCTTTGGATCGAGCGAGCGGCCGGCACTACCCTCGCGTACCGCCGCCGCAAACAGACCGTGCAGCTCGCGGCTCCACGCCCGCAATTGACCCAGCTTGATATCCGGCCAATCGCGTGCCGGCTGCCACGCGATCAGCACTCTCCAGGCATCCTGCAGGCTCGCAGCTGCCTTGTGGCATGCCAGATCCGACTGATCGTTCGCCGCGCTCTCGATGAAACCGGCAACGGCGGAGGCGGCATTCGCCACGGCCTGGTACTCCGGCCCGCGCGGCTGCCAGAGCGCCCCGAGCATGTGCAATGTCCACGAGACCATCCCTCCGGCCGCGACAAGCAATGCGATCTGCGCGAGATGCGACCCTTGCCCAGCCATCGAGGTGCCGGCGGCACAAGCGATCATGAACATGTAGGCCCCTGGCGGCCCGACATTCAGCGCGGTGCAAAAAAAGCTTGCAAGGATCGCAATCAACGCCGCCACCGCGATGCTAATCCAGGGGTTTGGCACCGTGGCCGCCTCGACGCCCGCGACGACGCACAACACGAGGCTGCACACAATCAACGCCAGCAGCCTTGCGCGGTTGATGTAGGGGCGCCCGCTGCCATAAAGCGCGACGAAAGCGCCGAGATTGGCTGTCAGGCCGGCCCCTTGATTGTCCAACAACCAACCGGCAAGGAGGCAGACGCCGGAAGCCATCGCCGCTCGCGCCGCCGACACCAATTGACCTTTGTCAGGTTGAAGGTTTAGCAGAGTAGCAAAGCTTACCCGTGGTCCAAGCGGCTGCGGCGGGGTCGGATTTCTCGGATTTTCGATCATTGCCGAACACGTGCTGGCTGGCGGGCGCGTACTGCTTCTCGCCAAGGTTTGCATTCAGTCTTCTTCGATCTCACCGCCGCCGCATGTGGCCCCTGAAGGCTCTGTGGTCGTTGCGAACCGGCCGCGAGGCCGGCGCATTTAATCCGCACCTTCGTCAGGGATATTCAACACCGTTCCGCACGCCTTGCAATGCACCGCGTCGCTGTCATGGCGCTGCAGCCCACAGATCGGGCATGGGAATCGGACTTTGGATGGCGTCAACAGCGCCTTGGCAAGATTCAGGAACAGCGTCACGCCGAATATCATGATGACGACCGTTATCAAGCGGCCCACCGTGCCCGGCAGGGTGATATCGCCGAAACCGGTCGTCGTCAGCGCAGTAACCGTAAAATAGAGCGCGTCGGCATAATTGGCGATCTGTTTGTTGTGCGAACTCTGGGTTTCATAGACGATTCCGGTCATCACGAAGATGAACACGACGAGGGTCGTGGCGGCGAAAATGACTTCTTCATTTCGTCGAAAGAACGGACTGTCCGCCTGTAGCTGCGCCGCCATCCGGGAGTCGCGAAGCAGCGTCAACGTTCGAAGCGGGCGCAAAAAACCACCGGCTTCGCCCGAAAAAGGCATGAGGAATGAAATGATCACCACGATGTCGGTCCAGGTTGCGACGTGGGTGAATTCCTTCAGCCTTTGTCGGCTGACGAGCAGCCGCGCCGAGAAGTCCGCAAATATCCATATGCCGAACACGACGTCGAGCGCTTCGATGATCCTGGTGCGGGACATGAACGACGTCGCGACGATGAACAGGACGGTGACGATATCGAGCGCCAGCAGAGCGTAGCGAAACCGGACGCTGCGGAGAGTGTGGCCCTCGTAAAGTAGCCGTAACCTGTCCTGCCACGGTTCGGGGGGCATGGCGACGGACCGCGCCGATCTGCCTCCCGGCTCCGGGTCGACCGCAACAGGTGAGTCATCCGGTGCCATCTGGAAACCGTTGCCGCGCCGAAAGTCAGGCGGCCGCTCTGTTCTTTATGGCGCCGATGATCGCGGTCAGTATGGCGCCGCCTGCGCCGCCGGCGACCGCCTGCGACACAATACCGCTCACACTGAAATTTCCCGATTGTGCTGCCGCCAGGACAGAAGGCAGCAACAGGGTAGCGATCTGCCCGAGCAGCCCGCCGCCGACGAGGCCCGAGATGATGTTTCCGACCGTGCCCAGATCAAATGTGGGAGACGATTTGCCGGCTCCAACGCCGCCGAGGGCGCCCGCAACGAGATTGATCAGAATCTGTTCCATGTCGATCTCCTGGCAAATTGCGCAAATGAAACCAGTATCGATCGCAATTCTGCGACAGCATCGCGCAGGACAGGCTTGATACAGATCAATGGTTCAACCACGCTCCGAACATCCGTCTTGGCTGGACTTCGCCGGCAAACCCGACGCCTGCTTCGGGTCAAACTTCCAACTGGACGCAAAAAGGGGCACCCGGCGGGGTGCCCCTTCGTTTTTTTTGCAGCGCCCCGCGCCGCCAGGTCACTTCGGCGAAACTACTTCGCCGCCACCACCATGATCTCGACGTTGTACTGTGGCGACGCCAGCTTGGCCTCGACGGTGGCGCGCGCCGGCGTATTGCCCGGCGACACCCAGGCGTCCCACACCGCGTTCATCTCCTGGAACGTCTTCATGTCGGTGATGTAGATCGTGGCCGACAAGAGCTTCGACTTGTCGGTGCCGGCCCTGGCGAGGTGGCCGTCGATGGTCTTGAGCACGTCCTGCGTCTGTTCGGTGACGCTCTTGCCGGGCGCATTGTTGGCGACGACGCCCGCGAGATAGACGGTGTTGCCGTTGATGACGACCTGGCTCATGCGCGGCCCGGTTTCGAAACGCTGGATGGTCATGTTGTTCTCCCGATTTTGTTTGGCGCGCCTGCTTAGCGCGCCGACGCGCGATCGGCTACTGCGTTCTTCGCAACCGGCGCATTCCCGAATTGCCTCGGAGCAATCCACGGATTGCCGGTCCGCGCCCTCGCGCCGTCCGCGCATCCCGGGGCGTTGACAGGCGCGGCATTATCAAGATAAATTGGTCAAACAACCAAATTATAAAAAGTCGTCGGAGCAGGGTATTGACCGGGCTTTCGTGCGGGGATCTGGAGAATGTGATCGTCGAGAAGCTGCCGCCGGTCGATCACAACAACGAAACGGCGGAGTTCGCTTCAGAGACCGCAATCCGGATCCGGATGCCGTTTCGCCCCGAATACATGGGGCAGGATATCTGGCAGCACAGCGGGCACGGAGTGTTCTCGGGCCCCAAGCTCATGGGACTTGCCGATACTTCGATGTATGTCTGCATGCATGCCGCGCTCGGCAAGGACGTTGTCGCGGTGCTGAGCAACCTCGTCATCACCTTCCTGCGGCCAGCCCTCGCACGGGACCTGATCGCGGAGGCGAAGATCGTCCGCATCGGCCGGCGTCTTGCCTATCTGGAGACCTACCTGTTTTCGGACGGCAGCGAAGAACCCATCGCCCACGCGACGTCCAGCTTCGCATACCGGTTCGCCGCCGCGGCGCCGTGACCGTCCACAGCAATGGCCTGCTGTCACCTACCATCGCGGCTGCGGTCAAGGGTAAAGCGTTTTCAAGCGAAGTGGATACCGGTTCGCGTGAAGAAAACGCGTCAAAAGAAAAGCGAGAGCCCCGTTCCGATTCCATCTCTACACTGACGGCGATGCCGCGCAAACCAGATCCAAACCACACCCGTTCGAACGAAATCATACGCGCCACCATTCGCTGTCTGGCGCGAAGCGGGTTTTCCCAGTTGACCATGAAGCGCCTCGCGGCCGAGGCGGGCGTGAGCCAGGGCATTCTCCACTACTATTTCAGGGACAAGCGGGCGATTCTGGCCGCCGCGGCCGGCCACGTGATGGACGACCTCGATCTGCGGGCGAAATCGGAAAGCGCCAACCGGCGCGATGCCGCAAGCCGTCTTCGCGCCATGATCAAGGCCTGCCTGGCCGTCGCAACCGCCGATCGGGAATTCTGGACCGTGTTCATGGCCCTGTGGGGTGAAACCCTGCACGATCCGGCATTGGCGTCGATCAACAAGGCCACGTATCAGCGGGCGCGCAACGCGATCGGCGGAATTATCGATCAGGGGGTGCGCGACGGGGATTTCAAGCCGGTCAACATCGTTCATACCAGCGCGATGGTGCTTGCCCTTATCGATGGCATATCCCTGCAGCTTACCTTCGACAAGAACCTGATGACGGTCAGGACGGCCGAGCGTCTCTGCGAGAAGATTCTGTTCGAACACATCGGCAAGTGATTCCTGGCAATGTTTGCATCGTGCGTATCCGCAACGCGACACGCCTGATGAAGTAGGTTGAATAGCATCCGCGAAGGAACTGCGCCCCCTCTCCCGCGCTTGCGGGGGAGGGTTGGGGTGGGGGTATCGCCGCGAGTCGTCGTGTGGAGTGAGCCCCCACCCGCATCGCATCGGTCGACGCGATGCGACCTCCCCCGCAAGTGCGACCCGCAAGCGGGAGAGGTGTAGGAGCCTGCTGCCCGATCGATTCAATCCAACTTCATCGCGCCTTAATGAATCACGGAAACCTGCTGAAAAACGCCCAGATGGTTTCGGCGCCGTCGATGTCGTGGTTCTGGGGACCCAGAAACGCGGTTGCGATGCGCGGAAAGCGCGCATCGGAGAAAGCGCCGGGCATGCGGTGGCCGCCGCCGTTGACGCGATAGAGCACGACGTCGCGCGCTTGCGGGCAATCCGACTCGATGCGCGTCACCGTGCTCTGGTCGTCGGGGTCGCGATCCCCAAGATCGGTCACCGCTGCATCTTCCGTCTTGCAGCCATTGACGCGGCGCCAGAACGCCAGCGTGGCTGATGTGGACCAGAACCCGTCCACGGCGTAGTGGCTGGCGCCTTTGCCGCCCTCGAACGGGACCAGGGGATCGGCGGTGCCGTTCATCATCAGGACAGGCACCGGCTGTGACGGACGACAGGCCGCCGCCGATTCATCGGTGAGGTTCATGATGACGCTGGCCGCGGCTGCGAACAATTCGGGGCGGGCGCAAACCAGCGTCATGGTCATGGCGCCGCCATTCGACAACCCGGTGATATAGACGCGCTTCGGATCGGCTGCCCCCTCGGCAACATGCTTCTCGATCAGGCGGACGATGAAGGCGACGTCGTCGGTGCCGGCGGGCGGCGGCCGGCCGGCACGCCTGAAGTCTGGCCGCAGATCGGCCCAGGCGCGGTTGAGGCCGTCGGGATAGATCAAGCCAAAGCGCTCGCGGCTGGCGACCAGCGACCACGAGGTCCGCGTCCGCATGTCGGCGCCGGTCTGGGTATTGCCATGAAGCACGATGACCAGCGGCGCCGACTTTGTCTCGGGGAATTGGGTGAGGTAGCTGCGCGCCACGCCGCCGATGTCGATGGTCTCCGCGCCCGCGGCGCCGGCGCAGAGCATCATTGCAAGGCTAAAGGCGAGGATGCGGATCATGCGTCCTCCGGCACGGCGTTGCGCATTAAGGGGAGCGACAACGTCGCAACCGAGCTGCG
>Ga0310811_10003096_pt1 | contig 20908 bp, 25 predicted proteins | sample YCmetagenome_FD_207642 | JGI IMG/M metagenome (GOLD analysis project Ga0310811, IMG submission 207642) | Soil microbial communities from experimental microcosm in Duke University, North Carolina, United States - YC | ecosystem: Engineered > Artificial ecosystem > Soil microcosm > Unclassified ...
CTACAAATACAAGTAAATAAATGAATCAGAATAGGAAACTAAGCTTATGATAGTGAGAAATATATCCTAGTATACTTCCCTAATCATCTCCTTCTATATTCCTTATCCTATATGTCATGGTATGGAGTGCATACCATGCATGACACCGGATGGGAAAACCCACTACCCTCTCGGAATTCAAGACTCTTGCCCAGACCATCGACACCTGATACTGGGAATGCAAGGGAGAGGTCTCTCACGAAAGCAAAACCTCTTCCAACATTCCCAAGCAGTCAGCTTCAGACCAGACCAATTCCAACACGTCCGGATCCAGAAATCAGAAATCTGGACATCATAGCTCCAGACAAAACAAATCTGGAAAGCCCTCTGTGTTCTCCACTTCATCTGCTCCAAAGCCCCTGGATCTTACCTCCAAGTTGGGCAAAGATGGAAAGCTAACTTCTGAAGAATGCCAGAGGCGTTTGGACAAAAAGCTCTGCTTGTTTTGTGGCAGACTTGGACACACTGCCCAGGACTGCACTAAGTTGACCTCATGAGCTGCCAAAGGCCGAGCAGCTAAGGTCACTCCGGAAGCCAAACTGGAAGCCTCATCTGAGGGGAAAAAATAGTTCATGACCCTCCTGACTCCGTATGGGATGAGGGTTGCATTAACTCAATCTGTACAATGGAGTTATGTCTTAATGCTGCCTCTGTTTCCGATCCAAACTCTCTCTGTCCATATATCAGTATTCCAACCTATTCCCATATTCCCGAATTTCCAGCTCTCTTAGATTGTGGATCCTCTCATTGTTTCATAGATTCAGATTTCATCCAAAAACATAAATTCCCTACATACAAAGTCCCTCCGCTTATTTGATGGTTCCTGTAATAACAATGTTTCTGAAGCCATAGAACTTCCTGTCTGTTTTTCCTCTGGTGTGGTTACCTCTGATACATTTTATGTTACCCCTTTGGATTCATCTTATTTTATCATCCTCAGATATAGCTGGCTCACCTGACACAATCCATTGATTGACTGGGTTTTGGGCAGCATTGAATTCCAGATGACTTCTCATGGAATGCCATTGACCCCTCTGATGTCACCTCCGCCTCCGGATATCCATGCAGTGGAAACCTCCCCTCATCCAACCACACCAAGGACCCCTACTAATAAATCTGGACCTCACATTTTGCTCATCAATGCAGTAGCCTTTTGCAGGGCCTGCAAGATGGAAAGTTCCCAACAGTTCAGTATTTACATTCATCCAACTGGACTGGATCTCTGGTCCGTTGCCTTCTCTTCTGAAGCCCCTAACCTTTCTGGAGTACCTCCAGAGTATCAGGAGTTTGCAGATGTCTTTGATAAGGGCAAAGCCAGTCAACTCCCTCCCCATCGTCCATATGATCTGAAAATTGATCTGGAAGAAGGAGTTGATCCGCCCATTGGAACCATATATTCTCTCTCCCCGGTTGAGCTTGCAGCCCTACGCAAATTCCTTGATGAGAATATTGCAACCAGACTCCTCTCCTCTCCACATGGAGCCCCTGTCCTGTTTGTCAAGAAGAAGGATTGCTCCCTATGTCTTTGTGTGGATTTCTGAGGCCTCAACAAGATCACCAAGAAAGACTGATACTCTCTACCTCTCATATCCGACCTCTTAGACTCTCCAAGCCAAGCTAAAGTCTACACCAAAATAGACCTCCGATCCACCTATCATCTTGTCCAGATAGCAGAAGGAGATGAGTGGAAAACAGCTTTCTGGACATGCTATGGCCCTTATGAGTGGTTGGTTATGCCTGAAGGACTCACTAATGCTCTGGCCGCCTTCCAGCGCTTTGTCAATAGCGTCTTTGCGGATATGCTGGACATATGTGTTATTGTCTATCTGGATGATATCCTCATTTATTCTGAAGATCTTGCAACCCATAAAGAACACATCTGAGAAGTTCTCCTATGACTCCAGAAGCATCATCTCTATGCTAAACTGGAAAAATGTGAATTCCATTCCTCTTCTGTGGAATATCTCGGATATGTCCTTTCCCCAGATGGTCTTACTATGTCATCTGAGAAGATCCAAGCCATCACTGATTGGCCGGAACCATGGAAAGTCAAAGATGTACAATCCTTTCTCGGATTCACAAATTTCTATTGTTGTTTTATCTTCAACTACTTGGATATTGTAGTTCTGCTCACCATTTGACCCACAAGAATATTTCTTGGAATTTTTCCGAGGAATGCTGGAGATCCCTTGCAACACTCAAGAAAGCTTTTATGTCCACCCCAGTACTTACCACTGGATTCTGGATGCTCCTATTGTTGTGGAAACCGATGCCTCTGACTATGCCATTGCCAGAATACTTTCCATTGTATGTCCGGACTCAGAGCTTCGTCTGGTAGTGTTCTACTCCAGGACACTTTCCACTCTGGAACTTAATTATGACACCCATGACAAGGAACTGCTAGCCATCTATGAAGCTTTCTGGACCTGGTGACATTACCTGTGTCATATCCCATACATTCGCACTTCTCATCCGAAGTTCCGGATGTCAGATCCGATCAGATCCGATCCACGGATCCGTACCGGATCCGTCACGATAAGCTTCTTCATTCATATCCTGTTCATATAACGTTAAACACTGCTTATTTCCTCCATTTAGTATATCCTCCTCTCCAGTGTATTGGTTATGCTTTCTTCCGGCTATGTTCTACTGATCCGTTTCACTTGTGATTAATTTCCGGCTATGTTTACTGATCCGCTTCACTTGTGATTATCTTCCGGCTTATGTTTGACTTCTAATAAGTGTTGCTTATACATTGCGATACTTTGTGCATAGCCTCTCGCGTAGTTCTATCGTATATAAACTCTTGTATATGTTATTAGCACCCCAGTTTGAATATCATCTTATTAAGGATTGTATCCAATAGTCTATACGCATCCGCCTCTATCTACGGATAGTCAATACTCTGTTAGTTTCTAGTCCTAGACTTGTCTAGACTAGTCCTTATACTTCCGTCCGATATCCGGACGCCATCCGGATAAGTATACAATACTATTCCTTATCTTCGGATAGGAATACGATACTAATCCTTACCTTCGGATATCATACAATACTATTCCTTGTCTTTGGATAGGAATACGTTACTCTCCTCTATACCCAGATACCATACGATAGTCGTCCGGACCTTCGGATACGCTACAACAGCCATCCGGATCTTCGGATACGATACGTATAACATTCTGAAATACAGGGCTATACTCGGGAAAGGGGCACAGCGTACGAGCTGAGGCCGAAGCCCTTCGGATCCGTTACCTTTTGAGTACAACCTTAACAACCTGGAAGGTTTGTCCAAACCTGTGGATGTTATCATGGATGACAAAAACCTTGAGTACTTCACAACTACAAAACTCCTCTCTCGCCATCAAGCCTGTTGGTCAGAATTCCTACATCAGCTTAACCTCATCATCTGTTTCTAGCCCAGAAAACTTGGAGCTAAACCGGATTCCCTCACTAGATGTTGGGACGTCTATTCCAAAGAGGGGGATAAGGACTATGCTCAAGTTAATCCTCATAATTTCCGGCTGGTATTCACTTCTGAACAGTTAGCTTTGTCCCTACAAGCCTCAACACTAGCAACCCCAGTTCTTAGAGCAGCTGTTATAATGGATATTGACCAACTCTGAAATGACATCCAAGATGGACAGTAGATAATAGTGGTTTCCTCCACTGTGACAATCACATATATGTTCTGGAATCCAATGATCTAAGGCTTTGCATCCTCCAGAATACTCATGACCACCCCCTATCTGGACATTTTGGTTAAAACTGGATACTAGAACTCATCCAACATGAGTATACATGGCCTGGTATACACACCTATGTCAGGAAATACGTCCATTCTTGTACTACCTGCACCTGAGCTAAAGTTCCAAGACATAAACCTTATGGATTGCTCAAACAGCTCCCTATCCCGGAAAAACCTTGGAATTCCATCTCCATGGATTTCATTGAGAAACTTCCAGATTCATCTCGCTTCATGGCCATCCTTGTCATCATAGACTGATTATGCAAGCAAGCAATATTCGTTCCAACCCATGATACCATTACCTCTCTGAACCTCGCAAAACTATTCCTAATCCACATGTTCTCTAAACATGGTATTCCATCCCATGTTACCTCTGATTGAGGTACAGAATGTGTATCCCACTTCTTCTGGTCCCTAGGCAAAGCACTGGATATGGTTCTTCATTTCACGTCTGGATATCATCTGGAAGGAGATGGTCAAACGGAATGAGCCAACCAGACCCTGGAACAGTACCTCCAGATTTATTGTAACTATCAACAGGATAACTGGTCTGATTTATTACCCTTGGTGGAATTTGCATATAACAACGCTCCTAGTGCTACTACTGGAGTGTCACCTTTCTTCACCAATAAGAGCTATCATCTGAACATCTCCATTCATCTGGAATGCGACCTCTCTTCCACCTGTGCCTGGGATTATGCTATTGACCTCGATGAACTCCACCAATTCCTCTAAGAGATGTCCCATGCACAGGAGTGCTATCAAGGCCCTGCAGATGCTAAACCTAAACCTGCTCAGTATTTCCATTCTACCAGACCCTCAAAGAAACTCTCAGAAAAGAACTTAGGACCTTTTGAGATTATAGCACATCCTGGAACCCATTCCTTTACCCTTCATCTACTGGATTCTATGAAATCCATTCATCACATCTTCCATGTGTCTCAGTTAGAACCCACAGTTTCCAATACCATCCCCAATCACATTCAAGCACCCCCACCCCCAGTGGAAATTGATGGGGAACCTGAGTATGGAATATCCGAAATCCTAGACTCCAAACTCGACTGCTGGAGACGCCATTGCCAGCTTTTATATCTCATCTGGTGGTCTAGATATGAAGGGACGGATGAAGAAACATCTTGGCTACTTGCCACAGAGCTTGGGAATGCTTCAGAACTTGTATCTGACTTTCACAATGCATATCCAGACAAATCTGGTCCTATTTCACTACAATGAGCTACATGCATGCAAGATATAAGTACATTTAGGGGCCAAAGCAGAAATCCAGAAGTATTCAAGCATCAGTTTCCATGTCACCTCCGGATCCGCTGGATCCACCAGCCTCATCTTCACCCTCCTTCTCTCCCAACCCTTCCACAGGACTCTCCTGTCTGGATGGTCCAGACCCAGATCTGCTGGATCTGCCTCTAATAGCCTCCAAGAGAGAGTTATGCAACTCCCTCTGCTAGTCAAGGAACCTGAGCATGCTGATACTCATCTGGTCTGCTGCAGCCCTACTTCCTTCAGCTGCCTGAATGCTCCTCTCCAGAAGTCTGTTGGTCTAGGCCAGTTCAGCAACAATGCTGTTAGCAGCAGCAACCCAGGCCTGGTCATCATACTCAACATCTGCTGGATCCACCCCAATAATAGTTGCTGGATTAGAAATAACAGTGACCTCCTCATCAGAATCTGGATCCGGACTTTGCTGATGCCTTTTGCCCTTGCCCTTAAGTGAAGGAGTCCCATCCAGATGACTCCTTTTCTTTCCAGATGCCTTAGAGTGGTGCTGCAAGTTCTCAGTAGGACTGAGAGGATGACCGGCACAAGATTCCTTTGTAACCTGGCAGACATCATAAGCCTTGATCTGTCCGGATGTCAGTTTCCATACCTCTGGATATCCAGATGAAAGTGACTTACAGAGGATTTGTGTTCTGCATCCTCCCAAGAGCACACCTGGCCCTTAGAAACACAGTTCCGGCAGGCCCGTTTATCATAGTCATGCTGGGGCTAAGTAACTCATTAGATCTGGACGAAAAAATTGACTATAGGAGACTCAATACTTGTCAGTGAGTGGAGTTTAGTGTTTTAATCTGTTTTGAAATTGTATTAATGTGAGCACAGGCGCTACCAGTCTGCTCGAACCAGCGCCAATCAAAAGTGCTGGGCAGTATCACAATTTCCAGGGTCCCTCAGGTGATGAATACTGCACTCCAGCATTGAATCTGAAGTGATCACCTTTGATAATGTGCTGCTGCTTTGTATGGAGGCACACCAATTCATCAGATATTTCATCTATTGCAATCACACCTGTGGCACAGATGACATGTGCAGATGGGCTTACTGCAACACCCCACACACAAGTCACACAGCAAAAAATGTGATCCAACTCGCCATTGCAATCTTTCCTTGAGGTGAGCATTCAAACTTGAACTCATAGTTTCATTTTTCTCATGAATTCTACAGGCTAATGCTACACAGCCATTTGGAGGCAGTGATATTGTTGAGGAAGGGTATGACTATTTACCTGACAGCTTTTTCCAGGTGCATCCATGTTTTATTGCTCAGACGGCACTGAAACTGATGTCATGTACCCATTCATTGCAGTCACACCTTGATTCAACGCTATCTCAACCATCTGCTGCTTGTCGCGTTTGGAATGTCATCCTGAAACAATACCAGTCTTCTAGAATGCATGGCAGTCTCTCTACCAGCTTCTGCCTCTCTTATGGGAGTGCACATGTGCTCCTCACTCATATACCATTGCCATTCCAGCACCCTCACCCCGACACCAATGACACAACTGAATCTCAACAAACTCAGCCCCTACATACCATTGAAGTTGCTGCAATATGGGACAAACAGGTTTGTCAGTCTTCAGAGGACACATTTCCCTCTTCACCACTTTCCTTTCAGTCACTGTTTGTTGCTCGACAGCCAGAATGTGACAAGGCAAAAAGACTGCTGCCACAAAAAGTCTCATCAGAGACTCAGACATTGTTCCAGTCATTGCAAAATCAACCTGCCATTACCTCAACTTCCGCAACAGCTCCCATTCCTGGCACCAGTACTATGACATCAAGTGCGGAGACCACACAGTCATGGCCTATCCCATTTTGGGCTTGTGTTGTATTTTTCCTCTGCTGTGTCATTCCTGCACCTATCAGTTAATGTGTATGAGCGCGCCGTTCATTCACCTTCAGACGTTTTCAATGGGGAGGCGTGCTTTGGATGAGTGAAGCATCACGAGGTAGTCTAGAGTCTGCTCTTTGAATTGAAATGTGATTATCTGTATTTTCATCTTCATGCTTACCATGATAACTATGATTGCTTCTGCAGGATCAAATGTTCAGTACTAAACATTAGATTAGATAGGTCAGAAAACTAAGAACAGATGAGACAGTTCAAAAACAACTTGATCACACATTATTGCAGTTTGCAACAATCAGTATGTAGGGAAATCATAATTAGTTCAATTTCAGTGCACTGCAGCATGCTGAGGAATGCAAAGGGAAAGAAAGTAGAAGGTTGTCTAGGCAAGGGGCTGCACATTGTCGAAGACACAGATGCCAACCCAGCCTGAGACCCAGCTTTGTGGCCTTCATGCTAGAGGTCCCCATCCTTGTCCCAATCGCTCCTTCATCCCATGATCCACCCAGATTCTGCAACCAACTTCCCATTATAATGCCTTGTATTGCCATTGCACTGGTACTGATGCTTCTTGAAGACAGGTGTTGTGTCGAAATTTACAGTGGGTGATGACAATGTGCGAATTGTGCATACAATTTTTCAAAGTCAGCTGGCTAAATGCCGGTCAACAAACAACACGTCAATAAGACATATTTACCCCTTAATCCTTGACTCTTCACACATCATGTCTTTGCATTGTCAAGCTCCTCTGATCCCCTTGATTCACATTCAATATATGTACATAACACTACCGTTTCTTCCGCTGGATACTCTCCAGAGCCTGTGAAACTTGGAAAATGCAAGAATAAATGCAAATGGTTGGAGTCGCCAGAACAATCAAGGCCCAGTAAATGCAAGCACAGGCATTCCTCTAGTGACACCAGCACTGATGACTTTATCAATTCCATTTCATCAAGCTCTCGCAAGAATGTAATGAGGTAATGTAATTTAATCTGTGTAATGAGGTAATGTAATTTAATCTGTACCATACCAATTTTGACCTTCAGAAGCAGGAAACATGAGGATTCAAAAACAGATGACACAGAACTATACCAAAACACAGAGAGGAAGGCTTCGAGCCTTTTGGATACATTTGGCATACCTTCCACAGCCTTCAAGACTAGTCTTCAATTTGACTCAGGGGGTAAGCATGATCTGAAACAGTATGTACCTTATATCTATCTGACATAATAGCTAACTTGCTACAGACCTGAAGATGTCACCAATTGGCATTTATTACTTTACAATAACATTATTAACTATATTCCTGATCTTAAAAGCAAGCTCAACCACATATCAAGCAAAAAACTCAACATAATCATTGCAATAGTAACTATATATGCATATATGTGCTTGTTTCCACTCAAATATGACCTTGACAACTGATCTTTGCATTACAGGTATCAAAGGGTATGAGTGACAGCATATCCACAGATCTGAGCTCCATCAAGCACAAGGGCCTGCAATACATTGGGCCAAATATGTATAGTAAGGCCAATGCTCTTGACCCACCAGTTCCAGAAATCAAGAATAAGTTGATGCGTGGGCTCGATCACCCACAGTTGGCCTGTTTGCTTTGCCCTTGGAAGAAATTGGATTGGTTTGACAAGGACCCTGATTTGTATGTATGTTTCACTTTTCATTATTTGTACTGATGTCACTATGTTCAGTGCTATGGCTGCCTTGCAAGCTGGTAAAATTACTGTGACAGCACACAACTGGCCAACTTTCTTTTATGAACATGATGTTTATGATGCTGCTGAGAAGACACATGGCCTGTTTTGAAACCACATTATTCTAAGGGTGTGTCTTCATCTTGTACACTGTCATTTATTTATAACAAAATTACTATAGTTTTATAAACATCTCTTTATTGGACCATCATCTAACATGAACGACTCATCAAATATTCGCAACTCTGCAAAGCCATCCAAAAATTGTGCATGGGGGCTGACAGCTGTTAACAAATACATCATCACATATGTTCACATTATTGTAAGTTTAGCTCTTCTGCTATTGGTATCAACACCCATTTCATAAACCCATAGACATACTTTACAATCAGCAGTGCTCAGCACTGGACACAGTGTATTGGTGACATGGACTTGGATGAGCTCCTCTGGGCCATTATTGAAATGCTAGACAACAACAACAATCCATGGGTCAAGGACACTCTGCTGCATGGTCAGTTCAGTGCCAATCACTTGCAGGCACCTTAAACCAACTAAAGACAACTCACACTCAGCCAAGCTCATGCGAAAGGAAAGTGAGGATGATATTGCACAAATTTGTGCTCAGAGAGCTGCACGCTGTTCTGCATTAGATAAATCAATGGCATGTGATGAATACACCATCACATCCAGGCCACCCTAATGAGCTTTGAGAGCCCTCAACAAGTGGCAAGCATACCTGCCCTGTAGAGCACCACCCTGAAAAGGATATCCCATGTGTGCCCAAATGAATTCAATATGCAAATGAGGACCTTGACTTACCATGTCCTCAAAAGGCCAACACTTGGTGCCATGCTTCAGCTTATGATGACAACAATGACGACGAAGAGGTTGCAGTGACACTACCAAAACAAGCCCACCCTCTACAAGGTGGGCAACAGCAACCACTGCCTAACCAGTCCCTGCCCCAGCACTGTCATGGTGTAATCTTTTTGGATAATGACAAAGACAAACTAGTACCAGCTCAAAAACCAACTTACCACTCAGAATTTGATGCTCAGGAACAGCTCTGGTCTAACTCCCACATCCCATTACCACCAAAGTTCAAGCCTTGGTATTCCACTGAGGCTGCTGGCCACCATGCAGCTCGTGCTTCAATGCGAGCAGGCCCTGCAGATTCTGATGGAGAGGAACCACAACCTTGGTCAAGTGAGCAATACCATCCTGCAAGTGGCTCTGTTCACTATGATGACAAGGACCAGCCTCCACGTCCAAACCAAAACTGAAGCCAAAACCTCGTCATACTACTCACAGTGAGCATGAGGATTCTGTAGGTGAGCTCGTGGATGAGCAGTTGAGTATGATTGAGGTATGTCACTATGATCATTCTCTTTTTACTCTGTTGATGTCATGATTAGGAGTCCCAGCCAGTGACTGCACCAGTACCTCCATGCATGTCATCCCCACTGTCAGATCTGACTGACAATGACAACAACTTTACACCTCCACCCCTTGCTCAGCCCTCAAAGTGAAAAGGAAAAAAGAAAGCTACTACAGCTCTGGACACACCACAAAGAACTTCTGGTTGACGCAAGAACAGTTACTAGGATTACAAACTTTCTTGCTGTTTCATTCTCTATTTCTCATTTTTGCTGCTTGTTGACTGCTGCCATTGACTCGATCACGCTCTGGACTTTACCATGACTCGGACTCGGACTTTATACATATGATGTATCTTGATACTGTACACTAATGCATTGCCTCTCAAGGCCTTTTAAAGTATACATAACTTGTGTGATCTCATAAGGCCTTCTAATGTGTACAAACCTCGAGTGATCTAGCAAGACCTAGTATACCCTTGCAAGCTTTGACAGCCTCACAAAGTCAACCTACCTAGCACACTCTCAAAAAGCCATCCTAGATGCACTCTCAGAAGGCCATCCAAGATGGGGCTATTTCCTTGCAAGACATCACAGGCCTTCCAATATTCGCAAGGTCGTGTATGGTCTTATTAGGCCTTCCAAGGCCTCATAATGTTTGGGCACTTTTGCTGATGTCAGTGAATTGATGAGTCCTTGACATTGTAGCTGTGGGAACTATAGAAGAATATAAGAGCTAGTTCGGATACTCAATATTCACCAATGTTTGCTTTGGTGAGGGCATCTCTGATATGGCCAGTCTGGGTACAAGTCTACATACTAGTGTCACCTGCCGACACTGCTGATGTCGGACATTGAATTCACTGAGAATGCTCACTTTCATGATTGTTACAAGCTGGGATTCATTGCTATGCCATGAGATCTCACTGGGGCAAACTAGCAGCATCTACTGACCCTGAGTATGAGTCACAGCACTTGCAGATGTTACAAATGGCATGCACAAGAATATCACAAGGGCTGCAAAGGCATACAAGGTAACATTAATGTGGTTTCAAGTCCCTACACTTGAATATTTGAATGCTAAACTCATTTTACAGGTTGCACAGCAGACTCTCAAAGATTACAGCAGTGGTCTTCATATGTCTGTGAAGGATTACAGCATCTCATGACAGATCCTTGACCCACATCCATATTTCACTCTGCAATATCCCCCTTAACATTAATCATTGCTATATATATACAAATCAACATAACCCAGACACACTGTAACTTGCGACATAGTATTAGCATCTAATAATTGCATGGTAAACTCAAGTTTCTACGTTGTTGAGCATGCCAAGCAGACACTGAATTTAGCCAGAGTGACCGTTAGTGACTATATGTGACATCTATGTGACTCACGAGGTTGCAGTGGCTTATGAAGTGACCATAAGGGATAGTAGACTTCAGGTCTGCAGTCTGGGTACAGGTGGCGATGCTCTGACGGAGTTTGAAGCTGTCGGTACCCCCAGAGCATGATACCCCCACCCCGCCTAGTGTTGCCGCAAAGTGAACTGAATCAAACTGAAGTAGAAATTGGACACACTTTGATGTGAATGAAGTTAGTTGAAGTGCACTTCATTCCACTTTTGCGAAGTCGGCAATAGGCGGGAAAACTTGCAGCAATAATAGATCAATCAAATGTAGCTACAGCCTACAGTATAATCTAAGACTAAGCTTCCTCATTTTCATTTGTGAGTAGCTGAGCAAGTTTGTCAAGCTTGCCTGCTGCCACAAGCTCATCTATGGCATTCTTAGATACTGGCCCTGAAATAGTATAATCTTCTTCTGCAACAAGATGGGACATGAAATTCAACCAGTCTTGCTTGTAATAGAACTTAAGTATAGCTTTGAGAACAATTGGCAAGAGGTTGGCATGCCAATCTGTGCATGTCTCTTTGCTGGATGAGAAGACTCATTCAGAAGGGACAGATGAAGCCTGTGTGGGAAGGATGTCCATTGCAATGCAAAAAGCAGTGGGAATATATGTTCCTTTTGCTGCAAAATATTGTATTCATCTATTGGATAGTTAACAGTGCATGTACCTCCCAAAAACAAACAATATCATTTGTGTGCTCTGCTGCAGCAGCTTGACATGCTGCATGGGCATCATATACTGGGCATAGTGGTTACCAGGAGGTGTGTGTAGAGGTGGAGAGAGGTTTTGCAAAGTATCAAAAGTTCTGTTTGGTGTTACTAATGGTGAAACTGATGGACTATGACTATTAGAGCCTTCAGGCCTTGGGACACCCAATGTTGCAGGTGAGTACAAAGGAAACTGTGACTGACTACTAGGAAGAAGACCTGCTGTTGGATGGTACATGGGGAGTGGTGCCAGAAATTTTGTGTCGAGACAGACAGCAAAGTTATGTGCACATCTGCAAGGGTGAAATGTAGTCTTTCTCACAAATTTCAATTCAAAGAACTGACTAGGTGAATGTTCGAGATCATGAGTGAGAAGCTGAATCATATACTTCCTAAGGATGTACAATGATGTTTTACAATTGAAATATGATATAGACAGGAGGCATATAATGGGCTTCAGACATGCCAGTGATAATGACTAATCTATGTGGTAACTTCAATTCACCTCTCAAAGTGGACAAAGTGGTACTTTGACTGACTTTGGAACAACGAAGTCAACCGAAGTCTCACCACATCACATCACTGCCACCAGGCACTGCATACCAACTCTACCCTCCTCCCACCAGTCACATCAAGTTTTTGGTCATTCAATTTTATCTACAAGGCTAAGCATTGAAGGTAAGGATCATTGCATATGATTCTCTTGATCACTGATCATGTCCTACCCCCCTCCCTGCCAATATTACCCCCATCCTGCCATTGGTCATTGTAGCTCTTAATCTTATTCCAGTAAATTGGTTTGAAAAGGTGCCAAAGACACTTGTGGAGCACAATATCGAGTGTACAGTTAATTCATGGTCTGCTGCATGCATACATAGCATTGCATTCAAATTTGAGGTAGTTCTCAAGCATATGGCATGTTAAAAAGGTAACTGGGAAGCATGTTTTAAGAGCATAGAGCAATCATAGGGCAACCAATGAAGATATCTGAGACACCGAAAAGAATGGAGAGAAGAGTGTGCTTAATGCACCTCCCATAAAAGATTTAAGAAACAGAGGATTGCAGCAGCACTGAAGGCACATCTAGATGTTGCAGGGTCATTTGGATTTGGTTGCACATAGCACACATGAGTTTAAGTGTTGAGAGAACTGCATAAATGTGAAGTAATGTGATTTAATGTTCAATGCGTACAGTATAACATGTGGGTGGCAAAAAGAGTACCAAGAGAGTAGTGGGTGTAAGGATGTGTAATGCATGAGGCCTAGGCACAAGTGGCTGACTCCGCTTGAAATTGCCGAGCCTGCTGAGGGGTCCCCAGACTTGTACCCAGACCAGCCAGAACTCAAACATTCATCCTTTGGCAACATTTACAAAATATTCATTGGCATCATCCCAAGATATTGGAGCTTGAACCTTGCTTCCCTCCCAACTGTATATATCATTGATGGATTGCTACCCTCACCTTACCCTAGAGTGGTACAAGAGGCTGTTTGCTGGTGCTGTTGCAATCACTGTGATCTGTACCCAATATACCACTCTTCTCATGGCTCAACCTGAAGTTCATGCTCCCCCTCAGTTCAAGGCCCCCCCACCCAGTGGAATGATGGCGAGACTGCAGCCCTTGTAGACTATCTGTATGATCATTGCTCAGAGGCTGAAGGGGCAGGCAACTTCAAGCAACAGGTCCTCAGCTCAGCTGCAGAATACATCAACAATCATGAGGCACTTCAATCAACTTGTGCAAACCCCCTGAAGACAGCTAAATCTACTCGAAACAAGTGGACATCAGTATGTCCAAATTGATCTGATCTAACCTAATGAGATATCTAGCTCAAAAACACCTTCCATGTCATTAAGAAGTATTGCAATCAGACAGGGGTCCACTGGGACAATGAGTCTGGTGCTGGAATTGACAGAGCTGCGGCTGCAGCTGTATGGACTTCATATATCAAGGTATTTCCCCTTGTTTTAATATTGATTTCAGATCTAACATCCTAATAGTCAAACAATCTCATGCATCCATTCTGCAACAAAGGATGGGAGCATTATGAAAAAATGCAGACCATTATTCCATTGGGTGGCACTAGAGGATGACATGTTTTCCATCGAGGTGGTGCTGCTCCCTCCATTGCCAATCCTGACAGTGACCTCATAGATGCTGCTGCCAGGCCATTAAGTGCTGCCACAACCACTACTTCCATCACTAGCTCCACTCCTGTGCATTCCACCACTATGTCTACCACCACTACTTCCATGTCCAGCTCCTTTCATGCATGTTCCACTGCTGTGTCTACCGCTGCTGGTTCTAATGCCAGCAAGTGACCATATTTAGATGTGATGGGGGATGCTGAGTCAGTCGGCTCCACTCACATGTCATCCATGAAACCTCCTTCCACCACATTGGTATCATCCCCCCCATTCAAGAAACCATGGACACCAGTGACATCCTCTTCTGCAACCACATCAGCAGGACCATCCTCCAAATAGCCATCTTCATTATCTCCATCATCAGCAGGTAGATTACCATTGGTAGGGTCATGTACACAAATATAATTATGCATGGTGCACAGTGCAGCAGGAATTTGAGCTTGAATCTCCATAGCGTATGCAGGAGGTAGAAGTAGGATACAGTATCATTTCTTGAGAACACCAAAGATGCACTCAACAATATTTCATGCTGATGTGTGATGTAGATTGAATAATTCTTCTTTATTTGAGGGCCTGTAAAGTTAGAAGTTAGTGTAGTGTTTGCAAATCAATTAAGAACTTACTGTGCATTTGTGCAACCCCATTCAGTGAGGTGATAATGCACACTTCGGTAGGGCACAAGTAGCCCAGGACATAGAGGATATTCTGCATTGCCAAGAAAATATATTCCAGCGGGAGTATGAAAGTCAAAAGAGCAGGCATCCTTGTAGATATGTGCATCAGTGGCCGACCCTTCCCAGTCTGTAAGCATATATGTGAAGTTGAGATCAAAATCACATGCAAAGAGGCAGTTCTGAGATACAAAGCCCACTACCATCAATCACCCCAATAGCATCCTTGAAAAAGTGCCACCATTTGGAGTTCTTCCAAATTTTGTGCAGGAGTGAACCATCTAGAAAGCATATGTATTTTGGATAGAAAGGGTCAGATGTGAAAATGACAAGCATCTTGCAGAAATAGCTACATACTACTATCAAATACTGTCCCTCAAATTAAAATTAAAAACTCACTGTGAAATTGTTTTGTTTGAGCATTGGAATCTCTCTGCAATGTGCCTGATTGACAGGCCAGCCACAGAGGTGTGGAGAAAAATCACAAGTTGTTCCTCAAGAGACACAAACTTGGAGTCTGAATGGCTCATGGTGTGAAGCTCAGAGATAAGCTCCACAAAAGCATTGGCATGCATGCCAAGCTCACACCTGATGCACTCTGGGTGACCAGTGAGCAACTCAATAACCCAGTCTTGCCCAGATAGAGCCGAAGTATGGTAGGGTTCCAGTGTGACAAACACATTAGTGCTGGGCGGATATCAGCGCTTACGGTCACTTTTCCCTGGATAATCACAATGGAGCTAACAGACTGAACAAATTCCCATGACTGCCATTGCTTGTCACATGCTTATGCAGAATTCGGTCCAATGTTGGTATCATGTTCCCCCATGTCCTGTCTATGTCTGCTTACCTCCACTGGTGTGTCAATTCCCATTGATTATCATCACTAAAAGCTATTGGTGCAGGTCTTATTACATGTATCCTCGTGTTGTGCAGTGCCAGTTCTCCATTTACCTACAGATACGATGTGCCGCACTTACATCGCTACAAGTTTCGCCTATGTGTTCTGCATATTCGCACACTACAATATAAGGACCATCAGTAGATAGTTTTTACAGACTTCCCTTCCCATGGGCAACTGTCATATAGTGGAGTCACCTAGTAGTTCTCATAGTTTTGTGCAAATCATCAAGTTCCTTGCTCTCTCTGTGTCTGCATGTGCTACTTGGGTTCCCGCAGTTGTGTGCTACTACTTAGGTCCTCATTCTTGTAAAAGTCGCACTTATAACCCGATAAGTTGTGCGCTTCATCGCGTCTTGCACCAGCGCATTGCTTGCCAATACCCACTTCTCTCTATTGTTGCATCTTGTGCCAGTGCATTGCTTGCCAATACCCACTCCCTTCTATTGGCGCATCCCTTTCCAATACCTGCTCCCCTCTATAGTCGCGTCTTGTTGTAAGGAATCATAACTCTGTGGGCGTAAAAAGGCCATATTTACACGAGCTGTCCATTGATCATTTGCACTATGGAGTTGTGTTGACACTTCCCTGTATAGCGCACCAAAGGCGCATGCCTTCCCACGCTTATGCACTTTCCCGCACTTGTGCGCTTCCTGCACCTACGCCTTCTCACACCTGCGCTTAGCACGCGTTCCCACGCTCTATCACCTATCATCCAGGAGGACCGATCCATGTCTGAGCACACCTCTAGTACGTCATATTCCATGCTGCACGAGTGTAACAAGGACTGCAGCGCTATTACATGTCATTACATACTATCGTGCATGTTCTCCCTATCCCTTCCGCATCTGATGAGATCTTACTTAGTATAAAGCCTGATGGTAGCGCTATTACTTCCCATTACTCCCCTTTACTGTACTTCCCTAGTGTTTGGGTTTTACTTTAGAGTAGTAGTCACTATTAGGGCGCATGCCCTGTGGTTATCATGTTTTGGCTTAGATTAGATTGCCTAATCAAGCCTTGCTTTTGTCTGCTTTGCCTTTGCTCTCACTTTATATCGCGCTCGCTTTCACTCATGCTGTTTCACGCTCATTATGAATCCCTACACTGCTCCTTGCATTCCACATCACTCACGCGCTTTCATGCGCCCACGCACACTAAAAGGCGCACGCCTTCCCATGCTTCGCTTACCTTAGTGCGCGCTTCCTGCGCTCCGCTTACTGCACATTTCTCATCGCACACTTCGTGCCTCTCCATATCCTTGCGCACGTCCCCTGTCTACTCGAGTTCTCTCTATTCCTGGTTCTGTGCATGGTAGCAGTCCCCTTTAGGGTCGAACACGTCTGTCTCAGGCATAGTGGCCTAGGCGCAGCGAAACCCGACATTCTGCCTCACCAGCATTATTGTTGATCTTACATCTAGAGATTGATTGCACATGCCACAGTTAGTCTTCATGCCTTCATCGTGCCAGCATATTGCTTGCCAATACCCGCTCCTCTCTATTGTCGCATCTTGTGCCAGTGCATTGCTTGCCAATAACTGCTCCTCTATTGTCACATCTTGTGTCGGCACATTACCTGCCAAATACCTACTCCTCCATCGCCACACCTTGTGCCAGTGCTTTACTTGCCAAGTTCTTGTTCACCACTATTCTCAAATCATCTGCCAGCATGCTACTTAACTACAAGTCGCACCCTGTCGCATTCTTTCACACTCTTAGTTAGCTCAGTGCCCTACCAGTCTCAGTCTTACTCAGAGCACTATCGTTGTTAGGTTGATATAAGGTCGCTATAGGTCATTAAGTCCTTGTGGTTCAGCTTCCCTTGCATATAAGGATAAGTGGAACTTGTCTATTCAGCCTAGCTAAATTTATTCTTTCCCACCAGATCTTTAGGATATATGGACTGTAGTAGATTATGGGTAGCGGTAACAACAATACTGATTACTAGTGCCACGTATTTCAGTAGCTGCTCCCTAACTTCTGGCCAAGGGTTCATCATGAGGGCAGCTAGGTGTTGGCAGTCCATCCCAAATCCCAGTGGTTGATTCATGAGTCAAGGGTATCATATCATGATACAATCGCTATTAATAAGCATCCAAATTTAAGCTCTAACATCTTGGCACAATACCAATGAATATTGAGTAACCAAACTAGCTCTAATTATGCTCCTGCTATTTATACCGTCAGACATGTTAGTTTCTGATGCATAGCCATTGAGACCTGCACATCCTGGATAATATCAGTGGAAAATCACAATATTCTTACATTCCTTCACTGTGACCAATGAAGAGAAGTAGTTTCATTGTGCCAACCTTTTTCAATTTTATCATTTTGCTTTGTCTATATTTTGAATTACCAGGCCATTCAAGACTTTTCCATGAGAAGCGGCTTTGGCATTTGTCAACAGATCTAGAAAGCCTTTGCAATTCAGAACAGCATTGTAACATGCCACAATGGCTGCAAGCAAGAGATGATACTACACTTTCCTCAACCTTTTCAACCATTCATGTTTAGCCTGATATATGTTTCAACTTCAAATGACATTCAGGACCTTCTGGTGGGAAGTGACTTTGGCACTTGCCAACAAATTTAAACAAGCTTAGCACTTTGCAACATCATTGTGACATGCTGCAATTGCAGTGGACAAGAGGCAGTGATGCACTCCCCTCAATGTTGGTTGATTTTTGTCTTCTTGTTTATTTTGGTTTAAGCTTTCAAGGCTTTTCAGGGCCTTTCCAAACTCATGAGTCATGGCAAAGGTTTTGACTCATGCCACTCCAAGTCTAGCAGGGGATCAAACCAGTGGTATTACTGGGCATTCAGATTTTCAAGTGCGACTACAATAAGTTTATTATTTTGTGATTTGTTTTGCATGCCGGATGTCAGACACGATGGAGTCATGGTTAATAGCATTATTGTTAATAAATACTACTTGATTTTACACCTGGTCATGGTATAGTATCAAAGTACTACGAAGAAGTTTCCATGGAACAAGGTTATGTGTCAACTCTGATTGCATTGATGAACATTGATAATGGCGATGTGGGGTTCCTTTTCTTTTGAAGCATGGACGTACATAACAGCTTCTAATATAATGGGCAAGTATGCTTGACCAGAAGTGCAGTGTTGGAGGCAAGCTGTTAAAATGCATCAGGTGGATTTGAATTGAGAGGAATGATATAAGGCCACAAACCAAGACTGGCAACAACCTGCTATGCAGCACTGAATAAGGACATGTCCACCGACACCTGGGCATGCAAGCGTCTTGTAGAGAGCTGAAGCAACTTGCAACAGGGCTGATTCCTGCAAGGGACTTTGTCTGCTAATTTGTAGGTCAGTAGATTTCAGCAAAAATAGGACATCAATGTCTAAAACAATGAGCACCATTGATTTCATCGTCCCTGGGCCAGGCTTCAACAATGTTACTTAGTATGGGTAACAGGTATAGAGAAGGAATAAAGAGAAACAACATAGGCGATAATGGCAACTTTGGTGCACTCGCCCTTGTGTTGAGTATGCAATCAAGGCTCTCAAGGATAGTATGTGTCACCATTGCTACCATACCTATAGGAAAATATCAAAAAGTTGATACTTTATCAACTGTGATGACTTACCCAACTGCATGGCAATATGACTCATGTTGATAAGCTCATCTCTAGCACACATTGGTCTCCAGGCTGATTCTGTACTATTTGATCCCAATCAAAGAGCTGAGGGGCCTTGTTTGATATGCTGCACATGCAACACCACCAACTATGATCGTTAATATGTCAGCATATGACATAAATCTTTGGTGCATATCAAAATCACCATGTCGGTCACAACAGGCACCAGTGGTTCACCCTCCTTTAGCATTCAGGAGGGAGGTCACACTGTTTCCATCCAATGATGACATCTGAGTCTGAATATCTTCCAAGTCAGAACCAATTTGAATCAGCACAAATCTTGCTTGTAACACAACTCACCTCAACATGCTGTGCACGATTTTCTTGATAGTGGAAAGGTTCACTACTGTGGCTAGGGTGCATCGTGCAGTTTGAACTTTGATGCAACATTGAACTTCAACTTTAATGTATGGTCACATGAGCCTGAGAGCGCCTGAACAAACATGTGATGACATAGTACTAGTAAGCAGAACCAGTTGATGTATAAACCACTTACTACAACTAGTCACTGGTCCTGACAACTCGGAGTCATGTATAGTTACATATGGGCAATCATCCAAGTACTGCAATGGTGTCCCGCCAATATAGTAAGCTTCCCAGTCAACTAATTCACTACATTGACATGCAAAAGATTGCCCATAACAAAGGGAGGTAGTTCCATGCCCAGAAGCAAACACCAGAATATAATGGGCACCTGTTAAAGACCGTTGCATGTGGGTGCATACAATCTCTTGGAGGGGTGAGTATGACTGACTCAGAAGGGCTTTGGCCTCAGCTCATACACTGTGCCCCTCACCTGAGTATGGTGCCCTTAATTTCAGATAAAGTCCAATAAGGTCCTAACAAAGTCTGAAGGACTTCGGAGGCAGACAACTCTGGTGGAGCATCTGAAGGACTTCCAGATGAGCACAGGAACCATCCAGATGAGTGTGGGAAACTTCTGGACAAGTATAAGAAACTTGGATGGAGTTCAGTCCACTTGATAGGAAGTGGGATAAACACGCGTATCAATCCTTGGTGGGGGCGTAGGGTGGGGATACTGCAACGGACGCAGTTCAAGGCAGGAATAGTGGTCCAGAGTTCTGGATAGGGGTTCCAGAGCGGATGCAGATGGATATAGACTACCCTCAGGTAGAGACAAAGTTGGATAAGGATCAGAAGGAGTGTAAGTATCAGAAAGACAAGACTTCAACCTAAGGATACAATCCTTTAGGCCTAAGGTAGGATCCGGAAATGGATAAAGTCCGGAAACATGGAAGAGCAGAGCTCTGGCCTAGGGAATCAATCCCTAGGCCCAAAGGATAGAGAAGGGGTCCTTACAACACTAATGTGCGAGGACAAGAATGCTGCAAGACAATGTAATATTCAAACTGAGGATCCAT
>Ga0310811_10003099_pt1 | contig 20887 bp, 17 predicted proteins | sample YCmetagenome_FD_207642 | JGI IMG/M metagenome (GOLD analysis project Ga0310811, IMG submission 207642) | Soil microbial communities from experimental microcosm in Duke University, North Carolina, United States - YC | ecosystem: Engineered > Artificial ecosystem > Soil microcosm > Unclassified ...
CGCCATCCTGGTGCTCATGCTCTCTGGCGGCGCGGCACTTGAGAATTACGCCACGCGGCGAGCCTCGGCGGTGCTGGATGCGCTTGCCCGGCGCGTGCCGACGGTCGCCCACCGCAAGACCGGCTCGGAGCTACGGGATATCGCTCTCGGGGACATTAAGGTTGGCGACACGCTGGTGGTGCTGCCACACGAAATCTGTCCAGTGGATGGCGTCATCGTCTCCGGTCACGGGTCCATGGACGAGTCGTATCTCACCGGCGAGCCGTTTCAGATTCCCAAGACCCCCGGCACGGAAGTGCTGTCGGGCGCCGTGAATGGGGATGCGGCGCTGGAGTTGGCGGCCTCCCGGCTTCCGGTGGATTCCCGTTACGCCCGGATCATGCAGGTGATGCGTGCTTCCGAACAAAACCGTACGCGCCTGCGGCGCATCGGAGATCGGCTGGGCGCATGGTACACGCCTTTGGCGGTGGCGGTCGCGGTCGCCGCCTGGGCTTTCAGCGGAGATGCAGACCGTTTTCTGGCAGTGATGGTGATCGCCACGCCCTGCCCTTTGCTGATCGCCATTCCGGTGGCCGTGATTGGCGGGATCTCGCTTGCCGCCCGCCGTGGCATCGTAATCAAGAACCCGGCGGTGCTGGAGCAGATCGATAAGTGCCGGACCATCATCTTCGACAAGACCGGAACACTTACTTACGGCCGGCCCTCGCTCACCGATGTCATCTGCGCTCCCGGCTTTTCACGGGAAGACGTGCTGGCCCTTGCGGCCAGCCTGGAAGTCTATTCACGGCACCCGCTGGCGGGTGCGATCGTGCGCGCCGCCCATGATGCCGCCAAACAACCCTTTAACGCCGCGGACCTGGTCACGGAAAAACCCGGCGAAGGCCTGCGCGGGCTGGCCGGCGGCAAGACCGTGCAGATCACCGGCCGGGCGAAACTGGACGAAGTTCCCGCTGCGCTGCCGCCAGTGGCAGGGGGCCTCGAGTGCCTGGTTTTCATCGACGGCGTGTATGCTGCCGCCTTCCGCTTTCACGATGAGCCGCGCGCCGAAACGCGCTCGTTTCTGCATCACTTGAAGCCGCGGCACCAAGCTGCCAAGGTCATGCTGCTTTCCGGAGACCGCGAATCGGAGGTGAGCTATTTCGCGCGTGGCTTAGGCATCACGGAAACGCATGCGGGGAAAAGCCCGGAAGAAAAAGTGACCATCGTCAAGGAGGAGACGCGTCTGGCCAAAACGCTCTACGTCGGCGACGGGATCAACGATGCTCCGGCCATGCTGGCCGCGACCGTAGGTGTGGCCTTTGGCAAGGGGAGCGACATCACGGCCGAGGCGGCTGATGCGGTAGTCCTTGAGCCTTCGCTCGCCAAAGTGGACGAGCTGATTCACATCGGCCGGCGCATGCGTGCCATTGCGCTCCAGAGCGCCGTCGGCGGAATGGCCCTCAGCTTCATCGGTATGCTCGCGGCAGCTTCGGGTCATCTATCTCCCGTAGCAGGCGCCGTCACCCAGGAGCTGATCGATCTGGCCGCGGTCTTGAACGCCGTCCGCGTGTCGCTGCCGGCAAGGGATTTGACAGATTTCTGAGCGCGATCGGGTCGCTCGGCGAGTGGGCGCAGGCCCAGGCTCCTGGCGTGAACTGCCCTGTAGAACACTGCGTGATTTAGCGCAGTCCGCCTCGGTCGGCTCCCTAAGTGGTTGCATCTACTCCTACAGCTAATGGCACCGGCCGTGCACTACGCATTCCTAATAAGGAGCAAGGTATGCCTTTACAACTGCAAGAGCGGAAAATCCGGCAGACGCCGCGCGGGCTGATGCAGGCCACGGTGTTTCGCGCGCCGGGGAAGTTTGGCCTCGAAGAGAAACCCATTCCCAAGGCCGAGGCGGGCGGAGCCGTGATTCAGGTTCGGCTGACGACCATCTGCGGCACCGACATCCACATCGTTCGCGGTGAGTACCCAGTACAGCCAGGCCTGACCATCGGTCATGAGGCGGTCGGTGTGATTCACGAGCTTGGACCGGGTGTCACGGGATACGACGTGGGCCAGCGGGTGCTCGTGGGCGCTATCACGCCGTGCGGCCAATGCGAACCCTGCCTTTCCGGGCACACCTCGCAGTGCATGACCGCGCTCGGTGGCTGGCGGCTGGGGAACACTATCGACGGAGTGCAGGCGGAGTACGCGCGCATCCCATTCGCGCAGGCAAATCTCGCCGTGATCCCGGACAAGCTGTCGGACGAAGACGTGCTGCTGCTGTCGGATATCGCATCTACCGGTTTTTCAGCGGCGGAGAGCGGCCGGGTGCAATTGGGAGACACCGTCGCGGTGTTCGCCCAGGGGCCGATCGGGCTCTGCGCTACTCTCGGCGCGAAACTCATGGGAGCTTCGGAGATCTTCGCGGTGGATAGTGACCGCGACCGCTTGCGCAGCGCCGAAAAATTCGGCGCCACCAGGCTTATTCTGGCGAATGAGGACCCGGTGGAAAGCATCCGGGAAGCGACCCATGGGAAGGGCGTCGACGTGGCGATCGAAGCTCTCGGCCAGCAAAGCACTTTCGAGAGCGCGCTGCGCGTGCTCAAACCCGGCGGCATCCTGTCGAGCGTTGGGGTCTATTCGGGCCACTTGCGGATTCCCGTTGAAGCTTTCGGCGCGGGACTGGCGGACCAGACCATCGTGACCACGCTTTGCCCCGGTGGCAAGGCGCGCATGTACCGGCTCATGCGGCTGGTGGAAGCCGGGCGCATTGATCTCGCGCGACTGCTTACGCACGTATTTCCGCTCGAAGAGATTGGCCGCGCCTATGAGCTGTTCGCAGCGCGGCGCGACCGGGTATTGAAAGTCGCCATCCGCGTTTCGTAATCAGCGACCTTGCCAGGGCCATGAAGCGGCACTTTAAGCGCGCGGCGCAGGATTACTCGCAACACCTGCGGCGCGCGGTTCAGCTTGTGTTCCTGGCGCTGAATTTCTGGATCGGCGTCCAGTTTCTCGCCTTCGTCCACTATTACGAATCAGGCCGGCACGCCGAGTGGGTCGCGCGGCCACCGGGGATCGAGGGCTGGCTGCCCATCGCCTCGCTCATGAACCTGAAGGTTCTGTGCAAGACGGGATACCTGCCGCGGGTGCATCCGGCGGGGCTGTTCCTGCTGGTGGCGTTTCTCGCGATCTCGTGGCTGCTGCGGAAATCATTCTGTGGCTGGCTGTGTCCGGTGGGGACGTTTTCTGAATATTTGTGGCGCACCGGGCGTGACACGTTCAAGAAGAACTGGCGGCTGCCACACGTGCCGGACGTCTGCCTGCGCAGCCTGAAATACGCTCTGCTGGCACTTTTTGTTTACGCCATCGCGGGCATGCCGATTTCGGCGATTCATTCGTTTCTCGAAGGGCCGTACGGGTTGATTGCCGACGTCAAGCTGCTCAACTTCTTCCGGTATCTGACCATGGGCGGCGCGATCACGCTGGCGACGCTCGTGGTGTTGTCGGTTTTCATCCAGAATTTCTGGTGCCGGTATCTTTGCCCCTACGGAGCGCTGCTGGGTCTATTTTCGATCGCCAGCCCGCTGCACATTCGCCGCAGCGCGGCATTGTGCATCGATTGCGGAAAGTGCGCGCGCGACTGCCCGTCGTCGCTGCCGGTAGACCGCCTGGTGACGATCCATTCGGCGGAGTGCACGGCCTGTATGCAGTGCGTAGCGGTTTGCCCGGTGGAGAGCGCGCTCGTGATGTCGGCCAGTAAGACCCGCACGGTTCCGGCCTGGGCCATCGGCGCGGCCATGGCGACTATCTTCTTCGGGGCCTACGCTTGGGCTGTTGCGACCGGCCACTGGCACACCAACGTACCCGATCGTGTCTACATGGAACTGGTGCCGCGGGCGCAGGAGTTTAGCCATCCATAGCCGCGCGGCGCCGTGCAGCCCCTAGCGGATGGCACCGTACTTGCGCAAAATCTCTGTGGTCTTCCCGACCGGCAGCGCCTCCACGGTGTGCCCGCTGCCGGTCATGGTGGTCGCGCGGAACAAGGAATTGTAAACCGCTTCTTCGGTGGCCTCGATCACCGCCAGAAACAGCGGCGACATAGCGTCGTTCGATAGAAACGTCGTGCCGCGGGCCGTGCTGAACGCGATAGCGTAATCGCCGCTGCCGTTCGAGGCCGACGAGCCGGTGCGCGCCAGGCCCATCATCGAGCGCGCGCCCATGCGCTCGAGGTTGCGGTGGTCTACTGGAGCGTCGGTCGCGATCACCACAATCACCGAGCCATCGGCGGGGTTCCGCCCGCCTATCCCCGGTTCGAGTTCGTCTTTCAAATAATAGCGGCCCAGGTCGCGGCCCACGGGAGACCCGGCGATCGTCAGCACGCCGCCGTAATTGGTCTGCACCAGCACACCGACCGTGTAACCGCCGAGCGAGGCCGGCAACCGCCGCGACGAGGTGCCGATGCCTCCCTTGAATCCGAATGCCACGGTGCCCGTCCCAGCGCCCACGGCGCCTTCCTCGACCGGTCCGGACTTCGCGCCATGAATGGCGGCAAATACTTCATCGCGTCCCACTTGCCGCCCGCGAATATGGTTCAGATAACCGTCGTTAGTCTCGGCTACCACGGGATTGATGGAGCGCACGTCCTCATTGCCCGGAAGCCCGAGCATGTAATCCAGAAGCGCGTCAGCCACGCGCGGCACGTTCAGCGTGGAGGTGAGCAGCACCGGAGTTTCAATTTCTCCCAGCTCGTTCACCTGCGTCGATCCGGCGAGCTTGCCGAAGCCGTTGCCTGTGAAAATCGCGCCGTGGACTTTTTCGCGAAATACATTGCCAGCGTGCGGCACGACCGCGGTAACTCCGGTGCGAATGTCATCGCCTCGGATGAGCGTTGCATGGCCCACCAGCACGCCCGCTACGTCGGTGATGGCGTTCCCCGCGCCCGGCGGCAGAATGCCAACCGTCAGGCCGATGTCTCTCGCGCGCGGCCGGTGTTCCTGTGCCATGGCGAATACACTGGCAAAACAGATTAACCATGTTGCGTTTTTGTATGGATATCGCAGTATGACTGTAGCGTAATATATGCCTGGGTTAGTTTGGCCTGCACCGCGAGCATGGTTTAATGAACCTTGAGGTAAGCTCGACCGTCGCCTAGATGCAGACCTTCGATCTGATCGTCATTGGCTCCGGCCCCGCCGGCCAGCGCGCCGCGATCCAGGGTGCCAAGTCCGGAAAGCGCGTGGCGCTTGTTGAAAGGCGCGCCGTGGTGGGCGGCGCCTGCATCAACACCGGCACCATTCCCAGCAAGACCATGCGCGAAGCGGTGCTCCATCTTTCCGGTTTCTACTATCAGAACATTTACGGCATCAATTACCGCGTGAAGGAGAAGATCTCCATGTCCGATCTCTCTTTCCGCGTACAGCACGTCATCAAGACGGAGGTCGACGTCACGCAGGCGCAGTTGACGCGCAACGGCGTGGAAGTACTGACGGGGTCGGCCGCTTTTGTCGATCCGACTCACCTGAAAGTCATCAACAGCCTGGGACAGGTCGACCTGGAAGCTGCCGCCATTATCATCGCAACCGGCACCAAGCCCGCCGACTCGCCGAAGGTTCCGTTGAACGGGCGCACGATCGTCAATAGCGATCAAATTCTACAAATGTCGGACATCCCCAAGACTTTAATCGTCGTGGGAGGCGGCGTCATCGGCGTGGAGTACACCTGCATGTTCGCCACGCTTGGTGTACGTGTCATTTTAGTCGAAAAGCGACCGCGGCTGCTCGAATTCGCCGACGCCGAGATCGTCGAGGCGCTCTCATATCATCTGCGCGATCATCGCGTGACTATGCGGCTCAACGAAGAAGTGGAAAGCGTGGAAGAGACCAGTGGCGGCGTGGCCGCCAATTTGCAGAGCAAGAAAAAAATCTCCGGCGATGCCTTGTTGTACGCGGTGGGCCGCCAGGGCAACGTCGACGATTTGAATCTGCCAGCAGCCGGCATCGCCGCCGATGCGCGCGGCCGCATTCCGGTGGACGCGGAGTTCCGCACCAGCCAGCCGCATATTTTCGCCGCGGGGGACGTGATCGGCTTCCCCAGCCTGGCTTCGGTATCCATGGAACAGGGCCGCCTGGCCGCCGCTCACGCCTTTGGAACGGCCCTGCATTCGAACCCGGCCTACTATCCTTACGGCATCTACACCATCCCCGAAATTTCGTTCATTGGAAAAACCGAGGAGCAATTGACCGACGACGATGTTCCCTACGAAGTGGGCGTGGCTTATTATCGCGAGATCGCGCGCGGCCAGATTCGCGGTGACACCACGGGTCGCCTGAAACTCATCTTTCACCGCGAGACCAAGGAAGTGCTGGGCGTGCACATTATTGGTGAAGGCGCGTCCGAGTTGCTGCACATCGGGCAAGCCGTCCTGATCCTCAAAGGAACGGTCGAATATTTCGTCGACACCGTGTTCAACTATCCGACGCTCGCCGAAGCCTATAAGGCAGCGGCGTTCAACGGCTTAAACAAGCTGGCACGAGTTTAGGAGAACTGCGATGGCGAAAATCATCGGCGTGCTGGCGTCGGAACGGATTGTGGCGGGCCTGGTGGAAGACAACCGCGTAACCGGTCAGGTGCACGTGTATCCCGAACCGGATGCGGATGGCGAAGGACTGCAGGGCGTTCCCGCCAACGAGATCGGCGAACTGATCCGGCGCCAGATCGATCTGGCCGCTGGTGCAACGAAGGTGGAAGCGGTGGGCGTCGGCTTTGCCGGCATCATCCGTGAAGGCCGCGTCGAAGAGTCTCCCAATCTGCAACAGGTGAAAGGCTTCCGCCTGCAAGAGATCCTGGCCACATCGTTTGAGCGCGTGCTGGTTTTGAACGATGCTGACGCCATGGCCGCCGGCATCGCCGCCACGCGCGGAAAACTTGAGAGCCTGATTCGCGTCTGGACGTTAGGCGACGGCGTCGGTTACGGCCGATATCCCCACGCCGAAGGCGTGTGGGAAGGCGGCCACATGGTGGTGTCGCTCGACCCCAAGGAACGGTACTGCGGTTGCGGCGGCGTGGGCCACCTGGAAGGCATCATGGGCAATGCCGGCATGCGCCGCCGCTTCCTCGACATGGAGCCTGACGAGGTGTTCGCCGAAGCCAAGGCAGGCGACATGCGCTGCGCGGACTTTGTGAAACGCTGGCACCGAGGGCTGGCCGCCGCTACCGCCACCAGCATTCACCTCGATGGCCCGGGTAAGTTCTATCTCACGGGGCACAACGCCCGCTTCATCGACATCGAGCGGTTGAACATCGACCTGCAGGATATGGTGCGCATGAGCTCGCTACAGGGCAGTTTGTTCGAGATCGTGCCTACCAGCGATGAGATTGCCATCGTGGGCGCCGCAGTGAGCGCGGACCGGGCGCGGTTCTCGCTATAAACGTGGATGAACTGCGGTCTGCCTGGATGCGCAGTGACGCGCCTAGTGATCTCGCGCAGCTTACAACGAGCGCTGGAATCGGCGGATACTGTCCGGGCCACGATCCAAGGGAGTGGTCAGTAAGGGTTGTTTCAAGTGGCGCTAAAGTCCCAGGAATTTTTCCAGCTTCTCGACTTCCCGGTCCGCTGAATCGGTGAACTTCTTGGCTGAGGCGGCGTCGTGGGCATTCAGCGCCGCGTTGGCGCCTTCCATCAGGGAATTCATGCGGCTCTCGGCAGCCGCCATGTCGCCACGCAGCGACATGCCGTTCGCTTCCTGCGAGCGCTTCAGATTGCCTAGGCTGTTGCGCACGGCGCCGGCGCGGGCTGAGAGATCCACGAGCTGCGCGCGCACTTCCTGCAGGACCACCGCAGGATCGGGGCCTGCGCGTAGGGACTTCGCGGGCACAGCCTGCTCCGGAGCTGCTTCGGCCGCCGATGGGGGCGCCTGCGTAACCGGCGTGGCTTGGTGCGAGGCGGAAGGAGCAGACGTCTGCGCAGGTGTCGATAACTGTCGCGCCGTCTGCCGCACGGGCCGCTTCTGCGCGGCGGACCTGGACGGCGCGGCGGGCTGGGTGGCGGTCTGCGCTGGACTTGTTTCGGCCGGAGGCGGTGTTGCGGTTTGCTGCTCGGGAGGCGGCGCGGTCACCGGTGGAAGTGCCGTCGCGGGAGTGGCCGCCGGAGCGTTGCCCCCAATCGCCTCCGGCACCGCCTGCGGCGCAGTATTCGCGCTGGTTTTCTTCCATGGACCAAACTGTATGGCGGCCACCAGAACCAGCACCGTGGCTAGCGCTCCCGCGCTCACCCACAGCCATCGCTTGCTGGATTTTGGCTGCACAACCTGTGGCGCAGGAGGTATTGGCGTGGCAGCAGCCGCCGCCGGAGGCATCGTCAGGGGAGCCGTAACAGCTGACGACGATGCAGCTCCGACCGAAGGCGTTGCGGCGCCAATGGGCGCCATCCCCAAACTCTCTCGTACGCTGCCCAGGGCAGCCCCGAACGCCTGCGCGGATTGAAAACGCTGCTCGGGATCCTTGGCGATGGACATCAGGATCACGTCGTTGAGCAGCGACGGCAGATTCGTATCCAGCGTTATGGGCGGCACCGGAACCTTTTCCAGGTGCGCCGCCATGATGGCGAACTGGCTGTCGCCGTCGAACGGCTTCTTCCCGGTCACCAGCTCGTAAAGCGAGACGCCCACGGAGTAGAGATCGCTGCGCGCATCCAGGTTCGCCATGCCCTTGATCTGCTCCGGCGACATGTAATACAGCGAGCCCATGGTGGTGCCGGTCATGGTCAGCTTGCGGTCGGCGGCCCCCTTCGCGATGCCAAAATCCATGAGCTTTACCGTTCCTTTAGTGGTGAGCATCATGTTGGCGGGCTTGATGTCGCGATGGATAACACCATGCTGGTGCGCATAGCCCAGCGCTCCCAACACCTGGCCGATGTAATCTACGGCGTCGCGTAATGCCACGGGGCCCTGCTGCAGGCGCTGATCGAGCGTGATGCCGTCCACCAGCTCCATCAGCATCAGAAGCTGATTATCCACGCGCAGCGCCGTGTGCAGCGCCGCGATGTTGGGATGCTGCAAACTCGCCTGGACCTTGATCTCGCGCATGAACCGGTAATCGCCGATTCTGCTGCCAATGTCCAGACTCATATCCGCCTCAGTGCGTGTTGCGCACGGCATCGCCGACTTTAGCCGCACCCGACCCGGTGAACTTGCCGGTGGCGGAACCATCGTCCACTTCGGTCACTACCATCTCGCCGACCTTGTCTTCGACGCGCTTGATCACTTTGCCGCTGCTCGGGTCCTTGATCTCGCGAATCTTTCGGCGGACCTCGAGCCGGTCGCCCACATTGACGCCTCCCCTTTTGCCCACATTGATGATGATGCTATCCCCGGAAGCATCCGCCACCAGGCCGTCGATGGTGACCACGCGCGCCGGCAGGCTCACCGCTTTCGCATCGAGCTGCTTGCCTACATCATCGACAGCCGCGTGCACCGCTTCGCCCAGGATGGTCGCGCCGAAATTGCTGCTGCGCATATCGAGCCCAGCGCCGCCGCCCGAGCCGCCGCCCGCTCCCGCTCCGAGCAGCGAAGTACCGCCCCGCATGGACTGGCCTTTGCCGGTACACGATGCCAGAATTTCCGCGGTTTCCGTGTTGATCATGCGCGCCGTGACGGCAACCTCCGCCTTCGACTCGCGCTTCTCAAAACCTCCGACGCCGACCTTTCGGCCGAACCCGCCGAACGCTCCGGCGCCCACACCGGTCTTCTTGTCGTCACGTCCGAATTGCGTGATGCTGCCAATGATGATCGCATCCACCCCCAGAATCTTGCCGAGCTTTGCCGCGGAGGATGGATCGGCGCGGTCGCTGTTGGAAAAATTCTGCTCGGCCAGGATCTTGTCCAGTGCCTTGCGCTCGATGACTGAATACTGGCCATCGTTGACCAGCTTGTCGACCAGCAGGTCCGCGATGCCCTTGCCGATATCCTGGTCGGCGCCCCAGATCGACATGACCGTGCTATGGACTGTGGAATAGTCGAAGTTCATCACCGCAACGCGCTTCTTCTGCTGCGCGTGCGAAACGGAAACCAAAGCAAAAAGAACGAAAAACAGGCCTGCGAACCGCTTCATTTTCGCTTCCTCCCCCGAATAGAAATTTACATCACGCATTCTAGCACCGCAAGGGCTAGAGATCGCTTTCCCGGGCGCACAAAAATTGGGTGACTACTCCGTTTTGAATTCGAAGTTGTCGGTATTGGTGTTGACCACCAAATGCCCGCCGCTCAGCGCCTTGCCCTCATGGGGAAAGAAAACGGCGCCGTCGGTGGATTGGCCCGCCAGTAACTTGATCTGCACCAAAGCGATCGCCGACGCCGCCGCTGCCGCCTTAACTTTGGTGGATTGCACTTCGGCCAGCGCCGCCTGCCGCCGCTGCTCATAACCATTGGTCGAGAGCATCCGCTGAATGCCGTAAAGGCCGGACTCATACGCGGACACCAGCCGGATCACATCGTTGCGCGAGCCCTTCTCGAGCAGCATATTCACGACGTCGCGCGCCGGCGTCGCACGCACGATGCTCCCGTCCGCGCGCACAAACCGGAAGTCCTCGGGACGTATCGTGTAAGGAGCCTTTGAGCCGTTCGAAACCGCCACCTGCACGATGGAGAACTCGTGCACGTGCGCCGGCATATGCGCAAACATCACCGTGACCCCGCGGCGTGTAAGCGTCTGATAATGCAGCCCGCCGGATTCGAACTCGATCACCTGGGCGACAGCCAGTAAGCTGAATAATGCCCCAAGCGCGCACAGGCGCACTCGCACCCCCATACATCCATATTACGATAGAAGCGAATGCTGGCCGACTTTTCCGGACAGAAACATGGTGCGGCTACGCTCGACGAATCCGAGGCCGTCCAAAAGGTCGCTGGCAGGGTGTTTCACGATCCCGGCACAGAACAGCTCATCGAGTACGCCATCGCACGGCAAGAAGGGCTGTTGGCGCACAACGGAGCGCTGGCGGTGCGCACCGGACAGTTCACAGGCCGCTCGCCCAAAGACAAATTTATCGTTCGTGATGAGCTCACTGAGTCCGAAGTGGACTGGGGCGTGGTGAATCAGCCGCTCTCGCCCCGAAATTTCAACGCCCTCTACGAGCGCGCGCTGGCTTCCATTTCAGGCAAAGACATGTTCGTCGAAAACTGCCTGGCAGGGGCCGATCCGGAGTATGCGCTCTCCGTGCGCGTCATCACCGAGCTTGCCTGGCACGCTCTGTTCGCCCGGCAGTTGCTGATCGCGCCAGAGCGCACGGCGCCGCCGCGCGATCCGGACTTCACGATCCTGTTTGTGCCGAACTTTCAGGTCAATTCCGCCTCCGATGGGACCAACTCCCAAACCTGCATCATCGTGAATTTCACGCGCAGGATTGTCCTGATCGCCGGGACCAGTTACGCGGGCGAGCTGAAGAAATCCGTCTTCACCATCCTCAACCATCTGCTACCGGCCGAAGGCGTCATGCCCATGCACTGCTCGGCCAACCAGGGCCACGATGGCAAAGTGGCGCTGTTCTTCGGCTTGTCAGGCACGGGAAAAACCACGCTCTCCGCCGACCCGAACCGTTTCCTGATCGGCGACGATGAGCACGGATGGAGCGACCGCGGCGTGTTCAATTTCGAAGGCGGCTGCTACGCCAAGTGCATCCGTCTCTCGCGCGATCAGGAGCCGCAGATCTGGAACGCCATCCGGTTTGGCGCCGTCCTCGAAAACGTGGTCATGGACGAGGAGACGCGCGCGCTGTATTTCAACTCGGACGAGATCACGGAGAACACGCGGGCCGCCTATCCGCTGGAGTTCATCGAGAACGCCGTATTGCCCAGCGTGGGCGAGCATCCCAACCACGTACTTTTTCTGACCGCGGATGCGTTCGGGGTGCTGCCGCCGATTGCGCGGCTCACGCCCGAGCAGGCCATGTACCACTTTCTGAGCGGGTACACCGCCAAAGTCGCAGGTACGGAGCGCGGGCTGGGCAAGGAGCCGGAAGCCACGTTCAGCGCGGGATTCGGTGCGCCGTTTCTGCCCAGAAAGCCAGGCGTCTACGCCGACATGCTGGGCGAACGGCTGCGGCGGCACCGGGCCGCGTGCTGGCTGGTCAACACCGGCTGGATTGGTGGACCGTATGGCGTGGGCGAGCGTATGAGGCTCACCTACACCCGATCCATGCTGAATGCCGCGCTCTCTGGCACGCTGGATCATGTGCCCATGACGCCCGACCCCGTGTTCCACGTGCTGGTTCCCAAGAGCTGCCCGGATGTGCCGCCCGCAGTACTGGACGCGCGCGGCATGTGGCCGGACAAATCCGCGTACGACCGTGCCGCCGCCGACCTGGCCGCGCGCTTTCGGCACAATTTCGAAAAGTTCACCATGGTCGGGCCCGAGGTTCAGGCAGCGGGACCTGGCTCATAAAGCGCATGCTCCGCGATCTGCTGGTTCCCGTCTGGAAAATTCCGAAAGGTAAAGTTGCGACGTACGGCGGTGTGGCGCGAGCCGCCGGTTATCCGCGTCACGCGCGGCAGGTCGCGTGGGCGTTGCAGGCGGCGCACGGAGCAATACCGTGGCACCGTGTGGTGGGCGCAGGCGGCCACATCAAACTGCGCGGCGCGCCCGCGATGGAGCAGCGGTTGCGGCTCGAAAACGAAGGCGTCACCTTTCGCGGCCGTCGCATTCACATGCGTTTGCATGAATTCCGCTTCGAAGCCGCGCGCCCCAAACGAGGCCGTCCCAGTGCCAAAAATATTCTCCAGCGCCGACCGCGCTCTCGCCGCACGCATTGAGGGCGCTGAGGCCGCGACGGCTCTGGCCCTCGCCACAGCCTTGCAGCAGGCAAATCCGAAAACTGTGGCGGCCGCCGAGCCCGCGCTGGGCGGCTACGCGCTATTCGGCGGCGTGGGATCGCCCATGACGCATGCGCTCGGCATCGGCATGACCGGCGCCGCGGACGAAGCGGCCTTCGATCGCATGGAAGAGTTTTTTCGTGGCCGCGGCAGTCCGTCGTTGATCGACCTTTGCCCGATGGCCGACCCCACGGTCATCCGCATGGTGCACGAGCGCGGATATCACGTCATCGAGTTCAACAACGTTCTGGTGCGCGAGGTAGTGCGTGAACTGGATTCGCGCGAGGCGTTCCCCGTCTCTGGAAGTGGCCTGCACATCGAAAAGGTCCAGCCCCAAGACACCGAAACTTGGGCTAACGTTGTGGCGCGTGGCTTCCTGGAGAAGGATGAGGTGCCCGCCGAATACACGGAGATGATGTCCGGTGGCCCCGGAATGTCCGATTGCTTTCTCGCACGCCTGAGCGGTCAGCCCGCTGGTGGCGGGGCGGTGGGCATACGGGGTGGCGTAGCTTCGTTCTACGGCGATGCCACGGTAGTCGCGGCTCGCGGCCATGGCATCCAGGGAGCTCTGATCGAGCAGCGCCTGGCGCACGCCGCCCGCGCCGGCTGCGATCTCGCGGTAGTCGCCGTCCTGCCAGGCAGCGGCTCGCACCGCAACTACGAACGCTGTGGTTTTCAGTTGGTGTATATGCGAGTGAACGTGATGCGCGAGTGGAAGTAAGGCTTACTTGATCTTGTGCCGCGCGTCTTCGATGATGCGTTTGGCGCGCGAGGGATTGTACACACCGCAAGAACAGAATCGCGCCATGTAAGTGACGGCCTGCTCGGGCGTGCGACGGCCCTCTTTCACCCAGTCGATCATCTTCTTCGCCAAGCTGGTCGAAATCATGCCGTGGCCGCACATTGTCGTCAGCATCAAGACCTGGCTATTGGGCAGTTTCTCGGTTTTGCCCTGGAACCCTAGCGAGTAGCCCACGCTGTGCCGCGGAATGCCGGCGGCGTGACAGCACTGCTCGGCCCCATCAATCGAAGTCGAGATATTCACGCACAGTCCGAGATCGGCTGCGCGTACGGTCTTCACAAAATCTTCCGCCGCCACGCGATCATCAAATACCGCGGCAACGGTCGTAGGCGTATCCACGCCATCGATCACGGCGCGAAAATCCGGCGTCATGTCACGTTTCCAGTGCGCCGTGGGATGCATGTGTTGCGAAGGCCGCAGCGCGCCGCCATGGATCGCGTCGCCGAGGTTCACCGGCTTGAACGGCAGGGCCATTTCCAGAAACTTCTTCAGTTTGGGGACGCTGCCCTTGTCGTTCTTACCGCGGCTCGGAATCGCAAACACCACGAAGTCGTCGTAAAAACTCTCGGCGTCGCCGAAGCGGTGCAATGTGTTGGTCATGGATCGCGCGGCGGGCTATCGGGCGGAACCCACCGGCTCCTCCTTCCTGAGTTCTTCAACAGGATTCGTGATTCTGCCCAGTCCAACGTTGGTCTTGGCCCGCTCCAGCTTGTATCCCATGCGCTCGAGAATGGGCGCGACAACGTTCTCCTCGCCTTCCTCATCGCAGCGCGTGCCCACGCCCAGCGCGATCACGGTATCGACCTGCTTCTCGACTTCCTGCACCAGCCGGATGACCTCTTCGGTGCGCTCCACCGGCACTTTGATTTCAAGAATCGCCGAAAGAATCTTCTCGCCCAGAATGTCTTCGCGCAGCGTACCGGTGGCCACATCGGACATCAGCGAGGTAACGGGATTTTTCTTCTCGAACGCCACGCCGGCTTTGGCCAGCGCCCAGGACATCTTCTGAATCTCATGAAACCAGACGCCGACGCCCGGCCGCCCGAACTCGATGGTAAAGCCAACTTCGCCCTTCTGCACGCGTCCGCTGACGTCGTTCGTTTTGACTTCTTCAGTACCCCGGCCTTGCACACCGGTCGATTCGTGCGGCACGCGCGGATCGGAAAATGCGCGGCGCACCACGCGCGGCCACTCTAAAGTTTCAGGCGCGAAAGCCGCGGTGGGGCAAACGTCAGGCTCCGGATCGAACCGCAGACGCACCAACTGAAACAGCTTGCGCAACGTGCGCACTACCGTCGGGTTCAGGTGCTCCTGGCTCAGCCCGTTGAAGCAGGCGTAGCACTCGACGCACTCATTGCGGTCGACAGTGGCGCGCTTGATCACCGGATCGATGTAGATCGCGCCCATGGGGCACACATACGTGCAGTTTCCACAGGCCACGCATTTGTCAGGATCGATTCTCATGGTTCAACTCTCCGCCGTCGCATGGTCCGCGAAAATCCTCCGTGTGGCATCGATCCGGCCAAACAACACAGCAGCCGCGACGCACAGCGCTGACGCCACCACAAACGGCACGTTCCAACCGTACGACCGCACCAAGTAAGCCAGCAGCGCGGGTGAAATCGCGCCTCCTATATTACCGCAGGTGTTCATCACGGCAGAAACCGAACCTGCGTAATCGCCGCCGATATCGAGCGGAATCGCCCAGGAGACGCCAACGGTCGTTTCGAGGCCGAAAACCGCGACGCACGTGTACCACACCGATGCCGTCGGGCTGGCGGTGAACGTGGCCGGCAGAATTCCCGCGGCGGCCACCAGAAATCCCGTTACTGCCACTCCGCGGCGCGCGCGTTTCAGATCGCCCGAACGCCGTGCCCAGCGGTCCGAAGCCCATCCGCCCAGCAGGTCGCCCGCAGTCCCCGCAAGCAGCGGCAAGCTGGCGTACATGCCCATCTGTCTGAGGTCGAAGCCGCGGTGCTCGTTGAGGTATTTCGGGAACCAGTCGAGATAAACCGCGATGCAGTAGGCGTAACAGAAGTACATGGCCGAAAGCGTCCACAGCGTGGAGCTTGCCAGAATTTGCCGCCACGGTACGGATCGCGTTTTAGCTGCGCGCGCCCCGCCGACGGAATTCAGGATCAGGCTCCGCTCGGCTTCGTTTACGCTCGCATGTTCTTGCGGGGTGTCGCGATAATACCAGTACCAGATCGCGGCCCAGAACAGTCCCATCAAACCGAACACAAAAAACGCGGCGCGCCACCCGTATGCCGCCATCAACAGAACTACGAGAGTTGGCGTCAACGCCGCGCCCAGGCGTGAGCCGGCGTGCGTGAGGCCCTGCGCAAAGCCGCGCTCGCCGGGTAAGATCCAGCGGGAAAGCGACCGCGTGGCAATCGGGAACGCTCCGGCCTCGCCGATCCCGAACAAAAACCGGAACGCCGCCATCGACGTCGCGCTCCACGCCAGCGCCGTGGCCGAGGTGAAGATCGACCACCACGTTACGATCAGCGCCAGCGCGCGCCGCGGCCCGATGCGGTCGCCCAACCATCCGCCCGGAATCTGAAACAGCGCGTAGCCCCAGCGGAACGAGCTGAGAATCCAGCCCACCGTGACCATCGAAAATCCAAGCTCTTTCTGAATGACCGGGACCGCCGAGGCGATATTGACGCGATCCATGTAAGTGATCAGGTAGGCCGCGACCGTCAACCCCAGCACCACGTGGCGGACATTGGTGGGGCGGTCGGCGCCGCGCTCGATCACTGCGCCGGCACCGTTGCGGGTTTGCCTTTTTCGATCACGCGAAAGACCAGAAACTTCGCCGATTCACTCGCGCTGGCGTTGCGGGAAACAGCGTGGAGGTGGAGAGGCGGCTCATAGAACATCTCGCCGGGTTTATATATTTTTTCCGGCCCGTCGTCGATTTTCGTGACCACCGCGCCCTCGAGAACATAAACGAACGTGCAGCCGTTATGGCGATGCGCGTCCGACGTTCCCCCGGGCACGTACTCGAGCTGCTGCACAGTCACTTCGAGGTTCGTACCGTCGAGCGCGGGCAGCGCCTGCGTCATGAGAGCGGTCCGCTTCAACTGCTCCGGCGGCGCCGCGGACAAGTGCATCGTGTTGTTCAGAGGGAGAGCGGCGGCCGCCACCTTGAGGGCCTGGCGTCGGTTCATCATCGCTACACTCTATCACCGCCGGCGGCCACTGCCGTCTCAACTTTCTCCACGGGATAACCGCGCTCGCGCCAGTCATTAAAACCGCCGGCGAGCGGACGGACGCGCTTAATCCCACGCCGGTTCAATCGGAGCGCCGCACGGGCGCTCGAGGCTTCGTTGGGTCAAGTGCAGTAGAGAATAATGTCCCGATCGCGCGGGATCTCCTGATGGCGAGTCTCCAGCTCTGTGGGCGCCAGCAGGAGCGCGCCCGGCAGCTTGATGCCAGTGCTCTCGACGTCCATCGGGCTGCGCAAGTCGACGATCAGGAGTTCCTCCCCCGCTTTGATTTTGCGCAGCAGATCGTCCGGGTTGATGCGGGCGATACGCAGCTTGCGGAGAAACCGTTGCCGCTGCCAGATCTTCCACACCACGTAGCCGGCCAGCAACGCCCCCAGGACCACGCCCAGCGATTTTCCAAAACCCAGGGCGTATTCGGCGGCCTCCTCCAGTTGCGCCCGAAAAATATATCCCACGCCGCTGAAAGTCAGTACCCAAATCGCCGCCCCAGCCGTATCGGCCAACAAAAAGCGCGGGAGCGGCATACGGAACAGGCCGGCGAGCGGCGGTGCCGCAGTACTCAAACCCGGCACGAACTTCGCGAACAGCAGCGAGCCGGCGCCAAAACGCGTGAACACATTCTCGGTGCGCCGCACGCAGGAGTCCGGCTCGAGCGCCACCCGGCATAACAGGTTGAGCACCGAGTAGCCCCGCTGTCTACCGAGCCAGTACCATAAGCAGTCGCCAATCAGCGAAGCTACGACACCCAGCCCAATGGCGGCGAGATAGGAAATCCGACCTGCACCGGCCAGCGCACCCATCGCCAACAGAATCGGCGTAGCCGGAAGCGGCAGACCGATCTGCTCGGCCAGCACAAACGCAAATACCACCGAATAGCCGTGATGCAGCAGGAAATCGACAAAATGGTGCATGGTGAGGAAGCGACCCTGAACACTGACTAGTTTACAAGGTCAGTGAGCGCCCCCCGCATGGCTCTTGGCGAACAGACGGCTCTCGAGCGCTGTCGCGCCCGGTCCGGCAAGCGCAAGTGCAACGCTTGCCGCGCACATCATAAACGCAAATTCGATGCCCTTGGGCATAAAAAATCCTGCAGCGAGGTGAACCTTCAGAATGGCGACCGCCATCTCGATGGCAAACAGCACCGACACCCAGCGGGTCAGAAGGCCGAGAATGAGGGCGATGCCCCCGATCAATTCCAGCAGCGCTACAAACGGGCCGAGAATTCCCGGCATGGGAATCCCCATCTGGGTGAATGCCCCTTCGACACCTTGGAACCCGTAGACAAAAAGCTTCTGGGCGCCGTGTGCCAGAAACACGATCCCGGCCGCCACGCGCAGTATCGCAATTCCCCAATCCTTCGTTGCAGTAGTCATGGTCCCTCCTATGCCTCAACACCTCTTTTCTTTGATGTCTTAGAGTGCCGGGCCGATCCCAGTGATTTCAAACTGAACCGCGAAGTTTGTCAACTCGGGCGCCAGTTTCACCATCCGCGAACTGGCGTGTTAATGTCGGAGTAACCAGGATGGGGCCGCCCGGTGCCATTGGTCTCAAGGAAGCGGATGGGTGTCTAACGGGCCCCGGTTCAGTTGCCGGCCGCCGTGGCCAGTTCGTCGTCCTGCTGGTTGCGGCACTCATTTTTCTCGGATGCATCGTCAGCCCGCCGGCGCTGATGGATGACATGGACGCCACGCAGGCGCAAATTGCCCGGACCATGCTGGACTCGGGCGATTGGGTGACGGCGCGGATCAACGGCGTCATCTATCTCGAAAAACCGCCGCTCAAATACTGGCTGATCGCGATATCGTTCCGCGTGTTCGGCGTGCGTGACTGGGCGGCGCGCATCCCTACGGCGTTGTCGGCGGTGCTGCTCTGCTGGGTCACGGCCTTGTTCGGCACCTGGGCGTTCGATGCGCGTGCCGGGACATATGCCGGATTGTGCCTCGCCACCTGCATTGGACTGTTTCTGTTTACGCGCGTGCTGATTCCGGACGTGATGCTGACCTTGGCGATCACGGTCGCGCTTTGGTCGCTCGTGCGCGCGCTTAATGAAGCTGAATCACGTCCTGGCCGGTGGGCCATGCTGATGTGGGCCGCGCTCGGCACGGGCCTGCTGCTAAAGGGCCTGATTGCGATCGTATTCCCGGTTACTGCCAGCGCTCTATATCTGGCGATCACGCGCCAGCTTTTTCTTCGCAAAACGTGGACGCGGATACATCCGCTCACCGGCATGGCGCTGCTCTTAGCCGTCGCCCTGCCCTGGCACGCGCTGGCAACAATCCGCAATCCGCCATACTTCGATTTCACGATGCACAGCGAGCGCGGCTCTTATCACGGATTCTTCTGGTTTTACTTCATCAACGAGCACCTCCTGCGTTACCTGGGACGCCGTTATCCGCGCGATTACAACACTGTCCCGCGCCTCTATTTCTGGCTCTTCCACCTGATCTGGCTGTTCCCGTGGAGCGTCTATCTGCCCGCGGTCGCGAAGCTCGATTTCAAACCAGCCGACCGCGCCGGCCGCACGCGTTTGCTGGCGCTTTGTTGGATTGGTTTCATCCTACTATTCTTCTCGTTCTCCACCACGCAGGAATACTATTCGATGCCATGCTACCCCGCGCTAGCGTTGTTGATCGGCTGCGCGCTGGCGTCGGACGGCCGTCTGCTCGCCTACGGCACGCGGGCCGCCGCCATCATCGCGACGCTCTGCTGCGCCGTGATAGCCATCATCTTGTGGCTGGTCCGAGCTCTTCCCGCGCCGGGTGACATTTCGGTGGCGCTCAACCAGAATCCCGATATCTACACGGCCTACACGCTCTCCCTCGGTCATATGGGCGATCTAACGCTGAGAGCCTTTGCTTACCTGCGGCTGCCGCTGGCGTTAGCGGGGCTCGGGCTGCTGATTGGCGCAGCCGGCACATGGAAGTCCTCCGGCCGTCGCGCCGTGCCGGCCATCGTACTGATGATGGTGCTGTTCTTCCATGCCGCGCGCCTCGCGCTCGTGACTTTTGATCCTTACCTGGGATCGCGCCCGCTGGCAGAAGCGCTCAACCGGTCGCCTGAAGGCCGGCTTATCGTAGACGATCAGTATTACGCGTTTTCCTCGGTCATGTTTTACGCCAATCGCCGCGCTCTGCTGTTGAATGGACGCATCAACAACATCGAGTACGGCTCGTACGCTCCCGGCGCCCCGGATGTTTTTCTCGACGACCAGCAGTTCGCGCGCCTGTGGTCCGAGCCGGAACGCTACTATCTGGTGGCCGCGGGCCCCGCACTGGCCCGATTCGAAAAGCTGGTGGGAAAGCCGGCTCTGCACGTGGTCGTGGAAAGCGGCGGGAAGTTTCTGTTTACAAACCGCTGAAGGCACTTTCTTTACAAACCGCTGAAGGCTCTATTTCCCCAAGACCTGAAAATCGTCGAAGTAAGTGACACTGTCGGCCTTGGTCCACAGGCCGACCTTGCCCGCTTGCGTGAAGGTCGAATCCTCGGACTCGAAAACCTTGCGGTGGTCGAAATAGACCTCGAACCGCGATTTCTTGAAACTGATCTTGAGCACGTTCCAGGTGCGCGCCGGAATCCGGTGGTGGACACCGTGGGTCTCGCGCGGCTTGCCTTTGGGCGCAATCGACACCCGGTTCCCGCCTTCCACGCGGTACATCACGATGTTGTTTTCAAGAGCGTTGGCGCGCACCAGGTAATAGTTATCGGGGTCGCGGTAGCGCCACACCAGGCCGGCAACCTGATCCTTCTTGCCGGCCACCGTCTTGAATTTCACGCTGACTTCGCCATCGCGGCAATTGACACTGTTGAGAATCGCCATGGGGAAGCGCGCATCGGTGCGGTCGGCGGAAAGCTGAGCCAGTACGTTGGGCTTACTGGGCGCGCTGGCGTCGTGCCGGACTTCCCATTTCGGAGCTTCGCCGGTATGCGTCATGGCGACGGTCCAGCCAGCCGGTAGCGCGCCCGGCGGCGCCGAATCGAAGCGGATGGTCTCCGCGCCGGTCACCGAGGCCAGCCCCCATCCT
>Ga0310811_10003100_pt1 | contig 20886 bp, 21 predicted proteins | sample YCmetagenome_FD_207642 | JGI IMG/M metagenome (GOLD analysis project Ga0310811, IMG submission 207642) | Soil microbial communities from experimental microcosm in Duke University, North Carolina, United States - YC | ecosystem: Engineered > Artificial ecosystem > Soil microcosm > Unclassified ...
AGCCTGCCATCCTGTTCCTGGACGAGCCGTTCGCCGGCGTCCATCCGCACCTGCGCGACGAGCTGATCACGCGCATCCAGGAGCTTCACGAGGCAGGTCGCACGTTCGTCGTCGTCGACCATGACATGGAATCGATCCTGCGCCTCTCGAAACGACTCGTGGTGATGGCTCGCGGGCGCAAGATCGCCGACGGACCTCCGGCGGAAGTCCGTGAAGATCAGGCCGTGCTCGCGGCCTACGCAGGGAGCTGACCCATGCAGGGCTCAGACAGGGCAGCAACGCCAGCGGAATCCGCGCCGTGGCTGGTCGCCCGTGACCTGGTGGCGGGCTATTTGCCCGGCATCGACATTCTGCGAGGCGTGTCGGTCGAAGCGGTGCGCGGGCAGGTGCGATGCGTGCTTGGGCCTAACGGGACGGGCAAGTCCACACTGCTCAAAGCGCTGTTCGGATTCCTGAACCTGCGGCAAGGCGAGATCCGCCTGGACGGGGAGCTTGCGCGCACCGTCGCTCCGCACGAAATGGGCCGGCACAGGGTCGTGTACCTGCCGCAGCGGCCAAGCATTTTTCCGCACCTGAGCGTCGAAGTGAATCTGCGCCTGGGCGCGTGGCGCCAAAGAGGCGAGCGCAAGCGCGTTGAAGAACTGGTGGCGAAGGCGTGCGAGCAGTTCCCGATCCTGGCGGAGAAGCGGCAGCAGGCCGCGGGCACGTTGAGCGGAGGCCAGCAACGCCAGCTCGAGATCGCGCGTAGCCTGATGCAGGACCCCGTCTTGTTCCTCATCGACGAGCCCACCGCCGGCATCGAGCCGCGTGTGGCGGGGCTGATCTACGATCTGATCAAGAGCCTTGCCGCCCAGGACAAGGCGATCCTGTTGGTCGATCAGAACATCAAGCGCGCGCTCGAAATCGCCGACTACGTCTACGTCATGCGCACGGGGACGGTTCTTTCGGAAGGTTCGCGGGCAGAGTTTGGCGGCGATACCGAAGCGCTCGTTGCCCGCTGGCTGTACGCAAGCGGCAACACGGAACAAACACGGCGTTGACCAATGAGGCGTCCGGAGTAACGCTTCTCCTGACGCCGCTGCTGTCCTTGGCGTGCAACAGACCTGCTCGAAGATTCCCGTTCGCCTAAAGGATCTCCAGTCATCGACATGGAGGGCAAGCATGAAGATCGTCGTGATCGGCGGCACGGGCCTGATCGGCTCTAAGGCAGTCGCCATTTTGCGTCAGAGCGGCCACGAGGTGGTTGCCGCTTCGCCCAAGAGCGGCGTCAATACCCTGACCGGCGAGGGCCTCAAGGAGGCCGTGGCCGGCACGCAGGTGGTCGTCGACCTCAGCAATTCGCCCTCGTTTGAGGATAAGGCGGTGCTGGAGTTCTTCGAAACCTCCGGTCGCAACCTGCTCGCGGCGGAGGGCGCTGCCGGCGTCCGGCATCACGTCGCGCTGTCCATCGTCGGAACCGACCGCACGGCCGACAATGGCTATTTCCGCGCCAAGGTCGCCCAGGAGAAGCTGATCGTGGCTTCGGGCGTTCCCTACACCATTGTCCGCGCAACCCAGTTCATGGAATTCCTCAGCGGCATCGCCGATTCGGGCACGGATGGAAATGTCGTCAGAATTTCGCCCGGCCTATTCCAGCCGATCGCGGCGGACGATGTTGCTCCTGTCGTCGCCGAAGTGGCTGTTGCCGAACCGCGCAACGGCATGGTCGAAATCGCCGGTCCGGAACGGGCGCCGTTCAACGAAATCGTTGCGCGTTATCTGAAGGCGGTCGGCGACCCGCGCAAGGTCGTGAGCGATCCCGAGGCCCGATACTTCGGCGGCCGCGTCGAGGAGCGTTCGCTCGTGCCGTTGGGCGAAGCACGCCTCGGTCGCATTGGCTTGGACGAATGGCTCCGCCGCTCGCGGGCGAGAGCCTGATCCGCGTTCGCCAACCGAAGGACGACGCCATGACACGTCACGATCCCATTCGGGAACTGAAGTGGCAGAGGACTGCCGCCAGTACGAGGGCCGCGGCCGCGCACCATGACGGTCCGGCGAAGCTGCCGGTCAGATCGTAGACATAGCCTGCGAAGGCAGGTCCAAGGATCTGACCCGCACTGAAGGCTGCGGTGATGAGCGCGATGCGGCCACGCGGGTCGCCCACGCCTTCACGCGCCGCGATCAGGCCGAGCGCCGTGAGGCCCATGAAGGTCCCGCCGACGAAGACGGACGAGAGGATCACAGTCGCTTCCGTGATCCAGAGCGCGGATGCCGCAACGCCGATTGCCTCCACGATCGCTGCGAGCGCAAAGGTCGCAAGGACGCCGTGGCGCCGGGCAAGCCAAGTCCACAGCGCCACCGACGGCACGGCGGCGAGGCCGAACATGACCCAGATGTAGGGTTCGAGTGCCGCGATCTCCTTCGAGCCGCGGACCATGGCGACGATGAAGGTCGCGGTGATGATGTAGCCGAAGCCAAACAGTCCATAGGCGGCCGCAAGCGTGAGGAAGCGTGCGCTCGGCTTGCTGCGCGACGACGGGCGCATCGCTGCCGCGACCGGACGGTCGGCCGGGACCATTACCCACACCGCGGCACCCGCAACCAAGGCCAGTGCGGCACTGGCGAACCACATGATCCGCCAGTCGCTCAAGGCCGCGACCAGCGCGGCGGACGCGGCGATGCCGCTGCCGACACCGGCGAAATGCAGCGCCGAGAGTGCGCCGCGGCCTGCGGTGGCCAATCGGTCGAGCACCAGCGCTGAGGCAAAGATCAGGATGAAGGCCGAGGCGATGCCGGCGACCAGCCGCAACAGCAGAAGGAAGCTGATCGAGACGGTAAGCCCCATTGCTCCGAGGCAGATGGCATTCACGGCGAGAAAGCCCAGGAGCCAGGGTCGCCGTGGGCCGGGCAAAGGTAATGCCGCCAGTAACGCGCCAACGAAGTAGCCAACGAAATTCGCCGAGGCGATCAGCCCTGCCTGACTCTGGGTGAGTCCCAGCGCCTCGACCATCGGCGGCAGGATGGGTGTGTAGACGAAGCGGCCGATGCCGATCCCGGCCGCCATGGCCAAAAGGCCGCCCAACGCGATACTTACGGGTGTTCTTGTCATGGCAGGCAGCGCACTTTGGTCCTGTCGTCGCATTGACGCAAATGGCCCCGGCACCTAGTTTCGCTCGTTCCATGTCACAGTCTGACCGCACCATCGCCGAGGCCGCGCGCGCGTGGCCGTTTGAAGAAGCCCGCAAGCTTGTCGCCCGCATTGGCGGCAAAGCGCCGGCGAAAGGCCATGTGCTCTTCGAGACCGGCTACGGCCCTTCCGGCCTGCCCCATATCGGCACGTTCGGCGAGGTGGTGCGCACCACCATGGTGCGACAGGCGTTCATGCGTCTTTGCGACGTGCCGACGCGGCTGTTCTGCTTTTCCGACGACATGGACGGGTTGCGCAAGGTGCCCGACAACGTGCCGAACAAGGAGATGCTGGCCCAGAATCTCGGCAAGCCGCTCACGTCGGTGCCCGATCCGTTCAGCAACGAATATCCGTCGTTCGGCGCGGCCAATAACGCGCGCCTGCGCGCCTTCCTCGATTCGTTCGGCTTCGAGTACGAGTTCCAGTCGGCGACCGACTGGTACAAGTCGGGCCGCTTCGATCCGATGCTGCTCGCCATGCTGCGTCACTACGACGAGGTGCAGGCGATCATGCTGCCGACTCTCGGCGAGGAGCGGCGGGCGACCTATTCGATCTTCCTGCCGATCTCGCCCAAGACCGGGCGCGTCCTGCAAGTGCCGCTGATCAAGGCAGATCCTGACGCCGGCACCATCGTCTATCGCGACGAGGACGGCTCGACCGTCGAGACGCCAGTGACCAGCGGCAACGTCAAGCTGCAGTGGAAGGCCGACTGGGCCGGCCGCTGGTTTGCCCTCGGCGTCGACTACGAGATGTACGGCAAGGATCTCATCCCGACCGCCGAGCTCAGCGCCAAGATCGTGCGCGTGCTGGGAGGGCAGCCTCCCGAAGGGTTCAACTTCGAGCTTTTCCTCGACGAGGAAGGCAAGAAGATCTCCAAATCCAAGGGCAATGGGCTGTCAGTCGAAGAATGGCTGCGCTATGCGCCACCCGAGTCGCTGTCGCTCTACATGTACCAGGCGCCGCGGCGTGCGAAGCGGCTCTATTTCGACGTGATTCCGCGGGCCATCGACGACTACCTCGGCTTCGTCGAGAAGATGCCCAATGAAGACCCGGCCAAGGCCGTCGACAACCCGGCCTGGCACATCCACAACGGCAAGTCCGTCGAGCACCATGCGGCGGGGGTGAGCTTCGCCATGCTGCTCAACCTCGCGAGCGTGGCGCACACCGACGACAAGGACGTGCTGTGGCAGTACCTGCGCCGCTATGTGCCCGGCGCGACGCCTGAGAACGCACCCTATCTCGATCGCCTGCTGCAGGGCGCGGTCGCCTACTACCAGGACTTCGTGAAGAGCACGAAAAAGTTCCGGCTGCCGGCCGGGAAGGAGCGGGCCGCGCTCAGCGATCTCGCCGACACGCTGCGCAGGATTCCCGAGAGCGAGAGCGCGGAGTTCATCCAGAACGAGGTCTACGAGGCGGGCAAGCGCCACTTCGCCAAGGAAGAGCTGCGCCAGTGGTTCAAGACCCTCTACGAGGTGCTGCTGGGCAGCGAGCAGGGGCCGCGCATGGGCGCCTTCATCAAGCTCTATGGTCGCGACAACGTCGTGCGCCTGATCGAGCGCGCGCTTGCGGGTGAAGATCTCTCGAAAGCAGCCTAGCGCGTGACATCGGCCGACGGCCCTGTTTTCTGCGGCGATGAAGACCTCGGCTATCTCGCAAGCCGTACGCAGTTCAAGAAAGGCAAAGGCTTTGCGATGGACGAGGCCTACCGTCTCGCCCATCTGCCTCTGGTTGCGCCCGATCATCCGCGAGTGGTCGCACGTAAGGCAGGCTCACCATACGAGAGGGGGCGGCATGGTCCGGCCGTCTCGCTGGTTCTACCCATCGCCTCGGACGATCTGCTGGCCTCTGAAAACCATCGAACACTCGAAGCCGACCTCAAGCGATCGCCTTTCGCGCATAAGATTGCCTGGCCCATTGTCGAGCAGCGGCGGGAAAAACTGCACGCCACAATCTGCGGCGCGCTCGAAGCGTCGCCCGGGCTGACCGCCGACCGTCGCGAAGCCCTTGCCGGGTTCGGCCCGCTGTTCGTCGAGCTTCGAGGGCTCTTCTCCGGCAATGTGAACCGGGGACGCCTCTATCTGCGTGTCTATCCGGAGAAGCGGCACGGCGCAGATGTTCTCCGCCAGATCCAGCGCCTCATGGGGCAGCGCGAAACAGGTCTCTACATTATCGGCCTGTACAATCTCGTCGACGACCTCGACGCCGGCGAGGCGGCCGACCTGGCCGCGTTGGTCGAGGCCTGGTGGGACCGGCCCATACTGCGATGCCGGGTCGATCGTTTGCACCTGTTGTCGTCGCGAGACGATCTCGCTCTCGATTCGGAGATTCTGGAAACAATCGTGCTTGGTTGACGGACATGTTGTTCGCCAAGCGGCTGGCGCCGCACTTTGTCGACCTCGGTGGCTTGCGGATTAATTGATTAGCGTCCTATCTTTCTCTCCATGGCCCGGCCCAAGCAGATCGATTTCGGCTTCAGCGTGGCGCGCATCGCGCGGCGACTGAGGCAGGCGGTCGATGCGGAGCTGCAGGTCTACGGGCTGACTGAGGCGACGTGGCGGCCGCTGGCCTACGTTGGCCGGCTGGGGGGCGGGGTGCGCCAAAAGGAATTGGCGACGGCGCTCTCGATCGAAGGTCCGTCGCTGGTGCGGCTGCTCGACAATCTCGAGCGCCGCGGCCTGATCGAGCGGCGCGAGGACGAAACCGACCGGCGCGCCCGCGGCATCTATCTCACACGAGCCGGCCGTGATCTCGCGGTGCGCGTGGCGAAGGTCGGCACCGAAATCCAGAGCCGACTGCTCGCCAAGATCCCGCCGGCGGACCTTGAAACGTGCCAGCGTGTGCTGGACCGCATAGAACGCGAGTTGGAGGAGCGGCAGGAGAGCATTCCTGCCGCTGTCGTGAAGCGAGGTGAGTAAAGCGTCCGTTTGATACGTCGCAAGGAGGAAACGATGAATCAGATCGAGATCAATGCGCCGAACCTTTGGCGCCTCGAGACACCAGGCGCCTCCCACTGGCCGCGCAGCGCGCGTCCCGACGCTGCGAAGAAATATTTCATGGTGTCGGCCGACGGTCACGCCAACGAACCGGCCAATCTCTGGTTCGAGCGGATGGACAAGAAATATCACGATCGCCTGCCGCGCGTGGTGACCGACAAGGACGGCGTGCAGTGGCGTGTGTGCGAAGGCTATCGTCCCGACCGGCTGCGCCTGTCGACCCTCGAAGGCGAGGACATGGCGCGCAACAAAGCTGGCGCCGATCCGCTGGGTCGGCTTGCCGACCATGATCGCGACGGCATCGATGTCGAGCTGATCTTTCCCAACAAGGGTCTCGCGATGTGGGCGACGCCCGATTCGCAATTCGCCATGGCGCAGTGCCGCGTCTGGAACGACTGGGCCTGGGAGCAGTTCGGCACGCATCAGGACCGCATGATCCCGGCCGGCGCACTCGCCACCGGCGATCTAGAGGGCTCGATCGCCGAGGTGCAGCGACTGGCGAAGCTCGGCTTCAAGTGCTTGACCCTGCCCTGCAAACCGGTCTGGGGTGGGCATGACAGCAACCATGTGAACTACAACTTGCCGCATTTCGATCCGCTGTGGGCGGCGATCACCGACGCCAACCTGCCGATCACCTTCCACGTCTCGACGGGCCGCGACCCGCGGGCGGCGCGTGGCAACGGCGGGGCGGTCGTGAACTACGTCTCGCATTCGCTCTCGCCCACCATCGAGCCGGTGGCCAATCTCTGCGCCTCGGGCGTGCTGGAGCGTTTCCCGACACTGCGCTTCGCGACTATCGAAGCCGGTATCGGCTGGGTGCCGTGGCTGCTCGAGGCGATGGACGAGGCCTACAAGAAGCATCACTTCTGGGTGCGGCCCAAGCTCAAGAACTTGCCGAGCGAATATTATCGCGCGCACGGCTTCTCGTCATTCCAGGAGGATCGCGCCGGCCTTGATCTTGCCGAGAGTCATGGCCTTGCCGGCAACTTCATGTGGGCGAACGACTATCCGCACCATGAAGGCACGTGGCCGCATTCGGCCGAGGCGATCGAGCGCACGATGGGGCAGCTCTCTGACGACACGCGCGTCAAGGTGCTGGGGCTGAACTGCGCCCGCTTCCTCGGGATCGAGGTCCCGGCGCGCTATCGCGCGAACTGACGGCGCACGGCGATGAGCAAGCGTACGCTGCGCGGCAAGGTGGCCATCGCCGGGGTCGGCGAGACCACCTATTACAAACACGGCAAGGCCCCGGTCTCCGAGTTCAAGCTTGCCCTGCAGGCGATCCTTGCCGCCTGCGAGGATGCCGGCATCGATCCGCGCCGTATCGACGGCTTCGCCTCCTATTCCAACGATCGCAACGATCCGTCGCGGATCGCGGCGGCGCTCGGCCTGCCGGCACTGCGCTTCTCCAACATGAACTGGGGCGGCGGCGGAGGCGGGGGCTCGGCCGCGGTGGGCAATGCCGCGGCCGCTGTCGCCTGCGGCATGGCGAACTGCGTCGTGGTGTTCCGAGCGCTGGCGCAAGGCCAGTTCCAGCGCTTTGGCGCCGCGCCACCGGGCGGCACGGCGACGGGCGAGGCAGCGCTCAACGCGCCCTACGGCGTGATGTCGCCCGGTCAGCGCTATGCCATGCGGGCGATGCGCTTCCTGCACGAGAACAAGATCGCTCCCTCCGCGCAGCGGGCGATTGCACTTGCCTCCTATCACCATGCCCAGGCCAATCCGCGCGCCGTCATGCACGGCCGGCCGCTCACCGCCGAGGCCTACGATGCCTCGCGCTGGATCGTCGAGCCTTGGCGGTTGTTCGATTGCTGTATGGAGAACGACGGTGCGGCGGCGCTGATCATCGTGCCGGCCGAGGAAGCGCGCGACTTGCGCCAGCCGCCGGCCTATCTGCTGGGATCGGCGCAGGGATCGGAATATCGCAACGGTGCGCGCGGCCACAATGCGCCGCTCTACGCCACCTCGAGCTTCACGACGGTGGCGCCGCAGCTCTACGAGATGGCGGGCGTGAAGCCTCCCGATGTCGATGTGGTGCAGAGCTATGAGAACTTCACCGGCGGCGTTCTGATGGGTCTGGTCGAGCACGGCTTCTTTAAGGCCGAGGAAGCGAACGAATTCCTGACGCGCGAGAACCTGGTCGCCCCTTCGGGCAAGCTGCCGCTCAATACGTCGGGCGGTAATCTCGCCGAGTGCTACATGCACGGCCTCGAATTGCAGGTCGAGGCGGTGCGGCAGCTGCGCGGTCAGTCGACCTCGCAGGTGCCCGATGCCGAGGTCTCTATGGTGATCTCGGGTCCGATGGTAACGCCGGTTTCGAGCATGATCCTCGGCACGGGAGCGACCCTATGAGCTATCTGCCGAAAGGGTTGCCTGCGCCGGTGCCGGAGAACGACGGCCTCGACAAGCCCTACTGGGAGGGGACACGACGCGGCGAGCTTTTAGTCCAGCGCTGCCGCAAATGCAGCACGTTCCAGTGGGGGCCGGAATGGATCTGCCATAAGTGCCTCGGCTTCGATCTCGACTGGCACAAGGTGTCGGGCAAGGGCCGCATCTACAGTTGGGAACGGTCTTGGCATCCGGTGCATCCGGCGCTGAAGGACCATGGTCCCTACATCGTCGTTCTCGTCGAGCTGCCGGATGCCGGCAATGTGCGCATGTTGGGCAACCTGCTGGGCGATGCACGGCAGGAGATGAAGATTGGCGCCGAGGTCGAGGCAGTGTTCGAGCCGCACGACGATGCCAAGCCGCCGTTCACCCTGGTGCAGTGGAAGCTCGCTTCGCCTCGGTGACGGCGCGGAGATAGGAGAGCACCAGCCGCACCAGCTCGTCCTCGAACGCGCGGTTCTTGAAGAACGGCTGCTCCTCCAGCACGGCGGCGCGGATCGTTCCCATTAGCGCCCGCGAGACGACGAAGATCTGCTCCTGGTCGAGGTTGACGAACACGCGCTGCTCGCCGACATCCTCGCCGGCTCGGGTGATGAAGGCCGCGATAGGGGCCAGCAGGTCGCTCGGACCTTGCGACAAGACCGCCTGCACCACGGCGCGGCGCGCGCGAAGCCGGCCGCCGAACGCACCCACGATCGCCCGCACCATGGCGCGCACACGGCCTTCGACTGACGAGTCGATCTCGCCTTTCAGCGCCCGCGCCACGCGCGTGAGCGCTGCCTGCAGTTCGCGCTCCGCCAGGGTGCGCAGGACGGCGTTCTTGTCGGCAAAGTACTGGTAGAGCGTGCCAACGCTCACCCCGCCGCGCTCGGCCACGGCGTTGGTGGTGAAGGCGGCGAGTCCGCCTGCTTCCAGAATCTGAGCCGCTGCCTCCAGGATCGCCGCCACGGTTTCTCCGGCGCGCGCCTGCCGCGGTCGTCTTCTTTTTATTTCAATGGTTTGCCGCGTGCCTGCCATGGCTCCGACGAACCTTCCAAAGGCGAGTATGAAATATGAGTAGTACTCATATATTCAAAGGCGTCGAACGGAAAGGAGCTTTTCCATGGAAACGCTCGGCACACTTTCTCTCATCCTCGCGCCCGTCGTTTTGGGCTCGGCCCTGATCGAGGGCCTGTGGTTGTCGCGGACGCGCAAGGAACGCTACGACTGGAAGGCGTCGGCAACCTCCCTGGCTGACCTCGTGGTTCGCAAGCTGCTTTTGTTCGTTCCCTACAGCCTTGCCGCACCGATCTTCGCCTGGGCCTACGAGCATCGGCTGTTCACCTTCCATCTCAACGATGTCGGCTCGGCGCTGCTGCTCTTCTTCGGACTTGAGCTCTGCTACTACTGGTACCATCGCGCCAGCCACACGGTGCGCTGGTTCTGGAATACGCACTCGGTCCATCATTCGCCGAACCAGTTCAATCTGTCGGCGGCCTATCGACTGGGCTGGCTGGGCAAATTCACGGGCGCAACGATCTTCTTCACGCCGCTCGCCCTGCTGGGCTTCGAGCCGACCACGGTCCTCTCGGCCCTGTTCCTGAACCTGCTCTACCAGTTCTGGCTGCATGCCGACTGGATCCCCAAGCTCGACTGGCTGGAATATGTTCTGAACACGCCCTCGAGCCACCGCGTCCACCATGCGCGCAATCCCGAATATCTCGACGCCAACTATGGCGGCGTGCTGATCGTGTTCGACCGGCTGTTCGGCACCTACGTCGAGGAGCGCGCGGACCTGCCCTGCGATTACGGCCTCGTGACCCGGGTGACGACGCACAATCCGGTGCTGATCAACCTGCAACCCTGGTTTGGGCTCGCCAAGGATCTGGCAAGCGCGCGGTCTTTCGATGAGGTGTGGGGCTACCTGTTCGCCCCTCCTGGCTGGCGCCCGAACGGGCAGGGTCTGACCACCGCGGAGCTGCGCGCCCGTGGGACCCTCGTCCACCCCGAGCCGGCTTCCACCTGAGTTTCCCATTCGACCCGCTTGAACGAAAACGCCGCGGCTGAGCCGCGGCGTTTTGCAATCACGCTTTCTATTGAACTGGGTATCAGTAATAGCGCCGCTGCGGCGTCGTGGCCGCACCAGCACCCGCGCCTACGGCACCGCCGATCAGCGCCCCTGGCAAAACGCCAAGGCCGGTCACGCCGCCAATGACGGCGCCGGAACCCGCGCCGATCGCACCGCCGGTCACGGCACGCTGGCCCCAGGTATCACCGCACGCGGTGATACCGACCAGGATGGCAGCGAGCGCGATATATTTGGTCATAAAAGAATGACTCCCCTTTGCTGTGACCCGGTCAGAGTTACGTGCGGGTATGGCGCAAATATGTCTGAAATCCGCCATTTCGCAGGGCTCGATCCACAGCGATTGCCGTCGATCGAACCGCAACGCAGCTCCGTGTCAGTAATAATAGCGGCGCGGCGTCGTCGCCGCACCAATGCCGGCACCGGCCGCACCGCCGATCAGGGCACCGGCCAGTGGATTGAATCCGGTGGCCGCACCCAGCAACGCACCCGAGCCGGCACCGATCGCACCGCCGGTCACGGCGCGCTGGCCCCATGTGTCGCCACAGGCGCTCGCGGTGAGGAGAATGGCCAGGAGAGCGAAATATTTGCGCATGACAACCCCGTTGGCTTGCGAAGGCCAGTTGTTGGCCTTCCCAACGTGATACGAGTGCAATTGAGGCGAAAAGTCGGCGTTCCGCGGCGCCTCAGATCACGCGTTGGGTGCGCGCAAAGGTCATGTAGAGCTCGTGCGCCTGGCGGGCGATCGGGCCGGGCTGCAGGTCGCGGCTTTCGTAGCGGCTGACCGGCTGCACTTTGCCGGCATTGCCGGTGGTGAAGATCTCGTCAGCGTCGTCGAGCTCCGCAGTCGTGATCGTGCGCTCGTCGACCCGCAGGCCGGCATTGCGCAGGAGCTTGACGGTGCGGTTGCGCGTGATGCCCGCGAGAAAGGTGCCGTTGGGGATCGGCGTTGCAACGACGCCATCCTTGGCGAGGAAGATGTTCGAGCTGCAGGTCTCGGCGACGTTACCAACGGCGTCGAGCACGACGCCATTCTGGAAGCCGCGCTTCGACATTTCCGCCACGCCACGCGAGGAATTCGGATAGAGGCAGCTTGCCTTGGCGTCGGTCGGCGCGCTCTCCGGCGTTGGCCGGCGAATCGAGCGGCAGAGGCCAAGCGTCAGCGGCGTGCCGGCGCGCATCGGTGCGACGTAGATGCAGAGCAGGAACTGCGTCGAATCAGGATCAACCGTTATCGGGCCCGCGCCGCCCTTCGCGGCCCAGAACATGGGCCGTACATAGAGTTCAGCCTTGGGGCCGAAACGCCGCACGCCTTCATGCATCAGTGTCAGGATCTCCGCGGCTGTCCTGGTCGGCTTCAATCCCAGCGAGCGTGCCGAGCGGACCACACGCTCGGCATGCAGATCGAGGTCCGGGCCACAGCCCTCGAAGGCGCGGCCGCCGTCGAACACCATCGATCCCAGCCAAAAAGCGTGATCGCGTGGGCCCAGGATCGCCGGGTTGCCTTCATGCCACGTGCCATTCCAATAGGTGAGCGTGTCCATCCGTTCCTCATCCGCACAAGGCGGCGGGAATAGCAGACCAAAGCCTAACCCGGCCAGTCTCGCGGCCCGACAATCGGCTCATGCCGAGGACTAAAAAAGCTAGGTCGCTCAAGCGTTCAGGCCAGAGGGTAGCAAGCGATGATTGAGCCAGGGAGATTAGCTGTCGATGACCGATGATGTCAGGGTCGCTGACTATCAGCGACTGCGAGGCAAGGATTGGAGTGGTATCGAATTCACTGCCGTAGGATTGCTGACGACCCTTCTGCTTCTTTGCTTGATAGGCTGGCTCGACAACGTTCACATCAATACGACCAACGGATTGTGGAAGAGCGTCGACGTAAACGATTGGAAGGCGGGTTCTCCCGGCGCCCGTCTCGATCCATCGAACTACCTTTATTTCCCTACGATGGCGGCCTTGTGCCGTTTTCTCGATTGGCTCGGGATCTATCGTGACGAGACATGGAAACAGATGGCCGTGGCAAATACGCCATTCGCCGGTATTGCTGTCGCGTCGGTCTTCGCACTGATTAGAAATCTCACGGGGCAGCTCTATGCCGCCGTCGCCGCTGCGGTCTTTCACCTCGGCAGCGCCTTCTTCCTGTCTCTTGCCGTGTCGAACGAAGACATCATGCCAAGCTATTCCCTCGTGCTCGTCGCGATGGTCTTGGCTGCCGTTTGGTTTGACGCCCCCTCCGTTGCCCGAGTCGCCTCTGTCTCAGCAATTTTTACATTGGGATGGCTTACTGAATGGCGATTGATATTTCCGGCGTTGCCGCCACTGATCTTGGCGCTTGCGCTCTCATCTGGTTCGATTCGCCGCCGAACAGGCCTGATCTTCTGGTTCCTGCTCGTCATGGTGGCTGTGGCATTCCTCGTCGTGAAATGTACTGATGGGCATCCTGGCGCGGTCGGATTATCCGGAGTGTTTTGGACCGGGAAAGGCGTTGGCACTGGCTGGGGTGGCCTTTCGCTGGAGAAATTGAACCTGCTTCCTGCAGGAATGGGAGAATATTTGTTGGGTGGAGCAAATCTGCCCGTTGCCCGATTAACTGGTCCGCTAGGCAAGGAATGGAGCGGAGCGTTCGCGTTCGAGCTACTGCTTCTCTTGACACTGAGCCTACTGCTCTGGCGCCGCCGCAACGAAGCCAAGGTACGGGCAGCTGCCATGGTTTTCCTCGGCGCGTTGGTGGCCGGCGAAGTCATGAACGCCTATTCCCAGCCTTCTGACCCCCAAATGCAGCTCAATGTGATGCCTTGGCTTACCTTGGCGGTCGGCCTTGTATTGGCTGATATTTTAAGATCTCGCTACTTTCAAAGAGCGGCGATCCCGGCCCTCGCACTCTCTATTTTGCCACTGGCTTATAATGTCCACGTCTTCGCAGCGATGCGCGGTCGCGATGGTCTTATGACGGCGGCCATACAGCAAATAGATAATCTTACCGACCGCACTCGAGCAGTGTTCGTCTATACAGGCTTTGAGGGCATCGTCACTTGGCAATATGCACTGTGGCTCCGCCATGGGCAGCGACCGCGTATTTGGGGGCTGGGCTTATGTGAACTGGGCACCGCTCCTCAGCTGCAGCCGGAGTTCAAGTGGTTCGCACTGTTCGCCCCGATCATCTACCACCCAGAGCTAACAAATGAAGATTACCTGGCGGCCATCAAGACCGAGCTCAACTGTGCTTTCGACAAGGGCTACCGAGTCATTGCAGGGCCGGTTTGGGCATATTCAACACAACAGCTTGCGGATTCGATGACAGAACTCAACGCGCGAAACCGCGCGCAGGCTCTTTACGCGATGTTCCAGACCTACCGGGCGACGCCGATTGGGCCGCCCATCAACAGTGGGGGTGTCTACTTCGAAATCAGTCGTCCGTAGGCACAGCTGCGTCTTTATGCGGGGCGAAAGAGCCTATCGCCGATGCATCCACGGCTCATCCAGCAATTGGGGAGAGCGTCGCAACGTCGCCCAGGACTGCTCGATCGGTCGCCGGCGGCTGCGCGCCTGCGTCCAGCGGGAAAGGTCATGGGAGAGACCCGATGGCTCCGAGCGATGCAGCATCAGGCGGGCCGATGCATTGGGTTCGATGGCGAGAAGCGGCGCCGGCCGGCCGCGTTCGAAAGCGGTGATTCGATAGCGATTGGATGTCATGCCGGATCAACTCCCTTGCGGGCGTTTGGTTGCTCCGCCGACATGGCCAGAAAAAGGCTGCGGAACGGCGCAAATACCCCAATCTGTCCGGGCACGGCTGGTGATTCCTGCCCGTACCTCCTGAACGGTGGCACCAATGCTGCCAATGCTAGGAGGCAAGTCATGATGATGCGTTCCTTGATCACCGTTCTTGCCGCCGCCGCGATTTCGACGCCGGTGGTGGTCGCTCCGGCGCTCTTCACGCCGGCCGCGGCCCAGGCCAGCATGAATATCGGCGTGACGATCGGCTCACCGCCACCGGCTCCCGTCTATGAGGCTGTTCCCGCGCCACGACCGGGCTACGTCTGGGCACCGGGTTACTGGCGCTGGGACGGCGGTCGCCATATCTGGTCGCCTGGCTATTGGATGGCCGAGCGTCGAGGCTACCACTGGGTGCCGGATCGCTGGGCCCACGTCGATCATGGCTGGCATCACGAGCGCGGCCATTGGGATCATGATTGGGACCATCACCACGGCTAGTGATGGGTGATGTGGCAGAGGGAAGCGGGGCATCGTCGCCCCGCTTTTCTTTTGGGTCCACATGACACACAGGCTGGCGCTATCATGTCGCGTTCCACCCGGCGGACGCGCCTGCTGTGGCACGGAGGAAAGACCCATGGCTGCTCCCATCGCCCTTCGCCTGCACAAGAACGATAACGTCGTCGTGGCGCGAATGGACATCCTGCCCGGCACAAAGGTTGAGGGTGACATGGTGGCCGCCACGCGCATTCCGCCTGGACACAAGATCCTGACGCGCGCGGTGAAGAAGGGTGAGCCGTTGCGCAAGTACAATCAGATCATCGGCTTTGCGACCGACGATCTGGCACCCGGCACGCACATCCACACGCACAACTGTGCCATGGGCGATTTCGAGCGCGACTACGCATTTTGCGCCGATGCCCATCCGACCGATTTCATTCAGGCGGGGGAGTGCGCCACGTTCCAGGGATATCGACGTCCCGACGGGCGGGCCGCCACGCGCAACTATGTCGGCATTGTCACGACGGTGAATTGCTCGGCGGCGACGAGCCGCATGATTGCGGCTAAGCTCGAGCCACTGCTGGGCAACTTTCCCAATATCGACGGCGTCGTGCCGCTGACCCATGGCGGCGGCTGCGGCATGGCTGCGTCGGGTCTTGAAATGGACGTGCTGCGGCGGACGCTGGCCGGCTACGCCCGTCATCCCAACATGGCGGCTGTCGTCGTGCTGGGCCTCGGCTGCGAAGCCAACCAGATCTCAGGGCTAATGAATGCGGAAGGTCTCAAGGAAGGACCCAAGCTCATTCCCATGGCCATCCAGGACGAGGGCGGGGTCGCGAAGACGGTGATGCGTGCCGTCGGTTTCCTGAAAGAGTTGCTGCCCGAAGCGAACGAAGTAAAGCGCGAGGCGATCCCGGCCAGCGAACTGATCCTGGCGCTGCAATGCGGCGGCTCAGATGGGTATTCCGGCATTTCGGCCAATCCCGCTCTGGGCGCCGCCGTCGACCTCCTGGTGAGGAACGGTGGTACAGCAGTCCTATCCGAGACCCCCGAAATCTACGGCGCCGAGCATTTGCTGACACGCCGGGCGGCCTCTCGGAATGTCGGGGAAAAACTTGTTCAAAGAATCAAGTGGTGGGAGGAGCATTGCGCGCGGACCGGCGGGGAGATGAACAACAATCCTTCTCCCGGCAACAAGGCGGGCGGCCTGACGACGATCCTTGAGAAATCCTTGGGTGCAGTTGCGAAGGGCGGGACTACGAATTTGGTCGAGGTCTATGAATACGCGCAGCCCATCACGGCAAAGGGATTCGTCTACATGGATTCGCCTGGCTACGATCCCGTCTCTGCGACGGGCCAGGTTGCCGGCGGAGCGAATGTTCTCTGCTTCACGACCGGACGCGGCAGCGTGTTCGGCTGCAAGCCAACGCCGTCCCTCAAGCTTGCAACGAATACCTCGCTTTTCCAGCGCATGACGGATGACATGGATATCAACTGTGGGGCTATCGTCGATGGGGAAGAGAGCATCCTGGAGAGCGGCAAGAAGATATTTGAACTCATTCTGAAAACAGCTTCCGGTCATAAGACAAAGTCGGAATTGCTGGGAATTGGGGACGATGAATTCGAACCGTGGAAAATCGGTGCAACAATGTGACGGCTGGAGCGTTTGGGAGAAGCGACCTTGACTTGGCGGCCCCAGACTTCCATATGCCCCAGCACGACTTACGAAATTGGTCCTGCTTTGGCAGCCCAGCCCTTAGCGGCGCATGGACTTGCACCAACGAGCTGTTTCCCAAGTTCTCTGAGTTGCCGCAGATCGATGCACGCGAGCGCACCGACTGCGCGGTTTGTGTGCTCGCCAGGCTAGCTAAGCTAAGGAGAAAGTAATGCCGACAGGTACCGTGAAGTGGTTCAATGCCACTAAGGGGTTCGGGTTCATCCAGCCGTCCGATGGCGGCAAGGACGTGTTTGTCCATATCAGCGCCGTCGAGCGCTCGGGTTTGAACGGGCTGAACGAAGGCCAGAAGATCAGCTACGAGATCGCGACCGAACGCGGGCGCTCAGCGGCTGTTAATCTCAAAGCTGGAGACTAATCTCCGACAGTGAACGGCGGACGGCGGTGCCAGCAATGGCGCCGCCGTTGTCGTTTTGGCGGGCGAACGGCGCGTCGTGTCCGTTCTTGAGGCCAGCCGCTTTCGCGGTGAACATGTCTTGCCGGGAGAGCAAGACATCATGCCGACGGATCTGCACTATCTTTCACTCGACGACGTGGCACGGCGGCTCAAGGCGCGCACCCTCTCGTCGGTCGAGGTGACGCGTGCGATGCTCGACCGGATTGCCAAGGTCGATGGCGATCTGAAGAGCTATGCCACCGTGACGCCTGAACGTGCCCTGGCCGATGCGGCGGCACGTGACGCCGAAGCCGCCTCCGGTAGATTACGCGGCCCGCTTCATGGCGTGCCGGTCGCCGTCAAGGATCTCTGCAACACGGCGGGTGTGCCGACGGCCGCGGGAATGGCGATCCATCGCCGCAACATCCCTGACCGGGATGCCACGGTCGTCGCGCGTCTCAAGGCCGCAGGCGCAGTGATTCTCGGCAAGCTGCAGATGACCGAAGGCGCGTTCGGCGCCCACCACCCGGCCATTCCTGCGCCCATCAATCCCTGGAATGCAGCATACTGGACCGGCGTTTCGTCGTCGGGCTCGGGCGTGGCGACAGCCGCGGGCCTCTGCTACGCGTCGCTGGGATCGGACACTGGCGGCTCGATCCGCTTTCCGTCGACCATGAACGGCTTGTCGGGCCTGAAGCCGACATGGGGCCGCGTCAGCCGCGCGGGTGTTTTCCCGCTTGCCGAGTCGCTCGACCACATCGGACCCATGGCGCGCAGCGCACTCGATTGCGCGTGGATCATGGGGGTGATTGCCGGCGCCGATCCCGACGATCCAACGGCCGCGCCCATGCCTGTGCCGAACTATGCCACAGCGATCGATGCTGGAGTCCGCGGCAAACGGATCGGCGCGCCCACCGGTCTTACCGATCTCGACTCCGATTCGGAACGCACCCTTGCCGAAGCGACAGCGACTTTGCGGCGGTCCGGCGCCGAGATTGTCAAAGTCGCTTTGCCGCCGATGTTCAACCAGGCGGGGTATGACTGGATCGGCCTCTGTGGCGTCGAAACGGCACTGGCGCACCAGGCCACCTATCCGTCACGTGCGAGCGATTACGGCCCGGTGCTGGCCGGGCTGATCGAGACGGGGCGGGCAATGACGGCTGTGGATTACGCGCGCCTGCAGACCCGCCGGGCCTCTCTTACAGGTGCGCTCAACGGCCTCCTGGCGACGATCGATCTTCTCCTGATGCCGGTAACGGGAACGGCGGTGTGGTCGCTCGAGCACCTGGCAGCAACCGGGCGGGATCCCGAGGCCGTCGCGGCGCGGTTGCGTTACACGGCGCCGTTCGATCTCAGCGGTCATCCCACATTGACCCTGCCAGGCGGCATGACGGGCGATGGCGTGCCAACGGGATTCCAGATCGTGGGACGCGCCTTCGACGAAAGCACGATCCTTGCCGCCGGCCATGCCTTCCAGCAGGCGAGCGAGTGGCATCTGAAGCGACCGCCCTTGTAGCAATTGCAACATTTGCTTCAGACTGCCTGCATAGACGGTGAATCAGCACTGCGATAGAATAGAAAATTCTCGCCGCCATCCGTGGATGTGATCAAGCCAGCCGTCTTATGACTTTCCTCTCCAAGCGCAAATGGCGGTTACGGCCCAGCATTCTCACGCTTTTCATTGTGCTCACCGTGCCGGTGACCGTGGCCATCGTGGCGGTCACATACTTTTCCAATCGGTCGATCGCGCGATCTCATGCCGGCGCCTTGGTGGAGCATTTCCGTAGTGCCGCCCTGAAGGATGTGCAGAGCGACTTCGAGCCCATGTCGACGATGGCGCGTTCGGCGGCGGCAATCGGCACCGAGCAGCCTGACTTCTATTTCAACGATCGCTCGCTGGAGTATCTCAACAGTCTTCTCGTTCACAGCGACACGATCGTGAGCGTCTACGTCGGCTTGAAGGATGGAACTTTCCGGCAGGCGCGCCGCATCGATCCGCAAGTCAAGATCTTCGGAAATCTGCCGCCGAAGGAGACGCGGTTCGCCTATCGATGGGTCCTCGAGGCCGAGGATGGCAAGCTGATCGACCGCTATCAGTTCCGCGATGCCGAAGGACGGGTGCTCGGCATGGCTGAGCAGTCGACCAACTACGATCCCCGCATTCGCGGCTGGTACCGGCGCACGATCGAAGCCCACGACACTTACGTGACCGATCCCGATGTCTTCTCCGCACTCGGTCTCATCGGCTTCACGATCGCCGCGCCGTTCTATGCCGACGGCAACCCGCTGGGCGTGGCGGCCATCGACATCACTCTCGATGGGCTGTCGGACTACCTGGCCGAGCGCAAGATCAGCCCCGGAACGCTGAGCTACATTCTCGATTCGCACGGACTGGTTATTGCAAACTCCAGCCGGTCCAAAACCTATGCCAATAAGAACGGGCAGGTCGAGCTGCAGCACGTGACGGAGACAGGCGCCGGCTTGCCTGCAGCGGCCATTGCGGCGCGTCCACCCGATCGCACCACCTTCTATTCATTCTTTCAGAACGATCAGGAATATGTCGCAAGCCTGTCCGCCGTGCCGCCCGCGCTCGGCAAGCACTGGCAGCTTTTCATTATCGCACCGCTATCCGATTTCATGGGAGGTCTGCAGCGGAACAACGAGCGCATGCTGCTGTTCGGCCTTGCGACCATGGTCCTGCAGTTCGTGATCGTCTATCTCCTTGCCGGCGTGGTCTCAGCGCCTCTCGAGAAGCTTGCGGAGAAGGTCAATCTCATCAAGGAGTTCGAGGGGGAGAACCCGCCGAGCAAACCCTCGCCGATCCGTGAGATTTTCGCGCTTTCGCAGGCAATCGACACGCTCGATTCCACCGCCAAGGCTTTCGCGTCGTTCGTGCCGGTGGGATTGGTCAAGCAGCTCCTGCAATCGGACCAGAAGCTGGAGCTGGGTGGCCACGGCCGCTTCCTCACCATCTTCTTCTCGGACCTGGAGGCCTTTTCGAGCCTTTCCGAGGAGGTGCCGTCCCAGGAGCTGTTGCTGCGCGTTTCGGCCTATTTCGGCCTGGTCACTCAGGCCGTGAATGCCGAGCATGGCACCATCGACAAGTTCCTCGGCGACGGCGTGATGGCGTTCTGGGGCGCGCCGGCCTTGCTCGAAGACCATGCCTGGCGCGCCTGCGTCGCCGCGCTGCGGATCCAGCGGGGAATGGATAGGTTGAACGAGCAATGGCGCACCCAGGGACTCAAGCCCCTCAATCTCCGGATCGGCATCCATAGCGACGCCGTCCTGGTCGGCAATGTCGGCTCGACCGAGCGCATGGCCTATACTGTCGTGGGCGACGGCGTGAATATTGCGGCCCGGCTCGAAGGCATGAATAAGGAGTACGGCACGCGCATCTGCATCAGCCACACCGTCTTCAAGGAAGCGGGTGAAAGGCTTTGCGTGCGGCCGATCGACGAAGTGGCGGTCAAGGGCAGGCGTTCGAAGATACCCATTTACGAACTGCTCGGCGTCTATGGCGCCGGTAGCGAGCTGGAGCCCGACGCTGCAACCCGGCGGCTTGGCGATCTCACACGCGTGGCGTATGCCGCCTGGGTAGCGCAAAACACCGAGGCGCTCGACCTCTACAAGAAGATACTCTGCGAATTCCCGGACGACACCGTAGCGCGTGCCTTCACGAGCCGGGTTGGAACAGCATGAACGGCGCCGCTGATATCGCGGCAGACAAGGCGGTCGCGGCCCTGCGTCCAAGTGAATACACCGGAGCCTTGATCCAGGTTCTTCGGGCGGAACCGAGCCGCGTCAGGGGCGCGAATATCCTCGAGATCGGGTCTGGCAGCGGCGTCGTCCTGGCCGCACTTGGTGCGTTGGGAGCGGCCTCCCTCTGTGGTGTCGATATCGAGCGAGAAGCGGTCACGGCGGGCTCCCGGCTTCTGGATGAACTGGGTC
>Ga0310811_10003101_pt1 | contig 20881 bp, 18 predicted proteins | sample YCmetagenome_FD_207642 | JGI IMG/M metagenome (GOLD analysis project Ga0310811, IMG submission 207642) | Soil microbial communities from experimental microcosm in Duke University, North Carolina, United States - YC | ecosystem: Engineered > Artificial ecosystem > Soil microcosm > Unclassified ...
ATGTGACATCGCGGCGCTCGTCTCGTAGGGCCAGCCGAATGTCCACCAGATCTCGTATTTCGACTTCTTCTCCGCCTTGTAGTCAGTGAACCCAGGACCGCGCGTCGGGTGCAGCCAGATGGGCAGATCGTGCTTCGCCATTGTCTCGAAAATCGCGAAGTATTCAGGCGAATCGAGCGGGCGGTCGTTGACATTGGTGAAAATCTGAACACCGCGCGCGCCGAGCTGCGTAATGGCACGCGTCGCTTCCTCGACCGCCGCGTCCGGATTATTCATCGGCAACGACGCAATGAAGGCCGGAAACTGATCGGGGTATTTCGAAACCAGTTCAGCGAATTCGTCATTCGCGAGGCGCGCGAGCTCCGGCGTCTTGTCCGGACCGGCGACGAACTCCAGCGGGGGCATCGAATTGGCCAGGACCTGCTGATAGTCGCCGAAGCTGTCCACCATTTTCCGGCGCGCATCGACGTCCCAAAGCGTCGGCAGATTCAGCCAGCGCTTGATCGCACCCTTATTGGTGACGAGCTCCTGCATCCGCTGGAAATAACGGCTGGGGAACAAATGGGTATAGACGTCGATACGCATCAGAACCTGTCCTTCGAGGATGATCGTTGACGGAAGATGTTCATGCGCCGGTGTCCCGATCAAGTTCGGCACCAGCCGCGCCAATGGCGGCGACAATATTCGCGTAGCCGGTACAGCGGCAGACCTGGCCGCTGAGTTCATGGCGGATCGTCTTTTCGCTCGGCGTGCGGTGGCGGCGCAGGATGTCGCGCGCCATCACCAGCATGCCGGGCGTGCAGAAACCGCATTGGACGCCATGCAGCTGATGAAAGTGGCGCCGCAGCACCTCCATGATCTTGTCGTCGTGCAGGCCTTCGATCGTACGCACCGAACGGCCATCACACATGGCCGCGAGGATGACGCAGGATCGCGTCGCCTTGCCATCGACTTCAAGCGTGCACGCGCCGCATGCACCGTGCTCACAACCGAGATGCGTGCCCGTCAATCCGCACTGCTCCCGCAACAGATCGGCCAGCACCGTGCGCGGCTCGATCGTGTGCGTCTGCTCGTCGTCGTTGATGGTGAGCGTAACGGTGAGCATCAGGCGCGAGCCTCCCGGATGGCACGCAGGACCGTGGCCGTGTGGTTGCGCCGCTGATAAGCGTCAGCCGCCGGATCGACGACATCGAGGTCGGCCGCGACGGCGGAGCGGATTTCCGCCTCGTCGATCTTATCGTGTTGCGACAGGTAAGCGGCGACAGCCGGCATCGGCTGCGCATGAGACGCCGTCGCGCCGAGGATGACCCTGACCGGAGCGCCATCGCCCCGTTCGATCACGAAAGCCATCGAGCTGGCGAAAGCGCCGCTCTTGCGTGTGACCTTGGCGGCGCCCCAGCGCGCGCCGGCCGGCAGGCGCGGAATGTCGAAGCCGAGAACGACCTCGCCCTGCTGCAAAGTGGTCGTGTACATGCCTTGCACGAAATCGGTCACGGCCTCGCGCCGCTCCCCGGCCGGACCGCGGATGGCCGCGGTTGCGCCAAGCGCCATCAGGCAGGCCGGCCAGTCGGCGGCCGGATCGGCGAGCGCGACGCTACCGCCGATGGTCCCGTGGTTGCGGATCGCGCGATAGGCAATGGCCGACGCCACGCGTGGCATCAGTCCGCGCGACGGGTCCGGCACGCCGCCGTCCTCGATCATGGCATGCGTTGTGGCCGCGCCCAGGAAGACGTGCGTCGATGTTTCCGACACGGTCTTCAATTCGTCGATGCGGCCGATATCGACGAGAAGGTCGACCGGCGCCATGCGCAAGCTGAGCAGCACGAGCAACGACTGGCCGCCGGCGATGAGGCTGACAGACTTGTCCTCCTGCTTGAGGGCGGCGATCGCCTCCGCGACGCCCTTGGGGCGGATGTAGTCGAACGGCGCAGACTTCATGACGCTGCCCGTCCATTGCGCGCGCGATCGACCGCGTCGGAGACGCGCCGTGGTGTCAGCGGCGTTTCGTTAAAAGTCGCGCCGATCGAGCGGAAGGCGTCGCACAGCGCATTGGCGATCGCCGCCGGCGGCGCGATGGCGCCGCCCTCGCCGACGCCTTTGACGCCGTATTCGGTGCACAGCGCCGGCGTCACCGAATGCGCGATCCGCACCGTCGGCACTTCCGGCGCGCAAGGCACCATATAGTCGCCAAAAGTGGTCGCCAGTGGCTGGCCCTGATCGTCATAGGGCACTTCTTCGTACAGAGCCGTACCGATGCCCTGCGCGATGCCGCCCTGGATCTGTCCGTCCACGATCATGGGATTGACAATCGTGCCGCAATCTTCGGCCACCGCGTAATCGAGGATCTCGACCTTGCCGGTGTCCGGATCGACCGCGACAACCGCTGCATGGGTCCCGTAAGAGAATACGCCGCCGGAATCACCGGGCTCGTAGGTCGCCGTCACTTCCAGCATCGGCTGTTCGCCCATCGGCAGTAATTCCTGGCGGATGTTGGCGGCGCGCGCGATTTCCGCGAGCGTCACCTTGCCGTTCGGACCGTGAATCGCACCATGCTCGGCGCGGACATTCTCGACATCGGTCTGCAGGAGATGCGCACCAATCCTGCGCGCCTTTTCAAGCAATTCGCGGCTCGCTTTGGCCACCGCGCCGCCGGCGAAGACGATACTGCGCGACGCGAATGTGCCGAAGCCGAATGGGCCCGCCGCCGTATCGCCATAACGGACGGAGATCGCCGCTGGATCGAGCGTCAACTCCTGTGCGGCGATCTGCGATAAAGTCGTCTCCAGCCCCTGGCCGTGGTTCTGAATGCCGACGTGCATCAGCACCGATCCATCGGGGAGCATCCGTGCCGTCGCCGATTCGTAGCCAGGCACGACGCGCGATTTGCGTTTGGTCCATTCCGCGGCGCCGTGGCCGCTCTGTTCCGTGTAGAAGGCAAAGCCGACGCCGATGGCGCGCCCGTCCGGCTCGCCGGCCGCCTGACGCTTGCGCAAGGCGGGGAGGTCCACCATGCCGACGACCGTCTCAAGCGATGCATGATAGTCGCCGGTGTCGAGCAGCAAGCCGCCTACGGTCCGGTAAGGAAGCTGGTGCGCCCCGACAAGGTTGAGGCGGCGAACCTCGACCGGATCGCGGCCGATCTCGCGGGCCACTTCGTCCACGGCGCGCTCGATGGCGAAGCAGGCACCGGGCCGGGCAACGCCGCGATACGGACCCATGGGCGCCTTGTTGGTTGCCACGGTAAACGTGTTCACCTTCAGATGCTGCATCTGATAGGGGCCTGGCAGATTGCGCGCGGCCATGCTCGCTTCCATGAACGAGCCGGTCGGCCACAGCGAGTAGGCGCCGGAATCGATATACACATCACCGGCCAGTCCGAGGAGACGACCGTCACGATCGGCCCAGACCGTGAGATCGTAGTAATGGTCGCGCGCGTGGACGGACGCGAGGAGATGCTCGCGCCGGTCTTCGATCCAGCGCACGGGATGGCCGAGCTTCATGGCCAGCGCGGCGACCGCGATCTCTTCCGGCATCAGGCGGTTTTTGCCGCCGAAACCGCCGCCAACGTCGGGCGCGATCACCCGGATCTGGTTCTCCGGCAGGCCCAGCGCCATGGCAAGACCGTGGCGCATGACGTGCGCGCCCTGCGTCGAGAGATAGATCACCAGTTCATTGAGGCGCGCGTCCCAATAAGCGAGCACGCCGCGCCCTTCGAGATGGACAGTCGCCTGCCGGTTCATCTTGAATTGGCGCTTCACCTGAACCGGCGCCGACGCGAGCGATCCGACGTCGCCTTCGGTCACCGTGCTCTTGATGTAAAGATTGTCGGGCCAGGCCTCGAACAGGCGCGGCGCGTCGGGCCGCGTCGCGGCGACGACGTCGACGACCGCCGGAAGCTCGTCCAGATCAACCGCCACCGCTTCGGCGATATCCTCGGCCTGCGCGCGTGTTGGCGCCACGCAGGCCGCGATCGTCTGCCCGACGTAGCGCACTTTATCGGTAGCAAGGGCAGGATAGGGCGACTGCCGGAAATTCGAGAGCTCGGGTCCCGCCTGGACGATCTGAACCGTGCCGAGATCGGCATGGGTGAAGACGCGTTTCTTGAAGCGCTCAGGGATCTTCACTCCGCGCAGCTTCGCATGCGCCATCTGGCTGCGGACGAAAGCGACGTCCTGCAGGCCGGTCATTCGGATGTCGGCAACGAAGGTGCCGGACCCCGTCAGGTGGCGTGCGTCCTCCTTGCGAAGAAGCCGAGCGCCGATCCAACCGTTTGCCGCGTGCTCGACCATGACATTCGCCAGCTATTCGACGGCGTTTGCGGACCGGAGGCTGTCGAAGAGCGAGCTGCGCATCAGGAACTGCTTGTGCAGCGCGACGTCCTCCGACACGCGGCGCAGATGATCGAGATTCCTGCGGCGGCTGGCCGGATCTTTCTCTTCGAGCGATTTCTTGTTCTGGATCGATTGCGCCTGGACGAAGTCGATCTGCGCCTTGCGGCGCTGGCGGCTGTAACGATCGAGAATGCCGACGTCGGCGCCATCGAACCAGATGTCGGACAATTTGCTTGCGAGATTCATGGCGTCGTGGATGCCGCCATTCATGCCCATGCCGCCGATCGGATTGTTAACGTGCGCACTGTCGCCGGCGAGCAGGACGCGACCTTTGTTGAAGGTCGCGGCAACGCGCTGATGCACATCATAAATCGCGTGATACGAGATGTCGTAGTCGCCGGGCTTGGGGAACAGCCCTTGCAGACGGCGCTGCACGCCCTCGACGCTCATCGCCGTCTCCCGCGGCTCGTCCGCCGGCACGGGGAAAATGCCGCGCCAGATGCCTGCCCCGCCGTTGCCTTTGACCTTGAACAGATTGAGCCATTCGTCCGGATCGGAGAAATAGTTGCGCGTGCAGTAGCCGCGCCCAGTGGAGAGGAAATCGAACGTCGTTCCGATCTTGATGAATCGCTCCGGCCAGGTGAAGCCTTCGAATTCGATCTCGGCTCGCTGGCGGACAAGGCTCCACGCACCATCGGTGCCGATCACATATTTCGCCTGAAGCGTCTCGCTTTCACCGTCCTTGTTCTTGACGGTCAAGGTGACGCTATCCGCGCCCTGCTTGAGATCGGTCAACCGCGTCGAGAAGCGGATTTCGCCAATGCCGCTGGCGGTAATCAGCGGCAAGGCCGCGCGCACGAGCTTGTACTGCTCCCATTGCAGCACGAACGGATAGGGCACGTCGCCGTTGAGGACGCTGACGTCGAAGACAGCGACGAGTTCACCCGTGATGCGGTCTCTGAAGTGAAAGATCGGCGACTGCAGGCCACCGCTGGGTTCTTCGGAAAATGCGGCATCCTTCAAGCCTAGCTCGGCGAGCATCTCCACCGTCGGCGGATGCACCGTGGCGGCGCGCTGGTCTTCGACCGCATCGGCCTCCGCTTCGAGGAGCGTGACGGGAATTCCCTTCTTCACCAGTGCAAGCGCCATGACGGCGCCCACTGGCCCGGCCCCGACTACGACAACGCGATCGTCGCTTCTTTGCATTCCCGCACCACGTCACATGAAAAACGCTTCGTATACGAACTAATTTTCCGAGCACTTGCAAGCGACATTTTTGGGCGGCGAGACCGCCTTCGCATCTGCGAAAAGTCGAGCTTCGATGCAATGCAGCAGGCGAGGTGCTGAATTTTTGGACGGTTAACGCCGCGTCGATTGGCACCGCATGTTGCGGCGGGCGCTCAATCAATTGCCAGCACATTCATCGCGATGGATCGGCTAGGCAAGACGACGGCCAGTGGTCTAGGTACGCGCGCAGGCCGCCAAGAGCGGCATCACTCTTGTCTTAAAACATCCTCGAATCCATAGCAGAGCAACGACATGTTCCGAGCCATCACGGCGGCTGCGACAATTTGCATTGCGCTCCTCGCTTCCGTCCACGCGCAGACTTTCCCGAACAGGCCCGTTCGCATTCTTGTCCCTTACGAGCCCGGCGGCATCACCGACATCGCCGCGCGGCTTGTCGGCGCGAAGCTCACCGAGTACTGGGGCCAACAAGTCGTCGTCGAGAACAGACCGGGCGGCAATGGCCTCATCGCCATGACGGCTGCGGTCAGGGCCGCGCCCGACGGCTACACCCTGGTGATGGCGAGCGGCGGCGACGTTTCGCTGAACCCGGCTCTGCTCAAAAGCATGCCGTACGATGTCCAGCGCGACCTCGTTCCGATCTCGGGCGTCAGCGACGCTCCGATTGTGCTCGCGGCTAACAGCACCAGTCCGTTCAAATCGATGACCGACGTGATCGCCGCCGCCAAAGCGAATCCCGGCTCCGTCAACGTCGGCACGCCTGGCGTCGGCAGCATCACGCACCTCGTGCTGGAGTGGATCGCTTTGAGCACGGGCACGAAATTTCAAAATGTGCCCTTCAAAGGCGGCGGCCCCGCCGTGCAGGCCCTCGTGTCCGGCGTGGTGCCGCTCGGCATATTGGCCAGCTCCTCGGTTGCGCCCCATGTGAAGAGCGGAGCCGTGCGCATTCTCGGTGTCACCGCGGCGAAGCGGTCCGCGCTCAACCCCGAGTGGCCGACCCTTCAGGAACAGCGCGTGCCCGACGTGAACGCCTCGAATTGGACGGCCTTGTTCGCCCCAAAGGGAACGCCACAGGCGGTTGTCGCCAAGTTGAACGCGGATGTCGTCAAGGCGCTCAATGCGCCGGATGTGAGGGAACGCTTTGCGTCCGGCGGCGTGCAGGTCATTCCGTCCACGCCGGACGAGCTTGCGGCGCGGCTGAAGAGTGAGTTGACGGTCTTCAGGACGGTCATCGCCAAGTCTGGAATGCACCTCGACTAGATAGCGACGGCCCGGAGCGGCACGATGAGCCGCTCCGGGCCTCCGGGCATTGCCTTACAGCAAGCCCCATACGAAATGCTGCGCCGCACCGCAGTGCGTTTCGCCGAAGGTGCCGTATTTCATCTCAGGCGCCGGACGCCACATCGCGTGGATGGCCGACCAGATCCAATAATGGAACTGGCCGCTCGGCTCCTCCCTGACCGCGAGCGTGGCACCGAGCGCAAGATTCGATCCCCGCAGTCCGAGCAGCGAAATCGGATCGCCGAGCTGAACTGAACCGGCCGATGACGAGCTGATGCAATAGGCGCTGTTTCCCGCGATGCTGTCCGCTTGTGCGGCAGCGGCAATGCCCGACACGACCGACCAGACCGCGACGAGGCCGATCACACTTGCAAGGATCTTGTTCGGAATAGACGCGACGTGCTCTCCCACGTCGAGGTCCCTGGCGAGCGATCCAATGAGGATGGTCCAGGCCAACAAACTTGCCGACACGAGCATATACGCCAGGCCCGTGCCGGCATCCGCATCCGATTTCGCGCCGAAAACAACGGCCAAAGCTACCGCAAAATCCAATGCTGACGCAGTCAGCACGAGACCAATCAAGATTCGAGAGGCAACTAGGGCGGCGCGGTGGCCCATCCAACGGAGCGGAAATAGCATGAAGCTGGCAACGGGAGACAGCAGCGGTCCAATGGCGCCCGCCACAAGCGCGCCAGGCCCCGGCGCAACAAGTGCCGATAAGACGATGTAAGGCAGGCTGATATAGCGCGGCTCCGGCCAGCAGACCGCCGCCACAAAGAGCAGAAAGCCGAATGCAAGGTAGAGCACCGCCCAGACGGGCGCGATTGGGCGGTCCAAAACATCCGAGAATGTCGCAAGAGCCATTCGTTTTCCTGCCCAGACGCTATCGAGCCCGGTCAACGACGCTGCCTGGATGTTGCTCGGCGATGCCGCGTCCAGTGCCCCCTCAACCCGACCGGTTCACAGAGGCCTCGAACTGTGCCTCCTCAGCTAATAGACGTTTTTGGAGGCGCTCGACCGCACTGGTTCAACAGATTTTTTTTGATGAGCGATCAGGGGGTGGTCATGATGCGGCTCCCACCGACCGGATGGCGCCAAGAGCCGACGGCTCCTCAAAGCAGCCCGCGCACGTGAAGATTGCGCCCGGCCGCGCCTCGTTGCGCGGCCTGCATTGTAGGTCTACTCAACGCGGCTGAGACGAAGCGAGTTTTACGCCGATCCTGTCGGGCAGCACTTCCTGCTGGACCGCGCGATAGCATTCGCAGGTCAGCGCCTCCAGCATGGCCCGATCGATGATCCGGATTTTGCCGCGGGTGTATTGAATCGCACCCTTGTCCTGGAGCGCCTGGGCCAAGAGCGTGAGAGTCGTCCGCCGTACCCCGAGCATCAGCGAAAGAAACTCCTGGGTCAGTGGCACAAGGTCGGACTCGAGCCGATCGGAACTCTGCAGCAACCATCGGCACAGCCGCGACGAGGCGTCGTGCATCGCGTTGCAAGCGGCGGTCTGCTGAGACTCGGCCCAAAGGATCTCCGTGTAACGCCCGATCAGATCGCGCGCCTCAGGGCTCTCGCCGATGACCCGTTCGAACATCTCCGCGTCGATGACGGCAAAGTCGCCGGCAACCTGCACGGTCGCGCGGGTGAAGGAGCGCCGCTCGCCAAGGCCGCGATTTAATCCGATGGCGCCCTCGCGGCCCACGGACGATGTCTCAAGCGTGGCGCCGTCGCGCGTGACCACGAGCAAGGAGACCATCCCGCTGAGCGGGAAATAGACCTGCCCGATGGAATCCCCCCGCTCGAACAGCACCCTTCCCTGCTCGAAGCTCATCTGCCTGAGGCTGACTTCCAGCTGCAGCAGGACGTCCGGCGGCATCGCGGCCAGCAGACGGTTATCGCGGAAATTGCTGTCGAGCGTGGGCAACACCGTGTCGGTACGCGACTGTAGCATGGCTCCCTCCGTTCGGGTCGACCGGCATCGATTTGCGGCATATTCACGAAGGGAGAGCGCGGCGCCCGTTATCGTTGATCCCTTGAAGAAACGGCCCGCGTACTTCCAATTTTTCAGCGCCGGACAGGGCACGCGGACCTCACCTCAACGTCAGACATGCGGCATTGTTCAATTCGTATGCACACTTGCTCGGTACCGGGCGCGTTGATCGCGCCGCCGCAGGCTAACCACCAGCTTCGTTCGCGTTGTAGGATATGCGATAGCGCCGGACACCTCGTTGCGATCAGCGGTCACAACCGGCGATCGGTGACCGCGGTGGGAGAGGACAACAGCGGCAGACAAAGCAGTCGCCGTGGGGACCGCGCGGGCGAGGCGATCCGCAGGTTCCATGCGCCGCGCCCGCAAAACCGGCAAAACCGATCCTCGGCATGGGCAGCGCTAACTTCGGGCTGAGTTTTAGTCCACGAGGAACCGCATGAGTGCCGCGCGAAACGCGTCGGGCTGCTCAAGTATCGAGGCGTGACGTGCCTGCTCCAGCCAGACCAAATCGGCCGTCTTTATCTCTCCATTGAACTGGACTGCCGCATCGATGAAACTCGGCACGTCCTGCCGGCCGCAGACCACAAGGGTTGGCGCGGCGATGCTCTTCAAAAGCGGACGCAGATCGGCGGCGGCCAGCGCTTCGCAAGCCAGCGCATACCCTTCGCCAGCGCAGTGCGCAAAGCAATCGCGTACATAGCGTACTGCCGGGCCATCCGCCGCAATGAAGTGGGCGGTAAACCAGATGTCGAGCAGGCGATCGGTCATGGCAGCAACGCCATGGGTACGCGCGACCTGGGCACGTTCGTGCCAGGCATCGCGCATTTCATCGGTGTAGCGCGGTGTCGTATCGATCAGAACGAGCTTGTCGATCTTGTCCGGATGGTTGGCGGCGAAGCACTGCGCCACCAGGCCACCCAGCGAGATGCCGGCAAGGTGAACCCGGCCGAGGCGTTCGCTCTTCAGAAGCGCAGCGAGCTGCTCGGACAAATCCTCGATCGTATAACCCGTTGCCGGAACAGGACTGGCTCCATGCCCCGGAAAATCGTAGCTGACGAGCTCAAATTTCTCGGACAGACCAGCCGCCGCAATCTCCCACAGCCGGTGATCGACGCCGAGACAATGCAGCAGCACGAGCGGTGTGCCGCGTCCGACGCGAAAAATGGCCGTCATGGCAGCTCTGTTTGGAGCGGGCCGCGGACATTCATGGTCAAGTGCCGACATCGCTGTTGCGGCCACGCCAAATGGTCGCGAGCTCGTCCAGCGTCGAGAGTTGGCCGAAGAATCGCTCGATATTGCTCATCGTCGCGTCGTGATCTGCCCGCGCATAGGCCGCCGAGCCATCGCGCGGAGCGACGACGTAGTAGTCGCGCACGAAAGCTTCGCGCGCGGTCGTCTCCACGCACACATTCGTGACGACGCCCGTGACGATCACTGTACGAATGCCGTTGGCGCGCAGGATCGTGTCGAGATCGGTGTTGTGGAAGCCGCTGTAGCGGTGCTTGCTGACGATCGGGTCGCCCGGTTTGGGCCGCACCTCGCCGTAGAAATCACCCTCCCAGGAATTAGGCGGGCATACAGGAATACTAGTATATCCGCCCTTGCGCTGCCGGGCCGAGTGCTCAAGCCACGAGTCTGAGAGATAGTGGTTTGTATCCGTTGAATAGATGTTGCGGACAAAGATCACGAGGACGCCGGCAGCTCTCGCGGTATCGAGAAAAGCCGGCAACCGTTCTCCAAGTTTGCGCGCTTCCGTCGTGTCGCGCCCGTCCTTCGATATGAGGCCGCCTTCTGCGATGAAATCGTTCTGCATATCGATCACCAGAAGAGCCGCGTGCTTGGGATCGACTTTCTCGCGCAGGTTTGCGAACGGCGCGACGTGGGCGATCCGCCGCGCAACTTCGATTTCCACCTCAAAGCTCATGTCTGTGTCCTTCAGCTCCGCGTGTAGGAAGGCAAAGGCGACGCATCCGGCCCGGTGGGCCGTCCCGCTGTGATCTGCTCCAGGACCATGCCTTTCGTCTCGATGCCGATCGCAATGATCGCGAAGGAGGCGATAAGATACGTCAAGGCAAACGTGTGCAGCACATAATGGCCGACCCCATTCGCAAGCATGAGGCCAACGACGGCCGGCGCGAGAAAAGAGCCGACACGGCCGATACCGAAGAACCAGCCAATCGCCGTCGCGCGCAAGTGCGTGGGATGCAGTTCACCGACGTAAACGCCTGTCGGTCCGTACACCCCGGGGTTAACCCAGCCGACAAGGGCAATCGATACATACATCCAGAAGCCGGACGCCATCGCAAACCAAAGATGGAAGGCGGCCCCGACGAAGAAGTAGAGGAACAACACGGGCCGGCGACCGAAGCGATCGATGAGGAATCCGCAGATCGAATAGCCGAAAACGCCAAAAATGCCCTGTACGAGCGCAAAGCTGATCGCTTGCGACAGTGGAATTCCGCGTTCGGTCAAAATCGTCGGCAGCATGAAAAGGATGCCGTTCGACGACCAGAAGAAGCAAAAGGATACGATCCAGAGCAGAATCGTCGTCCGGCGCCGCTCCGGCGTAAGAAGCTCGAAGACCGTAACGCCTTGTTTGACGTCCACCTCGGGCTGCGGTGCGGCGGTGACAGCGCCTGCGTTGCTATGGCCCAACGCCTTGCGCTCGATCGATTCAACAATGCTCTCAGCTTCATTGACCCGGCCGCGGCTGATCAGGTAGCGCACGGATTCCGGCATGTAGCGGCGCACGAACAGCAGCAGAAGCGCCGGTACAACACCGACCGCGAACAGCGCCCGCCAGCCGAAGCGTGGAATGAGCAGCAGGCTTAAGCCGGCTGCGACCGCGAGCCCGAGTGGAAACGCGGCAAGCACCGAACTCGATACACGCCCGCGGAGGCGGCTGGGCATGAATTCGGAGGTGATGGTCAGGGCCACAGGTATCTGACCGCCGAGGCCGAAATTTGAGATGAACCGGAATATCGTGAGCGACAGCACGTTCCACGACAGCGCCGTAAGGCCGGTAAACACCGTAAAGATGCCGACAGTCGCGTTGAAAGACGTACGACGTCCGATGTAGTCGGAGATCGTGCCCCAAAAGAGCGCGCCGAGAAACGCGCCCATCAGGCCGATCGTCGCCAGCAGACCCGCTTGCGCCGGTCCCAAGCCGAACTCGCGCGCGATCGGCGGCAGCGCGGCACCGAACAGCGCAAAGTCGGCGGCGTCGAACAGAACGCCGATGCCCGCAAGAATGGCGAGGTTGAGATGCCAGCGCGAGAACGGAAGCTTCTCGAGCCTTCCGATGAGCTCTGCCGATTTGGCCTTGATGTCGCTCACGACGTCCCTCCGATGTTTCCCCACGGCAAGTCTTTTGCCTGCCTCCTTTGGTTCAAGCAGAAAATACTTTGTATGACAAGTTCTTGTCCCGGGCAGTTTTTTGCCCTAAGGGAGCCGCGGGAGATGGCAGACATATTGAGCGGACATGCACAGCCGATCGGATGACGCCAAGCCGCCGCTTGCCGGCATCAAGACGATCATGGCCGCACCCACCGAAGCCACACGGCGCGATTTTCATACGGAACGATGATGCTCGATATCTTCAATCACTTTACACCCAAGGCCTTCTTTGCGCGGCTGGAGCAGCTTATCCCCGGCCATCCGGTGCTCACTGCCTTTCCGCGCATTCCCGCGCTGCTCGATCTCGACGCACGGCTTCGCTTGCTCGATGAGTTTGCCGGCCTGCAGCAAATCCTGTCGCTGGCCAACCCGCCCATCGAACTGCTCGCCGGTCCCGACAAGACGCCTGATCTGGCGCGCGAGGCGAACGATCTTCTCGCCGACATCTGCCGCCGTCATCCCGAGAAGTTTCCGAGCTTCGTTGCTGCTCTGCCGTTGAACAATATTGCGGCCTCCGTCGACGAGGCGAAGCGCGCGGTCACACAGTTGGGCGCACGCGGCGTTCAACTGTTCACCAATATCAATGGTATGCCGCTCAGCGCGCCATCACTACGGCCGATCTTCTCGACGATGGCCGAGCTCGATCTACCGATCTGGGTCCATCCCATCCGCGGCCCGCAAACACCAGACTATGCCAGCGAGACTGTATCGCAGGACGAGATTTGGTTCATGTTCGGATGGCCCTATGAGACCACCGCCTGCATGACGCGTTTGATCTATTCCGGTCTGTTCGACGAATATCCGAACCTAAAAATCATCACCCATCATATGGGCGGCATGATTCCGTTCTTCTCCGGAAAGATCAAACTCGGCTTCGGCCAGATATTCTTCGGCACACGTGACGAGAACCCCCTGGCGGTCAAGTGCGGCCTCAAGCGGCATCCGCTCGACTACTTCAAGCTGTTGCATGCCGACACGGCGCTGAGCGGGGAAGTTCACGCCTTACGCTGCGGCCATTCCTTTTTCGGGACCTCGCACTCGCTGTTTGCGACCGATGCGCCCTTCGATGCGGAAAAAGGACGCGGGCTCATCCGCGACACGATCGCATCAATTGAAGCGCTGGAACTTCCGCACGATCAAATGAAGGCCATTTTCGAGGACAATGCACGTGCGCTTTTGAAAATGCGCTGAAAAGGAAAGTAGCGTGATGAAGACGAGCAACATCAAGGTTCCCCTGCGCGACGGCACGATGTCCGCTTACCTCGCGATCCCCGACCGCACCCCGGTGGGTGCGATCATCGCGATCATGGAAATCTGGGGTGTCAATGACACCATGCGCTATCACGCGCACGAATTCGCCGAGGCCGGCTACATCTGTCTCGTGCCGGATCTCTTCTGGCGGCAGGAACCGGATGTGGAGCTGTCTGACGGCAATCCGGCCGACATCGCGAAGGCTTTCGATCTCTACTACGACTTCGATTACGACCTCAGTGTCCAGGACATGGAGGACATCCGCGCCTATCTGAAGACCCTCCCCGAATGCAACGGGAAGGTCGGCGCTGTCGGCTACTGCCTCGGCGGCAAGCTTTGCTACCTGATGTGCTGCCGCACCGAGATCGACTGCGCTGTCGCCTATTACGGCACCTACATCGAGCACAACATCCGCGAGGCGCCGAATCTGCACCGCCCGTTCATGTTGCACATGGCGATGAAGGACCGCTGGGTGCAGGCGGAGGTCAATGAGCTTCTGATGCGCCGGCTCTCGCCCAATCCGCTCGTCGAGATCCATCAATATCCGGGCGCCGATCACGCGTTCGCGCGGCACGGCGGCAGGACCTACAGCAAACCCGAGGCCGATCGGGCGCTGGCGCTGTCGCTCGACTTTTTCAAAAAGCATCTCGGTTGAATAGGCGATACCATGCCGATCGACGTCCACGCTCATTACGTCCCCCCGCATCTGATCGACGCATTGGAGGGGCGCGCGAGAGATTTCGGGCTGTCGCTGCAGCACGGCCCGAACTGTCAGTGCGCCATCCATTTCGACAACGGGCCGAAAATCCGCCCCTTTTTCACGGAGCTCGTCGAGCCGGTCGAGAAAAGGCTCGCGACGATGGACGCGACCGGCATCGACCGGCAGGTACTGTCGAGCTGGTGCGATATTTTCGGCCCTCACCTCGATCGCTCTGCCGCCGCGGGCTGGCATCGTTTCCTGAACGAGCAGCTCGCGCGCCTGTGCGAGCTCAATCCGGATCGTTTCTCGATGCTGGCCTCGGTGCCGTTGCCGGATGCGGAGGGATCAGCGGCCGAGCTTGAACATGCCGTGCGCTCGCTCGGCGCGGTCGGAGCGGTGATCCCCGCCAATGTCGCCGACGTCAATCTTGGCGATCTCGAACTCGATCCTTTCTGGCGGAAGGCCGTTGAGCTCGATGTCGGCGTCTTTATCCACCCCGTGCAGGCAGTGCCTCTCAAACGAAGTGCAAAATACGGCCTGACGCAGATCGCCCAATACACGTCGGACACGACGATGACGGTCGGATCGATCATCATGTCCGGAGTGCTCGACAGATTCCCGACGCTGCGGCTTCTGCTTTCGCATGGCGGCGGAGGCGTGCCCTATCTCATCGGGCGCTTCGACTGCATGCACGAGCGCATGGACAAAGCCGCCCAGGGCGATGTCGCCAAGGCAAAGCCCTCGGCTTATCTCAAGCGCTTCTTCTACGACACGATCCTGCACGATCCCGAGATCGTGCACTGGCTGGCGAGCCGCGTTTCGGTCGAACGGCTCGTGCTCGGCAGCGACTATTCGTTCCCACCCGCCGACCGCGATCCGGTCGCCACCGTGCGGCGCGCCGGTTTCACACCGGCGGAGGAGCGCGCCATCCTGGACGATAACGCTTTTTCCCTGTTTCCAGCATTGCCAGGAAGGCGTGCACAACACTGATCGAGGCGAAGAGATCATGGGCGGGGGCGGCAAAATCCCGCGTGGCGACTACCTCTATAGCGATGTCGCGCGACAGCTTCGAAAGCGCATCGAGGACCAAGTCTATGTGCCGGGCAGCAAGCTGCCGAGCATGAGCGAACTCTGTGCCAGCTTCGGCGTCAGCGCGATCACCGTTCGCAATGCGCTGCGCGAACTCGCGCAAGAGGGGCTGGTCAGCGGTCACCAGGGGCTGGGCGTTTTCGTCAAGGAGAGAGGCCAGATTCATCGCGTACTCGCCGGAAGTCCGCAGCGCTCGATTGGCGACGAGATCACGCGCGCCGGCTTCCGCGCACGGCTTGAGGAGATCTCCTGCACCGAGTTCAAAGCGGATGCAGAGCTCGCGCAGTATCTGCACATCAGACGTGGTGCACGTGTGTTTCGTCACGAAAAACTCACTTATGCCGACGACGAGCCCGTGGCCTTACACATCGTTACGCTGACGGCCGACCTTGCACGCAGGCTTCGGCCAGAGTTGGGCCGGACATTCCTCTTCCGGCTGCTGGCAGAACACGGCATCGCCGTGGCCAATCTGCGTTGCGAATTCAGCGCTTTGCTCTTGAGCGAGGAACATTCGCGCTGGCTCAAACTGCCGGCGGGATTTCCGATGCTTCGGGTGCGCTACACACCGCTCGATCGCACAGGTACCCCGATTTTGAGCGGTGTGACGATCGCCCGTTCCGATCGATTCCTTTTCGAAGTCGATCTCCCTCAGAAAAGCGACGGCTGATCGCCGACCTACCTCTTCCATAACGAGTGACCGTGACAATGACAGAGCAATCCGACAACCCGCACCGGATCGAAAAGCGCGACGGCATGATCGTCGAATGGGATGCGCCGATTGCGGCCAATGACGGTCTTGTCTTGAGGGCTGATATTTTCCGCCCCGAGTCCGAGGGACGCTTTCCGGTACTGCTGACCTACGGCCCTTACGGCAAAGGCCTCGCGTTCCAGGACGGCAATGCAAGCGCGTGGAGGCGCATGACCGAGGCGTTTCCGGATACGGCGGCCGGCTCATCGAATCTCTATCAGAATTGGGAAGTACCGGACCCAGAGAAATGGGTCCCCGACGGTTACATCATCATTCGCATCGACTCGCGCGGCACCGGACGCTCCCCAGGATTCCTCGATCCCTGGTCGCCGCGCGAAGCACAAGATGTCTACGACTGCATTGAATGGGCCGCCGTGCAGCCTTGGAGCACCGGCAAGGTCGGCATGAACGGCATCTCCTACTACGCCATGAATCAGTGGTACGCCGCTGCCCTGCAGCCACCGCATCTCGCCGCAATCTGCGTATGGGAAGGCGCCGCCGATTATTATCGCGATGTGTGCCGGCACGGCGGCATCTACAGCCAGTTTTTCGAGAATCTCTATCCGCGCGCGCTGCTCCGCGTGCAACATGGGCTCGGCGAGCGCGGCCTTCGCAGCCGGGTGACCGGCGATCTTGTCTCCGGTCCCGAAACATTATCGGATGAGCAGCTTGCCGCCAACCGCGTCGCGATCGACGAGTGGATCTTGAAGCGCCCGCTCGACGGTCAAGACTACCGCGACCGCTCGCCCGACTGGTCGAAGGTCAAAGTGCCGGTGTTGAGCGCTGCGAATTGGGGCGGCCAAGGCCTGCACACACGCGGGAATTTCGAAGGCTACCTTGAATGCGCTTCGGAGCAGAAATGGCTTGAAGTGCACGGCGAGGCGCATTGGGTGCACTTCTACACCGACTACGGCATCGAGTTGCAGAAGCGCTTCCTGGGTTACTTCCTCAAAGGCGAAGACACGGGCTGGGACAAGCAACCGCCCGTCCTTTTGCAAGTCCGGCACGTTGACAAGTTCGTGCCGCGCCGCGAGCAGGAGTGGCCGCTCGCCCGCACGCAATGGACGAAGTTCTATTTGCAACCCGACGGCGCGACGCTCAGCCGCGACACGCCGAAGACGCCCAGCCGCTTTACTTATGAGGCGATGGGCGAAAACCCGCTTTTCCTCACCACGCCTTTCATGAAGGAAACCGAAATCACGGGGCCCGTCGCCGCCAAGGTTTTCTTGTCGTCATCGACAACTGACGCCGACATCTTCCTCGTGCTCCGCGTCTTCGATCCCGCCGGCAAGGAAGTCACATTCCACGGCTCGAACGACCCGCGCACGCCGGTTGGAATCGGCTGGCTGCGGGCCTCACAGCGTAAGCTCGATCACGCGCGCACGCAGCCTTACCGGCCTTTTCACACGCATGACGAGGTGCAATTGCTTGTACCGGGCGAACCGGTCGAACTCGACGTCGAGATCTGGCCGACAAGCATCGTCATACCGGTCGGCTATCGGCTCGGCTTGGCGGTGCGCGGTAAGGACTATCACTGCGATGGTCCGCCGCTCGCCATTCCCGGCGTGAAATACACATTGACCGGCGTTGGCCCCTTCCTCCACGAGCGCGCGGAAGACCGCCCGCCGGCCATCTTCGCCGGCAAGCACACGCTGCATTTCGAGACAGATCAGATGCCCTATGTGCTGCTGCCTATCATTCCGTAAGGCTTCCGCATCGCGCGCCTCACAGTTCAGGAGAGAAACATGACATCATCGACCACGGAGCCGGTGCGCCTTGGCCAGGGCGCCCATTGGCAGGATCTCGCTGTCGGTCAGCGGTTTCAGACGTTGCGACGGACCGTCACCGAAACCGATCTGATCAACTTCATCTCGGTCACCGGCATGCTGGAGGCGATCTTCATCGACGCCACGTTCGAGGGCGCGGCAATGGCCGGGCGTGCAGTGCCGGCGGCGCTGACGCAAGGGCTGATCGAGGGTCTGCTGTTTCAGACCATGATCCAGGGAACGGGTCTAGCGCTGCTCGAATTGTCGCTTCGCGCCCATAAGCCGGTCCTTGTCGGCGATACGATCTGGGCGCTTGTCACCGTGACCGGGATAAAGCCGACGTCGAAAAACAACCGAGCCGTCATCGATAGCAAAGTTGAAGTCTTCAACACGCGGTCGGAATTGGTCCTCAGTTACGACGTCAAGCGGCTACTCGCCGGCCGCTGATTGTCTCCGGCGAATGGATGATATGGGCCTGATATCTCCGGGACATCGATCGGCGGAACCTATTCCGTCGGCATGTCGGCGGCATCGACGATAACTTGACGTACACCCGTGGCGGTCCCGATGCCCCTGATTGTCTAGATCGGGGATCCCATGCTGCTCCGTCATCACGGCAACTTAAGGCATATCAAGCAGCAACCGCCCGAACCCCCGTACCGGCTGACGGACGTGAAGCCGTTTCTGGATCTGCCAGCACAGCGCTGGTGTGGCATGTACAACCGGGATACCGAAGTCGGCTTCCAGCATGTCAACAATATCGAGCGTATTCCAAGCCGGCCCAAGCATATAGATGCCATCCGTATCGGGATATTCGATAACAAGCCGACGGATGAAGCTGTAGACCTGAAGGCTGGATAGTTCCTGAACCTTGTCGAAATCCACGTCCATGCCGCGCATCGTTATGATCTCGAAGCCGGCGTCGGTGAGATATTTTCCGTACGTTTCGTTCAAGCTTGGATCACGAAAATAGCTGACACCGATGAAACGCTTCATCTTCAAGGCATGCAATGCCGCGATATGAACCATTCCAGATGTAAAGATCGAGACACGATATTTCTTTTCCCAACTTCGGATCAGCTCCCGTTCGTCATCGTGGCCAAGCACCATAAATGGCGGCGCGCCCTGTGGGTGCACAAGGTCAATCCCGGCTTCGGCTAGCTCTGCCGTTTTTTCTTCATAGCCCGCAATAACAGCCGCGAACTCGCTTCGCGTGCCTTCGCGGATATTGTTAAAGAGCGGTATGACGCCGATGCCGGGAGGCAGCATGCGTATGAGGTCTTCGAGATTTCCCGGCCGCATGGTGGGCTTTACCAACCCGACCGTTCCACGCCAGCTGCTGAATGACGCCATCTTACTCTATACCTCCGTTGCGCGGAGCCGGGCGATTCCGCGCAGCAGCCCCGGTCCATAAAAAGAGAGATCCCGAATAGGCGAGCGTACATTAGCGTCGTAGGCGCGAGACCACGTACGGCGCTTGTCGAGCCACACGGCACGCCCTGAAGGGCGACCTGATTGCCCTCTGTTTATAACCCCCACCGATTGCATTGTATCATCGCGCAGAAAGCGACAATCGGCCAGAAAAGCAGCCAGATGAACCCTGCCGTCCAGTTCTCGTGCGTTCCGATCAATACGCCAACCAGAAAAGGCGATACAGCGGCGAGTACATTGATCACGAAAGCCTGCATGCCGGTTCCGCGGGCGATTGTCTGCGGCGGCAGGAAACTGTGCAGCATAGTTTGGTAAACCGCCCCACCAGATTGGGTGGCACCGATGCCAATGGCAAGCGACACCGCACTCACAATCGCATTTGTCGAGACGAGAGCTACTGCTAGCGCGAGAAAAATTAGCGTGTACAGCGCCATTCCGAACGGCGCGCGCCGCTGTAACCGGTCGGACCCATAGCCAATGAAGAGCGTAAGCAGAATGCTTAAGGCAAAACCTCCGCCCACAAAAATGCCGGAATGGAGCAGCGAGATGTGCCTCACGGCAACCAGATAGGCTATGCCCCAAGTCAAAGTGCCCCAGTGAATCTGGGAATTAGCCAGATTACACAACGCATTTGTCCAAAACACGGGATTGCGGGAAATTCCCTTCGTGGTCGCTGTATTAGTCGCCTCAATTTGCCGCTGAACGGCCGCGGGGAGCACCTGACCCGCTTTGATCATGTCCAACTCCGCCTTCCCCATCCAGCGTTTACGAGCGGGGGCATCGCCAACGAGGAGCACAATAAGTGGCAGCAGAATGAGCGTCACCACCGCTCCGTAGCCGACAAAGGACGCGCGCCAACCGAGAGCAACGACCAACGCCGCAAAGGTTGGCGTCAGCAAAGCTGAACCAAACCCCGTGGCGCACCACCATACGCTGGTCGCACGGCCACGCTCATTGAACGGGAACCAGCGCGCAATCAGAGCATTGCTAAGAGGATGCAAGATTCCTTCGGCAAGACCGAGGACAAATCGGCTGGCGTAAAATTCGATTATGGTGTGCGCCAAGCCGAACCAAATCATAGCGATTCCGCATAGGGAGGCCGCTATGAACGCAGACGTGCGCGAACCTATCTTCTCGATGACAAAGCCCCATGGCAATGCCGAAATTCCATAGCCAATCAAGAACCATGACGTAAGTCCGCCGAGTGCCGCATGATTCTGAACGAGCCCCGTCTGCTGAAGGAACAGGTTGTCAGCAATGACGACGCCTACATTCAGCTTTTCTCCGGTCCCGAAGAACCACATCAGAAATGGCACAACGACGATGAGCCAGCGCAGCCCCGGCATTATAGTAAAGGACGATCTTGCCGGAGCCGCCGAATCGGCAACTGCTTTCATCTCGAATTCCTCCCCCGAAGATTTTAAGTTTTTTATATTTCGCACCCGATATTGATCGGCGTGCGTGAGCTAAGCCTCGCTCAGTGAGATCCGGATCGGTTTCTACCGGTCCAATCCGGCGGGTTGCTTCTCTTCGTGCGCAATCCGTCCTTCACCAGCTCTTTGATGCTGCCGGCGATCGGAAGCGACATCCCGGCGCTGTCGGCAATCTTTAGTACGATTTGCATATCTTTCAGCGCCCAGATGAAGGAAACATTCT